>WNFD01017482.1_pt1 | contig 19882 bp, 17 predicted proteins | sample 5400491 | NCBI WGS metagenome assembly WNFD01 (sample SAMN13153343, study PRJNA577476) | soil metagenome | isolation source: 120 cm saprolite under Douglas fir tree site 2 hole 2 replicate 2 | place: USA:California | collected 2015-04-18
GGCCTGATCCCGAGCGGAGGGACCGTATCCTGGGAAAGCTCGGTCACGTGTGGCGTCGGGTGCCTGACTGGAGCCTTGCGTGGCTGATGGTCAACCTCGTCCCGACCGGCCCCAGGGCCTCGGACACCGAGCTCGAGCTGGAGCTTGATCGTCTGCTCAACCTCGCCTTCGGATGAGTGTGTTGCTGGAGGGCGACGCCGGCTGGCGTCGCCGTCACGTCGTGCTCGGGGGGACTCGATGAGTCCGGTCCTGCAAGGGCCTCACGGCGTAACCATGAACGTGAGGTCCGGGATCGTCCCGCCGGCGTGCACCCTGATCGAGGTCGCGTTGCCCCCAGTGCTCTGGTGGGTCACCGTGAACTGCGTCGTGGACTGGTTCGAGGGGGTGGCGCTCCCGTCGATCGTCAGCGTGGATCCGGACGTGACGGGGTAGTTCGTGGTGTCCGCGCTGGAAACCGTGAGCGTGAGCGGGGCGCCGATGGCCGCTGGGTTTCCGAACTGGTCGAGAGCCTGGACGTTGGCCGTGAGCTTCTTGTTCTTGCCCCCAAGGCTGAACGAGCCGGCGCAGGTCACGTTGCCGGTCGGCGCTGACTGAGTGCAGTTGGCGAGCTGGAGGTGGTCGGGGGGTCCGCTGGCAATCGTCTCGGGCTGCGTCGCGCTCGTCAGCGAACCAGCCGCCGTGATGGTGGGCGAGCCGGCCCTGGTATCACCGTAGAAGAAGTTCACCGAGGTGTTGCCATTGAGGATGGCGATGGACGTGATCGCCGCGCCCCCGGCGGTGGCCGAAAATCTATTGCCTGTCGAGGTCGAGGTCAGGTTCACGGTCGTCCCGCCTGCGGTTGCGGTCACCGGGTTGCCGTAGGCATCCTGCTCCTGGACCGTGATGGGGCCAAGGGTGGCGGCGCCGGAGGCAATGCCCGAGACCGCCCCGGACGTGAAGACGAACTTCGTGGCAGGTCCGGCGGTGACCGTGATCGTGATCGGGGGCGACGCGGTGCTGCCGGAGGTGTTCGAGGCCAGGAGCGTGAAGGTGAACGGGCCCGCGGTTGTGGAAGTGCCGGAGAGGACGCCGGTGGTGGTGTTGAGCGTCAGGCCCGGGGGCAGATTCCCGCTGGCGACCGAGAAGGTCGGGGCGGGGGTGCCGGAGGCGGCGAAGGAGTAGCTGAACGCGACGCCTGCCGTCGCCGCTGGAGGAGTGTCCGCGGTGAAGACGGGGGTCGAGGAAACCGTGATGGTGATGGTGGGCGACGTTGCGCTGCCGAGGCTGTTCGTCGCCCGGACGGTGAAGGTGAACGGACCCGCTGCCGTCGGGGTGCCGGAAAGGACACCGGTGATCGTGTCGAGCGTCAGGCCCGCCGGCAGGGATCCGCTGGCGACTGAGAAGGTCGGGGCGGGGGTGCCGGAGGCGGCGAAGGAGTAGCTGTAGGCCGAGCCCACCATGCCCGCGGTGGGGGGAGTGTCGCTGACAAACACCGGAGCGGCGGGAGCTGACGTGATGGTAATGGTGAGCGATGCGGTGCCGACCGCGCCCGTCGTGTCGGTTGCTGCCACGGTGAAGGTCTGGGAAGACGCGGTATTGGCTACGGTGCCGGAGATCACACCGGTGGCTGGCGCCAGGCTGAGCCCAGTCGGGAGGGTACCGGTCTGGATGCTCCAGGTGATCGGACTCGTGCCACCGCTCGAGGTGAGCGTCTGCGCGTAGCTCTGGCCCTGCGTGCCCGCCGCCAGGGAGGTGGTCGCAACGAACGGTCCAGCGTTGACGACAATGCTGTTATTGGCCGAATAGACAACCCAGCTGTTGATGGTCATGCCCACCCCGCACGTCGCCGTGACGGTCGTGGTGCACGCAAAGAGACCGCCGGACGGGTAGTCGTCGAACGTGACCTTGGCTTCAAGGATGGGACTGGCCATGCAGGCGCTCGCGCTCTGCCCCGCCGGGCACGCCCGGAAGGTGATCACGCGGGTGGCTGCGCTGGACGGGTTTGTTGTCCCCGTGCAGTAGACCTCGATCGTGGTGCTGTTGTTCGCGGAAACAGACGTCGCCCCCGGGGCGCCGGGAGTGCAGAGCCCCACCGTCGGATACCAGGACGCCTTGTACCGGACGTTCTGGATGGCAGCATCCGTGGCGGCGTCAGCCGTGTACTCGACCGAACGAGCAGCTCGCAAGACAGAGGTGTCTCGCACGTTGTTCGCGGCCAGGCTGGCCAGGACGGTCACAAGGAGGCTGATGACCCCGATGAAAATGAGGACCAGGATGAGGGCGGCGCCCTCCTCGTTGAGGCGGCGGTCAGAGGACGGCATTGGCGGGATTGAAGGCAGGGTTGCGGACAACGATCTGCAGCGTGTCTGTGGCGCCGGTCGGTCCGGTCGCAACGATCGTGAGCCGCTGGAGGCCGTTCGTGCAGGCCCCGCTGTGCGCGGTATCGAACTGCTTGCTGGTGACGTCCCACGGCTCGACGTTGGTGACACCGACGCTGTAACCGCTTGTGTACCCAGGCGGGTACGTCCATGCGAGACTTGCGTAGGTACTCGCCGTCGCGCAATCCTGGTAGCGGGGACCGGACTGCAACTCGATCTGGTACTTGGCGCTTTCGGCGTAGCTCTTGAGGAGTGTGTCGATCGCAGCGAGGCTGCGGTGCTGGCCGGACGCGCTGACTGACGTGACGAGTGCGCCCAGCACTGCCGTCACCGCGATCATGATGATGGCGATGGCCAGGAGAAGCTCGATGAGGGTCTCGCCGGCTTGAGAGGCGAGCCGGTTGCCCATGGTCCGCCACGTGGCTCGGACCTCGTGAAACGGTTCGGTCATCACGGCCCCAGCGTTATGGTGCTGGTATTCCCGTTGAGGATGAGGCTCTGAGCCAGGATGGAACCCGCACTGACCGATCCGGCGTTTCCGTTCAGAAGCACTTGTGCGGCGGGGGCGTAGATGATCCCGGTTTCGCTGAAGACCGTAGGGTTGTTGCCGTCCAGGACGACCAGCGCAGAATCCGCTCTGTTCTGGAACACAAGGAGTCCGGGGTACGTCCCCGTCGTCATGGCGGCCAGGTTGATCGACATGTTGTTGCTGTTGAAGTACAGCTGGGCAGCGTCCCCCCCGGTGTCATACGGAGCCCCGGAGTTGCCAATGTAGAACATGACGCCGCCGGGCCCGCTGGTGACCGACGGGCTGCCCTGTCCCGTGACGCTGACACCGTCATGGAATATGTAAATGCCGCTCCCGAAGGTGATCGTTGGGCCGTTCCCGCTGAAGGCGACCGGGCTGGTCCCTCCGAAGAGGTAGTTCCCTGGCTGAAAGTTGATCGTCAAGTCGTTCGCCGCAAACGTCGGGGCAGTCGTGTAGACGCCCGGCGCGCACGTGATCGTCGAGCCCGACGTCGTGCAAGCCCCCGTGCCCGTCGGGTTGGCCGGAACGGGCACACTCAACAGCGGGTCAGCCGTCAACGTCGTCGTGGCCGTGGGCTGAGCTATCTGATTGTTGTTGCCGGGAGCGTTCACCGCCCCGTTGGTGCAGGGACTCCCCGCGGTGGGGGCGCAACCGTAGATCAGGAAGTTGTTGGTGGTGAGAATGGTGTTATTCCCTGGCAGGTTGACGGCGCCGGTCGAATTGGAGTTCAGGTCGATGCCGCCATTCACCACTAGCTGGTTGTTGTTCCCGTTGAGACCGAGGACTTGTCCCGTCGAACCGAGCAGCAACAGTGGTGGAATCGGGCCGCCGCCGGTCGGCGTCCCGCCACTCTGTGGCGTCCACAACCTTGGAACGGCCAAGAGGTTGTACCGGAAGTTGCTTGCGGACTGTGTCACCGCCAAGGAGATGCTCGACACGCCGGCCGTGGAAACCCAGCCGCTGGTCCATCCAGACGAAGCGCAGGTGGGGCAGATGGTCGCGGCTACCGACGTGATCCCGTCGATGTTGATTGCATTGACCGACGGGCTGCCGCCGGTACAGGAGTTGCGAACAAGCTTGCCGCTCGTCACCCAGTAGGAAACGACGTTCTGCCCGCCTGATGGCTTGTTCCAGTTCAGCCCGAGGAGGAACGTGGTTCCGGAACCACACGGCACGGGAGACGTTGCCGATCCGGATGTGGTCACCATCGTGGCACTCTGGACGTCCCGGACGTAGAGGGCTGACGTCAGCTGGGAATCAGACGAATCCGCCAAGCGATTACTCACAGTGGTCTGTTGCTGCAAGGCAGAGATGATCGCCAGGGCCATGGAACCGATGACGATGGGAACGATGACGATGACCAGGAGCAGCTCGATGAGCGAGAAGCCCTCATCCCGGGCCAGTCTCCGGCGGCTGGCGGAGAGGGCGCGGGAAAGGGTGGAACCGCCCCTCGACCGGCGCGTGGAACCCGATCGACTCAGCTGCTTGAAACCCCCCTCGCCCATCCGGATTCTCCAATCAAGCTTCGGCCACGGCACAGCGCTGCAGAGTCAAGGGGGTGTCCCCGTTGTCCCCCCTGGCAGCGGTATAAGACAGGTATCGGGTGACACCAGCTTCAAGGATAGGTGCCACATGCACAAGGTTTTTTAAGCTCGGCAAACTCCCGGAGCATTTCTGGGCCATTTCAACGGAATAGCCCGGAGCACTCCCTCCAAGAGGGTCCCATTCGAGCAGAGCGATGGATTCCACGCCAGCATTGAGACGGTGCCTCGCCCGATTAAAAAAGCCTCAGACTTCTGCAACCTTTACTCGCTGCACCAAACTGCCGACAACCACAGAGAGGTCCCGCAGTGCGCGCGCGGGGCTGGACCGTCCAAGGGCTCCTCAATCGGGACAGAGCCCCACTGGATCCGTCTTGAGGAGGCACAACGATGGTGAGAGCCAAAGCGGATGCAATCGATCATCTTCTAACCGAACTGTGGGAGCAGAAGGCCAGCGACCTGCTGGTAACGGTTGGTGCCCCACCCCTGCTGCGGATCGACGGCTCGTTGGTCCCGCTGCTCGGGGCCCAGCCCCTCACGCCCGAGGACACAGAGACGCTGGTGAACAACGTCCTGTCCGAGGAGATGGGAGCCCGGTTCCAGAGGGACAAGGAGATCGACTTCTCCTTCAACTGGCGCAGCCTGGCCCGCTTCCGTGGCAACGCCTTCTTCCAACGAGGGTCGATGGCCCTGGCCGTCCGGGCCATCCCCTTCGAGATCCCGTCGTTCGAGCAGCTGCACCTGCCCGCGGTGACCGAGCGTCTGACGAACCTCCCCCACGGCCTGATCCTTGTCACGGGCCCCACGGGTTGCGGTAAGTCGACCACCCTGGCATCGATGCTCGACCACATCAATACGACCCGGGCCTGCCACATCATCACCATCGAAGACCCCATCGAGAACGTCCACCAGCACAAGCTCGCCGCGGTCAACCAGCGGGAGGTGGGCGAGGACACCCACTCGTTTTCCCAGGCACTGCGCTCCGCGCTGCGTGAGGACCCCGACGTCGTGCTCATCGGCGAGATGCGGGACCTCGAGACCATCCGCATCGCCCTGACCGTCGCCGAGACCGGGCACCTCGTGTTCGCCACGCTCCACACCAACGACACGGCCCAGGCGCTCGACCGGATCGTCGACGTCTTTCCCGCCGAGCAGCAGCAGCAGATCCGGATCCAGCTCGCCAACTCGCTCCAGGCTGTGTACTACCAGCAGCTCGTGACGAGGATCGGGGGGGGTCGGGTGGCCGCGTTCGAGATCCTGCTCGCCAACCACGCCGTGCGGAACCTCATCAAGGAGGGGAAGAGCACCCAGATCCGCAACGTCATCGTGACCGGCCAAAAAGAAGGCATGCAGACGCTCGAGGCCTCCCTCTCCGAGCTCATCGAACAGGGCGTGATCCACCCCGACGCTGCCCGGATGCGCAGCATGTTCCCGGGCGAGATCAGGCACGCCACGGGCATGCCGCCCGCTCCGAACGGGATGGTTGCGACCCACGGAGGCGGCTCTGGGGCGGGGCACCGGAACCAATGAATCAGCGACAGGCGGGCACGAAGCGGGCCCGGCCGAGACGTCGGTGCAAGCCCGGCGGGACTTGGTGGGTCCTACGCAGACCCTCCGGTTGACGAGGAGCGTTCTCCGAGATCAGCCGGGGCCGGCAGCGGCCTGTCAGCCACGTCTCCAGTATTGGCTTGTGCCTCCGAGACTCCGACGATCGTGAGACGAGGCTCGTCGACCACCTCTCCCACCGATCTGATGGTGTCGAGGATCTCCTCGCCGATGAGCTCGTCGCGCTCGAGTAGGGCGTCCCGCAAGGCTTCGACGACCGGCCGGTGCTCCGCCACCATGGCACGGACATCGCTCCGGGCACGGTCGAGGACGGCTTCGATCTTGGCGAGGCCCTCCTTGGTCGCGCTCACCTTGGCCACGATGTTTGCTCCCGGGGCCTGGAGGGCGTGGTAGGAGAACAGACTGCCGTCCATGCCCAGGGTCCCGACCATGTGAGCGGCCGTCGTGGTTGCGGCCTCGAGGTCGCCAGCCACCCCGGATGTCGTCTCCCCGAAGAACAGGTCCTCCGCCACCATGCCGCCCATGGCGATCCTGACCAGTTCCTCCATCTCCGAGCGCGTTCTCGTGTAGCGTTCCTCACGATCGGAGTGGGCGAGCAACCCGAGGGCATTCTTGCGCTTGATGATCGACAGGACTTCCAGCTTGCGGCTCTTCCCCACCAGCCATGCCACGGTGGCGTGGCCTGCCTCATGCGTGGCGATGGTTCGCCGTTCGGCCTCGGTGTACTCCACAGGCTGAGCGAGCCCGATCTCCTCGGTCATCTTGGCCTGCTGGACGTCCTCCCAACCGAGGCGATCCCCGCCTCGGCGAAGAGCCCACACCAGGGCCTCGTCGAAGAGGTGCTCGATCATCACCGGGGAATAGCCGAACGTCATGGCGGCCAGCGTGTCGCGGCTGATCGTGCGGTCGAAGCGGCCGGGACGCAGGAGAGCGGGGTCGAGGTCCGAGGCCCGGTTGGTCGCCCCGATCACGAGAATGTTGGCAGGCACGGACTTCGGCCCGTGGAGGTGGCGGTCCGGTGGAAGCAGGCGGTTCAGCCGGTCGATCCCCCAGCCCCGCAGGCGAACCGCCCCCGGCGGCTCGTCGAACGACTGGAGCTGGATGAGCAACTCGTTGACGACGCCGGCGATGCCCTCCCGCTGACCGGTGGGGCCCGAGCCGGAACGGCTCGCTCCGATGGCATCGATCTCCTCGATGAAACCGATCGCTCCCCCCTCCCGGCGCGCGGCCGACCGCAGAGCCTTGAAGAAGGACCGGATCTTGCGGTTGGTCTGGCCGTAGTACATCGACTGGAAGGCAGAGGAGGAGACGAAGAGGAACGGCACACCGGCCTCCTTCGCCATAGCCTTTGCGAGGTATGTCTTGCCGGTGCCCGGCGGCCCCTCGAAGAGCATGGCCCGGCGGGGCGTCCCACCCATCCGGTCCCGGAAGGTGCCCCCAGCAGCAGGATCAGGGCGGCGATGGGGAGGAATTGGAGCACGCGCGGCGTGAGTTGGGGCAGAGCGATCGGGTTGCGCTCCGCAATGCGGATCCATAGCCACAGCTCGACGAGTCCGAGGACGAGTGCGATCTTCCTCAAACGGCTTCGCCGAGCCCGCTCCCGGAAGGCACCCACATCGGCCTGGGCCGCTGCCAGTACCTCGCTTTGCCGCAACGAATGGAGCTCCATGGCACGATCCCCTCTCAAGGCGCCCTCCGTCCGGAAGCTGTTCCCACCGCACCATACGTCCGGCCAAGCATCCGGCAGACAACCGCCCGCTGTTGTCCATGGGCGCTTTTCTCAGCCTGGTGGAGCGAACAACGAAGAGGGCCCGAGCGAACCCGGGCCCTCTTCTCGACGCTACAGCAGTTCCGTGTTGCCGTGATCTTCTTGCCGACGAGGATTAGACGCAGCCGGCAAGGCCAGAGGTGATCGAGACGCTGGGCGGCGGGCCAGCGTTCGGCGTGTAGGTGATCGTGTAGCCGTTGGTGGTGCTGGGCACTGCGTGCAGGAACGTCGGGACGAGACCTGCCATGGTCGCAGGGTAGTTGCCGTTCTGAGCGTAGTAGGCCTCGGCGGCAACGGTGACGCTCTTCAGGTCCGCCTTGCAGGCCGACAGTGTCCCTCGGTCAGTGACGCCACCGACGGCGAAGACAACGATTGCAGCCAGGATACCGAGAATCACGATCACGATCAGCAACTCAATGAGGGTGAATCCCCCTTCATTGTGCTGCAGCCGTCTGATGCGCTGCATCATTTCCGCTTCCTTTCACGAGAGGTGTGTCCCCCTGACGCACCTGTTCTTGATCACAGTATCGACCGAAAGGGCTACTCCCTTGAGGCCGAAAACAACCTCATTTTTCTAGCACTGTTCCGGGCAGGCAGCTTCCCCTTTCGTAGGACGAAAACCCCAGCCACAACCGCGCAAATGGCGGCCGCCACCCGCGCGTCTTTACCAAAGGGGCAACGATCGAAGGATCGACGCGGAGGACGGCAGAGCTTATGAGATTTTCACCTGGTTGAAGATGCCGTACATTGCGGAAACCAGGGCGATGGCAACAAATCCCACGATGATCCCCATGAACATGATCATGGCTGGCTCGAACATCGTTGTGAGTTTCTTGATCTTGTAGTCCAACTCCTGGGCATAGAAGCTTGATGCCGTCTCGAGTTGCTTATCGAGCGTCCCCGTGTTCTCCCCGACGCGCACCATCTGGGTGACGCCGGAAGGGAAGAGGCCACTGCGGGCAATGGGGCTCGCGAGGCCCTCTCCCTCGAGCATCGCTTCACGGACGGTCGTCAGCCCTCGTTGGTAGACCTTGTTCCGGGCGCTGTCGATCACGACGACCATGGCTCCCGGAAGCGGAACACCGGCGAGGACCATCGCACCCAGCACCCGGCAGAAGCGCTCGATGATGGAGAAGCGCACCACGGACGAAACGACGGGGAGTTTGACCAGGATCCGGTCCCGCCCGCTTCTGCCGTGTTCGGTCCTGAGGATGAGAAACACGAGCAGCCCAAGGACCGAGATGCCGATACCCACTGCCCACCACCAGGTCCCGAAGAAACCCGAGGCGCTGAGAACCATTCGGGTCGGGAGGGGCAACTTGGCGTGGAGCGATGCAAAGAAGACCCGGAATTTCGGGAGCACGAAGACGGCGAGGATAGCCACGGTGACGAGTGACATCATGCCGATCAGTGCTGGGTAGATCATTGCCGCACGAATCTTCTGGCGGGCTTCCAGGTCTCGCTCGATGTACCGGGACAACTGGTCGAGTACGGAATCGAGGCGTCCCGTTAGCTCCGCGGCCTTCAGCATGTCGACGTAGAAGGGGGGGAAGGCTGCAGGTTGCGCCGCCGCCGCCTGGGAGAAGGTCTCGCCCCGGCGCAGTGCTTCGCCCATCTGCGTCAGTGCCCGCCGGAACACCTTGTCTCCAGACTCCTCGGCGAAGGTGTGGATGGCCTCAAGGATGGGGATGCCGGCTCGGATGAAGGCGGCGAGTTGTCGGGAGAACTGCATGACCTCCTGGCGCTTCACCTTCTTCTTGGTGATCTCGAATTTCAGGATGCTCTTCTTGTCTTCGGTCTTCTTCTCGCTCGGCCTTTTATCGTCTGTGGTCAACGGCCGAATGTCCACGAGCTGCCGGTCGGTAAGGGTGCCCACAGCAACATCCCACGATGCCGATTTCATTGAGCCGGTGACTGTCTCGCCGACCATGTTCATCGCCGCGTACTTGAACTTGGACATGTCGATCCTTCGTCTCGTTCCTACAGGGTGTAGATGCTTCGCATGACTTCGCTGATCGTCGTGGTGCCCTGCGAGGCAAGACGAATCGCTTCCGATCGCAGGGTGCGCATGCCCTGGCTGATGGCCAGTGCCCGCAGCTCCTCGTGGCTGGCGTCTTTGACGACGAGGTTCTTGATCTCGTCGGTGACCCGCAGCAGCTCGTAGCAGCCGATGCGCTCCTGGTAGCCGGTCTGGGAGCAGAAGTTGCACCCTTCGCCGTGCCAGAACTGGGTGTGCGCGGGCCCGCCCGAGTCCCCGTAGAACGCCATCTCGTCGGAACCCGGCTGGTAGGGGACCTTGCAGGTCTGACACACCCGGCGCAGCAGGCGCTGGCCCACCACGCCGATCACGGACGAGGCGATCAGGAACGACTCAAGACCCATGTCAAGGAACCGGTGCAGGGCTGCCGCGGCGTCAGTGGCATGGAGCGAGGACAGCACGAAGTGTCCCGTCAGGGCGGACTGCACGGCGATCCGGGCGGTCTCCGCATCCCGGATCTCGCCGACCAGGATGATGTCGGGGTCCTGACGCAGGATTGCCTTCAGCCCGCCGGCGAACGTCACGCCGGCCTGCTCACGGATCTGGATCTGGTTGATCGAGGGGAAGATGTACTCGACCGGGTCCTCGATGGTCATCACGTTGCTCTCGGAGTTGTTCACCTCGTTCAGCGAGGCGTACAGGGTCGTGGTCTTCCCGCTGCCGGTGGGGCCGGTGCAGATGACCATCCCAAACGGCGACTTGATGAGCTTCGAATAGGAGGCATGGACGTCGGCGGACATCCCGAGATCGTCCAGCCGGTAGAGCTCCTTGGATTTATCGAGGAGCCGCAGTACCGCCTTCTCGCCCCAGATCGTGGCGGTGGTGGCAACTCGGATGTCCACGGGACGGCTGTCGATGTTCATAGCGATCTGACCGTCCTGGGACTTCTGGCGCTCGACGATGTTCATGCCAGCCATGATCTTCAGGCGGCTCACGACCGCGGCGGCCATCCCGGAGGGCAGGGCGACGGCGTCGTGGAGGGCGCCGTCGATGCGGTACCGGATGCGGAGACGGTCCTCCTGCGGCTCGAGGTGGATGTCCGACGCCCGGTCCCGCAGGCCCTGGGTGATGATGAGGTTGACGACTTTGACGACGGGCGCTTCCTCGCTGACCGCAACCTGGAGGGGCGTCTCGGACCGACGGGCGGTGGCCGTCGCCTGGAATGCCTCAACCTCGGTGTCGATGCCCACGAGCGCCCGGTAGAAGCTGTCGATCGACCGCCGCACCTCGGAGGGCGAGGCGAGCAGCATGGTGACGTTGGCCCCGGAGACCTGGCTGAGCTCGGCCTTGGTCTCGGGGGCGGGATCGGCGACGGCCACCTCAAGCCCGGCATCGGTGACGCTGAGCGGGATTGCGCTCAGCCTTCGGGCCACGGATTCGGGCACCAGCTTCAAGGCCTCGGGTTCGGGGGCCTGGCTGCGGAGATTGGCGACCGGCAGCCCGAACTGCTCAGCGAGGGCGGTGGTCAGTGCCCGCTCGTCGACGATGCCGAGCTCGACGAGCAGAGCGCCCAGGCGCTTGCCCGACGCCGCCTGCTGGAGCAGCGTCTCCTGGAGCTGGACGTTGGTGACGAGTTCCTTCTGTAGCAGCAGCTCCCCCAACTTCGGCTCGCTGTAGTCGCGCTCGTGACCCGCGGCCGCGTGGCCGTTGGCCGTTACGGGAGCCGAGGGCTCCGAGGCAGCCCCAGGGTCTGAGCGCTCGTTCTGCCGCGGCGGTAGTCCACTTCGGTTCGCCATGCGGTGGCTGGATCCGTTCTTCGAGGGCTCCGCCGGCGGTTGTGGCGGCAGCACGCCCGGGGGGCCAGCCGGCGGAGGTGGGTTGCTCTTCGTAGCATTCTTTTTCCACATGGCAAGAGATGTCTTTCCTTCGGGGTATGTCTCGGTGGTACGGTCTGCAAACTTCTTCCGAGCCGTCTACGAAGCCTGCTCGAAACTCCTTGTTAATTTCCGAATAACGTTGGGACCCTGCTCTGGAACCACGAATCTCCCGCCTCTTCCCCAAGAGAGCGGCCGGGCAGCCTCACAGGGCGGTGGCGGTGTTCACCGCGGCGGCCTTGGAGTCCCCCCGTTGAGACGGACGCAACCGGATGCTTTTCGATAGTCCTTTGTGCTTAGTGTAGGCGTCGTTGACTATGCCCGGTCCTCATTTGTGACTACCTGAACGATCTTTTAGGTGAGTTTTTCCTTATGTTCATAGCGTTGTGGTCGAAACGGCCATCTGAGCGAGACACCCGTTGCAAGCCGGTTACCACAGGTCTGGATACAGAACGGATATTCGTGGCAACAAAGCTGAGCAATGCGCGCTCAGAACAACGTTGCGCATTCGGGAAACCCCGTTCGTCCCGTTTTCAGAGGCCGGGATAGCTCGCTGTGCCTTTCACCGCCCAATGCGCGGTGGGAGGAACCGAGTTTCAGGACGGCCTTCCCGTGGAGTTGGCCTTCATCGGCCGCCCCGAGTCATCCGGGTCGATCCCACTCCAGGCCGGCTTCAGCTGCGAAGAAGGGTTGCGAGGACCCACGCCCCACTGATCTCCACGCGCTTGGTCGCCGTCAGCAGCGTCAGGGTGGACTGTTCCAACAAGGCACGCAGACAAGCGAGGGCCGTCGCCCGTTCGGGCTCGGTCAATTCCACCCTGTACAAGCGCTTGAACTCCTCAAACCGCTCGGGATCGTGAGCGTACCACTTCCTCAATTCCGTGGACGGGGCGACCTCCTTGCACCAGACGTCGAGCCTGGCGTCTGCCCTCCTGAGGCCCCGGGGCCAGATCCGGTCTACGAGGACCCTGGTTCCATCGTCGGGTGCCGCGTCCTCGTAGACACGCCGGACCCGCACGACCGATTCCGTCGCCATCGATCTAACGGGAGCGGAAGGTGCTTTCGCTCATGGCGCAGGGGGGGTCCAACCAGGCGATCTCCGAGAAGCTGTTCCTGACGGCAAGACCGTAGAGTCCCATATCCATACGATCTTCATAAAGCTCCGCCTGACGCCGGTGCCGGAGGACCACCGGCGCGTGCTGGCGGTGCTCGCCTATCTCCGCGCCTGAACCAGGCTGAGCTGCGGCCCCCGTCCACTCGGCCCCTTGAGGCGGAGCCGTGTACGTCTTCCAGTAAGGCCGTGAGCGAGGTCACGACAAACAGCCCCAGACCTGCCAGGGACACTAGGACACCGCCCCATGCCACGACCATTGCCGGCCACCGCAGCGTGCCGTGCAGCCACGCATACGGGACGTAGCCTGCCTCCGCCGCGGCCGTGAGCAAGCCGCCGACGAAGAGTGCCGCTCCGGCCAGCGTCCGGCGGTTGGTACTGCGGGCGGCTCCTCGCTGCGGATCGTTGCCCCAAATGTCCCCTGGACCCAGTCCGTCATGATCGCTGCGGTAATCAGGATCCATCTGTTCGATGAAGGCCCACAGAGCGTCGTCTGGTTCGGGTATGTCATGGGACCACCCCGAGGCGGCGGCCCGCACGTAGCCCATGAGCGCCTCTCGGATGCATCTGCCCACGCTCGGGGTCGGGCGGATCCGGGACTCTTGAACCGCCCACCGCCAAGCGGCGAACTCCGCTCCGAGACGCTTCTGCCATGGAAACTTGAGTCGGGCCGCAGGATCGACGACGTGACCGATCTCGTGGAGGGCAAAGAAGTAACGACGCGGCGTCGCCACGTGCTCAATCCAGATCCGGGGCGGGATGCGGCCGATGCCGGGGCGAGACCGTACCTGCAACCCCCGTTCAGGGCCGAGAACGTTGATCGCAATGCCGTGCTTCCGGCAGAGCTGCCGAATATGCTCGGCCGCCAGGTCCATTGTCTGATCGTCGATGAGGTCGCTCATCGGTACCACCGCCTGACTGCAGGGACTCCCTCGCACGCCTCTCTGCTGCTTTTGAGCAACCGAAGGCGCCGTCTGATACGCGTCGCGAGTCTCTGGCCCGTTTGCGTAGTGGTCCGGCGACCGAATTCACGCTGCAGGCATCAGGTGCCGAAGGTGCCGTAGGCGAACAGGACGCCACCGACCACCAGGATGAGCGCGGCCCCGACCAGTACCCGGGGGCTCCACTGTGCCGTGCTGTACTGCACCCGGCCCATCTTGTGCTTGCTGTTCAGGAACTCCTGGGCCGTCGGCGGCCGGCCGCCCCAGCGGCGGCGTTCACGAGCCCCGAGGAGGTAGGCGCCCAGCACCACGAGCGCACCGGCAACGATGGAGGCCCCCAGCGGTCCAACCGGGCGAAGAGCGGCAGATGCCAGCACGGCCGCGGCAAACATGCGGCCATCCTAGTCGTGGTCGTGCCCGGAGGTCCCCTCAGGAGGCGGACAGCGTGAATGCCGGGTTGGCCCCGACGCCGACCAACTCGGCGGACAGTGCCGTCTGCCCGGTCCCGTTGGAGAGGTCGGCGTAGATCGTGGCCGACGTGTCGCCCGGCTGCGGCGGCATGCCGTAGACGGACAGCGTGAGGATGCCCGGCGCCCCCTTGTGGAACTGCTTGCTCGAGATCGCGGACCCCAGCCGGCCGGGGACGTACGTGAACGAGGAGTTGTTGGTGTTGACGTCGGCGGCCGCTCGGAGCACGAGTGACGAGTCGGGGCCGGCCCCGTGGCCCGTGGCGGCCGAGATGGCGACCATGGCAGCGACGAACATCACGGGCAGGGCCATGCCCAGGATCCGCGCGACCGGATGCCGGCGGCGCGGCTCAGCTTTGCGTTGCACGTCCGAACGCCATCCCGAGCCCGACTGCATCGGTCACTCCTCTTGGATGCCGGGCAGGCACGTTCTGATACACCTGCCCCCCCAAAGAGAAGGCTAGGAGTTGTTGGGTCCCGATGGAATGGTCCGGGGGGACCGTCTTTGCCGCCAGTAATACCTAGCCCGCCAGGAGAGGACCCGCGGGTAGGCTGGTCACGTCCCTGTCCACGATCTGTAACACGCCTGGAACTTGCCCGTAACAACCTCCCTTTAGCCTTCGGGTGCCGATCCGGGGGGAACGGAGGATTACGAACGGGCTCGTACGGCGGGAGCCGAGGAGGCACAGCCATGACGTCGGAAGCAGAGGCGAGGATCTCCTTCGTCCTACGTACCGTCGAAGAGCGCGGCATCCATTTCATCCGCCTGTGGTTCGTCGATGTCCTGGGCATGCTCAAGTCGCTGGCGTTTCCAGCCGCCGAGCTGCCTCAGGCGTTCCTGGAGGGGGTCGGCTTCGACGGGTCGGCCATCGACGGCTTCGCCAGGGTCCAGGAATCCGACATGTTGCTCAAGCCGGATCCCGAGACGTTCCAGATACTCCCGTGGCGACCCGAGACGCTGGTCGCCCGCATGTTCTGTGACGTCCTGACGCCGGAGGGGGCTGCGTTTCCCGGCGATCCCCGCCAGGTGCTGAAGCGCCAGTTGGGAAGGGCCAGCGAGCTCGGCTACTCGTTCTACGCCGGCCCCGAGATCGAGTTCTTCCTCTTCTCGTCGAACCGCAAGCCCAAGCCCCTCGACGCCGGCACCTACTTCGATCTGACGCCGCTCGACAGCGGGAGCGAGTTCCGGCGGCGGGTGATCGCCTACCTGGAGGCCGTCGGCATCCCGGTCAAGGAGTCCCACCACGAGGTGGCGGGGTCCCAGCACGAGATCGACCTGCAGCACGCCGACGCCCTGGCCACCGGCGACGCCATCACGACGTTCCGGCTGGCGGTCAAGGAGGTCGCCCAGGAGTCGGGCTACTGGCCTTCGTGGCCGGCCTCCTGCGGCACGCCCGGGAGATGACCGCCGTGACCAACCCGCTGGTCAACTCCTACAAGCGGCTGGTCCCGGGCTACGAGGCCCCCGTGTCGGTGTGCTGGGGGGCCCGGAACCGCTCCGCGCTCATCCGGGTGCCGGGCACCAAGCCGTGGAAAGAGGACGCCGCGCGCATCGAGTACCGGGCGCTGGACCCGTCGACGAACCCCTACCTGGCCTTCTCCGTGATCCTGGCGGCCGGCCTCGAGGGGATCGCCGAGGGCTACGAGCTTGCCCCCGAGGCCGCGGACAACATCAACCTCATGCCCCCCCAGGAGCGCCTGGGGCTGGGGATCGCCTCCCTGCCTGGCGACCTCCACGAGGCGCTGGACGAGATGGAGGGCAGCGCGCTGGTCCGCAAGGCCCTGGGCGACCACGTCTTCGACTGGTACCTGGCCAACAAGCGGGCCGAGTGGGACGAATACCGGTCCTGCGTGAGCGAATGGGAGATCAAACGATACCTTCCTCGGTATTGACGGGGATCGACCCCGAGCCGGCCGCAGGGCGCCGCAAGCCACGCCTGCTGTTGGCGGGGGGCGACCGGCCGCGCATGACCGGCCTCGCCTCCGATCTCGACGCGCTCGGCTACGAGTGCCTGGCCGAGATCATCCACGACGACCTCGAGATCGGGACCGGGTGGTCGGCGGTGATCATCGACCTCCGCGCCTGGGCCACCGACGGCGTCGCCTGGTGCCAGCGGGGGCGCAAGGAGGGTTGGTTGGGGCCGGCGCCGGTGGTGCCCGTCATCGAGACCGGCCAGCTTCCCGAGCTCCAGTTCAGCGACGGGGTCTTCGACGACTTCATCGAGGATCCCTACACGCTCAGCGGGCTGGCGGCACGGCTGCGACTCGTTCGCTGGCGGTTCCAGCGAGAGGCTCCGGACGCGCTCACGGTCCGGGACCTGGTCGTCGAGCCCGACAGCTACCGGGCCACGCTGCGGGGGACCCCCATCGAGCTGACCTACATGGAGTTCGAGCTGCTGAAGTTCCTGATGTCGCACCCCGGGCGGGTCTTCACGCGGGAGACGCTGCTCAGCCGGGTCTGGGGCTACGAGTACTACGGCGGGGTGCGGACGGTGGACGTCCACATCCGGCGGCTCCGGGCCAAACTGGGTGAGGAGCACGCCCGCTTCATCGAGACCGTCCGGGGCGTCGGGTACCGATTCAGCCACGGCTAAGGGGGCGCCCCCAGGCGGAATCGGGGCGGAACCCAAAACGGCGTCCGAGCGGCCCCCGTGGGCCGATCCCGGCTATCATCGTGGTATCCGCCCCAGTGGAGCAGTCTGGAGTGCTCGGGTCCCTGTCAAGGACCAGGTCGCCGGTTCAAGTCCGGTCTGGGGCGCGAGCGCGTTATCCTCTGGCCTCATGGCGGGTTCCCGAGGGACACTTCGAGGGCCCAGCAGGGCCAGGTAGCTCAGGCGGTAGAGCACTCGGCTGAAAACCGGGGTGTCGCTGGTTCGATTCCAGCCCTGGCCACAACGGCTCCGCCCACGGGCGGAGCCGTTTGTGTCGCTGGAGGGTCCTACGGGCTCCTGGCCGTCACGTGCAGGACGGCGCTCATCGGCTGGATCATTACCACGAGGTGCGGCCCCGATTCCCGGACGGCCCCCCAGCCGTCCACGATCAGGCTGTAGTCGCCCGGCGAGGGCGGGGGCCAGAGCAGGGCGAGCGCCTCGTTGGAACGGAGGTTGGCGGCGGTGCGCCGGCCCGCGCCCGCCAGCAACCTGCCCTCGGACCACTCGACGGTGACCGACGCCGCATGCGGGGTGGCGTCCGGCCCGACGGTGAGGAGGTAGGGCGCCAAGCCGAACCGGGACATTGTGTCGGGAAGGTCCGGCAGCGGGACGGGAATGGACATGTGGGGCCATGGTAGCTCCCGGCGGCATTGATGGCCCCTTTTCGTTGCTGTCGAATACCGCTTTGGTACCTCAGAGCAACGAGATGGCCCCAGGGCCCGAGACGGTCCGTCGCGTGGCCCTGAACGACGACTACCAACCCGTCAGTTCGCCCGTTCGACCGAGCGGACCTGCTCCCACCAGGCGGCGAGCCGTGCGTACCGGCGGCGGCTCTCCTCGACGTCGCCCAGCTCCATCGCCTCGAGGCACGCCCAGATCTCGCCGGCGGAGCGGTCCGCCTCCAGTTCGTCGGCCGGGAACAGTCCGGCGAGGTCCCAGTAGTCGAGCTCCAGGGTGGAGTCGGGGTCGAAGCCGCTCATCCAATCGGCCAGCTCGGAGACCGGCGTGACGATGCTTTCATCCATCCCGCCCTCCGTGAGGATCTCCGAGGCCCGGCGCAGGCGGGCGATCGCGAGGGCGAGATCTGTCTCGTACCGCAGCCGTACGGCGCCGCGCTCGCCTGCCCTCCCGGTCGGGCCGGCCCTGGGTAGGCCCCGCTCTGCGGTGAGGATCCGCTCGGCGTCGTCGAAGGCGGCGAGCCAGCGGAAGGGTACGTGCCAGGCGGCCGTGGCGACGCTGTCGCGGAGCCCGGGGTTCTCCCGCCGCAGCTGCTCCAGGCGGCTGGACGCCCGCTGTGCCTCGCTCTCGGGGACGAGGATGTCCGCCATGTCCCCGGGGACAGCCGTCCGGAACGCCAGGATCCCCGTGAGGACGCTCACCTGGATGCTCCACGGGCACACCAGCCAACTCCCGTTGACCCGGCGCACGAAGGCGTGGTCACCCGGGACCGGGTACATCAGGCCGACGGCGCCGTGCCCACCGATGCCGTCGAAGGGCGTCTCCTTGTACGGCCAGACCGTCGGCAGGGGTGCATCCGACTCGATATAAGCGGCCCAGCGCACGCGGGCCTCCTCGGGAAACGACTCGAGGGGTTCGTACACGCGGAGCTGGCTGGACGGCACCATGTCCCTCCATTGTTCACGACGGCGGCCAAAACCGCGCCGCGCCGGGATTCGTGGGGCTTGGAACTACAATCTCGTGCGTGGATGTGTTCGACCGGGTCGCGGGGGAGGACTACGAGCAGGTCGTCTTCAACTACGACCGGTCGTCGGGGCTCCGAGCGATCATCGCCATTCATTCGACGGCCCTCGGTCCGGCCCTCGGCGGCACGCGCTTCTGGCGCTTCGAGTCGGAGGCCGCCGCACTGACCGACGCCCTGCGCCTCGCCAAGGCGATGACCTACAAGAACGCAGCGGCCGGCCTCGACCTCGGGGGCGGCAAGGCAGTGATCCTCGCGGAGGACACGGGGCCGAAGTCCGAGGAGCTCCTCCGTGCCTACGGGCGGTTCATCGAGACCCTCGGCGGCCGCTACATCACCGCCGAGGACGTCGGGACCACCGGCGACGACATGGACATGATCCGCCGGGAAACCCGCTGGGTGACCGGCATCTCGCCCGCCTACGGAGGCTCGGGCGACCCCTCCCCGGCTACGGCCTACGGGGTCATGCAGGGGCTGAGGGCCGTCGCGATCGAGCTGTGGGGTGAGCCGTCCCTCGTGGGGCGGCGCTTCGCCGTCCAGGGGGTCGGGAAGGTCGGCCATGCCCTGGTGGGTCACCTGGTCGGATCGGGGGCCGAGGTCGTGGTCGCCGACGTCAACCGGGACCACGTCGAGCAGACGGTGGCCGACTTCCGGGTGGAGTCCGTCGACCCGGCCAAGATCCATGCGGTCGCCTGCGACGTCTTCGTGCCGTGCGCCCTCGGCGGGGTCATCAACGACCAGACGATCCCCGAGTTGCGCTGCACCGCCGTGGCGGGCGCGGCGAACAACCAGCTGCTGCGGCCCGGCCACGCCGACGTGCTCGCCGCGGCGGGGATCCTCTACACGCCCGACTTCATCATCAACGCCGGGGGGGTCATCAACGTCGCCGACGAGCTCAACGGCTACGACGAGCGCCGGGCCCACCTCAGGATCGAGAGCATCTTCGGCAACGTGGCCAGGGTGTTGGAGACGGCGAGGAAGGAAGGGGTCACGCCATCGGTGGCGGCCGACCGGGTTGCCGAGGCCCGGATCCGGGCCGTGTCGAGGATCCGCCAGATCCGGGGGCCGCAGGCCACGTCTCTCTGACGCCTACCCCGCGTTGGTCTGTTCCACGATGTAGTCGACGACATCCTCCGGGCGGCCGGCCCGGGCAAACGCCCTGCGCTGGCGAGCGGCCCCCGTGCCGTGCCGCAGGGTTCGCTCGACGAGGTCGGCGACCTCCTCCCGCTCGCCGAACTCGTCGAGTGCCGGGCCGACGAAGTCCAGGAGTGCGGCGATCATCCTCCGAGCCGGCAGGGATCGCCGCCCGGTGACGTCGACGAGGTCCCCGATCACGCCGTAGCGGGCGGCCCGCCAGGTGGCGGCTCGCAGCAGTTCCGGCCGCGCCGGGGGGGAGGGAA
>WNFD01004772.1_pt1 | contig 19878 bp, 11 predicted proteins | sample 5400491 | NCBI WGS metagenome assembly WNFD01 (sample SAMN13153343, study PRJNA577476) | soil metagenome | isolation source: 120 cm saprolite under Douglas fir tree site 2 hole 2 replicate 2 | place: USA:California | collected 2015-04-18
TAGACGATCACGGACTTGCCTCCGGGGTTGAGCCTCCTGTCCGTCGCGAGATCGATGGCCTGGGTCATTTTCTCTTTTTCACTGGTTGTCACCTCGACGATTGCCCGCTGCGTCTCGAAGTCTATTTCGCCGATCTCCTTGCCGAACCTGTCGAACACCTTCCTCGCGAAGGCGGACACCTGTACGCCTCGGATCCGCACATTCTGCGCCACTTCGGCCTGGAACCGGAGGCCCTCCGGGCCCTTGGCCAAGGCCCCTGGATGCTCGCCTTCACCCACAGGTTCTCCTCGCGGGGGAGGGGGCCCTCGTCGCCGGGGTCGACGGTGTTGCCCTTCCCCGGGCCCCGGTCGGACACGCCGACCAGGGGGACGGGTTGGAACACCGAGACCGGAACCCCGTCGACCTCGATGGTCACTTCCACGTACACGATGCACTCGGTGTCGAGCGGGATCATGCCGTGATTCCAGAAGAAGCTTGAAGCCTCCTGCGGGAAGAGCCCACACGGATTGATCACCGGAACAGGGAGTTGCGGGGGCCGCGGCAGCGAGGCCTTCGCCTGCTTCCCAACCTCGGTGACGGCGGAGACAGCGGTGGCCAGCCTCCGCCTGGCACGGCGCTGGGCGGCAGCCGCCTGATCCCGTGCCTGAGCGAACAGAAGTTGGGCCCGGCGGACTTCTTCGGATCCGGCGACGATCGTCCCGGGGCCGGCAGGCGTTCCAGGAGCGCCTTCGCCCTGGCCCAGATGCTTTGGGCATCGTCCAGGCTCGCGGACAGATCGCGGCGATCAATGCCTCGTCGGGCGGCATGGCGGTGGTGGCGGTCGGCCTCGCATGCCGGCCGTCCAGCGTCGCGGTCGTGAGCCCGGGCCACCTGCTGGTGTGCTGCGACCAGGTGATCGAGGAGGTCCTCCTGGCGTCGTCCGGCCTGCAGCCGAACGGGCCGCTGCTCCAGAGCATCGGCTTCATCCCGTTCGACTGGATCACCCCGGGAGGGTTGGGCGACACGACGGCGCACGACCCGAACTACTTCTACCAGGTCAGCAAGGTGCCCTTCGGGGGGACGCTCCCGGTCATGGTCAACTTCCTCCGCGCAGGCCTCGACGGGGCGAGCTACTACCAGGTCAGGGTGGACGGCAACCTCCGCACCGACCAGTTCCACACCGCGAAGTGGGAAGGGACGAAGTACGCGCCGGCCACCTTCGGGACGCAGGCGGTGAACGGCAATCCCGGCTTCTACCCGGTGCCGTCCGTCTCGGACCTGATGCTGTACATGCAGCCACTGCCGGGCTGCTACCTGGACTCGACGAACCTGACGAGCGCCCAGTTGCACACCATCACCGTTGACTTCTTCGACGTCAACGGCGCCCCCAAGGAGTCCGCGACGCCGCTCAAGATCTTCGTCGACAACAATCCCTGCTCGGTCGTTGTCCATGGCGGCGATCGGGAGCAACTCGGCGACGACGGGGTGTGGGTACCTGCAGTACAACCCGGCGAACAAGCTCACCGACCACGTCACCATCGCCTACGCAGCGGGACATCCCGAAGGGTTCGCCACCTGGGCGTTCTCGCTGACGAAGGCAGGGAGCCAGATCTCCGGAGTCGGCGGGGCCGTCCCCTCCGGGGCGCAGTTCGACGACACCGTGTCCAATCTCCTCGGCAACTGCACCGTCGCGGCCTTCGCCGCCGGTGTCTACGTGTGGGCCACGGCGAACACCGGCTGGGGGCGCTGCAGCCAGTACGACCGGTCCGCCGGGGAGGCATTCGCTCTGGCGCCGTAAGGACGGGGCCGCTGCTGTCTGCTGGAGTCGGGGGGCGCCATCCGTGGTGCCCCCCGGCGCGTCCGCGCCCTGGGAGTGGTGGGTACCATTTGGAGGCATGTCCCGGACCAACTTGGCTGTTGCCGCCGCCCTCCACGAGCTTGCAGATCTGCTCGAGATCAACGGGGGGGACCGTTTCCGGACGCTCGCCTACCGCAGGGCGGGGGATGCCGTCCGCGGTCTGGGCCGGGACGTGGCGTCGATGACGGACGCGGAGCTCGCCGGCGTGCACGGCCTCGGCAAGGCGACCGCCGGCAAGGTGCGGGAGCTTGTGGCAACCGGGTCGATGCAAGTGCTCGAGGATCTGCGGGCGAAGTACCCGACAGGCGTCCTGGAGATGACGAGGGTCTCGGGCCTGGGGCCGAAGAAAGCGGTGGCGCTGCATGCCGCTCTCGGTGTCGAGACCCTCGAAGAACTGGAGGAGGCGCTCCGGGCGGGGCGGCTCCGGGACGTCAAGGGGTTCGGGGCGAGGACGGAGGAGAACCTGCTCCGGGCGCTGGAGCGCCACCGGATGCAAGGTGGAGAGGAGCGGCGCATCCTCCTCGGGGAGGCGCTCGCGGTGGCCGAGGAGATGCTAGAGGGTGTCCGGACGCTGCCCGGCATCGAGCGCGCGTCCTACGCCGGCAGCCTGCGGCGCATGCGGGACACGATCGGTGACCTCGACCTGCTGGTCTCCAGCGCCCGCCCGCAGGAGGCCGTGGAGGCGTTCGGTGCTTTGCCGAACGTCGGTCGGGTGCTGGGGAGGGGGCCGACCAAGACCGGTGTGCTCACCCGCAGCGGCCTGCAGATCGACCTCCGGGTCGTCGCCCCCGGCGAGTTCGGGTCGGCGCTTCAGTACTTCACCGGATCGAAGGCCCACAACGTCAAGGTCCGGGAGCATGCGGTACGTATGGGCCTGAAGCTGTCGGAGTACGGGCTGTTCCGGGCGGGGGAACGCATCGCCGGCGCCACCGAGGAGGAGGTCTACGAGGCCCTCGGCATGCAGACGCCGCCGGCGCCGATGCGGGAGGACCGGGGCGAGGTCGAGCTGGCGCTGCGAGGGGCGCTGCCGGCCCTCGTCGAGCTCGCCGATCTCCGTGGGGACCTGCAGAGCCACTCCGTCTATTCGGATGGCCGGCGGACGATCCGGGAGATGGCCCTGGCTGCGGCCGCCAAGGGCTACGAGTACTTCGCCGTCACCGACCACGGCCGCAACCTGCCGGTGGTGCGGAACCTCTCGCTCGACGACATCGTCCGGCAGCGGGTCGAGATCAAGGCCCTGAACGAGGAGCTGGCGGGGCGCATCGTCGTCCTGCACGGACTCGAGGCGAACATCGGCATGGAGGGGGAGCTTGACTACCCCGACGAGATCATGGCCGGCTTCGACATCGTCGTGGCGAGCCTGCACCACCAGCTCCGCGGGGACCGGGCTGCCATGACCCGTCGGGTGCTGCGGGCCATCGACCGGGAGGATGCTGCCGAGGCGGCCGGCCAGCGACCTCGACATGGAGGCGGTCTGCCGGGCCGCCCTCGCCCACGGTGTGGCCCTCGAGATCAACGCCAACCCCCGCCGGCTCGACCTGAAGGACGACCACGCCTTCCTCGCCCGGGAGATGGGGTGCCTGTTCGCCATCTCGACCGACGCCCACTCGCCGCGGGAGCTCGACCTCATGCGCTTCGGGGTTGCGACGGCGCAGCGAGGCTGGGTCGAGAGCAGGGACGTCGTCAACACCTGGCTCCTGGACAAGCTCCGGCGGTTCCTGGCCAAGTCGCCGGTGGACCGGTGAGGCCGCTCGGGCGAGCATTCTACGCCCGGGATGCGCTCGCCGTTGCCCCCCTGCTCCTCGGGCGGACGCTGGTGTCCGAGTCCGACGCCGGCACCGTGACCGGGCGTATCGTCGAGGTGGAGGCGTACTGCGGCTTCAGTGATCCGGCGAGTCACGCCTACCGGGGGCCGACCCGCCGCAACGCCGTGATGTTCGGGCCCCCGGGACACTTGTACGTCTACTTCACGTACGGGATGCACTTCTGCGCCAATGCGGTCTGTGAGGCGGTCGGGAGCCCGGGGGCGGTCCTGCTGCGGGCGGTCGAGCCGCTGTCGGGGATTGACGTCATGGCCGAGCGGCGAGGTCTGGCCTCGGTGGGCCTCCTGGCCCGGGGCCCGGCCCGGCTGGCGCAGGCGTTCGGGATCGACAGGGCGCTCGACGGCTGCGACCTCGTGGGGGGTCCCGTGTGGATCGGGGGCCGGCAGGTGCTGTGCGGGGCCGTGCTGGCCTCGCCCCGCGTCGGCATCACGAAGGCGGTCGGCGAACCGTGGCGCTTCGCCGAGGAGGGGCCCTGGGCGAGCCGGTGCCAACCCGCTAGAATTCCCGTCGGGATGGACGAATGACCCAGAACCGTACCGAGACGATCCAGGCCGGCGACGGTGGGGAGTTCGCCGGTCACCTTGTCCTTCCCGACTCCGGCTCGGGCCCCGGCCTGCTCGTCATCCAGGAGATCTTCGGGCTGAGCCCCTACATCCTGGATGTGTGCGCCCGGGTGGCCGCGCTCGGTTACGTCGCCCTGGCCCCCGACCTGTACTGGCGGATCGAGCCCGGCGTCGCCATCGACGAACAGGACCCCGACGCCCTGCAGCGGGGTTTCTCCTACATGGGTCGCCTGGACTTCGAGAAGGCCGTGGACGACGCGGTGGCATCCCTGGCGCATCTGGAGAGCCTGCCGGAAGTCGCCGGCGGCCGGGTGGGCGTGATGGGGTTCTGCCTCGGCGGTGGTATCAGCTACCGCGTGGCTGCAGCGGCCGATCCCGACTGCGCCATCTCCTACTACGGCTCCGCGGTGCCCGACTCGCTGGGGCTTGCCGGCGACATCGAGTGCCCCATCCTGTTCCACTTCGGGCTGGCGGACCAGTACCTGACCCTGGACAAGCAGGAGGCCGTGCGGGCAGCCTTCGGCGGCAGGCCGGAGGCGGAGTTCCACGAGCATCCCGGGGCCAACCACGCCTTCGACAACCACAACGCGGCGTTGTTCCACCACCCCGAGGCATCGGCCAGGGCCTGGGAGCAGACCCGGGCGTTCCTGCGGGAGAAGCTCCCCGTCTGAGGGCCGCTCGCCTACGGGCCGCGGCCATTGGCGAGCTGGGCGGAAAAACAAGCGTTTTCCGTAAGAAAGTCCGCCCAGTTCGCTGGCTGGCTCGCCTCAGAGGATGTCGTAGGCGAGGCGGAACCTGTGCGCTACCCGCTGCGGGTGATTGCCGTTCCCGTCCGGGCGTCCACGAGGATCTGGACCACCGTGGGGTCCTGCGGCGCCTTGCCCGCCGTGACATTGACGATCCAGACCAGGCGTGGAGGGCCGGCGGGCGGTCCGAGGACGTCGAGCTCCGGCGGGCCCGTCACGGAGCCTCCGACGCCCGCTGCCGTGGCTCCGGCGGCGGCCGCCCCCACCACGAGGGTGGTGTCAACGTTGCCCACGACGGTGGGGTTGTAGGCGAACTCGGCAGGCCGGCCCGCCTCGTCGACCGAGACCGTGACCAGCATGGGGAGCCAGGCGGAGCCTCGGCGTTCCCGCCACGTCGCCGTGAAGAGGCGCTCGGCTCCGTGGTCCAGTCGGGCGGACTGGTAGAGGGTCAGCTGGCCGAAGGTCCTGACTTTGGCTGCGGCAAAGGTCTGGGCCTGCTGCAGCAAGGCGGCATCGGTCAGTCCCGACTGCGGCGGACCCGGGCGGGTCGTGAACACCCCGGTCACGACCGGGGCCCCTGCGTCGAAGGCCTCCTGCCCGATGCTCGTCAGGGGCCGCCCATCGGTTCCGTTGAACGTAGGTTTCAGGGTGAAGCACGCCCGGAGCACGACGAGCTTCGATCTGCCGATCTGTGGGCCGGTGGCCCAGCTGGCGTCCACCTGGGATGAGCCGATACCGGGAAAGCAGTTGTCGTCGCCTGCGTGGCCCATGTCATTGGGGCCGGCCAGGTAGGTGCCACCGGCGTCGCCCCCGGGCATGAGGATCGAGGCGCCGGTGGCCTCGTTCACGTCGACGATCTTCGTGCCGCTGCTGTCCCATTCGCCGGGGCAGTGCTTGCGCTGTGGCCGATTGCGTAGAAGACGGTGTCCGCGCCTGCGGAGGCCCCGGCGTCGGCGGCGCTCCCATTCGTGTGGGCAGCGGCGGCGAACCCGGTGGCCCGGAGGGCGACTGGTTGAGCGGGCTTCGGTCGGTCCAGGAGGCAGCCCCATCGGCCGTCACCCAGACGCCGCTCCCGGTCACCCAGCAGGCCGGGGCCTGCCCGCAGTCGACGTTGTCGACCGTACCGGGGGTGCCGGCGGGGGAGCGCAGGGTCGGGACAGTCCGCGCTGCCCACGTTGTGCCGGCGTCGGTCGTGGCGATCACCGAGCTGTGCTACGCCTTGTCGGCCCCGACCGCCAGGCACGCCGCGGCGGCGCAACTCACCGAGTCCAGCGGTCCCGTGCCGGGCGGCACGGGCCGGAGGGCCCAGGCCACGCCGTCCGACGTCGAAGCCACGACCCCCGCACCGGCGGCGTCCTCACCGACGGCCAGGCACTGCCGGTCGCCGGTGCAGGTGACGCCGAAGAGATCCGAGGTCCCGCCGACCTGGGCGGTGCTCCATCGTTGCCGGTCGGCCGACCACACGACGACGCCGGCGGTGGCGGTCGTCCCACCCGTCGGGGTGCTCGCCCCGACCGCGTAGCACGCGCCGCTTGGGCGGCAGTCGACGCTTGCCAAGCTCCCGATGCCGGCCGGTAGCGAGCCGGCTGGACGGCGCCGGCGGCCGGAAGGGGTCCCGGCAGGGTCGTGGCGACGACGGCGACAAGCTACACAACCCAGGCGGCGGCGACTCCGGGCCGTGGGCGGGTCATTGTGGGACGATCCTTTCACGGTCGATGCGATGATGGGGGCGAGATGGTCCCGTTCGACGATCAGCTGAGGATCCTGCGTGCCGGGGCGGCCGAGGTGATTCCCGACGCCGAGTTCGACCTCCGCCTCCAGGAGTCGGTCGAGACCGGGCGACCCCTGCGGGTCAAGCTCGGCCTGGACCCGACGGCGGGCCACGTGACGCTGGGCTGGACGGTGGTACTGCGCAAGCTGCGCCAGTTCCAGGACCTGGGCCACACCGCGGTGCTGATCATCGGAGACTTCACAGCCCAGGTCGGGGACCCCTCCGGCAAGTCGGAGACCCGGAAGCCACAGCCGGCCGAGGCGGTGCGGGGCTTCGCCGAGGCGCTCCTCGACCAGTTCCGGCTCGTCCTCGACACCGACCACCTCGAGATCCGCTACAACTCCGAGTGGCTGTCATCGATGGACATGCAGCGGATCCTCCAGGTCACCTCCCACTACACCGTGGCCAGGATGCTGGAGCGGGACGACTTCGCCAAGCGGTACGCGTCGGGGTCGCCGATCTCGATCGTCGAGTTCCTCTACCCGCTCATGCAGGGCTACGACTCGGTGCAGGTGGCGGCCGACGTCGAGTTGGGTGGGACGGACCAGACGTTCAACCTCCTGGTCGGTCGGGACCTGCAGGAGCGCATGGGTGGCCAGCGGCCCCAGATCGCCCTCACGCTACCCCTGCTCGAGGGGACCGACGGCGTCCAGAAGATGAGCCAGTCCCTAGGCAACTACATAGGGATCACCGAGGCCCCCGACGACATGTTCGGCAAGCTGATGAGCATCCCGGACGCCCTCATGCTCAAGTATTTCCGCCTTGCGACCGACCTCTCGCCGTGGCAGGTGGATGAGATCGAGGAGGCGCTCACCCTCGGGGAGTTGCATCCGGCCGAGGCGAAGCGGCGGCTGGGCTGCGAGATCGTGCGGATCTACCACGGCGAGGCGGCGGCGGACGGAGCCAGGCATCACTTCGACCGGGTGCACCGGGACCGGCGGATGCCGGCGGCGGCCGAGATTCCTGAGCGCAAGATCCCACCCGACTGCGTCAACGCCGAGGGAGTTGCCTGGCTGCCAAAGCTGCTGGTGGCGGTCGGGCTGGCGAAGTCCAACGCCGAGGCGCGTCGGTTGATCGGCCAGCGGGGCGTCCGGCTGGACGGCGAGCCGGTGGTGGGGGAGGAACTGCCGCTGGGTACGCTTGAGGGGCGAGTACTGCAGGTGGGTCGGCGGAATTTCGTCCGGGTGGTCTGAGTTAGCCCAGGCGGGAGCGCCTTTCTCTTCGCGTGGTTGACAGGGGCGCCGTCCGGATGTAATTTGGCGAAGCCCACGGGCGCATGCCCACATGGGTGAACACCTCGGAAAACTGCACAGAGGGGCTCCGAAAGACCAGAACCTTCCTACGAGACCGCAGGATCGCTCTGGCCGCTGGCTTGGAAGCCGGCGGTTTTTTTGGGCCCAGACTCGGTCGGGTCGGAGTGGGTCAGGCCGGGTTAGCAGTACCACTGAGGTGGGTGCTCCTTGAGAACTAAACAGCGTGTTCGAGAAGAAAGCCAATGCTTCGCGAACCCAATTCCCGCGAGCGCAAGCTCGTGAGTTTGGCAGTAGCGGCAAAATCCACAATCCGCACAACCGCAGTCGGAAACTTTTTCGGCCGCGTTTGGTCGGAGCCTGGGGTATCGGTATGCGAACTTGTTCGCAGGCCGACCCCTGACTCTTCAAAATGACAACGAGGTGCTCCTCTCACGGAGCAGCTCGAAGATCACTACGGAGAGTTTGATCCTGGCTCAGGACGAACGCTGGCGGCGCGCTTAACACATGCAAGTCGAGCGATCGGCTGAGGGGGTAACCCCTCGGTACGGAGCGGCGAACGGGTGAGTAACACGTGAGGAACCTGCCCCGGGCACCGGGATAACGGCGGGAAACCGCCGCTAACACCGGATAATCTCCTTCAACCGCATGGCGGAAGGAGAAAAAGCCTGCTGGCCCGGGATGGTCTCGCGGCCCATCAGCTTGTTGGCGGGGTAACGGCCCACCAAGGCAGCGACGGGTAGCTGGTGTGAGAGCATGACCAGCCACACTGGGACTGAGACACGGCCCAGACTCCTACGGGAGGCAGCAGTGGGGAATCTTGCGCAATGGGCGAAAGCCTGACGCAGCGACGCCGCGTGAGGGATGAAGGCCTTCGGGTTGTAAACCTCTTTCAGCGGGGACGAAGCGAAAGTGACGGTACCCGCAGAAGAAGCCCCGGCCAACTACGTGCCAGCAGCCGCGGTAATACGTAGGGGGCTAGCGTTGTCCGGATTTATTGGGCGTAAAGAGCTCGTAGGCTGCTTCGCAAGTCGGACGTGAAATCCCACGGCTTAACTGTGGGGGGCCGCTCGATACTACGAGGCTAGAGGCCGGTAGGGGGACATGGAATTCCTGGTGTAGCGGTGAAATGCGCAGATATCAGGAGGAACACCGGTGGCGAAGGCGGTGTCCTGGGCCGGTCCTGACGCTGAGGAGCGAAAGCTGGGGGAGCAAACAGGATTAGATACCCTGGTAGTCCCAGCCGTAAACGATGGGTGCTAGGTGTGGGAGGCTATCGACGCTTTCCGTGCCGCAGCTAACGCATTAAGCACCCCGCCTGGGGAGTACGGCCGCAAGGCTAAAACTCAAAGGAATTGACGGGGACCCGCACAAGCGGCGGAGCATGTGGCTTAATTCGATGCAACGCGAAGAACCTTACCTGGGCTTGACATCAGGGGAAAAGCCGTAGAGATACGGTGTCCGTAAGGGCCCCTGACAGGTGGTGCATGGCTGTCGTCAGCTCGTGCCGTGAGGTGTTGGGTTAAGTCCCGCAACGAGCGCAACCCCTACCTTTAGTTGCCAGCGAGTAATGTCGGGGACTCTAGAGGGACTGCCGGTGAAGAGCCGGAGGAAGGTTGGGATGAGGTCAAGTCATCATGCCCCTTATGTCCAGGGCTGCACACATGCTACAATGCCGGCCACAATGGGCTGCGACCCTGCAAGGGTGAGCGAATCCCAAAAAAGTCGGCCAAGTTCGGATTGGGGTCTGCAACTCGACCCCATGAAGTCGGAGTCGCTAGTAATCGCAGATCAGCAACGCTGCGGTGAATACGTTCCCGGGTCTTGTACACACCGCCCGTCACACCACGAAAGTTGGCAACACCCGAAGCCGGTGGCCTAACCCGCAAGGGAGGGAGCCGTCGAAGGTGGGGTCGGCGATTGGGGTGAAGTCGTAAGAACGTTGCGACCCTCGCCGGTAACGGCGGGAGAAAAACTCGGCTATGTGCTGGAAACCCCGAGAATCCGGCGGTACTGTCGGTCCCTCTGACTAAGCTCAGGGGGATGGTCAGTGAAAATCCGTCCGGTGCGGGCAATCAGCAGGGAAGTCGGGAGACCGGACCCGTTCCGGTGGCCTTGACCCCTCAGAGACTACACGCCGAGCTCCTGGAAGGAAACAGACGCATCGGGCTTGGAAGCCTATCTCCAGGGCGCACTCCGGGATGGAACCCGGAGCCGCCTCAGTGCGGCCGGATTCACAATCCGAGCCTCACCGTAGATCCCAACTACTGGAGGTTCTACGTGCCAAGCGCCGGCCACCGTAGGTTCATGGAGGTCGTCGGCTCGTGGCATCCAAGGAAGCGTCTACTTGTTGATACCAGGATGAAGATATAGTCCACGCCTCATGGCGACATGGGGGCACACGTGAACAAGGTAGCCGTACCGGAAGGTGCGGCTGGATCACCTCCTTTCTAAGGAGTTTGACTCCTAGTCGATCATTGGCTTTCGCGCCTCGGGTTTCATATCCTGAGGCATATCGGGCACGCTGTTTAGTTCCGAGGGAGTACCCTCGGAACCCGCGGCCCACGACGACAGCTCGCCGAATAGATGGACGGAGCTGTCGTTCGTATGTCCGGACTCTGGTCCTTGAGAACTGCATAGCGAGCGCGAGCATCAAACTCGGTCAAGTTAGTAAGGGCAATCGGTGGATGCCTTGGCGCCAAGAGGCGATGAAGGACGTTGCAGGCTGCGATAAGCCACGGGGAGCTGCCAAACAAGCCTTGATCCGTGGATTTCCGAATGGGGGAACCCGGCGGCCGTCATGGGCCGTCATCCTGGTCTGAATACATAGGGCCAGGAAGCGAACCGCCTGAACTGACACATCTCAGTAGGGCGAGGAAGAGAAAACAACCGTGATTCCCTGAGTAGTGGCGAGCGAAACGGGAACAGCCTAAACCCATGTCGTGTGATAGCCCGGTGGCGTTGCGACGTGGGTGTTGCGGGAAGCATCAGATCCGGCACCGGTCGGGTCAGGGAGTTACAAAGCTCTGAGATAGGCGAACCCTCTGGAAAGTGGGGCCACAGCAGGTAACAGCCCTGTAGCCGAAATCTCACAGCCTCCCGATGCTCCTCCCAAGTAGTGCGGGACCAGGGAAATCCCGTGCGAATCTGCCGGTACCACCCGGTAAGGCTAAATACTCCTTGGCGACCGATAGTGCACTAGTACCGTGAGGGAAAGGTGAAAAGTACCCCGGGAGGGGAGTGAAATAGTACCTGAAACCGATTGCCTACAAGCCGTTGGAGCGTACCTTCCTGGGTAACCAGGAAGGCGTGACAGCGTGCCTTTTGAAGAATGAGCCGGCGAGTTAGCGATCTGTGGCAAGGTTAAGGGATTTCCCGGAGCCGTAGCGAAAGCGAGTCCTAACTGGGCGTCCAGTCACAGGTTCTAGACCCGAAGCCGAGTGATCTACCCATGGGCAGGCTGAAGCGAGGGTAAGACCTCGTGGAGGGCCGAACCGACTCGGGTTGAAAACCGGGCGGATGACCTGTGGATAGGGGTGAAAGGCCAATCAAACTCGGTGATATCTGGTTCTCCCCGAAATGCATTTAGGTGCAGCCTCGCGTGTTTAGCATTGGTGGTAGAGCACTGGATGGGCTAGGGGGCCCACAAGCTTACCGAACTCAGCCAAACTCCGAATGCCAATGCTTGAGAGCGCGGGAGTGAGACTGCGGGGGCTAAGCTCCGTAGTCGAGAGGGAAACAACCCAGACCGCCAGCTAAGGTCCCTAAATTACGCTAAGTGGGAAAGGATGTCGAGTCGCACAGACAACCAGGAGGTTGGCTTAGAAGCAGCCACCCTTGAAAGAGTGCGTAATAGCTCACTGGTCAAGTGGTTCGGCGCCGACAATGTAGCGGGGCTAAGCGTAATACCGAAGCTGCGGCATTTCTCTTAACTGAGGGATGGGTAGGGGAGCGTCGTGTGGCGGGTGAAGCGGCCGCGGAAGCGAGCCGTGGACGCCACACGAGTGAGAATGCCGGCATGAGTAGCGAGAGACGGGTGAGAAACCCGTCCGCCGAAAACCCAAGGTTTCCTGGGCAAGGCTAATCCGCCCAGGGTAAGTCGGGACCTAAGGCGAGGTCGAGAGACGTAGTCGATGGACAACGGGTTGATATTCCCGTACCAGTGCTTCCGCGCCCAGCCCGAATCCAGTTCCTAAGTGCGGCCCTACGGGGTCAATCGACCGAACTGGTACTAGGGCAGCGATGGGGAGACGCAGGAAGGTAGCCCAACCCGGTCGATGGTAGAGCCGGGGTAAGTGTGTAGGGGGGTCCCCCAGGCAAATCCAGGGGACTGTTAACCCTGAGGCACGATGCCGAGCCGTTTTAGGCGAAGTGGGTAATCCTATGCTGCCAAGAAAATCCTCTAGCGAGCTGAAGCGCTGCCCGTACCCCAAACCGACACAGGTGGGTAAGTAGAGAATACTAAGGCGATCGAGAGAACCCTGGTTAAGGAACTAGGCAAGTTGGCCCCGTAACTTCGGGAGAAGGGGCACCTCTGGAGGTGAGAGCCCTTGCGGCTCGAGCTTCCGGAGGTCGCAGAGAAAAGGCCCAAGCGACTGTTTACTAAAAACACAGGTGCATGCGAAGTCGTAAGACCATGTATATGCACTGACGCCTGCCCGGTGCTGGAACGTTAAAGGGAGGGGTCAGCTCTTCGGAGCGAAGCTCTGAACTGAAGCGCCAGTAAACGGCGGCCGTAACTATAAGTTGACCGTTGTAGTTACGTTAATAAATCTGGCTATTTGCTGGGAACCCTGAGTATCCGCGCCGTACTCGCCGGTACATCCGGCAGTGAAAATCGGACGGTGCAGGCAATCAGCAGGAAAGGCCGGCCCTCGTGAGAGGACCGGAATCCTCAGAGGCCATACGCCAGACACGAGACTCCAACTGGAGCCTGTGAAGATATGGTCCAGCCTCATGGCGACATGAAGGAATTGGACGAACGGTCCTAAGGTACAAGGTCCCCTTGGCAGGCAAGGGGAGCTGCCCCCCATATCGGTGACGATGTGGTGCGCAGCCGGCTGTTTGCTGGAAACCCCGAGTATCCGGCGGTACTTCTCGAGAGAGAAGTGACAATCCGTCCGGTGCGGACAATCAGCAGGGAAGTCCTCGTGACCCCTCAGAGACCATACGCCGGCCCTCTCCAGCGGGAGAGGATGAGATGGTCCGACCCCTACGGCGACGTAGGGAGGCTGGCGGAAACGACCAGCCCCGCCTGAACGAGGGCGGTAACAGACGATTCGAGCGAAATTCCTTGTCGGGTGAATTATTGCCCTGCACGGGAGCAATCCCGTGTGCAGACCCGCTCATAACGGCGGAGCCCACACCGGCTGCCTTTAAGGAAAGGCGACAGACGGCGGGTGATGCCGTGGGAAGCCCTCTGCTTCTTCGGAAGTATGGCCCCGTAACGACTGATCCTTCGGGAAAGGGTCCAGTTCTGTCAGTGGTCGTCTTTACGCTCGACTGGTGACAAATCTATGGCTGGACCAATACGCGGGCTCTCAACAGGGCCTGGTAGATTACCCCGTCGCAACCATTCTCCAGGCCATTGGTGAGATGAAGGCATAGTCTGTCCCCCTGGAAACAGGGGACTGAGACGAAGTTCCGACCTGCACGAATGGCGTAACGACTTGGGCACTGTCTCAACTGGGGACTCGGCGAAATTGCACTACGAGTAAAGATGCTCGTTACGCGTGGAAGGACGGAAAGACCCCGTGGACCTTTACTACAGCTTGGTATTGGGACTTGACATGTGTTGCGTAGGATAGGCGGGAGGCTGTGAAGCCGGGACTCTGGTTCCGGTGGAGCCAACCTTGAAATACCGCTCTGCATGTGTCGGGTCCCTAACCCACACCCGTGATCCGGGTGAGGGACAGTGCCAGGTGGGTAGTTTGACTGGGGCGGTCGCCTCCTAAATTGTAACGGAGGCGCCCAAAGGTTCCCTCAAGCCGGTCGGCAATCGGCTGTCGAGTGCAAGGGCACAAGGGAGCTTGACTGCGAGACCTACAAGTCGAGCAGGTGCGAAAGCAGGGCCTAGTGATCCGGCGGTCCCATGTGGATGGGCCGTCGCTCAACGGATAAAAGGTACCCCGGGGATAACAGGCTGATCGGTCCCAAGAGTCCATATCGACGGACCGGTTTGGCACCTCAACATTGGGGTGTAGCGGCAGAGATGCCGTATTGGTATCGGCTTATAACGGTGAACCCCGAGACTGTCACCTGTTCGGTGAACAGTGGGCAATACCGTGGGAAGTCTGTCGGAAGCGAATGACCTCTGTAGCAGCTTCCGCAAGTGACCCCGTAACGACTTAGGCCCGCACCCGCAAGGGCCGAGGTGGCGAGTCGTCGTCCCGCTAGGGGCAACTCTATGGCTGCCACAACACGCCGACCCCTACTCTGGGTCAAGAGAGGGTGAAGATATAGTCTGCACCACCGGGAACGGTGGAGACATGTGCGATGTCGGCTCGTCGCATCCTGGGGCTGGAGCAGGTCCCAAGGGTTAGGCTGTTCGCCTATTAAAGCGGTACGCGAGCTGGGTTTAGAACGTCGCGAGACAGTGAATCGTCTGAATTGACCGCGCTGTCTTTAAATTCGGCTATATGCTGGAAACTCCGAGCATCCGCTGGTACTCGTCCATTTTTGTCAGTACCCGTCAGTAACATGATGGGTCCATGGACAGTGACAATCCGTGCGGTGCGGACAATCAGCAGGAAAGGCTGGATGCCTATATAGCGGGTTACGTCGACGGAGAAGGTACGTTTCATGTAGCTGTTCAGCGGAACCAGTACACCCGGACCGGCTGGCAGCTCGTACCGGAGTTTCATGTGAGTCAGAACGCTGAACGAAGGCAGGTTCTCGACCTGATAAGGCAGCGGTTCGGCTGCGGCCGGATCCAAGAGAACCATCGAAACTCACTCGACTCCACCCTGGTCTATGTCGTCAGAAATCGGGACGACCTGGCAACCAAGGTGATTCCCTTCTTCGAACGGCAGCCGCTCCTGAGCAGCAAGCATCAGGAGTTCCTCGTGTTTGCTCGAATCGTGCGCGCCATGGTACGAGGAGAGCATCTTGACGTGGCTGGCGCCTCTTTTCGCAGCGAAGCCCTGCTGATGAATGGAGGTGGCCGGTACCGACGGGCGCACAAGGAAGAGCATCCAGAATCCTCAGAGACCATATGCCGAACGCCACCCGACAAGGTGGCAAAGATATGGTCCGACCTGCATGGCGACATGCAGAGCCAGGCAGAAATGATCTGGCCCCCCGCCGGCGAAGGTGCTGGTGGGCGGTAACAATCGTGTCGGTCCCTATCCTCCATGCGCGCAGGAGCCTTGAGGAGAGCTGTCCCTAGTACGAGAGGACCGGGACGGACGAACCTCTGGTGTGTGAGTTGTCCTGCCAAGGGCACTGCTCATTGGCCACGTTCGGAAGGGATAAGCGCTGAAAGCATCTAAGTGCGAAGCCCACTCCAAGATGAGGGCTCCCACGGGTAACACCCGGTAAGGACCCCAGCAGACGACTGGGTCGATAGGCGGGAGGTGTAAGCACAGCAATGTGTTCAGCCGACCCGTACTAATCGTCCGAGGGCTTGATCGTTCGCTCGCGCTCGCTATGGAGTACTCAAGGCCACGCGGCCACAACTGGGCCGCGGCTTTGAAAACTCAATATGTTCCGGTGGCCATAGGAGAGGGGAAACACCCGGCTCCATTCCGAACCCGGAAGTTAAGCCCTCTACCGCCGATGGTACTGCTCTGGAGACGGAGTGGGAGAGTAGGTCGCCGCCGGGCACCATTGCAACGAGGTCGGCAGAAATGCCGGCCTCGTTGCGCGTGCGCTGGCCCCGGCCCCCGGGACGGCCCTACCCGGGCCCCCGCTTGGTCAGGTAGCGGGCGATGCCCGCCGCGTTGAGCTCGTAGGACGTGGTCTCGCTCAGGCGACGAGCCAGGGCGGTGTCCTCCGCAAGGCCCGGGATCGCCAGCAGCTCGTCCTCCAGGAGCCTCGTGGCGATCTCCGGCGCCCCCCCGCCGCCGGCAACCACGTCCTCGGCCACGGCTACCGCCCGGCGCAGCGAGGCGGCCGCATCGTCGAACAGGTCCGCCGGGTCCAGGGCCGACAGCCCAAAGTGCGTCGGGAATGCCCGCCTGGCCCCCAGGGCCCGCATCCGGTTGAGGGACTCCAGGCTCGCCTCGAGGGCGAACTCGGGCGGCGGGGTTGCGGGATGGACCGCCCGGACCTCTGCGAGGAGCACCCCGGCCGCGTCGCCGGTGAACAGATCGCCGGAGGCCGGCTCGAACAGTGCCATGTGGTGCCGGGCATGCCCAGGGGTGTAGACGGCTTCGAGTCGCCGGCCATCGCCGAGATCGGCGACGACGCCGTCCGACGAGACGGCGTCGATGCGGTCCGGGGGCACGGGCACCATGCTCCCCCACAGGCCCTCCATGTCCGGGTACAGGCGGGCGGCGGATGCCCACAGCCGGGAGGGGTCGACGAGATGCGGGGCCCCCTCGGCCCGGACAACCACCCGGGCACGTGGGAAGCGCTGGGCGAGATGGCCGGCGGCTCCGGCGTGGTCGAGGTGGATGTGGGTCAGCACGATCCAGTCCAGGTCCGTGACCCCGGCCGCCGAGAGGCCGGCGAGCACGTGCGAGAGCGACGTTGCGGGCGCCGCCTCGATGATCGCCGGCCGGGATCCCGGCAGGTAGTAGACGGCCGTGACGCCCTCGGCGCCGTGCATGACGGAGTCGATGGTGATGACGTCGCCGGTCTCGCTCACGGACGCCGATGATACCCAGGAACCCCCGCGGCACCGGGGGCGGCTGTTACCCTGCCCCCGAGATGCTCCGAGCCCACCTGATCATGAATCCGGAGGCGCGCGGGGTGACGCCATCCCTGCAGCACCTGATGGCGACGGCCCTGGAGGCCCGCTTCAAGCTGGGCGTCACGGAGACCCACGCCCGGGACGCTGGGGTCGAGGTCGCCCGCGACGCCGTCAACAGCGGCGCTGAGCTCCTCATCGCCTTCGGGGGGGACGGGCTCGTCAACGAGGTCGTCAACGGCATGGCCGGCAGCGACGCCACGCTCGCCATCATCCCCGGCGGGACGATGAACGTCTTCGCCCGCAACCTCGGCATCCCGACGAACCCCACCGAGGCCGCCGACCACATCCTCGGCCGGGCAGGCAGCATCGAGCCCCGCAAGATGTCCCTCGGCCTCGCCAACGACCGCTACTTCACCTTCGCCTGCGGGTGCGGCTTCGACGCCGAGGCCGCCGCCCGCGTCGAGGCCCACCGCACCGCCAAGCGCCGCTACGGGGAGCCCTACTTCTACGCCGCCGCCCTGGCGACCTTCGCCGCCTCCTACGCCACCAGGAAGCCCTTCCTCACCTGCGAGGGCGACTTCGGCACCGAGGAGGCCGTCCTCGCCGTGGGACTGGTGGCCGACACGTACGCCTACCTCGCCGGCCGTCCCCTCCGCCTCGGGTCGAAGAGCTCGACGGACGGGACGCTCGGCCTGTTCATCGTCCGCCGCCTGAGCTTCATCCACCTCCCTCGCTACGCCTTCGGCGCGTTCACGGGGAAATTCGGGTCGGGGGCCGTCTCCCTTGCCGACGTCGACGAGTTCACCATCCACGGCGACGAGCCCGTCTCCTACCACGTCGACGGCGAGACCCTTGAGCCCGCCAGCAAGGTCCACGTCCGCCGTGCCCCCTTTTCCCTCAACGTGCTGGACTAGCGAGACCTCGAATGCCCGTCCTCATCGCCGCCCGCTCCGCCGACCTCGACCTGGTCCGGCCGCTCGCCCGGCTGCTGCGATCCGGCGGGGGAGAGGTCCGCTGCTACCTCGACACCGACGACCACGAGCTGCGGGACCTCGGCTGCAAGATCGCCGTCGGGGCGCTCGACGACGCCTACAACCTCGAAGCCGCCCTCACCAGGGTCCACACCTTCATCCCTCTCCTGCCGGACCCCTTCGACATCCACGACACCGACGATCTTGCCGATCTCCGGGCCGCCGGCCTTGCCGCGGCGGCGGCCGCGGCGGCGGCGGACCTTGCCCAGACGATCCTCCCCATCCCCGTCCTGCCCGAGGCCCACCCGATCCAGGCGGCCTTCGCTGAGGTGGACAAGGCGTTCGCCGCCCCCGGTCTCCAGCCCCTGTGCCGCATCCGGACCGGCTACCTCCTCGGCCCGGACCGCCCGCTGACGATCGTCCTGCGCGGGATCACGTCCGCCGGCGTCGACGTGGTGCGGAGCGTCATCGTCTCGGTGCTCGACGTCGACATGTGGGCGGCAACCGTCGCCGCAGCCGACGACCGCGAGGACCTCGACGGCACCTGGGAGCTCGGCGGGGACGCCGAGCCGCTCGTCGACCTGCTGGAGCGGGTCCCGTCGACGACGAGGATCGGCAGTGCCCCGTCTCCGTGGAGCCTCGCCCTCCTGGGCGAGGACCTCGTCGTCGGCGCCTCGGCCGATGAGTTCCTTTCAGGCTGAGGTCGGCGCTGGCGTTTAGCTCAGCTGGTGGTCCCGCAGGAGCAGCCCCGTCCTGGGCTTCGGCCAGAACAGCGTGCTCTTCGGGGGCATGACCTCGCCCGCCAGCGCGGCGGTGATCACGACCTCGATGGGGATCGGCGCCAGGAGGAACGCAAGGCTCCCTGCCGCCACCGCGGCCGCCACCTCGTCGAGGTCGTGCTCGTAGGCGACCGTCGCTCCCGCGGTGTCCAGGACGCCGGCCAGCCAGGCGGTGTCCGGCGTGCCGCGGGAAGGCATCGTCCAGCGCCCCGACGAATCCGCCAGGCCGACGGTCCCCGGCCCCACCGTGGCGAGGTGGTTGGCCAACGACGCCAGGTCCCCGCCGTACGGCTCGGGGGCGGCCCCCCCCGAGAGGTCGTCGCGGTGCAGGTCCGTCACCCGGTGGATGGCCAGCAGCGCCGGCGGCTCCTCGGCAGGATCCGACACCAACGCCAGCGTCCGGTCCCAGGGCCCGCCGCCGTGGGCTGCCCGCATCTCGTCGCGGTAGGTCAGCGCCGCGGCGTAGCGATGGTGTCCGTCGGCGATCACCAGTGGCGAGTCCATGCCCCGCGAAACCGCCGCGGCCTCGGCCTCGTCCAGCCGCCACAGGCGGTGGCGGACCCCTGCGGGGTCGACGAAATCGATCAGCGCGCCCCGCTGCAACGCCGACGTAACCGCCGGTCCGACCACGCCGGGCCCCCCCACCAGCCAGATCGGCTCCAGGTTGGCCTCCGTGGTCTTCATCAGCTCCAGCCGGTCGCTGCGGGGCCTGGGCATCGTGCGCTCGTGGGGATGGATGCCGCCCGACCCGAGGGGCTCCAGCTCGAGCGCCCCGATCACGCCGCCGGAGGAGCCGGGCACGCCACCGATCTCGTAGTCCATCCGGTAGGCGAAGAGCCGTGGCCGGTCGTCGTAGACGAGGACCCCGGCGGCGATCCAGTCCCGCAGGTACGCCGCCGACCGGCTGTAGCGGTCCTGCCCGGGCTGGTCGCCAGGGAGTTCGGCACCGAGGATGATGGAGATGATGTTGTACGGATGCAGGCGTTCGAGGCGCTGGCGTTCGGCCGGCGAGATGACGTCGTATGGCGGGGTCGTCACCAAGCCAGGGTCTATGCTGGGGGCGTACAGAAGCGCCCGGAAGGGCTCGAGGGCAGCCACGGCAGGCTGTATACCACGAGTGGACACCGGGGTCCCCCTGGGGTAGAGACGTGCCGGGGCCCCCTTGGGGTAGAGAGCAGGGTCGGGGTCCCCTTAGGGGTAGAGATGTGCCGGGGCCCCCTTGGGGTAGAGAGCAGGGTCGGGGTCCCCTTAGGGGTAGAGATGTGCCGGGGCCCCCTTGGGGTA
>WNFD01007681.1_pt1 | contig 19877 bp, 15 predicted proteins | sample 5400491 | NCBI WGS metagenome assembly WNFD01 (sample SAMN13153343, study PRJNA577476) | soil metagenome | isolation source: 120 cm saprolite under Douglas fir tree site 2 hole 2 replicate 2 | place: USA:California | collected 2015-04-18
CAGATTGTGCTGGCCGTCAATATTGTTACTCCAGGTCGGCGAATTCGAGTCCTCGAAGTCGGCCATGAACACATTGGCCCCCGAGTTCAACGCATTGATGATCATCTTGCGATCGACCGGCCCGGTAATTTCCACGCGACGATTGCGCAAGTCGTTCGGGATCGACGCAACTTTCCAATCGCCTTGCCGGATTTCAGCCGTCTCCAGCAAAAAGTCCGGAAGTTTGCCATTATCGATGTCCTGCTGCACAGTTCGCCGCCGCGCCAGCAGTTCCTGCCGCCGGGGCTCGAATGCGGCCGCCAGTTTCAACAGGAAAGCTTGGGCCTCCGACGTAAGAACGCCGGCCTCCATCTGGCTCTCAACAGGAGAAGTTGTGGCCTTCATAGAACGGCATCATAGCCGTTTTTAGCTGTAATTGAAACGGAATCGATCCGCGCGGCACTATCTCGTATGCAGCACAACTTGAAAGGAGAAATTAACTTATGAGTCTCAACCGAGAGCATGAGTCTCCATCGCCAGTTCGGGTAACGTCAAGAAAGTTCTTTCTAGGCATCTCCCTGGGAATAGCTCTGCTGGCTGCAAGTCTTCCAGCCTCCGCACAGAGCAAGCGGCCGGTTGATCGGGATCGCCATCGCGATCATGACAGGGACAAGATACCCACCATGTGGATCGATCATCTCGTATTTCTGCCTGGCGATCCCAGCGTGAATACATCATTCAACGCAGTCAACTCCGGGGTTGGTGGCGGATTGAGCGGCCTCATCATCACCTCGTCAACGCTCGGCGATCAGGCGCAAGGCGGAGGGAACAAAGTCGTTGAGACGGCGCTCGAAGTGCCTCCTGGTTTCGATATCGTGAGCGTGCGAGTTTGTTACGAGAATTCCAACACCCGTACTTTTATCAGCCAGACACGGCTGGCGCAGCTTCAGAACCCTCCCAGCTCGGCCACCGTCCTGCTCGATGATCCAACCCATCTCAACGCAGCGGGTCCGGTTTGTGTTAACAGCCAGCCAACGTTAGTAAAGCCAGCAAAGGGGTCTGTTCTTCTCAGCTTGCGTCTCAGCTTTGCGGATACCTCCGACAAGATCGTCCTTAGAGCGGTAGGACTGAACCTCACTAAGTAACCAGCAGCCTAAGCCAGCAAGGATTGCGAGTGTTGTAGCCGGAAAGACCTCTAACAGGCTGGGGAAAAACTCAAACTTCTCAACGAACGGGGAAGGGCACGAGTTTACTCGTGCCGTTAAGTCGTTAAAAATGCGTCCGCGCTTCAGCGCCTGAGGTGTGCTTTTTGCACCCTCGACTAGTTTTTTCGCAAACGCCAAGCTACGAAACCGCCCTGATTTGGAGATTCAAGTAACTCGTGCGCACTAGGTCATTTCGGACCAGTGGAACCGGGCGGACAGCGCGGTTTGCCCGGGAGGTGCAATCCGGCATCTACTGCATGAGGGACAGAAAACTCTTGAGCGGGGACAAACAAATGTCGACTTCCAACGGTCAAAATGGCAACTCGCAGATCAGCAACTGGCAGACCAGCCCTCGATGGCACGGTATCACGCGTCCGTACACTCCACACGACGTCAACCGTCTTCGGGGCTCGTTCCAGATCGAACACACCCTCGCGCGCCACGGCGCGGAACGGCTATGGAACCTGCTGCATGACGAAGCAGAATCCTACGTTCCTGCGCTCGGTGCCATGACCGGCAACCAGGCCGTCCAGCAAGTAAAGGCCGGATTGAAAGCCATCTATGTAAGCGGCTGGCAGGTCGCCGCCGACGCCAACAACGCCGGCCAGATGTACCCCGACCAGAGTCTCTATCCAGCCGACAGCGTGCCCAACGTGGTGCGCCGCATCAATCAAGCCCTGATGCGCGCCGATCAGATCCACCATGCCGAAGGCAACAACGACGTTAACTGGTTCGCTCCGCTCATCGCCGACGCCGAAGCCGGATTCGGCGGCAACCTCAACGCCTTCGAGCTGATGAAGGCCATGATCGAAGCGGGCGCCGCCTGCGTTCATTTTGAAGACCAGCTTTCATCGGCCAAAAAGTGCGGCCACCTCGGCGGCAAAGTTCTGGTCTCGACCAACGAGGCGATCCAGAAACTAGTCGCCGCCCGGCTCGCATCCGATGTGATGGGCGTCCCAACCTTGATCATGGCGCGCACCGATGCCGACAGCGCCAATCTTCTGACCAGCGACGTCGACCCGCGCGACCGCGAATTCCTCACCGGCAAGCGCACCGTCGAAGGCTTCTACCACATTAAAGGCGGCTTAAAGGCCGCCATCGCCCGCGCCATTAATTATGCCCCGTATGCCGATATTCTCTGGTGCGAAACTTCCAAGCCCGATGTCGAGGAAGCGCGCGACTTCGCCGACGCCGTGCACACAGTCCATCCCGGCAAGTTGCTGGCCTACAACTGCTCGCCCTCGTTCAACTGGAAGAAGAATCTGGATGACGCGACCATCGCCAGCTTCCAACGCGAGCTCGCCGCCATGGGATACAAGTTCCAGTTCATCACGCTGGCTGGATTCCACGCTCTCAACTTCGCCATGTTCGAACTCGCCCGCGGCTATAAGCAGGCCGGCATGACCGCTTACTCTCGACTGCAGGAAAAGGAATTCCTCCGCGAGCACGAGGTCGGTTATGAAGCGGTGAAGCACCAGCGCTTCGTCGGAACCGGATACTTTGATGCCGTGCAACAGGTCATCACCAGCGGCACCGCGTCCACTATGGCGCTCGAGGGCTCGACTGAGGAGGCACAGTTCACCGGCGCCATCGCTCCTCCATCGCTGATGGCTTCTTGTTGGGAGGCATACGACGAACTGATGCCGTCAGGGGATTAGTACCGTAACTGCGTGATGAACGATTCGGTGGAGGGACGGGCGTCTCGCGAGGCTGCCCTGTTTTGTCGAAGCTCAGAGCGAAGCCGAGCGGGGAAGTCGAAGGGTCCAGACTGGCGGGTCGCCCGCCTCTCCGCGAGTTAACACTCACGCGTGTTCGGTTGCTTTCGACCGCCCGCGCTTGTCTTCGCGAAGTTGCGCTGCCGTAAAGGCGCACCCGCACGTGCCGCATCTCCAGCTTGTAAATGCGCTGGTCAGCAGGCTCGGCCCATCATTGCTGGTCTGGGGTTGGTTCGCACGCACCGCCAGAACCAACTCCCCACCGCACTGCGAACATTCACGTTTTTGCATAGCCCTCGTCAAAATGGGTCGCCCAAGCCTCAGCGTCCCGTGCACTGCTCTCATACTATGGCACAGATGTCTCGAAACAACTGGTCAATGTTGACCGCTTTGGGTTTCGCCCCGCTGCTGTTCGATGCATTTGGTGGAATTCGCGGCGGTCCTGGCCACTGATGCCGCGACATCCGGTCGGTCTTAATCTCCCCATGTGAGCTATCTTGCTCAGACGTGAGACTCCACACCTGTCATTCTTTGTTCCACTGAGTGTGCAGAAGGAGCCGCGAATGCTGATTCGCAGGTCTCATTCTTAGGTCGCTGCCAATCGGTCGTAGTCAGGCCACGGCGAGGCGACCACGTCCAGCCAATCGGCGTTTTTCATCGAGCGTGTGCCGCAATACCTTACGGCGAACACGATTCGACCCTAAGAATCTCGGATATCGAAATCAGGGCGACACCTCCAGGCCAATAAGCGGTGTTAGCCCGCGAAAGGAAGGTCAAAGATCATGCCTCTAATTCAACTACTGCGGCTATTATATGTTCGACCGCAGGTATCCCAACGTCGGAATTGCGATCAGCATCTCGATGTAGCGGTTCTCCCGGCGCAGTCTTCGGGAGACCCTGCACCCCTCATGAATCCATGACAAGGAGCACAACATGCTTGGAACTATATTGATCGTGATTCTGGTTTTAGCACTTCTTGGAGCGCTGCCGCGGTGGTCGCATAGTCGGGAATGGGGTTATGCCCCGACCGGCGGAGTAGGGCTGATCCTCTTGATCGTTGTCATTCTCTTGGTTCTCGGTCGCGTTTGACCGAAGCTGCCCCGAGGCAACCTTACGCTGACGGACGCTCTCAAATATGCGAATAACTCGAAGGTTCACGGGGCCCATGCAAAACTCTGACTTGACTACCCCCAGCCATTCATCGCCATCGCTCGGTGCCAGAGCCAGCCGTTGGCGCCTGCTGGCCAGGAGTATAGTGGCACTTCTTCTCGTCCTGGTCATGTGCAGCCACGGTTCGTTCGCGTACTCTGTTTTGACCCACGAGGAAATCGTGGACCTGCTCTGGTCCGACGAGATCCGCCCTCTGTTGCTCCAGCGATACCCAGGGCTCTCGGACGATCAGATCAAGGAGGCGCATGCCTACGCCTACGGAGGCGCTGTCATCCAGGATCTGGGTTATTACCCGTTCGGCGGCGCGGAATTCAGCAACCTGGTGCATTACGTCCGCAGCGGAGATTTTGTTCGCGAGTTGTTATTGGAAAGCACAGACGCTAACGAGTATGCCTTCGCTCTCGGCGCGCTTGCACACTATTCGTCCGACATTACCGGACACCCGGCAGTCAACCAGGCGGTAGCCATTGAGTATCCAAAGTTGCGGGCGAAGTTCGGCAAGTCGGTGAGATATGCGCAGGACAAAACCGCGCACTTGAAAACCGAGTTCGGCTTCGACATGGTACAGGTGGCCAAGAATCGTTACGCATCGCAGCAGTACCACGATTTCATCGGGTTTAAAGTGTCAAAACCCCTGCTGGAGCGAGTCTTTCCCGCGGTCTACGGAGTGGAAGTGAAAGATGTACTCGCTCATGAGGATCTCGCCATCGGCTCTTATCGCTTCTCCGTCAGCCGCCTGATTCCGGAAATGACTCAGGTCGCGCTACAGACCCACAAGAAAGACATCATCCGCGAGCACCCGGACTTCGCGAAACAAAAGTTCCTGTACCGTCTCAAGCGCTCGGATTACGAAAAGGAGTGGGGAAAAGACTACACCAAGCCCGGACTCGGAGCCCGCATCCTCGCAGTATTCTTCCGACTCATTCCTAAAGTTGGCCCCTTCAAGGGGCTGGGCTTCAAGAACCCGACTCCCCAGACCGAGGACATGTATTTCAAGAGCATCAATTCGACCGTCGATCAATACCGGACCTTCCTCCGCGCCGTGCGCACTGACTCGCTCCTGCTTCCCAATTGTGATCTTGATAGTGGCCAGGCCACCAAGGCAGCGGAATACTCGCTCACCGACGACACCTACGCCAAGTTGCTGGGGCAGTTGTCGAGCCGCAAGTTCGATCGGACGACTCCGGAACTGCGCGACAACATTCTAGACTTTTATTCTGACCTCTCAGCATCGATCGAGACGAAGAAAGACCCGGATGATTGGAAAGACGTGCTGGCTGAGTTAGACCAACTGAAGCTGATGACTCCAATTCCAACGATTGCGGAGAGCCCGCACCCTGATCCGCATGGCGAGTCAGGCGCCACACTGAAAATGTGCGGCTCCAGCCAATAGAAAACGGACGGAGTCAGGTGTGCTTTGGGAAGGGTACGAGTTCACTCGTGCCGTAAGTCGTCGCAATGTACTCGCGCTTCAGCTCCTGCGGTAACTTCATTTGTCTTGAATGCGGCTTTAAAGCCGAATTCCAAACGATGCTGTTGCCGCAAAAGCGCTGCGCCACCCAAAATCATCCGTCCCTGTCACACTAATCCGCGATACGTGTTCAGCCATTGTTCGCGGACGGCTTCCCAGGTGTAGTTTCGCGATTCATGGTGGGCGTTCTGCGCCAGGGTAGCGGCTAGCGCGGGGTCGCGCAACAGACGGATCACATTCGCGGCTAGCGCTTTTTCGTCGCCCACGGGTGAAAGCAATCCGGTGCGCTCGTGCTGAACCAGATAGGGCATGCACTCGGGGGACGTCGTGACAACGGGAGTGCCCGCGGCGAAGGCTTCGATCACCGATAGCGGCATGTTGTCTAGCCACGAGGCGTTGATGAAGATGTCGGCCTGCTCGTAATAGTTGCCGATTTCCCGACGCGAAACGACGCCGGTGAAGTTGACGCCGGTGAGATTCAGGTCCGCAACCAGCTTGCGGAGATCATTTTCGAGCGGACCGTTGCCGACCAAGTCGAGCTGCGCTTCGGGATATTCTTTTTTTACTTCGGCAAATGCGCGGACGACGACATCCACGCTGTAGTACGTGGAGAAACCGCGGGTGCAGACCAGGTGCGGGCGCAGCGGAGCACGCTCGCGATAGCGGAATTGCGAGAGATCGACGATGTTCGGCACGGCAGATGCTGGCAATCCGAATTCGCGGAAGACATCGACCAGGTAGCCGGATGGAACGACAATTTTATCGACGCGAGAGAGAACGAACTTGGCCGAGCGGAAGCGGTGGAGGTGGTCGCGGGCTTCGCCGCTGTGGTAGTTGACGAGGCTCTTGCTGGCGCGCGTCTTCATTTTTGCGAATAACCACGCGGGGGCGGGAGCGAGCAGGAACGACCAGTAGGAGGCGGAAAAAATGTGAGCAACGTCCACATCTTTGAGGCCGCGCCAGAGGCGCCAGAAGTAAATGGGCTCGCGCAGAATTGTGCGCAGGCCGGGGATGCGTTCCGCCCAGGCGAGGGCGCGGGGCAGCGGCGGATCGACGGGGAGGAAGCTGATGGCGATGTCGGGATCGTTCTGCCAGAGCCGTAGAAGTAAGTCGGCTTGGGTGGATTGTCCGCCGACGTAGCGAAGACTGGGGGCTACGATGGCGACTCGCAGGCGCTTGGACAAGCTTCCGTTGGTGAGCTCGCTCATGCGGCGGAATTCCTTCGGCGCTTCTTCTGGAGAAGCGTTCCATAGAGCTCCGCGTAGCGCTGGCGCACGCGATCAAGGCTGAAGTTCTCGTGTGCGAACTGCTGGGCGTTGCGGCCGACTTGCTGTCGAAGGGCGGAAGCGGCCAGAAGTTTCTGAACGGCATCGGCAAAGCCGGTTTCATTGCCCGCGGGAATCAGGGCTCCGCGTTCTGGGCTGAGCAGTTCGGAGTTGCCGCCGACGTCATAGGCAACCACGGGCAAACTAGCGGCCATTGCTTCGAGAATGACGTTGGACAAGCTTTCAGAATCGGAGGTGTTGACCGCGACGTCTATCGAAGCTAGGACGGCGGGCATATCCTGGCGGTCGCCGAGGAAGATCGCGGCGGCGCCCAGGCCGAGGCTTGCGGCCTCTCTCTCCAGTTCCTGACGCAGCGGGCCATCGCCGACGAGAAGGAATTCGGCATTCGGCATGTGCCGATGGATTTGGGCGGCGATGCGCAGGAATCCGGAATGATTTTTGTAAAGGTGATTCATGCGCGCGACCATGCCGACACGGAGGCCTCCGGGACGCTTCGGCAGAGTTGCGAGCGCCGCGGTGAAAGCCTCGGCCGGCAGGGCGTTTCCGATGACTGCGATTTTGTTGGGCGACAGGCCGGTGGCGAGGAGACGAGCGGCGGCGGCTTGCGAGTTGCAGACGACGGCGTCACACCAGCGAAAGGCGGCGGCCTGAGTGCGGAACTGCGCGGGGGTCATCAGGTCTCCAAGTTGGCGATGGCTGCCGATGACAACAGGCACGCGCGCAAACCTGGCGGCGGGAATCAGCGTGAGATTAGTGTAGAAATCGAAGGCGTGGGCGACTTGCACCTGATGCTGGCGGAGATGACGACTGAGGTTTAGGCGGGTGCGCAGCGACTGCCATCCGAAGAGGCTGCCGCCGAGGGGAAATTGAGGAGTATCCGGGAAGTTGTGAGCGAGTGGTCCGCGACGGCTGACGCAGCCGAGATGCGTTTGGAATTGCGGAGGAGTTAGATTCTGGGCGAGGACGGTGAACTGGCGCTCGGATCCTCCCGTTTCAAAAGTGTTGATCATGAGGAACAGGTTGATGGGCAGACCGGAGAGGTCGGGCGGGAGAGTTGGGGTCAGGCGGGCAGGTTCAGTGGCGGGCACCCGATCATCCTCCCACCGGTGCGCTGGCTAGCGCGGCGGTGGAATTGGGCGACTGGCGGCGAGAGTCGGCGACCACTGGGAGCGAGAACAGGCCGGCGGGCTTGATGTATTTTTCCAGGAAGTTGCGATGCCAAAGCTCGAACATCAGCAGACGCCATATGCGTCCGGTCATTGTTTTGCCGCGGAGCAGGTGATCGTCCATTAATTTACGCACACCTTCGGCGGCGAAATAGCCGCGATCGAGGGTGCGGGGTTCGAGCAGGATCATCAGCACGTCTTTGAGTTCGTTGCGCATCCAGTGGACGAGCGGGAGCGAGAATCCCCGCTTCTGGCGATAGAGCACTTCGCGAGGCACGCCGACGCGCTCCGCCAACTTTCGGAGAATATATTTTTGCCGGTTGCCGCGCAGCTTCCACTCGGGCGGGAGGCCGGCGACCCACTCGACGAGGACATGATCGAGGATGGGAACGCGGACCTCGAGCGAATTCAACATGCTCATGCGGTCGACCTTGGTGAGGATGTCGGCGACCATGTAGGTTTTGGTGTCGACGTAGAGGAGCTGGTCGACCGGATCTTTGGCCGGCGCTTGCGCAAAGTAACGGCGCAGGACATTGGCGGGATCGTCGCTGCGGTTCAGTATTTCGCGAAAATCGTGCGAGAGCAGCGGAACATCGCGCTCGAAGGCGGGCAGGAAGGACATGCCGTCGACGTAGCGTTCTTGCCAGGGCAGCGACACGTTGTAGCTGAATTTACGGCCCTGCATCCTGCCGGGCAGACGCGGAAAGACCTGGTCGCGGAAAAACTTGCGGGCCCATCCGGGAATGTGTTCGAAGATCTGGCGGCCGGCGTGGATGCGGTAGCGATCGTATCCGGCAAACATTTCGTCGCCGCCATCGCCGGAAAGAGCCACGGTGACGTGCTGGCGGGCCATCTGCGAAACGTAGTAGGTGGGCAACATGGAGGAGTCGCCGAAAGGCTCTTCGAGCGAACCGGTGAGATGCTCGACGGTCTGGACGACGTCGGGCTCGAGGATCATCTCGTGATGATCGGTGGCAAACTTCTTGGCCACGATGCGCGCGTAGTCGGCTTCGTTGAAATCATCTTTCTTGAAGCCGATCGAGAAAGTCTTGACCGGGCCGGAACTGGCGCGCGCCATCAAGGCAACGACGGTGGAAGAGTCAGTGCCGCCGCTGAGAAATGCGCCGAGAGGGACGTCGGAAATCAAGCGGATTTTTGTCGCCTCAAACAGGCGCTGTTCCAGTTCTTCCAAACATTCTTCTTCGTTCTTCGGCGCGTGCGTGTTGTATTCAGGAAGGTCCCAGTACTGACGGATATGGATCTCACCGTCTTGAAATTCGAGCAGGTGTCCGGGCGGGAGCTTGTGAATGCCGGTGAAGGCCGTGATGGGATCGGGGACGTATCCGTAATAAAGATATTCGAGCAGGCCCTGGGAGTTGACTTCGGCTAGTTCCGGAACCACGGCGAGGATCGATTTGATTTCGGACGCGAAATAGAGATTGCCTTTGTGGAGCGCATAGTGAAGGGGCTTCTTGCCGAGGCGGTCGCGGGCGAGGATCAATTTGCGTTTGGTCTTATCGTAGATGGCGAGGGCGAACATGCCACGCAGTTTCTTGACGCAGTCGGCGCCCATTTCTTCGTAGAGATGAATGATGACCTCGGTATCGGTGTGGGTGCGGAAACGATGGCCGCGGCTTTCGAGTTCGGGGCGGAGTTCGGGGAAGTTGTAGATTTCGCCGTTGTAGACGATCCAGGAGCTGCGGTCTTCGTTGAAGACGGGCTGATGGCCTCCAGAGAGGTCGATGATGCTGAGGCGGCGCATGCCTAGACCAGCGCCGTCGGCAACGTAGAAGCCCTCGTCGTCGGGGCCGCGGTACACGATCTGCTCGCACATATGGTGCACGAGAGCTTCGGTGATATTGCTCTCGCGAGTTGCGCTCACCACTCCGGCGATTCCGCACATGGCCTTTTTTCTATCCTTCCAAGCTCACGGGAACAGAGCTGGATTTTGCTGCCAAGAGTGGCAGGTCGGCGAACCGCTTGAAGCGATAGTCGCGGTAATCACCGGGATTGCCCTCGCGGCCGTCGCAGGCGGCGAGCAGGATGTTGGCCATCTCGCGCGCGGCGACAAAGTGCAGCGTTTCGTTTCTGCCGGCCGCACCGCCGACTAGCGCGGAAAGAAACTTGTGGAAGCTGTCACCGATAACGGCGTCTTTCTGGGTCGGGTCCATGCCGTGGCAATGCAGTTTGATAAACAGCCAGTCGGGACGCCCCAGCACGCGGACTTGCGCCCGCTTCCAGAGGCGGAGCCGGTGCATGGTCGGGGGGTTGGAGCCGGTGATGGCGCCGTTTTCGAGAACGGGCCGGGCAGAACGTAAGGTACGCCGGAGGTCTGTTATGAGCGGACCTTGGACCATGAGAGGAAAAGTCCTGGGCACACGTCCCGCAACCAAGTCGTGTCCCTGACGGTGCGGCGCTGCCTGATCGAGCGGAAGAGCGCATTCGTAAACGGAATTAATCTTCTCAGTCTGTGCGGGATGCCAGACGCCGCTCGGCATGGTCAAGTCGGCGTAGCAGCCGGTTTCGGCAAGAATCTGCATTTCCGAATCGACGCCACAGAAGCGTCCGTTGGCGGAGTTGGCGAGCGCGAAGTTTCCGTGCACAAAAGCGTAGCCAGGACGAGTGGAACCTTCTTCTAATGCGAGGCAGCGATGGCGAAAGGCCAGTCTAATGCGAGGCAGCGATGGCGAAAGGCCAGCCGGTCGCGGAATTCAGTGAGCACGCGACGGGTGTTTTCGGCAGTGTCGGGATGCGGAATTCCGTGGTGCAGATGGATCTCGACTTCTCCCCAGCCGGCGTGGCAGTGATCGGCGAGCATCTCGAGCAAGCCCTGGTCGTACTGTTCGGCGGGATAGAAGTAGGTGTGGACAAGCGGGCGGCCATCGTGGTCTCGCCAGCGGTCGACGACTTTGGGATATTCGCGCAGCCACCATTCCAGGCGCCGCTCCTGCTCGGGGCGAGGGGCACGCTTCTGTCCGTCTTCGGGATCGATGGCCGGTTCGAAATGATCGGCCAGTGCGAGGATCACGTGCACGGGGCCACGGGCAGGCGGGCTTAGAGCGCGCCAGGTCGCGGACGGCAGGATCTTTCTTGCGTAGGCGATTTGTTTTTCGAGACGCATTCGCTTTGATGTTCAGCCCTTAAAGGGGCATCTGAATTCCCGTAGAGACGCGGCCTGCCGCGTCTCCTGCCACCGAGTGAGACGGGGCAAGCCCCGTCTCTGCACAAGAGAAGGACTACCAACGGCTAGCGCGCTCTTGCCGGTTTGCGGCCACGGACGGCTATGGAGATCTCGCCTAAACGCATGTCTTCCATGCCCATCGCTTCGTACCACTTGAACACCTGCTCGTAGGTATGCTTGGACTGGTACTTCGGAGAATACCAGTCGAAGGTGTCGAGCATGCGGGCTTCCGGATCTTTCTGGCGGTTCACCGGGAACACGTGATGAACAATGCCCGCAGCTGGACGACCTACTAGGGGCACGCGCTTCAGGCCTTGTTGAAGATTATAGAAGAACGGGACCGCAACTTTCAGAATGCCGTGCAGGGTCTGGGGCTTCATCTTGTGGGTATAGCGGCGCCAGAAATCGCTGAAGCGGTACCACTTGTTGTATCCGCTGTAGAGCCAGACGACGAGGAGTCCACCGGGCTTCAGATATTTATCCAGCGCTTTGACGGCGGCTTCGCAATCCGGGGTGTGATGGAGCACCCCGATGCTGTAGATGACGTCGAAGCTTTCGGGGGCAAAGGGCAGGGCGAAGACGTCGGCCTGGAAAGCGACGAAGTCGCGGCTGGCGAGGTTCTTGGCGGCAACCTCGGCGGCGGCGCTCAGGTCAACGCCGACAACACGCGCGCCCCAGCGGGTAGCGACTTCGGCGAAGCGTCCCATGCCGCAACCGACGTCGAGGACCAGTTTGCCTTTGAGGTCTTCGGGGTGGAGAGCGGTCTTCGCCAGGAAATGGCGCTCGGATTCGCGGAGCTCGTCGTGGTCGAGCTGCGTCTTCTGATACCGGTGCCACTGAAAACCGAAACTGGCGGCGTAGTACTGAGCGTCAACAAAGCGCGCGATGCCTTGCAGGTTGGGATAGACGCGCTTGCACGCCGGGCAGAGAAAGCCCGCGGCCTGGTCGCTTTCAAGTTTCGAGCCGCAACTGAGGCAGCGCAAAATTGCCTGCAAGTCAGCGGACAGGAGAGACTGCGCCGCTGGTTCCGTGATCGGCATAAACCTCCAGGAAATGACGCGGCTTTTTCCACGGCAAAGTAGGGGAAGTACTGGTAAGCCTCTGGGGCAAAGCAAGCGCCCACGACGAAGCCGACGAGCGAACTTTGCAATGCTCCGACGAATAAAACGATGTCGGGATCGAGATTCTTCGTTTGTCGCAGGGTTCTTAGATTCTTAAACGCGCGCCAGAAGAACATGAGATAGAGAATCAGGACGGCGATGCCGCCTTCGGCGCAGATTTGGAGGTAGGTCATGTGCACGTCGTGCCAGATCAGCGAGTACGTTGGGAAGTTGCGAAGGCCAATGCCAAAAATGGGATAGTGTTCGATGGCATCGACGGCGCGCCCCATGAGGTACATGCGATCCTGGTAGGATCCGTAGGCGGACTGATCGGTAGCGCTGTCGCCCGACAAGGCGGCAAAGCGATCATAGAGTTTTCCGCCGGCGGCAGCCATCACTACGACGCCGACGAGGCCAGTGGCCACGATCAGGTAATAGCGCTTTCCCTTGATGGCGAAGAAGTATAGAGTGACGCTGCCGGAGATGATGAGGTCGATGAAACCGGCCCGCGACGCGGTCATAAAAATAGCGACCGCCATCACGAGTATTCCGCAAAGCCACAGCACTTTGATGACAGCGTTCCTGGCGGTGACCATGAAGGCCAGCGCAAACGGCAGCGATAACACGATGGCGAATGCGAGATCGTTCGGGTTCGAATAGATGCCCCCCAGCACACCGTCGAGGCGGGGCGTGCTGTGGCCCTTGATGAGGGCGGCGGCACAAACGAGGACCACCGAAAAGACCTGGATGAAGATGATTCTCCGCAAGCGGTCGAACGTGGTAACCAGCAGGAACACCAGCACCCAGGCGACGTAGATCTTGGAAAAATCAATGGTGCGAGTCACGGCGCCGCCTCTCCAGACCGGAGACAGAAATGCTCCGAAGTAGAGAAGACCGATCATGGTCAGGAGGAGTCTTGCCTCCCTGGGCAAATCTTTGAAGGTGCGTTTGGTTCTACCCAGGCTGGTGAACAGGCCCCACATGGCCAGGATGGCGGTGATCTTGGCGAGTGGGAAATACTTGAGACCGGGAATCCAGTCTTCCGGGCGGGCGCAATAGACTACGAAGAAAGCGCTGAGCCAGAAAAACGCGCTCCTGGTCGGGTCCGCGGCAAGGAAGGACGTGCGCCTTCCAGAGACTTCCGCCGGTACCGAATTGCCGTTGTCGCCGATGGCCACAAATTCCTCTTTTTCTCTTAAGCTTTCTTTTCGGCTAAGCGCGTGGGAACCGCGCATAGCGCACGAGATTTCTTTTCCGCTACCGAGTGCAAGACTTCGCTGAAGCGCTCGCCGATCGCCGGCCAGTCGTAGCGGGCGGCGGTCTCGACGGCGGCCTGCTGGTAACGGCGGCGCAGTTCCGGATCGCGCAACAGCATGATCACGGCCTGGGCGAAGGAACGGGGATCGTCGGCCAGCATGATGTCGCGGCCGTGATGAACATCCAATCCCTCGGCGCCGACGGTGGTAGAGACTACGGCTCTGGCGGTAGCCATGGCTTCGTAGATCTTCAGACGGGTCCCGCCGCCGATACGCAAGGGCACGATGACCACGGCGGACTGGCGCAGATGCTCGACGACCGAAGGCACACGGCCGGTAACTTCGATCGAGTCGTCGATGGAGCCGGAGGCCCACTTCTGAACGCGGCGGTCGGGATTGCGGCCAACGATGCGGAATCGTGCCTGCGGCACTTCGGCCTTGATCGAGGGCCAGATTTCACCACAAAAATATTCGACGCCGTCGACGTTCGGCTCCCAGTCCATGGCACCGACGAAGGTGATGAGGGGCGCGGATGCAGCGCGCGGATTGGGAGCGAAATTCGAATCGGAATTGGGATCGAATTTCGCCGGATCGGGGCGATACTGCGCGAGATCGACTCCCGTAGGGACGACGGTAACGCGATCTCCATCCACCCATTGCGTCATGAGGGAGCGATCGTTTTCGGAGACCGCAATCACATGCTGGAACTTGCGGACTGCGGAGCGCTCGTAGCGGACCATCTTCCGGAATTCGATGCGGTACATCATCTTCTTTGCCGGATTGCCAGCGGTGGCGGAATGGCGGCGCCAGATTTCGCTTTCCACGTTGTGCTGGAAGAGCACGCTGGGGATGTTGAGACTTGCGGGAAAGTTGACCGCCGCATCCAGAAAGTCGCAGACGGCGACATCGAAGCGCTGCTCGCGGAACCAGGTCTGAAGCTGTTTCTGGACTCTGGCGTCGGCGAAGCGGCTGACCGCGTAGGGTGGCTGGGCGCTGAGATGAGCCAGATAGTCGAGGCCGCGCGCGGCTCCCGAGAGTTCGGCCTTGCCAGTGCAGACGGCCACCGCCCCGGGCAACTGCCGCTGCAACTCGCGCTCGTAATCTGGGTCGGGCGTACCCGCATAATAAGAGTAAAACGTAAGCTCATCCCGCGCGGACAGATATCGCAAGACGTGGTACGTGCGGATATTGCCGCCGTTCTGCACGGGAAGGAGCTTATCGGCTTTGACCCAGAGAATTCTCATGGCAAGATCAGCGAACCCACACTGCCTTTCTGCCGGTGACGAAGTTAATGAAGGCAACCATTGCGGCGGAATTGAGGATTACGAAAGTGCGCGCTGGATCGGCAATACGCGAGAGCGGGCCGATCTTGACGCCGGCAAGCGCGGCCAGGCTGAGCGCGTAAAACGCAAACTGGGCTCCGAGTGCCGCACGATAGAACGGCTGGGGCAGAAACAAGGAGGCGATGAAAAGAGCCAGCAAGGCAAAGGGGGAAGCCAAGCGCGAGAGCTTGTGACTGACGAATTCGAATCGAATCTTGTTTTGCGAGCTCAACAGCCATGGAGCAAGCTGGAGGAGTTGATAGTTGCCGCTCAGGGTGCGAACCTTGCGGGAAAATTCACGGCCTTTGCCCAAGTAAGGCGCATCCCAGGCCTGGGCGCGGGAGTCGAAGATCACGCGAAATCCCTGGCGCACGATCTGCATAGGCAACAGAACGTCGTCGAGGATGGCGCCCTCGGGCAATGGCGACGCGTCGAGCAAGCTCCGGCGGGCGCAATAGATTGCGCCGGTGGCGCCGGCGACAGAACCGGAGGCGGACTCCAGTTCGCGAATCTTCTTCTCGATTTGCCAATACAACCCCATTCCCTTCCCGGTCTCTCCGCTGGTGGGATCGCCGAGCATCAATTCGCCACTGGCGGCGCCGACCTCGGGGTCGGCGAAATTCTCGACCAGCAAGCGCAGGGCGCCGGATTCGATCCGCTGGCGGGCGTCGGTAAACAGGAGCACTTCTCCGGTCGCCAACTTGATCGCATCATTGAGGCCGGCGGCTTTGCCGTGCGGCTCCGCTTTCATCAGGGCGCGAACCCTGGAATCGTCGGCATAGCCGGCGAGAATGGCGGGGGTGCTATCGCTTGAACCGTCGGAGACAACGACGACGTCCAGCTTCTCCTGGGGATAATCGAGCGTCAGCAGGTTATCGAGCTTGCGAGCGATCACAGATTCTTCATTGCGCACGACCATCACCGCCGAGACCGTGGGTGCAGCGGAGCTTTCGACAAAACCCCGGCGCACCGGACGCGGCGACCACCAACTGCGCAGCCACAACCACGCCGGATAGCCCAGGTAAGAGTAGCCAACGAGCGCAGCCGCGAACCAGAAGACGTATTTCATCTTCGTTATTGTCATTGTTCCGCGCCCACTATTGAGCACCCCGGCGCAAGAGGACGGTTTTGACCGTCAGGAACATGATCAGCAGATCCAGACCAATCGAAGCGTTCTTGATGTAGAACAGGTCGTACTGAAGTTTTTCGCGCGCATCTGCGACGGTGCTTCCGTACTTGTACTTGACCTGCGCCCATCCGGTGAGGCCGGGCCGCACCATGTGGCGCACTCCGTAATAGGGAATCTCTTTAGAGAGCCACTCGATGAATTCCGGGCGCTCGGGACGCGGGCCGACGAATGCCATATCGCCTGGGGAATTTCATCGAGGCGCGAGACGCGGAGAAACTTGCCGACGCGGGTCACGCGAGGATCGTTATTGCCGGCCCACTGCGGACCGTTGGCGGCTTCGGCGTCCTGGCGCATGGTGCGGAACTTCACGACGTTGAAGACGCGTCCGCCCTTGCCCACCCGCGCCTGGGTATAGAACACGGGCCCCTTGGAATCGAAGCGGATGGCAAGCACGATCAAGGGGAGCAGAGGCAAAGCGAGGGTGAGCCCAAGCAGCGAGATAATGACGGAGACGACACGGCGAATCACGATGAAGGGGGTGCTGCGGCGAAAGCCCTGGCCATACACCAGCCAGCTGGGATACAGATTCTCGACCTCGATCTTGCCGGAAATTTTTTCCAGCCAGGTGGCGGCTTCCTCGATCTTGACTCCCTGCATGCGGAGGTCAAGCAATTCGCGCATGGGGATGGTACCGCGGCGATCGGGCATGGCGACGATGACGCGATGGACTTTTTGTTTGTGGACGACTTCCAGCAGGTGTGCAGCCACGGAGTCGCGGGTTACCGCGCCTTCCATCTTGCCTGTCCAACTGGCAATCTCAACGCCGATTTCAGGGTTCTGGCGCAGGCCCTGCACCACGCGTTGCGCGCGCTCGCCGGTACCGAGGACGTAGACGCGTTCGACCAGAATGGGCAACTGGACTAGCCAGGTAAAGCCGAGCCGCCATCCGAACAGAGCGACGGTGAGAATGATGAGGCCGACCGCCGAAGAACCGCTTCCCAAGAGGTAACTAGGCCGTACGTAGGCAACGCCCGCCAGAAGGAAGGCGAGCACGCCGGGAACCATAAGCAAGCGGAAATAAAGCTCACCTTTGGTGTTGAGGCGCGCGGTGTCGTACAGGTCAAGCCAGTGCGAGCACAGCAATACCAGCACCGTGACTCCGAGGATCTTCAAGTAGCCGCCCTCGTAGTTGAGCACCAGGTAACTGTCTTCGCGAAGTTCGTACACTGCTCCGAGCAGGAACGAGGTCCAGATAATCAGGGCCTCTCCGATCAGCAGGACCAGAGTACGGACTGGATAATAGACATTGAAGAGCCGGATCAACGGGGCCTCGGTTCGTCTTCATCTTCGATCTCAGGCTGGGCTGTTCACGGCCTCGCCATAGTAGTATTTCGACTGCGCACCCTTTCCGGATGGGGCTCCGTTAAGCACCACTCCGAGCAGCAGCTTGTCTGGGAATTCTTCGCGGGCACGGCGAGCCAAATCGGAAGGCGTCGAATTGGAGCGCACGACCATGAGAATGCCATCGCAGGAACTCGCGACCAGTGTGGCATCCGAAACGGGGATGACGGGCGATGTGTCGAGAACGATCCAATCAAACAGGGACTCGACGCGCTGCAAGAACTGCTTCAGACGGCCATTGGAGAGCAGTTCGGGGGCGCTGCCAACTACCCGGCCGGCCGGCATGAAGAACAGGTTTTCCATGGGGCCGCGCTGCAGGGCGGCGAACTCGTCGCATTCGCCCAACAAGTAGTCGGCCAATCCGGGCGACTGGGCCGCTCCGAGATGGCGGTGCATGCCGGGGTTGCGCAGATCGGCGTCGATCACAAGGGCGCGGCGCCCGTGCTGCCGCACCATGACCTGAGCCAGATTGGCAGCCACGAATGACTTCCCTTCTTTGGGAAGCGCGCTGGTGACCATCAGGCGTTTCAGCGGCATCTTCTCGCGGATCTGGTAGAGGCGGGAGCGCAGGGTGCGGAACTCTTCCGCTCCGGCTCGGCTGTCGTCTTCCTGAAAGAAGAGCATGGTACGCGGATCCGGAGTCCACATGCCCTGGGGGCAGCGGGCGACCAGCGATTCGTAATTGAATCCGGTGGTCATGGTTGGCATCAGGTTGGCTCCCGATGGCTGCAGCGAAGGCAGGTTTTCGCGTTGGACGTCGCGCTGGACATCGGGTTGGTCGAAAGCGGGCTCGACGTACGTCCCCATGGAGGTTGCTCTTTCCTGCTCGGCGCGTTTCAAAGCGTCATGGATGCGGCTCATAGTTTCCTCTCTTTGGGGAGGTCCTGTTGTTCAGATTGGCGCAGCCGGTCGGCCAGTGTTGCCAAGGTGCGTAAGGCTTCGACCAGATCAAACTTTTCGGATGACGGTGGCGCCGGCGCCATCATGACTGCGGCGGCGTTTCCATCGGCCAGATCGAAATCGCGGGCGACCGAATCGATGACTTCGACCGCAACCGTCTTCTTCTGATCGACGAACGCGCTGACCAGGCAGTGCTCGCAGAGCAAGTTGATGATGCGGGGAATGCCCAGCGAGTAGCGGAAAATGGCGACGGTCGCGTCGGAATCGAAAATCAGCTCGCCATTCGATCCCGCGATGCGGAGGCGCTGGCTGATATAGGACTTGGTTTCCTCAAGATTGAAAGGATGGGTCTTGGCGCGCAGCGTCAGGCGCTGACGCAACTGGCGTAACTGGGGCTGCTTCAATCGCTGTTCGAGTTCCGGCTGCCCGACCAGAACGATCTGCAAGAGCTTTTCCGTGAAGGTCTCGAGATTGGTGAGCATGCGGATTTCTTCGAGCACTTCGTCGGAAAGGTTTTGGGCCTCGTCGACGACCAGCACAGCGGTCTCACCGGCGCGATAGCGATCGAGCAGCCAGTTGTAGAGACGCTGCAGGAGCTGGCTCTTGGACTTGGCATCGCAGGGAATGCCGAAATCGGCCATCATGAAATCGAGGAGCTGGGGCACGTCCATGCGCGAGTTGAATATGAAGGCGGTGGCGACCTGCTGCAGGCGAAGCCATTCCATCAATTTGTTAATCAGCGTCGTTTTGCCGGTACCGACCTCGCCGGTAAGCAACACGAATCCCTTACGGCTTTGTATGCCGTAGGTAAGGCAGGCCAGCGCCTCTTCGGTGTGCCGCGTGAGGAACAGGTAACGCGGGTCCGGATTGACGTTGAACGGGTTGGCGCGAAGTCCAAAAAATTCTTTGTACATAGGCTTGCGCTAGACCTCTACGTTCTCGTGGTCTTTTGGCGAGGCAGGATCACCCCGGCCCCAGAAACCGCGGCGGGCGTTGCGATTGCCATTGGCGGCGCCGTTCTCGTCCTCACCCAGCCAGGGCACGGAAATCAGGAGGGGCAGATCCATGATAGCGGCAGCATCTTTTTCGGTGCGGATGGACTTGTCGCTAAACTCCAACCAGATGGCGATGATGAGGCCGAGCGCCAGACCAGCACCCAGACCGCCGGCAGCAAAAAGCGGGCGATTGGGGAAACTGGGAGAATCCGGGAGGCTAGCGGTGACCAGAATGTGCATCTGCTCGCCTTGCTGCTGGTTCTCCATGCTGGTGCCCAGTTCGGCGGAGCTTTTCTTGGTCAGCAGATCTTTGTAAAAAGATTGGGCATTATCGTTGTCGCGGGTGAGCACCTTGTATTGCTCCTCGACGCTCGGGCTCATGGCGGTGCGGCTCTGGTAGACGCCAATCTGGCTTTGCAGCCTTTTCTGGTCGGTGGTGGCCTGCTGGATCACCCCCTGGTATTGGTGAATCTGCAGACGGAGCTGCCGAATTTCAGGCGGTTCGGCGGCGCTGGCCTTATCGCTGCTGTCAGTGGCGCTGGCGGCAGCGGAGGCGGCGTTGGCCTCGGCCAGCTTCTTCTGGACTTGGGCGATGTCGGCT
>WNFD01007984.1_pt1 | contig 19874 bp, 17 predicted proteins | sample 5400491 | NCBI WGS metagenome assembly WNFD01 (sample SAMN13153343, study PRJNA577476) | soil metagenome | isolation source: 120 cm saprolite under Douglas fir tree site 2 hole 2 replicate 2 | place: USA:California | collected 2015-04-18
AACCAAGAACGCCCCGGTCTCTCCCGAGAACAGGTAGCGCAGCGCATGACGGGGATCGAGTGCCGTCAATACCGACGGATATTGTGCGATCCCCCAGATGCCGAGCACCGCGAGGCACAGGAACCAAACACCCATGATCGGCCCGAACGTTCTTCCGATGCGTGACGTGCCCTGGCGCTGCACGGCGAACAGCGTCAACAGAATGACGACGCCCGTTGGCACGATGTACGGCTGTACCGCGGGGGTGGCGATGTCGAGTCCCTCCAGCGCGGAAAGCACGGATATCGCCGGCGTGATGGCCCCGTCGCCGTAGATCAGTGCGGCGCCCAATAGGCCGACGGCTACGATGACCGGTCGCCGCGCCCGCTTGACCCCGAGCAAGGCCATCAGCGCGAGAATCCCTCCCTCACCGTCGTTATCGACGCTCATGGCCACCGAAACATATTTGATCGTCGTCACGATCGTGAGCGTCCAAAATACGAGCGAGAGGACGCCCAGGATGGTGCCGGGGCTCGGGTGCTCGCCTGTGAGCGCGAAAACGGTCTTCAGGGTGTAGAGCGGGCTCGTACCGATATCACCAAAGACCACCCCCAGGGCTGCGACTGCCAGTCCGGAAGTGCTCCGCTGCAACCCGGGACGGCTGCGGCTTATGGTTTGGCTCCTGGGCAAATGCGATCTTCCATTTCGCCGGGTCGGCGTGGCGGCTCACATGGCGGAGCACGGTGCGCCGCTCGCCGGATCAGGCAACACGATAATGATGGCTCTGAAAACCCTTCTCTGTTGTCCGAGGCCGGCATTGCTGCATCGTGGCCGTGATGCTTGGGGCGCACACCTATATCGATCGGTGCGGGAACGTCACGGCGGCAAAAGCGGACTGCAGATCCGATTCAGCAGGACAAACTGGGACCAGTTTTTGGTAAGTCTTTGAAACGATAGTCTTTTTGGCCCCAAATTCAGTGTTTGCGCACACACAATAAGTCCAGTTGAAGATATCTTATTTGATAACTATACTTCAATATATGAAACGCCGCATCCTCATGCAAAAGTTGGACGATATGGATCGACGCGGGGTGTGGGCCTTCACCCCGGCCACATTTTCAGCCCTGCTTGGCGAGCCCGAACGAAACTATCTCAAGCTAATGATGAAGCGCTTGGCCGACCAGGGCGTACTGATTAGAGCCGCGCGTGGAGTGTACGTAAATCCGCATGCCCGCTCCATGCCGAGCGATGTGCGAGGCGGACTCATCCGCTTCTTACGTCCCCGCGAACTCACGTATGTGAGTCTGGAGTCCAAGTTGTCCGAGGCAGGAGCGATCTCTCAGGTCGCGACGACTTTGACGTGCATGACCACCGGCTCTCCCGGTCGTTTCGACACTCCCTGGGGAGCGATCGAGTTCACCCATACCGATCGCCACGTGGCGCTCGGAACCGATGTGCACATGAGAGATGACGGCGTGCTCGAAGCTACGGTGGAGCGATCGGCCCGCGATCTCCGCCGTGTCGGAAGGAATACGGATCTGATCGACGAGGGAACTCTGGCCGAAGCGATTTGCGAAGAGAGAGGTCATGAACAGCAAGGCCACCAGCATTAAGAGCGCCATCGCCGACTTCATGAGGAAGCACGGCATCTCCGGCGAGATGGAGCAAAGCCTTGTCAAGGAGGCGATTCATCTTCATCTGCTGTCTGCCTTGTCTGATGTAGGCGTGCTTGGCCACGTGGTGTTTCAGGGCGGTACCGCCCTGCGTCTTTGTTACGGCGGAGAACGCTACAGCGAAGATTTGGACTTCGTGTGCGGAAAGGCAGGATCTTACGTCGCCAAGATCGAATTCGACCGGCTCGTTCGAGACGCGCTGGAGATCACCAGGAAATCGTTGCATCGCGATTTCGACATCGATCCGGATCAGATCGCCCTCAAGCAGCCCTCACATCCCATGGCGATAAACAGCGATACCTTATCAGTGGCTGCTTGGCAGATCGTCGTGCCGATCGGTCCAACGCCCCGGTCGCCGAAGTCACGCATCAAGATCGAATTCGCGAATGTGCCGTCATACGATAGCGGGCCTAACGTGGCCAGGGTGACCCAGGGACTCGTGCAAGTGCAGGACGTTATCCTCACCGCCGAAAGCGCCAACGAAATCCTTGCCGACAAGGCCGTCGCGCTGACGGCAAGGGAAGTCCTGAAATACCGCGACGTCTGGGATGTTTGGTATCTCGTCAAGAAGCTGAACGCTCAGGCCGACCGGGACGTCGTCACCCGGAAATTCGCCGATTACGGGACATCGGATATCGAGGCGAAGGCCAAGCAAAGGCAGGAAGACTTGGCGAAGGATTCTACCGCGAAATCGTTTCTCGACGAGATGAGAAGATTCCTGCCGGCAAAGCGCGTTGGAGAAATGAGCGACGCCGGTTTGCATCGGACGATCCTCGCCGCCAGCGGCGAACTGATCGAGCGCGCGGTTCTTCCGATAGCGCCGAAATAGGGCCGGGAGCTACCACCATGTCGTGCCCGCGCGGTCGGCGGCCCGCGAACTCCTCGGTGTGATTACTTCGGGAAACTCGCGAAGATCGATACGAAAGAACTTCGCATCATGGGTTCGAAAAGCGTATTGCTGCGCACGCTTGTCGCCGCTTCGAGTGCAAAAACGGCGGCTTTTGGCGTGCTCAGTTTTGTACCGAAGGAACTGGCGCGCCCGAAGAGATTCGAACTCCTGACCCCCAGATTCGTAGTCTGGTGCTCTATCCAGCTGAGCTACGGGCGCTTGTTGTGCCGAAGCCGGACCGGCAAGCGCGGTCCCCAAAGGCTCGATCCCGCGCTGGCAAGGGCCGGCTCTCGGGTTCAAGAGGATCGGTCCGCCGGCAGTTTTGGGGTCCCGGCTGGCGCGCCGGAAATGAACACAACCTTGTGCATCGCACAGATATGTGCGATACATTACGATGACCGGGCGGGAATTCGAGAGGCGAATCAGGAAATTGGGTCGCAGGCTGGGTGTGCCCGTCTCCTTCGATCGCAGTCATGGCAAGGGTAGCCATGGACGCCTCTATTATGGTGACCGGTTCACGACCCTGAAGGATCGTAAGAAGGAAATCGGCCCCGGCCTCCTCAAGGCGATGCTGGATCAGCTGGGCCTGACCAAAGAGGACCTGGAGTAGTGACCATGGCGTTTGGCTATCGATACACTTTGGAGCGGCAGGACAATGGTTGGTGGCTTGTCCGCTTTCCTGGGGTCCCGGAGGCGCTGACCGAAGGCGAGACCGAAGAGGAGGCCCGGGCAAATGCCCGCGATTGCGTCATCACGGCCCTCGAAGGTTACATGAAGGCTGGGAAGCTGCTGCCGAGAGACGGCGCGGGACATTCCGGACCCGACAGGGCGGTGCTCCCGTCACTCGTGACCGCAAAGCTGGCCGTTTATGAGACGATGCGCGCCCGCGGCTGGTCCAAGGTCAAGCTCGCCAGGGAGCTCGGCATGTCGGAGAACTCCGTGCGTCGACTGCTCGATCTGCATCACAGTTCCCACATGTGGATCATCGACGAGGCGCTGGCGAAGATGAACGCCGAGCTGCCCATCGATTTGCCGAAGGTACGGCCCAGCGGGAAGGCAGCATAGGGCTCGATCCATTTTAGATCACGGACCGACCACAACCCGCTCAAGCGAGGGGCCGGCGGTGCCTGGCTATACCGACGCCGATATCCGTGCCAACGAGGAGCTTGTCCGGCCGGCGTTACCCAACCAAAAGTCCGACAATCAGATTCCTGGCTGGATCAACGACGGGTGCCGGTAATAGTAGAGCCCCCGCCACTTGTACCTCCCTGAGGTACATTGCCGAAGCCGCCGCCAGAATCGTTTTCGGCGGGAGCGGACTGATTATTGCACGTGCGATCGGCAGCCATGATCGGACACAGGTGTGCCGATTCGGTGCCGATATCCGGAGCGATAAATCATTGAATCGTTGGCGCGCCCGAAGAGATTCGAACTCCTGACCCCCAGATTCGTAGTCTGGTGCTCTATCCAGCTGAGCTACGGGCGCTTTTTGTGCCGAGCCCGGACCCGAAAGCGCGGTCCCGGCGGACGGGGGAATAGCTAAAGGCTTGGTCCGACGCTGGCAAGGGTTGGCTCGGCGCGGTTGCGCTTCGACGCCGGTGCAGACCTGGCCGTTCCGCGCAAGGCGAGGAGAGAGTGCTTCCCTCGGATTCCCCGCTGGACCTCGGTTTTCCTGCCGTCTCCGAACCCGCATGCCACGGCGCGCGTGCCCTTTACGGCCGTCCGCACTGCAATCAACAATTCTTCATGGCGTCTATAAAATCTTAAGCTGTAATTTGACGAATTGAATCGCCTTAGGCCTTTGAGTTACCTGCACCTTTTCTGAAAATACCACCGCAAAAAGGGGCGCTTTCCGCGCCCGGAGGAGCTTCCGGGCCATTTGCCCGCCCCGCCGAGCGCGGCGAGACCCAAAGCGTGCTCGGTCGCCGTTCCGGCCCCACCCGGCCCGCTGCCTCCGGCAGCTCGCCACCCTCCCCGCGTTGCGGCCGCGTTGCGGGGAGGGATCAGCCCGCGCACACCCGCGGGCCCACGTGTGGTCACGCGCGCTGGCGCTCGCCGCGCCGGGCGCCGAGCTCGACCGCGCGGTCGGGAATAATGAGCCGGAACGTCGCCCCGATGGTGCCCTCGACGAGGCGGATCTCGCCGCCGTGGGCGCGCACGAGCTCGGAGGCGATGGCAAGCCCGAGCCCGGTGCCGCCGGGGCGGGTCGAGCCCTGGAACGCTTCGAACAGATGCTCCCGGGTTCTCGCGCTCAGGCCCGGGCCGGTGTCGGAGACCTCGATCGCCACCACGGCGCCCTCGCGCCGGCCGGTGACGCGGACCTGGTCGCGGCCGGGCTCGTTGGGCGCGCGCGTCTCCAGCGCCTGCACGGCGTTGCGGGCGAGATTGAGCAGCACGCGGAACAGCTGGTCGGGATCGGCATCGACCGTGAGCCCGCGCTCGACCGCGCCGACCCAGCGGATGTTCGCCTCCGGGCCGAGCTCCAGGGTCTCGCGCACCTCCTCGACCAGCGGCTCGAGCGCCACCATCCGGCGATCCGGCGGCGGCTCCTGGGCCTGGCCGTAGGACAGCGTCGACTGGCAGAACGCGATCGCCCTTTCCAGCGCGCGCATCAGTTTCGGCGCGAAGCGCTGCACGCTCGGATCGTTGAGGCTCGAAAGCCGGTCCGAGAACAGCTGCGCGGAGACCAGCAGGTTGCGCAAATCGTGATTGATCTTGGAGACCGCGAGCCCGAGCGCGGCGAGCCGGCTCTTGTGCTGCAGCATGGAGGCGAGGTCGCCCTGCATGGCCGCGAGCTCGCGTTCGGCGATGCCGATCTCGTCGCGCCGGCGCGAGGCCGCGATGATGCGCGCGGGATTCTCCGGATCGCCGCGGAACGCCATCATGTTGGCGGTGATGCGCCGCATCGGCCGCACGAACAGATAGTGCAGGGCGAAATAGACCAGCGACGCGGTGATGCCGGAGATGATCAGCGAGAGCACCAGGATGTTGCGCGAGAACCGCCACATGGCCCGCTGCAGCGGCGCCTCCTCCATGACGGTCTCGATGAACTCGCCGCCCATCGGCGCCGGACCCACCACCCGCATCAGGTCGTGCCGGCCGGACAACAGCGTCACCACCGCGTCGGCGATGGCGCGGAACGCGGACACCTCGCGCATGTCGTAGTCGTGGGCGACCGGCGGCAGGTTGTCCGCGCTGGCCAGCATGCGCCGGGTGTTCCCCATCTTCATGGCGATGGCCTTGGCGCCGACGTCCTCGAGGATTTTCCGCGTCAGGCCCTCCGGCACGGCGCCGCGCGGCGGCACCGCGTCGAGCACGAGCGCCGCGGTGTGCGCGGACGCCAGCCGGTCCTTGAGCCAATTGACCCGGAAATTGGCCATCGAGGGCACATAGATCAGCACCTCCGCGATCATCACGAACAGGATCGTGAGGACGAGGAGCTTGCCCGACAGCCCGAGACGCGAGGGGCGCGGATCGATTGCACCCGTTGCCGTCGTTTCCGTCATTGCTGGTCCCGGCCAACGAACCGGCCGAAAAGGCCGGATATTCCCTCTTATCATAGGGCGCTGCCCGAATTTGGGCGGAAAAATGCGCGCCGTCAGCCAAATTGGCGCAGCAGCGCGATGATGCGCCGCACCCAGGGGCTCGCCGCGCCGAGAGCGAAAAAGGTCGTCGCGGCACGTTTGCCGATCTCGCCGAGCGTCGGATACGGCAGCACGGCCGCGGCAAAAGCCCGGATGTTGAGCCCCTCCTGGACGGCGAGCGACCAGGGCGCGATCAGCTCGCCCGCCTGCGCGCCGACGATGGTGGCGCCCAGAACGCGGCCGCTGCGGCTCGTCACCACCTTGATGTGACCTCTTATCTCGCGTTCGGCCTGTGCGCGGTCGTTCTCGTGGTAGGGCCAGCGCAGCACCCGGATCGCGCCGCGCCTGTTCTTGGCTTCGGCCTCGGTCAAGCCGACCTGCGCCAGCTCGGGATCCGTGTAGGTCACCCACGGCATGGCATCGTTCCTGGCCCGGACCGGCAACCGGAACAGCGCGTTCCGGATGACGAGGCCGGCATGATAGTTGGACACGTGCGTGAACTGCAGACCGCCGATGGCATCGCCGATCGCATAGACCCGGCGGTTGCTGGTCTTGAGCCCCCTGCCGACCGTTACGCCGCGAGCTTCATGGCGGATGCCGGCGGCTTGCAAGCCGAGCCCCTCGACATTGGCGCGCCGTCCCGTCGCGACCAGCAGATGGCTGGCTTCGATCGTGTCGGCGCCGCCGGGGCCTTCGAGCGCCAACTTGATGCCCGATCCGGCCGCGGCCCCGAGCACCTTGGTGTGCGCCCGGATCTCGATCCCCTCGCGGGCGAGCGCATCGAGCACGACGGCGGCGCATTCCGGATCGTCCTTGGCGAGCGGGCTCGCCGCTTCGATCACGATCACTTCCGCCCCCAGGCGGCGAAACGCTTGCGCCAGCTCGACCCCGATCGGGCCGCCGCCGATCACCGCGAGGCGCCGCGGACATTCGGCGAGATCGAAGATGGTCTCGTTGGTGAAATATTGCACCCGATCGAGGCCGGGAATCGGCGGCACCGCCGGAGCGGAGCCGGTCGCCAGCACGAAGCGCCGCGCCGTGATCTCGAATTCGCCGACCGCGACCGTGCGGCGGTCCTTGAAGCGCGCGGCGCCGCTAATGACCCGCACGCCGAGCCCGGTGAAGCGCTCGACCGAATCATTGGGGGCGATCGCGGCGATGACCCGATGCACGTGCGCGTGCACTTTGGCGAAATCGACCTGCGGCCGCTGCGCCGCAATGCCGAACGGCGCCCCGCGCCGGAATGCGTCGGCGTGCTTGGCGGCGGCGAGCAGCGCTTTGGAAGGCACGCAGCCGTAGTTGAGGCAGTCGCCCCCCATCTTGCCTTTTTCGATCAGCACCACCGTAACGCCGAACGCCGCCGCGGCCGCGGCGACCGAAAGCCCGCCGGAGCCGGCGCCGATCACGCAGAGGTCGGGGGTCAGGATTTCGGTCATCGCGCATTCGCTCGTCGCACGGGAAGCCAATCTATTCGCATTCGCCACAAGGCGCGACCGTGCCTGGGAATCTGGGAGAGTTGAATGTTGGAGTCTCCCGAGGCGGCGCCTTCCGTCGCCTCGCTTGCGCCTTGCAAGCGCGCTCGGCTTGCCTCAGGAATTGGCGGAATTGCGGGCGCGCCAGCGTCGCAGCAGAATGGGGATCAACGCAATCAATCCCAGTGCCGCCAGCGCCGCCAACAGCTGCGGCGTGAGCGCCGCCGCCATATCGAAATGCAGACGGCAGTCGCTCCGTCCGGCGGCGAGGCAGGCCCGAAACGCCGCGCCTTCGGCGCGGATCACGCTATCGAGCCCTTCCCCCACCAGCGCATAGGCGAAGGTTCCCGGAACGATCCCGAGCGCGGTCGCGCCGACGAAGGTGGCAAGCCTCACGCCGACGAGCGCGGGGGCCAGGTTGATCAGCCAGAACGGAAAGATCGGCACGAGGCGGAGAAACAGCAGATAGCTGAACGCGTCCGACCGCAAGCCGTTGGCGATGTTCTGGGCACGCGGTCCGGCGCAGCGCATGAGGGATTCGCCGCACGCGGTGCGCGCGATGGAAAAGATGATGGTGGCGCCGGTGGTGCCGCCTGCGATTGCGGCAAGGCCGCCGGCGAGCCAGCCGAACAGGATGCCGCCGCAAATGGTCAGCACGGCCGCGCCCGGGACCGACAGCGCCGCGACCGCGACGTAGAGCGCCACGAACGCGGCGATGGCGGCCGTGTAATGCTCGGCCACGAACGCGTCGATGCCGGCGCGGTGCCGGACCAGCGTCTCGAACGACAATTGCCGATGCCAGCCCATCGCCAGAATGACGACCATGAGAACCACGACTGCGGCAAATGGCAAAAATCGCCGCAGCCGAAGCGGCCCGGCAACCGCCGGGCTGGGGCTCGGGACCACGACAGGTCGTCCCTCGTTCGGCATCGTCAGCAGCCCAGCGCGCGGCGCGCGGATCTATGGTCGGAAAACGACATGAGGCCCAGAGATATACATGAAGCCGTCGCTTGCCGATGACCTTTCACCGGCATTTGACGAGCTCGAGGCAGCCGACCCCGCGTCCGTGAAGGCGACCCGCGTCTTCTCTGTTGCATCGCAACCGCGCATTGACTTGGCCGATCGCGGTCCCGTATAAGCCGCGGGACTTTGCGCGGCCGGGCCGCCGGGCGATCGATCTCGAGCGCAGGGGCGCGGTTCGGCGCCGAACCCCGTGTCGGACATCCCGCGCAATCCGGAGATCCATTCGTGAAGCGGACCTATCAACCCAGCAGGCTGGTGCGCAAGCGTCGGCATGGCTTTCGCGCCCGCATGGCAACCAAGGGCGGCCGCAGGGTGATCGCCGCGCGACGCGCACGCGGCCGCAAGCGGCTCAGTGCCTGAACGCGCTGCCGGCGCGGCTTTGATCGAGCGGCTGAAGCAGCGGGCGGACTTTCTCGCCGCAGCCCGGGGGACCAAGGCCTCGGCATCGGCGTTCGTGCTCCAGACGCACCCTCGCCAGGACGCCGGGCCCGCGCGGTTCGGCTTCACCGTAGCCAAGAAGGTCGGCAATGCGGTCGAGCGCAACCGGGTGCGGCGCCGGCTCCGGGAAATGGTGAGGGCTTCGGCGGTGGCGGCGCGGCGCGGGCATGATTACGTGGTGATCGGCCGCAGGGCGGCACTCGCCCTGCCGTTCCCGCAATTGCTCGCCGAGTTCGAGCGTGCGCTGCGGCACCTGCACGAGAGAATAGCCCGGCGACAGCCGCAGAGCAGCGACACCAAGGCAAACCGGCGCCCAACCGCCGAGGACGAGAACTCGCGATGAACGATAGCAAGAATACCATTCTCGCCATCGTGCTCTCCGGGCTCGTGTTGCTGATCTGGCAGTATTTCTTCGGACTGCCGTACCTCGAGAAGCAGAAGCAGGCCCAGCAACCGCCGCAGCAGCAGTCCCAGCCCGTGGCCGGCGCGCCGACCCGGCCGCAGGAGCCGAGCCCGGCAGCGCCGCCCAGCTGCCCACGGCACCCGTCGCCGGTCAGCCGGAACACCCGCTCTCGCGCGGGGAAGCGCTTGCGAAATCGCCGCGCATCGCACTCGACACGCCGCGGATCCGCGGCTCGGTCGCACTGGCCGGCGGCCGCATCGACGACGTCGCGCTCAAGCAATATCACGAGACCATCGATCCGAATTCCCCGAATATCGAGCTGCTGTCGCCGTCCGGCAGCCCGCACCCGTTCTACGCCGAGTTCGGCTGGCTTGCGCCGGCCGGTAGCGCGACCAAGCTGCCGGGCTCCGACACCGTCTGGCGCCAGCAGGGCTCCGGCAGCCTCGGCGTCGACCGGCCGGTGACGCTGGTGTGGGACAACGGCGAAGGTCTCGAATTCCGCCGTACCATCTCGGTCGACGACAAATATCTGTTCAGCGTGCGGGATGAAGTGATCAACAAGGGCCAGGCGCCGGTGACGCTGTCGCCCTATGCGCTGATCTCGCGCCACGGCACGCCGCCGACGCTCGGCTATTACATCCTGCACGAGGGGTTGATCGGCGAGCTCGGCGACAAGCTGGAAGAGGTGACTTACAAGACCATCGACGACAAGAAGACCATGACGTTCACGGATGTCAGGAACGGCTGGCTGGGGTTCACGGACAAATATTGGGCCTCGACGCTGCTTCCTGACACCTCGGCGCGGCTCCAAGCGTCCTTCACGGCCGGAACCATCAACACGCTCCAGACCTACCAAACGGCCTATGTGCTCGACGCACAGACTCCACAGCCCGGCGGCACCGCGGCGGCCGACGCCCGGTTGTTCGCCGGCGCCAAGGAGGTCTCGACCATCGACGCGTATGCGCAACAGCTCAAGCTCAACAACTTCGACAAGCTGATCGACTGGGGCTATTTGTATTTCATCACCAAGCCGATGTTCAAGCTGATCGATTATTTCTATCGGCTGGTCGGCAATTTCGGCGTCGCCATCCTCATCGTCACGGTGCTGGTCAAGCTGCTGTTCTTCCCGCTTGCCAACAAAGCCTATGCCTCGATGGCGAAGATGAAGGCGCTGCAGCCGCAGATGCAGGGGGTTCGCGAGCGCTATCCCGACGACAAGGTTAAGCAGCAGCAGGAGATGATGGAGCTCTACAAGAAGGAGAAGATCAATCCGCTGGCCGGTTGCCTTCCGATCGTCATCCAGATCCCGGTGTTCTTCTCGCTCTACAAGGTGCTGTTCATCACCATCGAGATGCGCCACGCGCCGTTCTTCGGTTGGATCAAGGACTTGTCCGCGCCCGATCCGACCACGGTGTTCAATCTGTTCGGGTTGATCCCCTGGGATCCCTCACATCTGCCGCTGCTCGGGCCGTTCCTGATGCTCGGCGCTTGGCCGCTGGTCATGGGATTCACCATGTGGCTGCAGATGAAGCTCAACCCGGCCCCGCCCGATCCGACCCAGAAGATGATGATGGATTGGATGCCGGTGATCTTCACCTTCATGCTGGCGAGTTTCTCCGCCGGCCTGGTGATCTACTGGGCGTGGAACAATCTGTTGTCGGTGATCCAGCAATCGATCATCATGCACAAGAACGGCGCCAAGATCGAGCTGTTCGACAATCTCAAATCCTTGTTCGCCAGGCGAAAGCCGCAAAGTTGAATCGCGGCGCCCTTGGCCTCCCTTCAGCGGAGATCGGCGAGCCTGAAAGCGAGCTGGGTGGAGTTCCGATCATTCGCCCCACCCCGCGCGCTTCGCGCGCGGCCCTCCCCGCCGGGGAGGGAACGGAGTTGCTCGCACCATGAGCACGTGGATGCATGCGTGAACCATCGCCACGGGATCCACTCCTTGCCGCGCCGGAGTTCACCGCGGCCGAGATCGAGGCCGGGCGCAAGCTGTTCGCCGCGGAATGGCGGTTCGTCGCAGCTGCCGGCTCGCTCGGCGTCCTGCCGGTCCTGGAAGGCGTCGAAGTCGCCTTCGCGGGACGTTCCAACGTCGGCAAGTCGAGCCTCGTCAATGCATTGACGGGCCGCCGCGCCCTGGCGCGGATCTCGCGCACACCCGGCCGTACGCAGGAGCTCATCTTCTTCTCGAGCGGGCAATCGCTGCGGCTCGTCGACCTGCCCGGCTACGGCTATGCGGCGGCGCCGAAGCACAAAATCGCGGCATGGACCGGGCTGATCCAGGCCTACATCGCCGGCCGCGCCAATCTGGCGCGGGTCTACATCCTGGTCGACGCCCGCCATCGCCTCAAGAATGCCGATGCGCCGCTGCTCGACATGCTCGACGAGGCGGCGGTGAGCTATCAGCTCGTGCTCACCAAGATCGATCAGCTCGACAAGGCCGAGCTTGCGCCGGCGACCGCCGCCCTTCAGCGCGCGATCGAGCGCCGGCCTGCGGCCTTTCCCGGCATTGTGGCGACCTCGACCCGGACCGGAGCCGGCATCCCCGAGCTGCGCGCCGCCATTGCTCGGGTGAAGGCGGAACGGGACCACGGCGGATCGCAGCGGCGCCGGGGCGGCTGATCGCCCCTTCCGCGCGGGCGCGCGCACCGTTAAAACGACGGCGAACCACAGCGAGCCCGCCCATGAAGGTCACACCCGTCGACAAGGCCCGCATCCTGTCCGAGGCGCTGCCCTACATGCAGCGCTACGACAACGAGACCGTCGTGGTGAAATACGGCGGCCACGCCATGGGCGAGGAGGAACTCGCGCGCGCGTTCGCCCGCGACATCGTCCTGCTGGAGCAGGCCGCGATCAATCCCGTGGTCGTGCATGGCGGCGGCCCGCAAATCCAGGCGATGCTCGCCCGGCTGGGCATCCAATCCGAATTCGCCGCCGGCCTGCGCATCACCGACGCGGCGACCGTCGAGGTCGTCGAGATGGTGCTGGCCGGGTCCATCAACAAGCAGATCGTCGCGCACATCAACGCCGCGGGAGGATGCGCGGTCGGGCTGTGCGGCAAGGACGGCAACCTCGTGCTCGCCCGCAAGGCGAGCCGCAGGATCGTCGACCCTGGCTCCAACATCGAGAAGATCGTCGACCTCGGCTTCGTGGGCGAGCCGGAGAAGGTCGATGTCCGGGTGCTGCAGCAGATCATCGGACGCGACCTCATTCCGGTGCTGGCGCCGGTCGCCGCCTCGGCGGACGGCGGGACCTTCAACGTGAATGCCGATACTTTCGCGGGCGCGATCGCGGGCGCGCTCAAGGCCAAGCGCCTGTTGCTGCTCACCGACGTGCCGGGCGTGCTCGACCGCTCGCAGGAGCTGGTCAAGGAACTGTCGGTCGACGAGGCACGCCGCCTGATCGCCGACGGCACGATTTCCGGCGGCATGATCCCCAAGGTCGAGACCGCGATCGACGCCATCGAGCAAGGCGTGGACGGCGTGGTGATCCTGGACGGCCAGGTCCCGCATGCGGTGCTGCTGGAACTGCTCACCGACCTCGGCGCGGGCACGCTGATCCATCGATGAGTCTGTATTCCTTCAAGCGAGGCCGATGGGTTCCCCTCCCCCCGCGAGTGAAGCGAGTGGTGGGGAGGGGTTAGGGGTGGGGGGTACTTTGCGATCGGAGCCCGGCCCCCCACCCGGCTCGGTGCTGCGCACCTTGCCACCCTCCCCGCCGCTTTGCGGGGGGAGGGTATCTGCTCTCGCTGTGGGGGACCCAATCTCGGGGAGCGTGTGCGGGCTGGCTAAGAGGAGAGCTTGCAGCGGCAAGCGGCGATGTGACGGTGCGATCACATCGGCAGTGCTCGCGGCCATCGCGGTGCTTGCGCTCCCCTCCCCGGCCTCCGCCGACCTGCGGCTGTGCAACCGGACGAGCTACGTGCTCGACCTCGCGCTCGGGCTCGAGGACAAGGGGAGCGCGGCGAGCCGCGGCTGGTTTCGGGTCGAGCCCGGCCACTGCCGGATCGTGCTTCAGGGCGCCATCGAGGCCGAGCACCTCTATGTGCACGCCCGCGCGCTGGCGCTTTACGGCTCCTCACCGCCGCCCCAGGCGTCGCATGGGGAGCTGTGCGTCGCCGACGGCAATTTCGTGATCGCGGGCGCGCGCTCCTGCGCCGCCCGCAAAAGCCAGCGCCTCGTGGGCTTCACGGCGATTCAACCCGCGCAAAGCGAACAAGGGTCGACGGCCAATATCGCCGAGCCAGCCGATTACAACGATGAGCAGGCGCGGCTTGCCGGAATCCAGCGGCTGCTGGTCGCGGCCGGCTATGACGCCAATCCGATCGACGGCGTCCCGGGCAAGAAGACCGAAGCCGCGCTCGCCGGATTTCTGAAAGACCGCGGTCTCTCCGCCGAAGCTTCGACGCAACCCGGTTTCTTCGATGCCCTCGTCGGGGCGGTCCAGCAATCCGCTGTCGCCAAGTTCTCCTGGTGCAACGACACCGGCTATACCGTCATGGCGGCGCTCGGGATCGAGGACGGCAGCGCCGTCGTCACCCGCGGCTGGTATCGGGTCGAACCCGGCAAATGCCTCAAGCCCGAGATCTCGGGGCAACCACAACGGCTTTACAGTTTTGGTGAGGCGGTCGACAAGGACGGCCGCGTCGTGATGCGCGCCGGGCAAGCGCTGGTGTGGGGCGGCAGCACCGTCCTGTGCACCCGCGACGTTCGCTTCGAGCTCGACGATCAAACCGACTGCCTCGGCAAAGGCCTGGCCTCGACCGGCTTTGCCAGGATTGAGGGCGGCGGCACGATTGTCCGGTTCCAGGAGCCATGAGGAATACCAGCTTGCCGGCAAGTCCAATCCGCGGATTCGCGCAGGTCGAGACCTGGGTGTTCGATCTCGACAACACGCTCTACCCGCATCACCTGAACCTGTGGCAGCAGGTCGATGCGCGCATCCGGGATTTCATCGCGAATTTTCTCAAAGTCGGGCCCGAGGAGGCGTTCCGGGTCCAGAAAGATTATTACCGGCGCTACGGCACCACGCTGCGCGGGCTGATGACCGAGCACGGGCTGCATCCGGACGATTTCCTGGAGTTCGTACATACGATCGACCATTCGCCGCTGGAGCCGAACCCGGCGCTGGGCGCCGCGATCGAGCAGCTCAACGGCCGCAAGCTGATCCTGACCAACGGCACCCGCAAGCACGCCGACCGGGTGATGCAGCGGCTCGCCATTCATCGGCACTTCGACGGCATATTCGACATCGTCGCCGCCGAGCTCGAGCCCAAGCCGCAGCCGCAGACCTACGAGCGGTTTCTCGCCGCGCACGCGGTCGATCCGGCCCGCGCCGCCATGTTCGAGGACCTCGCGCGCAATCTCGCGGTTCCGCACGCGCTCGGCATGACGACCGTGCTGGTGCTGCCCGCGGGCACGCGCGCGGTATTTCGCCAGGACTGGGAGCTCGAGGGCCGGGACGCGCCGCACGTCGACCATATCACCGACGATCTCACCGGATTCCTGCAAGCAATCGCCGCGCAGCTCGCACCGTCGGCTGATCCTCCGCCGGCTTGACATCAACCGGCCCTGCCCCGACAAGGCGCCGCTGACGCAGCAATCAGGATCCGGCAGATGCCGCACGGCGAGCTCGCAAAAACCATCGATGCGGCATTCGAGACCCGCGACGGCATCGGACCGAACACGCGAGGCGCGGTGCGCGAGGCGGTGGAGCGCGCGCTCGACCTGCTCGATAGCGGCGCAGCGCGCGTTGCGGAGAAGCGCGAGGACGGGCGCTGGCACGTTCACCAATGGCTCAAGAAGGCGGTGCTGCTCTCGTTCCGGCTCAACGACACGGCGCTGATCGGCGGCGGCCCCGGCGGGTCGGGCTGGTGGGACAAGGTGCCGTCGAAATTCCTGGGCTGGACCGAGCAGCGGTTCCGGGAGGCTGGGTTTCGGGCGGTGCCGACCAGCGTCGTGCGGCGCTCGGCCTTCATCGCGCCGGGCGTGGTGCTGATGCCGTGCTTCGTCAACGTGGGCGCCCGCGTCGATGCCGGCACCATGATCGACACCTGGGCGACGGTCGGCTCCTGCGCGCAGGTCGGGAAAAATTGTCATATCTCCGGCGGAGCGGGGATCGGCGGCGTGCTCGAGCCGCTGCAGGCGGAGCCGGTCATCATCGAGGACCATTGCTTCATCGGCGCGCGTTCCGAGGTCGCGGAAGGCGTGATCGTGCGCGAGGGCGCGGTGCTGGCCATGGGGGTTTTCCTCGGCGCCTCGACGAAAATCGTCGACCGCGACACCGGAAAGATCTTTCAGGGCGAGGTGCCGCCGTATTCGGTGGTGGTGCCGGGCACGATCGAGGGCAAGCCGATCAAGGGCAGCAACATGCCGGGCCCGGGACTGTATTGCGCCGTCATCGTCAAGCGGGTGGACGCGCAGACCCGCGCCAAGACCTCGATCAACGAGCTGTTGCGGGATTAGGCGCGCGCCGATGAGCACCGACCCGGTCGCGATCGCGCGGGACCTGATCCGCTGCCGGTCGGTGACGCCGGCGGACGGCGGGGCGCTGGACGTGCTGGCTCGCCTGCTGCGAGCCTCCGGCTTCGCCGTGGAGATGCCGACATTCTCGGAGCCGGGAACCGCGGATGTCGCCAATCTCTACGCGCGCATCGGCGAAGGGGAAACACATCTCGCCTTCGCCGGTCACACCGACGTGGTGGCGCCGGGCGAGGAATCCGCCTGGTCGCATCCACCGTTCGCGGGCGAGATCGCGGACGGCGAGCTGTTCGGACGCGGCGCGGTCGACATGAAGGGCGCCATCGCCTGCTTCCTCGCCGCCGCGCTCGATTACGCCGGCGCCGGAACCCGCGGGCCGGGAGGCTCGATTTCGCTGCTCATCACCGGCGATGAGGAAGGCGTGGCGATCAACGGCACGGTCAAGCTGCTGCGCTGGGCAGCCGAGCGCGGCATCGTGTTCGATCATGCCCTCGTCGGCGAGCCGACGAGCGCCGCCCGATTGGGCGACACCCTCAAGATCGGCCGGCGCGGCTCGCTCAACGGCGCGCTGATCGTATCCGGCAGGCAGGGGCATGTCGCCTCCCCGGAGCTTGCGGACAATCCGATCCGCGGGCTCGTCGCGCTGATGAACGCCCTGATGGCGCAGCCGCTCGATCGAGGCACCGAGCATTTCGCTGGGTCGAACCTGGAGTTCACTTCGGTCGACGTCGGCAATCGAACCGTGAACCTGATCCCCGGGGAGGCGCGCGCGCGATTCAATATCCGCTTCAACGATCGCCACACGCAGGAGACGCTCAAGCATCTCATCGAGGCGCGCTGCCGCGAGGCGGCAGCCGGGAAGGTGCGCTGGCGGCTGGAGTTCGAGCCCTCGAACTCCGACGTGTTTTTGACCCAGCCCGGGCCGTTCGTCGACCTGGTCGCGGGCGCGGTCGCCGAGATCACCGGGCATGAACCGGCGCGTTCCACCGCGGGCGGCACCTCCGACGCCCGCTTCATCAAGGACTATTGTCCGGTGGTGGAGCTCGGGCTGATCGGCCGAACCGCGCATCAGATCGACGAGCGCGTCGCGATCGCGGATCTCGAGGCGCTCACCGCGATCTACCGGCGCGTCCTGGAAAAATATTTCGGGTGAGTTGGCCGGCGTTCCCCGGACGAGGCGCGGCATGTAATGCCGCGCCGATGATCCGGGGTCCACAGGTTTTCGTCTCGTGCCCAATGGGTCCCGGTTCAGCAGCGCATCACTACGTGCTGCGCTGCGCCCGGGACACGATGCTCCTGTTCTTGTCCCCCTAATACTCCACGCTCGACAGATACAGACCCTCGGGCGGGGCGACCGGCCCGCAGGCGCTGCGCGAGCGCGCGGCGAGCGCGGCGGCAAGATTTTTCGTGCTCCATTTGCCCTCGCCCACCAGCACCAGCGAGCCCACCATCGAGCGCACCTGATGGTGTAGGAACGAGCGCGCCGAGGCGAAAACGCAGATTTCCTCACCCGCGCGCTCGGCCGCGAACCGATCGAGCGTCTTGACCGGCGATTTGGCCTGGCATTCGGCGGCCCGGAAGGTGGTGAAGTCGTGGCGTCCGACCAGCGCCTGGGCCGCCTCGTGCATCGCCGCGGCATCGAGCCGCCGCGGGACGCGCCAGGCGCGGTGGCGCTCGAGCGCGAGATCCGCCCGGCGATTGACGATGCGATAGAGATAATGCCGCCGTTTCGCCGAAAATCGCGCATCGAAGCCGGGCTCGACTTTCTCGGCCGACAGCACCGCGATCGGATGCGGACGCAGCCGCGCATTGAGCGCGTCGCGCACCCGGTCGGGACGCCAGTCCCGCGCAAGATCGAAATGCGCCACCTGCCCGAGCGCGTGAACGCCGGCATCGGTGCGGCCGGCGCCGTAGACGGCGACGCGCTCGCCGCAAAACGCCGCGATCGCCTCGGCGATCAATCCCTGGACCGACGGCCCGCCCGCCTGCAGCTGCCAGCCCACGAACGGCGTGCCATCGTATTCGATCAACAGCTTGAAGCGCGGCATGTTTGCCTTATACCAACGGCCGTTGACAATGACTCTCCTCCTCGTCATGCCCGGCCTTGTCCCGGCCATCCACGTCTTTGATGTCGATAGGGTTTTAAGACGTGGATGCCCGGCACAAGGCCGGGCATGACGACTAAGAGGTAGCGGCTGTCAGTATTACCCGAGCTTCGCGCCCGGCGCGATCTTGGTTCCGCGCAAGAACGCCTCCGCGCGCATCGGCTGCCGTCCGGCGCGCTGCAGCTCGAGGATCCGCACCGCGCCGTCCGCGCAGGCGACATCGAAGCCGCCGCTCAGCAAGGTCCCGGGCGGGCCCCCGCCCTCGCCGCGCGTCGTCCGCAACACCTTGATCCGCATCGCCTCGCCGGCTTGCTCGAGCTCGAACCAGGCGCCCGGAACCGGCGACAGGCCGCGGCAATGATCGTGCACGGCCTTCCAGGGGCGTGCCCAATCGATGCGGGTCTCGCGGTTCTCGATCTTTGGCGCCAATGCGACCCCGGTCGCCGGCTGGGGCTTGGTTTGCAGCGCCCCGCGCTCGAGCCCGCCCAGCGCGCGCACCATCAGGTCGGCGCCGAGCCGCGCCAGCACATCGTGAAGCTCGCCCGCGGTCATGTCGGGACCGATCGGCACCCGCTCGGCCATGGCGATGGGGCCGGTATCGAGGCCCTCGTCCATCCGCATGATGGTGACGCCGGTCTCGGCGTCTCCGGCCATGATGGCGCGGTGGATCGGCGCGGCGCCGCGCCAGCGCGGCAAGAGCGAGGCGTGCAGATTGAAGCAGCCGAGCGGCACCGCTTCCAGGATCGGCTTGGGAAGGATCAAGCCATAGGCGACCACGACCGCCGCCTCGGCGCCATGGGCGCGGAAGCCTTCGGCGGCTTCGGGCGTTCGCAACGTCTTGGGCGTCAGCACCGGGAGGCCGAACCGCCGGGCCTCGCGTTCGACCGCGCTCGGCTTTTGCTCCATGCCGCGGCCGGCCGGCTTGGCGGCCGCGGTATAGACCGCGGCGACCTCGTGGCCGCGTCCTAGGATCTCGAGGAGCGCGGGAACGGCGAATTCGGGCGTGCCCATGAAGATCAGGCGGAGCGACATTGGGATTTGCCGGCCTGCCTCTGCGCCTATTCGGCTTCTTCGGTTTCCCGCCTCGCCGCCTTGGCGAATTTCTTGATCACGCGGGAGCGCTTGAGCTTGGAGATGTGGTCGATGAAGAGCACGCCGTTGAGATGATCGATCTCGTGCTGCAGGCAGGTCGCCAATAGGCCGTTCGCCTCGATCTCCTGCGCGTTGCCGTCGAGATCGGTGTAGCGGACTTTGACCTGCGCGGGCCGCTCGACCTCCTCGTAATATTCCGGAATCGACAGGCAGCCTTCCTCGTAGGCGGCACGCTCCTCCGAGGCCCACAGCAGCTCCGGATTGATATAGACCTTAGGGTTCTTCGGCTCGTCCTTCTTGGCAAGATCCGTGGTGACGACGCGCTTCGGGACGCCGACCTGGACCGCCGCGAGCCCGATTCCGGGCGCGCCGTACATGGTCTCGAACATGTCCTCCACAAGCTTGCGGATCTCCGCGTCCACCTTGGCGACCGGCTTGGAGACCAGCCGCAGACGGGGATCCGGCAAGGTGAGGATGGTGCGCGTCGCCATGGGCGGCGATGTAAGAGCAAGGCGTTGCGGGGTCAATGCATGCGCCGGGCCCGCGAATCGCGCTAGAAGAGCCCGATGAGGGAGATCTTGCTTGCCGTCGGGGGGCCGGGCAGCGGCGCCTTTGCGCTGCTCGTCGCGGTTGCGCTCTTCCTGCTCGCCGCGCTGATCGGGATTGCGGTTCTGATCGCGCGCGCCTCGCGGGCGCGCAGCATCGAGGCGTCCCGCCAGACCGGTCGCGCCGAGGAG
>WNFD01003763.1_pt2 | contig 19872 bp, 18 predicted proteins | sample 5400491 | NCBI WGS metagenome assembly WNFD01 (sample SAMN13153343, study PRJNA577476) | soil metagenome | isolation source: 120 cm saprolite under Douglas fir tree site 2 hole 2 replicate 2 | place: USA:California | collected 2015-04-18
CGTGGTGATAGTCCTTCTCAAGATTGCCCGGCTTGTTGTCGTGGATGAGGGCGCTCTCCGCCTTCATCGACTCTTCGGGATCAAAGTAGGCGGGCAGAACTTCGTAGTCCACGTCAATGAGTTCCAGCGCCTTCTCGGCGATCGCCTCTGAGACGGCGACAACACACGCAACGTTGTCGCCCACATATCGAACCTTATCGAGCGCCAGCGCATGCTCGTCGTGTCCCACGGGAAGAATGCCGTAAGGATTGGGCGCGTCATTTCCGACGGCAACCGCCGCCACGCCGTCGAGTGCCTCGGCGCGGCTAGTGTCGATTCGTCGGATGCGCGCATGCGGATAGGGCGAATGCAGAATCTTGCCAACCAACATGCCGGGCAGGCTAATGTCATCGGTATATTTGCCCGCCCCAGTGGTCTTGCCCGCCGCGTCGATCATGGCGGTGGGCTTGCCGATGATTGAGAAATCAGTATTCATCCCGTTCGTACTCCGTCTGAACCTCAAACAGCCCTGTCATCCGAGCGGAGTTTGATCCGTTCGTTCCGCGGACGGATCAATGGACTCGAGGGACCTGCTGTCTAGCTGAAGGGCAACATCATCTGGTCGCCGCCATCCCTTTGCGCTCCGCCTCGATCGCCGACCGGATCGCCTCATACATCTGGCTGTATCCGGTACAGCGGCACAAATTGCTGCTCAACGCAGCTCGAACCTCAGCCTCAGAGGGATCAGGATTCTCCGCCAGCAGCGACTTCACGGTCATGATGAATCCCGGCGTGCAGTATCCACACTGCGCGCCGCCCCAATCGCCGTAAGCTTTCTGGATTGCCGCCAGACTGCCGTGCTCGCTCACGCCCTCGATGGTCGTGATCTCCTGTCCTTCACAGCTTGCAGTCAGCAGCGTACAAGACATCATGGCGACGCCATCCACCAGCACGGTGCACGCGCCGCAGGACGAGTCATCGCAGGCGCGCTTGGAACCCGTGAGCCCCATATCCTGGCGCAACACATCCAGCAAGAGCGCACTCGGCTCGATGGCGAACTCGTGCGTGCGGCCGTTGACTCGGAGTTCGATGAGTTCTTTTTTCACGTTTTGACTCAGCTTCTAGGGCCTGGCTACTAGCTCCTAGCTCCTGGCAAATCAACGCGCACGCAAGCTCGGCGTAGCAGCTAGGAGCTAGAAGCGTTTCAATACGTGGGCACCTTCCCATCCACACTTCGTGACCAGGCATCAATGCCGCCTCGCATGGACTGCGCCTTCTCGAATCCCTGTTGCCGCAGCCATGCCGTCACATTCATCGAACGCACACCGTGGTGGCATACGACCACGATGTGATTCTCCGGGTCGAGTTCCTGATGCACCCGCGAAGGCACATCACCCATGGGAATCAGCTTCGCCCCCGGCATGGATGCGGTTTCAAACTCCCAGGGCTCGCGGACATCGAGCAGAGTGAACTGCTCGCCCTCGTCGAGCTTGGACTTCACTTCTTCGGGAGTGATCTCGTAATCCATGTCAGCCAGGTGCTAGCTTCCTGTCCACTTTGGCTCGCGCTTCTCTATGAACGCGCGGATGCCTTCATGGGCGTCCTGTGTCTTCATCAACTCTTCCACGTAAATCTTTTCGACTCGCGCCAGACCCTTGTCGAAGTGCATCGCGTCCCAGGTGTAGATGGCTCTCTTTGTCACGGCCAGTGCGGCTGGACTCAGTTTCGACAATTCCTGCACCGGCTCATCGAGCGAGGCCCTGAACTCATGATCAGGCACGGACCGAGTTGCCAAGCCAATCTGGGCCGCCTCTTTCCCGCTGATCGTTCGTCCCGTCAGAATCAGTTCGGCGGCCTTCTTCTGCCCGACGAGCGCAGCCAGCGCGGTACACGCCACGGGCGGATAACAGCCGAGCTTGATTTCCGGAAATCCAAACTGGGCGGAGTCGGTGGTGAAGACGAGATCGCAGATCATGGCGATCTCCGCACCACCGCCCAGACAATGCCCGTGAACTGCGGCGATTGTGACTTTTCTGCTGGCGACCAGAGCGCGGATTACTGCATGGAACTTGTGCAGCATCTCTTCGACTTTGTCGGGAGTATGAGCGCCCACGTCGACCCCGGCGGAAAAACCTTTACCTTCGCCGCTCAGTATCACCACGGAAATATCCGCGCGCGCTTCGATCTCATTCAGCGTCTGCGCCAGCGCTTCCATCATGGGAATGTCGATGACATTCAATGGTGAATGATGCAGGACAATGCGAGCCACCGGAGGCGCGATGCCCACGGCGAGTCGGCTGAGGAATAATTCCACAGAAGTGCTGGTCATGATTTTCTCCGCGTCTCTGTGCCTCTGTGGCGAGAAGAAGTCGACTTACAAATTGATCGCCGACTTCCTGACTTCTCCAATCGATGCCAGAGGATCGCGAGCCCCGACCTTTTCGGCGATCCATTTCTTTTCTGTGTCGATGATGTCGAGCAGTAACTTCCTGTCCTCTGCGGACGGCATATATTCCTTCAAGTGTTGCTCATATGCGCGATGCTCGAGCGGCTCTCCGGTCTGAGCGTGAAACTTTTGTCCCGCCCAGCGGCCGATGGCGCGATTGAACTTGATATCCGGCGCATAGAGCTTGGGCTCGCCCGGCTTCAGCGAATTATTGAATCGCTCGATCAGACCCGCCACCTCGTCACGGTAGAGATTGCGGTTGTAGTCGTTCAAATCATCGAGGTCTGGCGGCTTCTCGTTCTTGGGCTCGTCGTAGCGTCCTTTGACGCCCCAGACATAGGCCCAGTGTGCTGATGAAGAATGGTCGGTGCCGAAGAGATCGTAAGAGCTCGAAATCCACTTGTTGAGATATTTCTGAATCAGCCATGCGGGAATCACGCCCGCCTCCACGATGCGGCGCAGGCCGTCGTTGCCCGTGCCCATATGAAATGCTTCCTCGCGCAACATGTACGACATGGACCGTCCCAGCGGGGCGAAGGCGGAGTACTTCAGCATCTGCAGCTGGAATTTTCCGTCGCGATCGACAAAGTCGGTGTAGGTGAAGAAATCCATCCAATTGTCGACATCGACATTGAACGCGCCCAGCAGACGCTTGTTTTCAAACGAGCGGCGCTCAAGCATTTTCTGCGCCTCAACTTTGCCCGAGTATCCGAAGTGGTCCACCAGGAGCGCGCACATCTGCCAACCGTGACGCATCTCCTCGATCATCACGCGAAGGATGGCGCGGCGGTCCCAGTCGGTGGGCGCGTTTTCAAGCAGGTTTCGCTGCTGCTCGACGCTGGCAAATTCGGTGTCACCCTGGTAGACGATCATGTTCATGAGCGCGTCGCGCATCTGCTGCGTGGGGATCTGGCGTAAGTTTTCCCACTTGCGCTTGCCCTTGTAGGAGCCAAACTCGATTTCTTCCGTGTCGATCGCCCCGTAAAGCGTGTCGAAATGAAATGTGTCAATTTCGCTGGTATTGACGCCAATATCTTTGCGCCAGTCGTTGAACAACCCAATCCAGTCGCTGAACGTGCCGATCTTTGCTACTTTTCCCGGCATAACGTAATTCCTCGCGTTACCAGTGCTTTGCTGGAACCAGCAACCAGCATTCAGCCCTCAGGCAACCGTAGATGTACCTGACAGAACCTGACGGACTAAATGCTGATTGCTGAATGCTTCTACCCCATATTCAGCCAGACCGTCTTTGTCTCCGTGTAATGTTCCAGGGCTTTGGACCCCAGTTCCCTGCCAAAACCGCTGCTCTTGTAACCGCCAAACGGCAGCGAGGCGTCCATCAGACCATAGGTGTTGATCCATACCGTGCCGGCCTTTAGTCGCCGCGACACGCTGTGAGCTTTCTTTACGTCCCGCGTCCAGACCGCCGCAGCCAGCCCGTAAGGATTGCTGTTAGCCTGCTCGATGACTTCGTCCACGTCGTCAAAGGTGAGCACCGCGAGCACGGGACCAAAGATCTCTTCACGGGCAATGGTCATGTCGTTCTTCACATCGCCGAAGATCGTAGGTTCGATGAAAAATCCTTTACCGCCGTCGACCGTGACCCTGGCGCCGCCAGCCACCAGCTTTGCGCCGTCCTTCTTGCCGGCTTCGATATAGCCCAAAACCTTCTGCATCTGTTCCTGGCCGACGATCGCCCCCATACGCGTCTTGGGATCGAGAGGATCGGCAGGACGCATCTTGGCCGCCCGAGCTACCAACTTCTCGGTGAACTCGTCTTTCAACTTGTTCTCGAGAAACAGCCGCGAACCCGCATTGCAGACTTCGCCTTTGCCATAGAAGATTCCGCTAATCGCGCCTTTGACGGCATTGTCGATGTCAGAGTCGGCGAAGACAATGTTGGGCGACTTGCCCCCAAGTTCCAGCGTGATGCGCTTCACAGTATCGGCCGCGCTGCGCATGATCTCCTGGCCAACCGCAGTCGAACCGGTAAAAGCAATCTTGTCGATGCCCGGATGCTTCACCATCATTCGTCCGACTTCTCCAGGTCCGGTGACGATATTGATTACGCCGGCGGGCACGCCTGCTTCGACCGCCAGCTTTCCAAAGCGCAAGGTAGTCAACGAGGTTTGGCTCGCCGGCTTCCACACCACCGTGTTTCCGCAGGCCAGCGCTGGACCCAGCTTCCACGAAGCCAGCAGCAAGGGAAAATTCCAGGGGACGATCATCCCGACCACCCCCACGGGCTCGCGCAGCGTATAGGTGAACGCGCTCTCGGAAGTGTTGACGGTTTCGCCGTGAATCTTCGTTGCCCAGCCTGCGTAATAGCGCAGGACATCGATCACCATCGGCATGTCGACGTAGCGTGACTCAAAGATCGGCTTACCGTTGTCGAGGGTTTCGAGCTCGGCGAACTCGTCAATGTTCTTCTCAAGCAAGTCAGCAAGCTTCCAGATCATCCTCCCGCGCTCGCTGGCGGAAATACGGCTTACTCTTAGCTCCCAAGTTGCGGTTTGCTGCCGAGCTTCGCTCGGCTTGGACGGGCGGGAGCGCCCGTCCCCACACGAACTGCTACTTCGCTTTGAAAACTGCCGGCCGCTTCTCTACGTACGCGGTCAGGCCTTCCTTCGCATCTTCGCTCTGAAACAGCAACTGCTGATTCTCGCGCTCCACCGCCAGCGCCGACTCCATGGGAATCTCCCAGCCGGTCTGCACCGCGCGCTTGATCCGTCCAACGGCCTTGGCGGCCTTGTTTGGCGGGCAGAACTGTTTGGCATACTCCATCATGTTCTCCATGAAGCCGTCGCGCTCGTAGATGTCGTTGATGATGCCCAGTTCCTGCGCCTCTTCGAACGAGAAGGTGTTGCCCGTAACCATCAGCTCGATCGCCTTGCTCTTCCCTACCAGCCGCGAGAGCCGCTGCGTGCCGCCCGTCCCCGGAAGAACGCCAAGATTCACCTCCGGTAGACCAATCTTTCCCGCGTCTTTTCTGGCGATGCGTATGTCGGCCGCCATAGCAATCTCCAGCCCTCCGCCCACGCAGTGCCCGTTGATCGCCGCAACCACCAGCTTGGGCGTGTGCTCCAACCGCAGCAGCATTTCGTTGGCGTGCAGGCAGAAGTAATATTTGAAGGTCGGATCGACGCTCGAAAGCATTTTGATGTTTGCACCAGCCGAGAAGAATTTATCGCCGGCGCCCGTCAGCAGGATTACGTATACATCGTTTTCCATGCGTGCCTTGAGGATCGCGTCGTCGAGTTGCCGGTTCATCTCGTAGGTGTAAGTGTTGGCCGGCGGATCGCACATCTCGATCACTGCCACGCCACCATCTTTGCGGTAATTGACAAGCTGCTTCGTGGTTTCGTTGGGGGCCTGCTGCATTGTCGTCGCCATGTCTAAGACTCCTTAATGTTTTCGCGCTCTGGTCCTAATCTATGTCGAACCTTTTATTGTTTCGACTCTCTGCGTCCCTTCCCGCCCACCGTGACTCCCCGCAAGAAAATGTCGCCCATCTCACGGGCCACATGCTCCGCGTCGGCATCGACCCGCGGGTTGTGCCAGGTGTAAATCCAATTCATCATGCCGAAGAGGCTGAGCACGGCGATGCGTGTGGAAAACTCCAGCCCACGCTCCCGCTTCAACTCGTCCAGCAATCCCACGCAAATGCGGTAGTACTCGCGCTTGATGGCCGCAACCTCGGATGCGAATCCGTTCTTCAGGACCTCGGCTTCGTGAGAGAGCACCTTCATGGCTTGCGGGTTGGCCAGAAAATACTCCAGGTGGTTGAGGATGAAGATGCGGACTTGCTCTTCGGGATCGTTCACGCCGTCAAGCCGCTTTTTCAAACGCTGCACGATCGTACTGAAAGTGTGCTTCTGGATAAGAAAGAGAAGCCGTTCCTTGGATTCGAAGTAGTAGTACAGCCCGGCCAGCGACATGCCGCTTGCGCGCGAGAGATCGCGCATAGAGGCACCCTCGTATCCTTTCTTGCAGAAGACATCGGTAGCGTGAACGAGGATTTCTGCCAGTCGCCGGTCAAAGCGCGAGACAGGTGGGGTCACGGCGCGGTGCCGCGCTGGCGAGATGCGTGCTGCTGTAGAAGGACTGCCCATAAGCGTGCTGGCGCAGGCTATTCGAACGTTCGTTCGAACGTAGTATACGGCAACCGCTTTCCGGATTCCAGTCGGCGCTCTAATTAGTTCGGGCTAGTTCCTGATATCCGCCATCAGACGCTCAACGTTCGCCTTTGCGTCGGCCGTCAGCGGCAACAAGGGCAGGCGCCCTGGCCCGCCATAGTAGCCGTTAAAGTCCATGGCGTGCTTGAGGCCCGAAATCCCCAGTTCGCTTCCCACGCGCTGGGCCGCCATGCTGATGCGATCCTGCTTCAGCCGCGCAAGGTCGGCGTCGCCTTCTTTCCACGCCGCATAGATCTCGTAGCACGCCGTCGGAGCCGGGCAGGCAAAGGCCAGAATGGCCCCTACCGCACCTGCATCGAGCGAAGGATGCAACTTCTGCGCCGCGCCGATCAGCACCTGAAAGCCGACTTCTTTCTGCCGTGTCTTCAGATTGCCGATCACCGCAACTGCCGCCGACGATGGCTTACCCGAAGACGAATCCGGGTGCCCTATGTCTCGCGCTTTTGCGAGACGTGGAAAAGTTTCCTCGTTCCCAGCCATTGCCCCTACCTGAAGAAGCTCTCCGCCTGCGCCATTGGCGCCCGATGAACCTGGCACCGCGGCCGCGAGCATGCGGGGCGTAACCGCTTCAAACGTCTCCGTGACCGTGGCGCTACGCTTGATGTGGCGCGTGCCTTCCACCATCCTGCGAACCTTTTCCACGTCGCCGCTCGATTCCTTGATGCCGATGATGTTCGCGTGTTCCGCCAGCTCGGTGACCACCTCGGCGGGAATGTCGTATGCGGTAAATGGCGGCACGTTGTAGATCATGACCGGCAGTGGCGAGCGGTCCGCCACCATGCGGTAAAACGCCAGCAGGTTGGCCGGTTGCATCTGCCTTCTGTAGAAGTGCGGTGTGCGCACCAGGGCGACGTCATAGCCGAGTTCCGCCGCGTACTCGGTAAGACGCAGGGTCTCGATGGCCGATTCGATCCCAGTGCCCGCAATCAGTACTTTGTTCGGCGCGGCCGCCTCGCGCGCGGACTTCAGCACATCGCGGCGCTCCTGATCGGAAAGCATGATGGCTTCGCCAGTCGAGCCAAGCACTACAATTCCAGCGACCGGCGTGCGCGAGTAGCGCTCCACGTTGTGTTCGATCTTTTTGAAGTACACGTTGCCGTCGGGATAGAACGGCGTGGTGATGGGAGGAAAAATGCCGTGTAGAAGCATAGCGAACCTAGCCTATCAGTTCTTAGGCGGGCTTAGCTGCGGGATCGCTTCTCGCTTGTTACGGCGGTAGACGCGAAAGTCTTCGTCAACTGTGATGACCGCGTACCGTGGATATAGCTCGCTCATCCGGACCAGGCAGAGATCGGCAAGGTCAGGGCGTCGGTCGGCGTAGCGCCTTGCCAGGTCGTGAAGATGTTCCAGTTGGTCAGTCAAATCGAACGCCAGGCAAAGCATTCCACTCTGCAACATCTCAAGCGGCAATTCGCTGGAGCGCACGTGAAAGGCGGTTTCAGACAAAACCGACTCGCAGGTCAGAGCAGGCCATCGGATTTCTTCCGCAACTTCCACCGCCCAAGTGTGGTGTTGATCGTGGGCCTCAAGCAGAGCCACCAGAAAGCCGGTGTCCGCAATGGCATTCATTTGCGCGAATATCCCTTGCGTGAAGAAAGATCCGGTGGACCGTCTTTAAGAACGCCGGCGTACTTTCTCCAAGCCTGATTCACGTCAGATCCAAGTGTTGTTTCCAGGGACTGACGGACCACGCGGCCCACGGGAAGGCCCGTGCGGCGAGACTTCTCCCGCAGCCGTTCCAACAACTCCTCCGGCAGGCGGATCGTGAGTGTATTACTCATTGATGATAATTGTAACACAATAGGTGCGCGCTAGAAAAACTGCTGGCAACGCCTGTTACCTGCAGATGTTATTCACTTCACGCCCTGCTGACATTCCGCTCCGCGTGCAAATGCTGTAGCGCTCTTACATTCACTTCCCCGCGCTGCAACGCTTCAATCCCTTCCGCGGCGGCCCGTGCTGCCGAGAGCGTCGTAATTGTAGGAATTCGTGCAGTAACGGCTGCCCGGCGAATCGCCTTTTCATCGAACCAGGGCTCCATGCCGCTTGGAGTATTCACGATTAACTGGATGCGCTGACCCTTGATGAAATCCACGACGTTGGGGCGACCCTCTTTTACCTTGTAGACACGCTCGACTTTCATGCTTGCGGCCTCGATGGCGTCGGCCGTTCCTGAAGTAGCGACCAGCTTGAAGCCCATGTCTACGAACTTGCGGGCTACCGCTACGACGTGCCGCTTGTCATTATCGGTTACGCTGATGAACACGGTTCCCTGGGTTGGCAACTTCTGTCCCGCAGCCAGCTGCGCCTTGGCGAAGGCTTCGCCGAAGTTGTCGGCGACGCCCATCACCTCGCCGGTCGATTTCATTTCTGGCCCCAGCACCGTGTCCACACCGGGAAACTTGTTCCACGGGAAAACCGGCGACTTCACGTAGTAGTGGTTTCCGGTATCGAGATCGGCGCGGCGTTCAACGTATTCCGGCAAAAACTCGCGCAGCTTGCGTCCAGTCATGAGCCGCGCCGCGATCTTCGCCAGGGGAACGCCTGTCGCCTTCGAAACAAACGGAACCGTACGCGAAGCTCGCGGGTTAACTTCGAGGACGTAAACCTTCCCTCCCTCAGCGCCGTTGGCCGACATCTTGCCATTCCCCCGCGGGATGGCGAACTGAATGTTCATCAGCCCGACCACCTTCAGTGCTCGCGCCAACTTGAACGTGTAGTCGCGCATGCGATCGAGAAGCGGCCCAGGAATATCTACCGCAGGGAGGACGCACGACGAATCCCCGGAGTGGATACCGGCCTCCTCAATGTGCTGCATGATGCCGCCGACCACCACGTCTTCGCCGTCGGAAAGCGCATCCACATCGACTTCGATCGCGTCTTCCAGAAAGTGATCGATCAGCACCGGCCGGTCATGCGAGTACTCGACCGCCTCTTTCATGTAGCGGATGATGGATTCATCGTCGTATGCAATCACCATCGCGCGCCCGCCCAGCACATAGGAAGGCCGCACCAGCACGGGATATCCAATGCGATTCGCTCCCGCGATGGCTTCGTCGATCGAGGTCGCCATGACGCCTGGCGCCTGCGGAATGTTAAGCTCCTCGAGCAGCTTGTTGAAATGCTTGCGGTCTTCGGCAAGGTCGATCGATTCCGGCGACGTGCCGATGATGTTCACGCCCGCAGCTTTTAAGGGTAGCGCCAGGTTCAGCGGTGTCTGCCCACCGAACTGCACAATCACCCCGACGGGAGCGCCTTTTGACGTCTCGTGCTGGTAGATGGCCCAGACATCCTCAAAAGTTAGGGGCTCGAAGTAGAGCCGATCACTGGTGTCGTAGTCGGTCGAGACGGTCTCGGGATTGCAGTTAATCATGATCGTCTCGTAGCCATCTTCATGCAGCGCAAACGATGCATGGCAGCAGCAGTAGTCGAACTCAATTCCCTGCCCGATGCGATTGGGCCCGCTGCCCAGAATAATGACTTTTTTCTTTTCGGTCGGCGCCGCCTCGTCTTCGTCCTCGTAGGTCGAATACAGATATGGCGTGAAGCTCTCGAACTCCGCGGCGCAAGTATCCACGCGTTTGTAGACTGGCATCACGCCATGCTTTTTGCGCAGATGTCGGATTTTCTCCTGACCTTCAAGACGCCAAACCGCGGCCAATCGCCCGTCCGAGAATCCCATGCGTTTGGACTCGCGCAACACTTCGGTGGGAATCGACTCGATCGGGTGCTTTTCCAATTCCAGTTGCTGATCGTTGATCTCTTTAAGCTGGTATAGGAACCACGGATCCATCGAGGTCATCTTGGCGACCTGCTTGACCGTGTGTCCCTGCCGCAGCGCGTACTGCACATACGCCAATCGCTCGGGATGCGGCGTCACCAGACGCTGCGTGAGAATCTTGGGCTCGATCTTTGCGCCACCGACGCGCTTGCCGGTATCGAGCGAGCGGATACCTTTCATCAGCGCTTCCTTGAAGGTACGGCCGATGGCCATTACTTCGCCGACCGACTTCATCTGCGGACCCAGGTTCTCATCCGCCCCCGGGAATTTTTCAAATTGCCACTTCGGAATCTTTACCACCACGTAATCAAGCGTCGGCTCAAAACATGCTGGCGTCTTGCGCGTGATGTCGTTGGGAATTTCGTCGAGCGTATAACCCACTGCAAGTTTGGCGGCAATCTTCGCGATCGGAAAGCCGGTGGCCTTCGAGGCCAATGCCGAGGAGCGCGACACCCGCGGGTTCATCTCGATCACCACCATGCGGCCGGTCTCAGGATTCACGCCGAATTGAATATTCGACCCGCCGGTATCGACGCCGATCTCGCGGATTACCGCAATCGACGCATCGCGCATCGCCTGATACTCGCGGTCAGTAAGAGTCTGGGCAGGCGCCACGGTGATCGAGTCGCCAGTGTGCACGCCCATGGGATCGAAGTTCTCGATGGAGCAGATGATGATGACGTTGTCTTTCGTGTCGCGCATCACCTCCAACTCAAATTCCTTCCAGCCCAGCACCGACTCTTCGATCAGAGCCTCATGCACCGGAGACATATCCAGTCCACGAGCCAGCACTTCCATCAACTCTTCGCGGTTGTAGGCCATTCCGCCGCCGGAGCCTCCCAGTGTGAAGGAGGGCCGTACGATCACCGGAAATCCGATCTTGCCCGCAAACTCGATTCCGTCTTTGGTATTGTTCACCAGCGCCGACTTGGGCACGTCGAGACCGATCCGCTGCATGGCATCTTTGAAAAAGAGCCGATCCTCTGCCTTCTTGATGGCCCCCACATTCGCGCCGATCAGTTGCACGTCGTACTTTTCCAGAACGCCGCCGTCGGAAAGTTCAATGGCTAAATTCAACGCTGTCTGTCCGCCCACTGTGGGCAGCACGGCAAAACCCGCGCCCGGCGACATTTCGCGCTCGATTCGAATAATTTCTTCCAAATATTCCAGCGTGAGCGGCTCAATGTAGGTGCGGTCGGCAAACTCCGGGTCGGTCATGATCGTGGCCGGGTTGGAGTTGGCCAGCACCACTTCGTAGCCTTCGGACTTGAGAGCCTTGCAGGCCTGCGTGCCCGAGTAATCAAACTCCGCCGATTGCCCGATGATGATGGGACCGGAGCCGAGGATCAGAATTTTCGAGATGTCGGTGCGTTTTGGCATTCGTTATGCGATCTTCTCAGGTGTGTTTTGATCGACAATGCTGGTTCGCTTGGGGTTGACCTGATCGAACGTGCTTTGAAAGGGTGCGGCTTCAGCCGCACTGCTGGGTTTCCTGTTTTGAAAGGGCGCGCCTTCAGGCGCGCCGTAAAGCTTCTCAAGGACTTGGGGCTTTAGCCCCTGAGGGACTTCATCCACCTCGAAGCCCAGATGCGCCGACGAATACGGAAACTCATCCGCTCGTTCGCAAAGATGCTTTCGAACCGGATTCTGGCGAATGTATGCAAGATGGCGGCGGTAATCTTCGGCGTCACGAATGCGATGATCCGAAAATCCCTTCTGCCAGATCTCCATACTTGAACCAAGCTCTTTTTTGGCTCTATAGGAAAACCCACCCTTGATGAAGTGGGTGGCTTTCTCCAAGCTCGTCTTCGCGGTGAGTAAAACGTGTATGTGGTCGGGCATGACTACGAATTCATGCAGCAGATAGGCTGAACCGCGATAGTGGTAAAGCGTATCGATCATGAGGTTGGCCCACCGCTCTTTGCTGAATAGGGCGCGCCTTCCCCAAGTGCTGGATGTAATCATGTGGGTCTGGCCCGTATTGGTAGCGTGCTCTCTGGTAGGTCTCACGCCATTTACCTCAGCGGCTAAAGCCGCGACTCGTTTGTGGAACTCTTACGGCGCGCCTGAAAGGCGCGCCCTTTCAAAGCATTCGCTTCCGCCAGGCGCGTGCTTGCCCTTCACCCTTTCCACTCCTCCATCATCTTCGTGAACTCCTTAAACAAATAGTGTGAATCATGCGGTCCCGGCGCGGCCTCCGGGTGATACTGCACGCTGAACAGCGGCAAGTTCCGGTGCCGCAGGCCTTCGAGCGTATCGTCGTTCAGGTTCATGTGCGTGAACTCGACTTCGCTCTCTGGCAGCGATTCCGGATCGACCGCGAAATTGTGATTGTGGGCGGTGATCTCGATCTTTCCCGTCTTCAGTTGTTTCACGGGATGATTGCCGCCATGGTGCCCGAACTTCAGCTTAAAAGTCTTGCCGCCAAGCGCAATTCCGACGAGCTGATGCCCGAGGCAGATCCCGAAAATCGGCTGCCGCCCCATCAACCGCCGGATGCTGTCGACCGCATAAGTGCACGGCTCGGGATCGCCCGGGCCATTCGACAGAAACACTCCATCGGGTTTCAGAGCCAGCACATCTTCCGCGAGAGTCTGCGCGGGAACTACCGTCACCTTGCACCCCTCGCCGCGTAACTTTCGCAGAATGTTGTGCTTGATGCCGAAATCATAAGCTACTACATGAAATCGTGGCGGCTCATCTTTTACCCCAACCACAGCCACGGGCTCGTGCGAGCGTTCGCCGACCTCCCACACGTAAGGCCGCTTCGTGCTCACTTCTTTGGCCAAGTCGGTGCCATCCATCTTTGGAATCGAATTGGCCTTGGCTACCAGCTTTTCCGCGTCACTCTCCAGGGTTGACACGACGCCGCGCATTACTCCGTGGTCGCGAAGATGCCGCACCAGGGCGCGCGTATCGATGTCCGACAGCACAGGCACCTTGAACTGTTCCAGATATTCCTCGGCCACTTGTTGCGAGCGCCAGTTCGAACTGACGCGCGAGAATTCGCGAACGATCAGCCCTTCGATCCATGGACGCGTGGCTTCGTTGTCTTCCTGGTTGGTGCCGTAATTGCCGATTTCTGGATTGGTCAGGACGACGATCTGCCCCGAGTAGGAAGGATCGGTGAAGATTTCCTGATAGCCGGTGATGGAAGTATTAAAAACGACTTCGCCGTAGCATTCGCCTTTGGCGCCGTAGCCTTTGCCTCGGAAGACTCGCCCGTCTTCCAGCGCAAGGATTGCCTGCATTCTCGCTCCGGTGAGTGGATTTTATGAATCTTATCAGGGAACTCGGGAACGGCCAAGCCCGGAGCGCGCTCCTACGCAAAAAATCTGCCGCTCAAGAACTGCTAGCTCTCCGCGGAAAAATCACTGGCTAACGGCGGACAGAATGTAGTCCGTTAGGAGTTTGTCGGTCTGCTCGTGCATGCATAAGATATGCCCCGTTGCTCTTCCCGCCTGACCTGAAGGACTTGAGCCACCACAGGTAGCCGTACTCGGTTTCATCGTCGATACGGGCATGGGGTTGGGTCGAGGCTCGTTACCCAGGATTCGTCCACAATGCGGCTTCCTTGCCATTGGCCGCCAGCGCGGTACATTTCGGCGATCTTCAGGAGATCCCGGCTGGAAAGTCGCAGACCGCCGCCGGTCTGCGGGATATTCATTGGCGAGTAGACCCACTGCGCGTCGGCAATTCGTAGCGGCCCGAACAGTTTCTCCTGCGCATAACGATCGGTGCGAGATCCAGTCACCTTCTGCAAAACCTCGCTCAAGGTAAACACGCCGCCCGTGCAGTAGCTGAAATATCTTCCATACGCGGGCGGCTCAGCCCGCTCTCCAAGGTGCATTCTTCCACGAATCGGCAAATCGAAAATGAACTGGGTCCAATCCTCCACTAGATACATGCGTTCTTCGTTGCCCCGCGATGCGTCGTTCCAGTCGTCACATTCCAGGGGCGAACTCATGGTGAGAAAGTCTTCTACTGTGATTTTCTCTTTTCGCGGATCGGGATTCTGCACGGTGCGTGCGCGGTCAGGCAACAGCGCAAGCACTCGTGCATCGACCCCGCCGAGCTTCTGTTCCTGGATGGCAATTCCTATCAGTATGTCGGTGACACTCTTGGTGGCCGAACGCGTGTCGCGGAGCGTGGTCGCATCGCCGTCGAAGTAGGCTTCGTAGAGGAGCTTACCGTGGCGGGCGATCAACACGCTGCCGATTTTCTTGAAGTCCCCGGCGCGAATGGCGCGCTCCATCTCCTGCAAAGGCGTCGCCGATAAGCCCTCAGCCTCGGGTTTGGATATCAACCAACCGTCCTGGCGGGTCTGCGGACCGGAATCGAGGCCCGCCTGGGAATCGGCATATGGACAGAAAGCCGCAGAGAGTAGAGTGGTTGCAAGCAATAAAGTTACGGATTTCATTTGGATTGGATCTCCGTCAAGGCTCAGACGGCTGGAAAGGAAAAAAGTGGGCAGGAGTCAGGCAGCCTCGCGAACCAACTACCTAACCCGCCCCACCTTATCCATCGGCCAGTAGCCAAACACGGCCTTACCGTAGATGTAACTCTGGTTGACCGGCCCGAAATCCCGGCTGTCATTCGACATCGAGCGGTGATCTCCCAGGACGAAATAGCAATGTGCCGGCACGACTGTCTCTGGGTAGGACCGCGAATCGGTATAGGCCGGGGGAACGTAGTCCTCGTCGAGCGATTCGTCGTTCACGTAGACTTGTCCGCCGTCGATGCGGATACGGTCGCCAGCCACGCCAATCACGCGTTTGATGTAGCTCTTCGAGGGATCACGCGGGTAACGGAACACAACAATGTCGCCATGCTCAATGGCTTCCAGCCGATAGACGAACTTGTTAACGAAGATTCTCTCCTGATCCTCAAGTGAAGGCATCATGCTGGTGCCTTCGACCTTTACCGGCTGGTAAATGAAGACGATGATGAAAGCAGAGATCGCCAGCGAGATAATGAGGTCGCGTAACCAGACGCCAAGTCCTGGCCGAAGGCGCCCGGAGGAGCGCATGGGTTCCTGCGTAGAAACCCGTGGCGTGGGCGAAACCGGCGGCTCGATGTCGCTCAAATTGTGACCTGAGTTGAAGGCCTCTGGCATGCGCCCCTATTGTATACAGAAGGTAGCGTCGGTTGCGCGTTGCCCGTCACGGGTTACAATACTAAGGAAACGAGGACTTATGCCTGCACGTCGCCTGCTCGAACACAAGATCGTTTACCGCAGCCTGACCTTGGCGTTCATCTTTGTTGTGACCCTTACGATGTCGGCCGAGTGGTCCACCAACCAGGAGGAAAGCAGAACGCCCGCTTACAATGCGGGACCTCCTCCGAAAGGGACGAAGTTGCCTCCCATCCTGACGAAAGATCAGCTCTGGGGAGCTGACGCGCAAAATTCGTACCAGACCCACGCCTACGACTTGGCCGCAAAGATCCCGGTAGTGCTCCACCAGCAGCCCTGCTATTGCTACTGCGACCGGATGGGTCACAACAGCCTGCATAGCTGCTTTGAGAGTACTCACGGCGCACAATGCTCCACTTGCCTGAAGGAGCTGTATTACTCATATCAGCAGCATCAGAAGGGCAAAACCGCAGCGCAGATTCGCGCCGGCATCATCAAGGGCGATTGGAAGCAGATCGACCTGCAATCAGCCTCAGCGATTAACTAGCGACCGTGGCAGTAGATTCGATTACTGACCGCAGATGGGTATTTGCCACTTGGACGATACGATCTGGGCCTGATTGCCCTGCACCCGCCCTTTGAGTGATACTTTAGACCTCAGCTGGCAAGCACGATCGCAAGGAGTTCCCCATCACGAAGAGCACAGGAAGAGTTTTGCACATGGCTCAGAAAACAACGGCGAAGAAGCCCCTGGCGGATGATCCTCGCTATACGCAGGCTTTACAGAGTTACGAAGCCGGCCTGCGCGCCATGCAGGAGCATAAGTTCGATAAGGCGAAGCCGCATTTTCAGAAGGTCGTCGGCAGCTCGATCAAGGAACTGACCGACCGCGCCTCCCTTCACCTCAATACCTGCAACCAGCATATTGAGCGCTCGTCGGCCAACCAGTTCAAGACTACAGAAGAGCATTTCGACTATGCCGTCTCGCTGATGAATCTGGGTGACTACGTAACTGCCCGTGAGCATCTCGACAAATTGCTTAAGCAGGCGCCTAAGACCGATTACGTCGTCTACGGACTGGCTGCTCTGGACTGCCTCACTGGTCACGTCGAGGACTCACTCAGGCGTCTGGATGAGGCGCTTCGTTTGAATCCGCAGTTGCGTTACCAGGCGCGTAACGATTCCGATTTCCAGAACCTGGCAGAGGACCCCCGCTTCACGGAACTTCTTTACCCGGATCCCGGCGCTCCGGAAGACGACTTCCGCGAAGAGGAACCAGCGTAGCCTTTCCCGGGGACGGGGCTCATGGAAACGAAAACTGCTGACCTGTCCTCAGGAAAGACCAGGCGCGAGCGCGGGCTTCGTGTAGTCGCTATCGGCGGCGGAACGGGTCTTTCAACCCTCCTCAAGGGACTCAAGAGATTTGTTCTCTCATCAGCTGAGATTCTGGCTGCTCAGGCCGGCTCGCCTGTCATTCGTGATCTCTGTGCCGTTGTCACGGTCAGCGACGACGGTGGATCCAGCGGACGCTTACGCAAAGAACTCAACATGCTTCCGCCCGGCGACATCCGGAACTGCATCGTCGCGCTGAGCGAGGATGAAGCGCTGCTCTCTAAGCTTTTCCGTCACCGCTTCGACAAAGGTTCCGGCCTTGAAGGCCACAGCTTCGGAAATCTGTTTCTCGCCGCGCTCACTTCCATTACTTCTGACTTTTCTGAAGCGGTGCGGCTCTCTTCTGAGATTCTTCTGACCCGCGGCCACATCCATCCCGCCACTACTTCTAATATCGAACTGGAAGCTCTCATGGAAGACGGCACTCGCGTTCGCGGCGAAACCAAGATCACGGCCAGCAAGGGACGCATTCATGAACTCTTCCTCGTGCCGCCCGACGTTGAGCCCATACCGCAAACGCTCGAGGCCATCGCCCACGCCGACCTGATCACCATCGGGCCGGGCTCGCTTTTCACCAGCCTCATCCCTAACCTTCTAGTGCGTGGAATTTCGCAAGCCATTGTCTCCTCGCCCGCCACCAAGATATTCATCTGCAACCTCATGACCCAGGCCAACGAGAGCTTGAACCTCACGGCTTCTGACCACATTCTGGCGCTTAATCGGCATGCCCAGAGGGAGCTCTTCGACTATGCCCTCATCAACCGCACGCCGGTCTCGGACGAAATGAAGGCCAAATATATGCGCGAGGGTGGAAGCCAGATCGTCAACGACCTGGATGCCATCGAGGCTCTCGGGGTAATTCCTGTTCTCGGAGAATACCTGGAAGAAGACGGCGTCGCACGCCACAACACGAATCGGGTGGCGCAGGACCTGATGCAACTCGCTGTACAGGAGCCCCGAAACAAACGCCAGTCACCGACAAGAAATAGGTCGTGACCTTTTTCGACCTCCGGACGAGATGGGGCTCGCCTAAGCGAACTGCAACGCAACTTCAACTTACACCTCTTCAATTCTCCCAATAACTCCGGTAACCGTCTTTAAGGGGAGGCTCCTGAGTTTCAAGGGCACGAGCAGGACAAACTGTCCCGCGCACCGCTGGTTGGGACAGAGTGGCCCAAAGCCCAAATAGAGGCAATCAAGATCTCCAATCGAACCAATTACTTACAGGCCTATCATTGGCAGCGGCCGTGCAGGAGACGGAGGGAGTTCTAAGGCACGACTTTCCCCCACGAGAACTGGAAAAAGGTGAATCTATGATGCGGACACGAAAAAAGAAGCCTGCGGGACAGGACGAACGCCACAGCGCTGCATGGGGAAAGAGCTTCGGTGTCCTGACCGTGGTGCTGCTCGCGGCATCATGGAGCACGGCGCAGTCCTCGAAGTTGTCGCGGGATCTGCAAGTGCTCCCTTCCGACGCGACCGTCAGCGTGGTAGTGCAATATTCCAACCCGCCGAAGTCTAGCGACCTGTACGCTGCCAAAGGTGCCGGAGCCGGCAACGGTAAGAGCCTTGGACTGGTGAAGGGGTATCGCTGGACGATGTCTCAAGGGCAGCTCTCGAATTTAATCAGTAAAGATTCCAACGTCAAGTACATCTCGCTGGACCGCTCACTACAGGGCGCGATGAACAACGCAGTGCCTGCTGTCGGAGCCGATATTGCTCACAGCATGGGATATGACGGCACGGGTGTGGGCGTTGCTGTCATCGATAGTGGAGTGAATGACGTTTTTGACTTGACGCAAGCCGGTGCCAGCAAGACGAGCCGGATCGTTTATAGCCAGAACTTCGATCCTTCTGCCAATACTACAAACGACCTGTATGGCCACGGCACGCATGTTGCCGGCATCATCGCTGGCAACGGAGGCAGTTCAAGCTGCGGAAATTGCGACGTAACCTTCCGGGGTATCGCGCCGAACGCCAACATCATCAACCTGCGGGCTCTCGACCAGAATGGTTCGGCTACCGACAGCACCGTTATAGCAGCCATTCAGCAGGCTATCACGCTGAAGAGCCAGTACAACATCCGGGTCATTAATCTTTCTTTGGGCCGCGGCATTTTCGAGAGCTATACTCTCGATCCCTTGTGCCAGGCTGTGGAACAGGCCTGGAAAGCTGGCATCGTAGTGGTGGTCGCCGCTGGTAACTATGGCCGAGACAATTCCAACAACAATAACGGCTACGGGACGATCACCGCGCCCGGCAATGATCCCTATGTGATCACCGTCGGCGCTATGAAGACTATGGGAACACCGTCGCGCAGCGATGATTTGATTGCGACGTACAGCTCGAAGGGCCCCACCATGCTGGACCATGTGGTCAAGCCTGACCTGGTAGCCCCCGGCAACCTGATTATCTCGGATCTGGCGTCAACCACCGACACGCTCTACAGCCTGTATCCCGCGAACCTAGTCCCAGTCGCCGCGTACACTGCTTCAAACACGAGCAACATCTCGTCTGATTACTACCGGCTAAGCGGTACCAGCATGGCTGCGCCAATGGTGAGCGGAGCGGCCGCGCTGCTGTTGCAGCAGAATCCGGCTCTGACGCCTGATCAGGTGAAGGCGCGGCTGATGAAGACTGCGTACAAGGTATTTCCAACCTACAGCTCGTACACAGACCCATCGACGGGAATCACTTACACCGACCAATACGACATCTTCACCATCGGTGCGGGCTACCTCGACACAGCGGCAGCATTGGGCAATACAGACCTTGCTCCTGCGACGGCTGGCAGCGCCTTATCCCCCACCGCGGTCTACGACTCCACCAGCGGAACCGTTGATCTCGTCAACGGCAGCTCGGTCGTTTGGGGCACCTCAGTCGTTTGGGGTACTTCGGTGGTGTGGGGCAGTTCTGTAGTCTGGGGCACGAACACGTCTGGCCA
>WNFD01006234.1_pt1 | contig 19871 bp, 23 predicted proteins | sample 5400491 | NCBI WGS metagenome assembly WNFD01 (sample SAMN13153343, study PRJNA577476) | soil metagenome | isolation source: 120 cm saprolite under Douglas fir tree site 2 hole 2 replicate 2 | place: USA:California | collected 2015-04-18
CGACCGCGAGCGCTTGAAGGCGATTCACAACCTCAGGGCCCATCAGCTTCGCGAGCTGGCCACCAACGGAGGTCGCGCTCACGCGTTCGGCAACTATGAGGTCTTCCTCGGCTCGTGGCGGGACGGTCTGACCCTTCCACGGCAGTATCAGGGGATCACCGCCAAACAGGTGCGGGCTGCAGCGGAACGGTATTTCCTGCCCGAGCGACGCTCCATCGTGACCCTCGAGCCCGCGGCTGCCTAGCCCAATGAGGCGCGACACCACAACCCTGCGCGACTTCGAGCTTCCGCCGCTTCGCGAATTTGAAACCGCCGGCGGGCTTCGGGTGATCGTCGCGCGGCGCAGGGGGATCCCGCTTGCTACGGCGCGCCTGTCCACCTGGGCTGGAAGCGCTACCGATCCACCACGAAAGCGTGGGCTGGCGGACTTTACGGCCACACTTCTTCGCCGCGGAACCAGGCGAATGCGGGCTGAACAGGTGGATGATGCGATCGAGTTCTGGGGCGGCAATTTTGGGACCGCCGCATCGGAGGATTTCACTGCGCTGCAAGTGAGCGGCCCGGCCGAGCATTTTCCAAAGCTGCTCGACGTGTTTGGGCAAATCGTCCTCGAGCCCAGCTTTCCTCAGCGCGAGGTGGTTGCCGCGCGGAAGAGATGGATCGCGCAGATTGTCAACGACCTCGACGATCCGGCGCAGGTGGCCAGCCGCGCGGTCGTGAAGGCAGCATCAGGGATGTGGGGACCTTCACTCGAGCCGACGCGATCGGTTTTCATCGCAAGCGCTTCGGCCCCAAGGCTTCCGTTCTGGTGATCGTAGGCGATATTGCGGAGCAGGCGGTTCGCGCCGCGGTCGAAGGAACGTTCGGCCGCTGGAGGGGTGAAGCCGAAGGACCTCCCGCGCTGGAGAAGCGTGAGTCGCCCGCGCTACCAGGCGAGGCGCTGCTCGTCCACAAGCCGGAGCAGACGCAAACGCAAGTGCGGCTGGCGGCGCTTGCTTTTCCGAAAGGGGATCCGGATTCGTTCCCGGCGGAGGTCCTTGAGACCGTCCTGGGGGGCGTCTTTACGTCTCGACTGATGCAGGCGATTCGCGTGGAGCGGGGACTGTCGTACGGGGCAAACAGCTCGTTCGATAGCTACTTGGCAGGCGGTAGCCTGATCGTGTCCACCTTCACCAAAACCGAAACCACTCGGGAGATCATCGAAGTTGCGCTGGGCGAAATAGCCAAACTCCGCGAGAAGGGCCCCACGCGCGGTGAGATGAGCGCAGCTCAAACGTACCTGGCAGGCTTGTTTCCTTTGCGGTTGGAGACCAACGAAGCCCTCGCGGGAGCAATTGGCGAATTGAAACTCTACGGTTTGCCCGAGGAATGGGTCACCGGTTACCGACGGAAGATCACCGAGCTAATCCCCGAGCAGATCGTCCAGGTCGCCAGAAAGTACCTGGCGCCAGACCGCTTTACCTTCGCCCTGGTTGGAGATGCGCCTGCGGTCGCCCGTCAATTGCGAGGGCTGATCCGAACCCGCGTGCGGCCGATTTCGGATCTGCGGTGATTCGCATCCTGCACCGCGCTCCCAGCTGGATCGCCGTGGACAAGCCTGCGGGAGCCCTGGTGATTCCCGGAAGAGCCGAGCACGACCGGGCCAGCCTGCGAGAGCAGGTTGCGGAACAACTCGGGCAACCCGTGTGGGTGGTGCATCGGTTGGATCGGGATACGTCAGGGGTTCTGCTTTTCGCGTTGGATGCTCCGGCCCACCGGGCCCTCTCCACCGCGTTCGAGGCGGGGCGGATTGGAAAGCTCTATTGGGCTTTGGTCCACGGACGGATTTCACGGCCGCTCGAGCTGGAATGGTCCCTCGCAAAAGCTCGGCAGAGTCGAATGCGAGTGGCGCGCGCGGAGGAGAGCGGCAAACCGGCGCGTACGCTGGTCCGCCCGATCGAAACCTTCCGCGAGGCAACCTGGATCGAAGCGCAGCCGCTCACCGGCAGGACCCATCAGATCCGGGTCCATCTGGCCGAAGCGGGTCATCCTCTCTTGGTGGATCCGAGTTACGCTCGAAGCATGCTGGAGCAAGGGTCGAAATTCATTTCGCGAACCCCGCTGCACGCTGCTCGACTCTCGATCCGTGGGATTCCTGGCGTCGAGGACCAGGAAATTGAATCAGCAATGCCCTCAGATATGCAGGAGGCCTTGCGGCGGCTCACTTCTGTTCGGGATCGTCACTAGGCGAGCGGTGCGAAGGGGGTTTGTCGCCAGGGAATTCGGTGGCGGGCTGCGGCGGATGGAACGAAGGGCGGTCCACCGGCGGGCCGCGGCGCTGAATCAAAGTCTTTTCGATTGCCTTGAAAGCCACGTCCATCTTGTCTTCGCGCAGCGCGGTGACTATCCCGAGGCCAAAGGTTGGGTGGCTGATCAGTTGGTCCAGCGTGTAGGCGAGCTTCGGATTGTAGGGAGTGGCCTCGGCCGGATTGGAAGCGGCGAGGCGGTCGGCGAACGAGAGCACGGTGCGCTGACGCGTGGGCCTTTGGCTCGAAGCGACGGTGGCTCGGCGGGAAGAGTCCTCGGTGCGAAATATGTGCTCCCCGCCACAGGTGTTGCACCGCACCCGCGCGATCTTGCTACCCACCATGGCGACAATCGTGTGCGCGAGGTTCAGCTTGCATCGCGTGCAAAATGCATCCACTTCGCCTGCAACCCTGTAAGTCGGCATCGGATCTCGCTTGTAGCTGGCCTGAATGTTGTATGGGAGGGAAGATAAGAATGGAAGTGTGGCCGAAATGACGCGACGGATGCAGCCCAACCGCCGGGCGTTGGATCTTCTGATTCGTCCCACCCACGTGGAAATCGATCTGGCGGCGCTCGAGAAGAATGTCTCGCTGGCGCGGCGGATGTCCCCCGGAGGTCAGCTGATGGTGGTGGTCAAGGCCAATGCGTACGGACACGGCGCGATTTTAGTGGCCCGTGCCCTCGAGCGAGCTGGAGTGCAGTTTCTCGGTGTTGCACTAATCGAGGAGGGGCTCGAGCTCCGAAATGCCGGCGTCGCGGCGCCGATTCTCGTCCTGGGCGGCTCATACGAAGGCAGCTATGAGCAGATGCTCCAGCACCAATTGGTCCCCACCATTTTTCGTCCGGAGCACGTCGTCGAGCTAGCCAAGGCGGCGAAGAGCGCGGGCGTCTCGGTGGTCGCCCACCTCAAGGTGGATACGGGAATGGGTCGAATCGGGGTGCTCCCCGAGGAGCTTCCCGGCTTTTTGGATCATGCCTCCCGCTACCCGGAGGTTAAGCTGGACGGTCTGCTCTCTCACTTCGCGAGCGCGGACTTGGCCGATCCAGCTTTTACCCGCGAGCAACTGAAGAGGTTTCGCGGCGCGCATCAAGAGCTGTTGGCGCGAGGCATTCATCCCAATTGGCGGCACATCTCCAATTCGGCAGCGGTGATGGATCTGCCCGAGGCCCGCGACGGAGATCTCTTCAATTTGGCGAGGCCGGGCCTGATGATCTACGGGCTGTCGCCCACCGACCGCTTTGCGCTTCGCGAGCAGCTGCAGCCGGTGCTTTGCTGGAAGGCCAAAATCACGCACCTCAAGCAGGTCGCGGCGGGAACGCCGATCTCGTACGGCGGAACCTGGACCGCCCCAAGGCAGTCTGTGATTGCCACCCTCCCGGTCGGCTACGCCGATGGCTACAGCCGCCGGTTTTCGAGCGCCGCCACGGTTTTGGTCCGAGGCAGGCGCGCGAAAATCGCGGGTCGGGTTTGCATGGACCTGTGCATGGCCGACGTGACGGAGATACCGGGCGTGCGGATTGGAGATGAAGTCGTTCTGATCGGCAGGCAGCAGGCCGAGTACGTCTCCGCCGACGAATTGGCGGCGTTAGCCGGAACGATTTCCTACGAGGTGCTCTGCGGCATCGGCGCTCGCGTGCCCCGAATTCCGGCCTCGTAGAAGGTTTCGCGGCTGGCAGCGATCGGCATACTTGTAGTCGCACCCGTCCGTCGTAGAGTAGGCCGGTGCGAATCCCGGAAGATCTCGAACGGCGCGCTCGGCGACCGGGACTGAATTATCTGACTGAGTTGCTCGAAGGCATCGGCCGGGGAGTGCTCAGCCTCCTTAACGATATCGGCGGGATCACCACGCTCGGATTTACAATCGTCCGCTGGGCGGTTCGGCCCCCGTACCGGGTGCAAAACTTCTTCGCCCAGCTGGACTTCGTGGGCGTCGGGTCGACTTTCATCGTCGCCTTGACCGGAACATTTTCTGGGATGGTGTTCGCCTATCAGACGTCGGGCGCATTTCGGATTTTCAATGCCGAAAGCCTGGTCGGCCCGACCGTGGCAATCACCATCACCAGGGAGCTCTCCCCTGTTTTCAGCTCGCTGATGGTGACGATGCGGGCCGTTTCGGCAATGTGCACCGAGCTTGGAACGATGCGGGTCACCGAGCAGATCGACGCCCTGGAGACGATGGCGGTCAACCCGATCCACTACCTGCTGGTACCCAGGGTGATGGCGGGCCTGATCATGGTCCCGGTACTGGTGGTGGTATTCGACACCGCGGGAATGTCGGGAGCCTATTTCGTCGCGGTCGGGGTTCAGGGAATCTCCGCCGGAACATTCATCAATCGCACCCAGCAGTGGCTGGTCTCCTCGGATTTCACCGAGGGACTGATCAAGGGGGCGGTCTTTGGCCTCACCGTGGTGCTGATCGGCTGCTACAAAGGCTACAACGCCGCCGGCGGCGCAAAGGGCGTGGGGCAGGCGACGACCCAGGCGATGGTTGCTTCCGCCTTGTCGATCTTTATCCTCGACTACATCGTTGGCGTAATCCTGCATTGACGTCCAAACCTGCAGTCATTGAGGTCATCGATCTGTACAAGTCCTTTGGAGACAATCAGGTGCTTCGCGGGATCAAACTCAAAGTGGAGGAGGGCAGCACGTGCGTGATTTTGGGGGCCTCGGGCTCTGGAAAGACGGTGTTGCTCAAGCACCTGATCGCGTTGCTCAAGCCGGATCGAGGGCACGTCCTGATCGACGGTCAGGACATTGTGCCGCTGGAAGCCGAAGATCTGGCTAAAGTGCGGACGAAGTTTGGGATGGTGTTTCAGGGCGCGGCGCTGTTCGATTCGATGACCGTCTATGAGAACGTTTCGTTCCCGCTTCGTGAGCATCGCAAGCTCAAGGAAGCCGAAATGCGCCAGATCGTCCGAGAGAAACTGGCGATCGTCAACCTCAAAGGGATCGAAGACGAATACCCGGCGCAGCTGTCCGGAGGCATGCGCAAGCGAGTGGGCTTGGCGCGCGCGATCGTGCTGGACCCGAAGATCGTCCTTTACGATGAGCCCACGACCGGGCTGGATCCGATTACCACCGCCTATGTGGACGAGATGATCCTCGACGCCAAAAGGCAGCTCGGAGTCACCTCGGTGGTGATTAGCCACGACATCGCGTCCGCCTTCAAAGTGGCGGACAACGTCGCATTCTTGTTTGATGGTGTCATAGTGGAACAAGGGCCGCCACAAAGGTTGCGGAACTCGCAGCAGCCTCAGGTAAAGCTGTTCCTGCAGACCTGGTTTGGAAAGAATTGATGCGAAAGTTTTTCACGCCCTTGCGGGTCGGCTTGCTGGTGGTCGCGGCAGGGATGACGCTGTTCATCTTTCTGACCTTCCTCAAGCGGGGTGGGGTTACTGGCCGGGACTCGATGAACGTGTTCGCGTTGTTTCATGACGCCACCGGCCTGAGCAAGCGAAGCCGCGTGCAGATTGCTGGGATTGTCGTTGGAGAAATCTCGGACATCATTCTCCAGGGCGGCTTGGCCCGAGTGGAGCTGAGGATTCGCCGAGATGCGGGCCTCAAGGAGGACGCGGCGATCACCAAAAGGGCGGAGTCGCTCCTCGGCGACTACATGCTGGATATTTTTCCGGGGAGCCTTGAATCCCCACTCCTGAAAGATGGAGGGGAGATCAAAAAGGTGGTGGACACCCAGGGGATGGAGATGGTGTTCAACTCGCTGGGCAAAATCACCGCCGACATCCAGGCGGTGACCACGGCCTTACGCGGGTCGCTGGCCGGTGAGCAGGAGGCCTCGCTACAGAAGATCATCCAGAACGCGGTGCAACTCTCCGCGTCGGTGGATGCGATGGTTCGCGACAGCACGGCCAGACTGGAGGTCATTCTTCGCAATGTCGAAGACGCCAGTGGGGATGTCCGCAGCATTACCCGGGGACAGGAGGATCGGGTGGGGCAAATCGTCGAGAATATCGCCCAAATCACCCGCGACATCCGCGACGTCTCCGCCTCGATCAAGCAAGTCGTCGGGACCCGCGAGGAAGAGCTGAAGGGAAGCGTGGGCAGCGTGCGCGAGACGCTCGATCGCCTCGATCGGTCGGCGGCCAACCTGGAGGAGATCACCGACAAAGTGAAGTCGGGACAGGGGGTGGCGGGAACCCTGCTGACCAATGAGCGGACCGGCCAGAAGCTTTCGGAGTCGATTGAGGACATCTCGGATTTCATCCAGCGCCTGACCCGGCTTCAGGTCGAGGTTGGGGTTCGAAGCGACTACCTGTTGGCCCAAGGCGCTTCCAAGAACACGCTCTCGTTTCGGCTGATCCCCAAGCCGGACAAGTACTACTTGCTCGAGTTCGTCGATGACCCGAGGGGCTCGGTCGATTATCAGATCGTCCAGCGAAACCCTCCGGACGTCGGTCAGGTGGTCACTCAGGAGCAACGGATCACCAGGAGCACGCTAAAAATCTCGGCCGAGTTCGCCAAGCGTTACTACTTCACCACCCTGCGGTTGGGGGTGATCGAATCAACCGGAGGTGTCGGTGCGGACTTTCACTTCCTGGAAGACGCGTTGACTCTCAAGCTGGACATGTTCAACTTTTCGGTCCAGGAGTTGCGCTATCCACGTCTGCGCGCCGGGCTTCGGGTGCAGGCCTTTCAGCACATCTTCGCGACCGCGGGGGTCGATGACATCTTCAACAAGCAGGTCAGAGATGTCGCCACCAATCGCCTGATCGCCGGCCGAGACTTCTTTTTCGGCGGCGGAATCTACTTTACCGATGACGACTTGAAGGCAGTGCTCACCGCCGCGCCGGCGATTCGTCCCTAGCGAGAACTCCTTCCAGCTCGCGAGCGGGCCCGAACACCGATCGGTATCGCGCCAAGAACTCGGCTCGGGTGAATTGGTGCTCCTGACATCCACGCTGCTCGATCACGTAGGTCGCCATCAGTGCGGCGGTGCGACCCACCAGCGGAAGGGGCAACTGATGGAAGAGGCCGAAAACGAGGCCCGCGAGATACGCGTCGCCCGCCCCGGTCGGATCCTTCAGCTCTCGCGGCGGCGCGACCGGGATTTCAATCCGCCCGTTCTCGCCGGGCGAGTAGAAGGTGGATCCCTTCTCGCCTCTGGTAATCACCGAGAGTGGGGCGATCGCGATCAGCTGCTCTTCGCTCTTGCCCGTTTTTTGCGCGATCATCGCCAGCTCGTAGTCGTTGCCAACCAGCACTTGCGCGCCGTTGAGACCGGACAAAATCTGATCCGCTTCCAGCCGAGGCGTTTGTTTGCCGGGATCGAACACGTACGGGATGCCCAGGCGGCGGCATTCCTGCGTCGAACGGGCCATCGCCTCCGGATCGGTCGGGGAAATCACCACCCAGTCCTGACGGCCCAGACCCCGGCCTTCCAGCGTCAGATGCCGGGCCTGGGCCATGGCTCCGGTGTAGAACGCGACGATCTGGTTATTCGCCTTGTCGGTATTGATAAAGCAGGAGGCGGTGAATTCATTTTCAATCTGCTTGATTCCCGAAGCGTCGATCCCGTGGCTTTCCATCCAATCTCGATATTCACCGAAGTCCTGCCCCGCGGTGGCGACGACCAAAGGGTGCTCACCGAGGAGGGAGAGGTTGTACGCAACATTTCCCGCGACGCCGCCTCGCATCCGACGCATCGAATCGACGAGGAAACTGACCGTGAGCATGTGGACCTTGTCCGGCAGGATGTGGTCCTTGAAATAGCCGGGGAAATCCATGATGTAGTCGTAAGCAAGTGATCCGGTGACCACGATTCGCATATAGAACCACTCCATCCCATGTGGCATCCGGCCACGCAAGGGAACGAAACTCTCATATACTGGAATGATGCGGATTGCGGTGATCTCCGACATCCACTCCAACATCGAGGCGCTGACCGAAGTATTGCGGGTCGCCGACTCACACAAAGTGGATCGAATCATCTCGCTCGGAGACATTGTCGGATATGGCGCCTCCCCCAATCCCTGCTGCGAGCTGGTCCGCTCCGTGGCGGAAGTGACATTGCTCGGCAACCACGATGCGGCGGTGGCGGGCCGGATGGATTACTCGTTTTATTATGATGCCGCCCGGCGCGCTCTGGACTGGTCGATCAAAGTGATCGCCGAAGACAACCTGCGCTGGCTTCGCAGCCTCCCCTATACGTACCGGATCGGCAACGTGGGATTTTGCCATGGCTCGCCGGTCGAGCCGCGCGCTTATGAGTACATCTTCGCCCTCGAGCAGGCCCGCGAGCTGGCCACGTTTGCGGCCGATTTGCCCGAGGTGACCTTCATCGGCCACAGCCACCTGTGCAAGGCGTTCGCGATTGGCTCGAGCGAGGTCAACGACGTGATCGCCCAGAAATTCGGGGTGCGGCACGGTTACAAGTACATCATCTCGGTGGGGAGCGTGGGACAGCCAAGGGATTACGACAACCGGGCCTGCTTTGTGGTCTGCGACACGACCGCCCGAACCGTCGAGTACTTGCGAGTGGAGTACGACATCGCCACTTCGGCGCAGAAGATCTTCGACGCCGCGCTCGCGCCCAATTTTGGCAAGAGGCTGTTTCTCGGCGTCTAGCAGCACAGCGCGGCGACAATCTCTTTCCCCGCGCGCTCTGTCTGCGTTATGCAAATCCGACCGATGCGCGATGAGACCTATATCCGGCTGATCAAGCTGCTGCCCAAATCCGCCCTCTCCAGCCTGATTGGAACGCTCACCCGTTCTCCGGCTCCGGCGGCGCTGCACCGGCTCGCGATGCGAGGTTTCGCGCGGCGGTACGGGGTCCGCCTCGATGAGGCGGAGCTCGAGCTGCATCAGTACCCGACGTTCGCGGAGTTTTTCGCGCGCCGTCTCAAGCCCGGGCTTCGGCCGGTCGAAGGTGGTGAACGAGTCGTGGTTGCGCCGGTGGATGGAACGGTGTCCCAGGTCGGTTACGTCGAGCGCGGAATATGTCTGCAGGCCAAGGGAATCTCTTACACCTTGGAGCCGCTGCTTCAGGACAAGGCCGCGGCGACCCATTTCGAGGGTGGCGCCTTCGCGACGCTCTATCTTTCGCCGCGCGACTACCACCGGGTGCATGCGCCGCTCTCGGGAAAAATTGAGGGATATACCTATATTCCCGGCGAGTTTTGGCCGGTTAACCCGACTTCGGTTCGAATCAGGCAGGATTTGTTTTGTCGCAATGAACGATTGGTTCACTATCTGCGGACGCTCGCCGGTCGCTGCGCAGTCGTCCAGGTCGGCGCGACCTGCGTGGCGCGAATCCGGGCGAGCTACGACTTAATGGTTACCCACTCCCGCCAGCCGGCCCGTACGCATCGCTATCCAACTCCGATCCCAATCTCCAAGGGTGAGGAGCTGGGGGTGTTCGAGATGGGTTCCACGGTGATCCTGCTGTTTGAAAAGGGCAGAGTACGCTGGGACGAAAGCCTGGTGCCGGGGGCCTCGGTTCAGATGGGAAGAAGGATTGGGGAAGTGTCGTGAGCCAGAAAATCGCCGGCGTCAAAGGCATGAACGACATCCTTCCGCCGGACATCTACGTCTGGCAACACGTGGAAGCCGTCGCCCGCGATGTTTTTCGCCGGTTCGGGTACGCGGAGATCCGGACTCCGATGGTCGAGGACACCGCGCTGTTCGTCCGGACCGTCGGCGAGTCGACCGACATCGTGGGCAAGGAGATGTACACGTTCGAGGATAAGGCGGGGCGCAGCCTCTCGCTTCGGCCGGAAGGGACTGCGCCCGCGGCACGCGCGTACATCGAGCACGCGGTTTACAATCTCGAGCCGATCACGCGCTGGTCCTACTTTGGCCCGATGTTTCGCTACGAGCGGATGAAGACGGGTCGTTATCGGCAGTTCTTCCAGGCGGGCGCGGAAGCGTTCGGGGTGAGCGAGCCAGCCCAAGACGTCGAGGTCATCGACCTGGTGTGGCAGTTGCTCAAGGACCTCGAGCTCGAAGGCGTAACGCTTCACCTCAACTCGCTGGGCGACGACGTTTGCCGGCCGGAATACCAGAAGCGGCTGGTGGCCCATTTTTCAGCCCGCGCGTCCGAGCTTTGCGCGGATTGCCAGGTCCGGCTGCAGCGAAACCCGCTGCGGATTTTCGATTGCAAGAATCCAGGCTGCCAGGAAGTGGCCAAGGGCGCTCCGAGCGTTCTCGAATTTCTCTGCGCGCCGTGCCGGGCGCACTTCGAGGAGGTGCAGCGCAAGTTGGGGCTTCTCAAGCTGCCTTATCGACTCAATCCGCAGATGGTGCGCGGGCTCGATTACTACACCCGCACCGCCTTCGAGTTCATCGCCGCGGATCCTTCGCTCGGAACCGCCAGCGCCGTTGGCGGCGGTGGACGTTACGACAAGCTGGTTCGCAGCCTGGGCGGACCGGAGATTCCGGCGGTGGGGATGGCGTTGGGGTTGGATCGGCTCTGCCTGTTGGTTTCGCGCTCGAAGAAAAGCTTCGCTCCGACCCCGGACTTGTTTGTCGCCACCGTAGAGGCTTCGGCGCAGGACGAGGCGTCGCGACTGGTCAGCGAGTTTCGTCGGATCGGCTTTTGGGTGGATTTCGACCCCCGGGGCGGAAGCCTCAAGAGTCAGATGAAGCGGGCCGACAAGAGCGGTGCGCGATTCGCGCTGGTCCTCGGAGCGCAGGAGCTCTCGAGTCGGACAGCCGAGCTCAAGCCGTTGAGAGGGGGCGAGCCCCGTCGAGTCTCGTTCGATGAAATTCCGGCGGCGCTGAGGAGCGGTCAGCCCAAGGGCTGAGCACGTTGAACACCCAACCCGACGCCAGACCTTTTTTGAGGATCTTCGCCGGTCCAACCGCGTCCGGGAAATCCTCACTGGCGATCGAGATCGCCAGACGGAGTGGCGCGGAAGTCGTTAACGCCGACTCGCAGCAGGTCTATCGCTACTTCGATATCGGAACTGCCAAGCCGAGGGCCGAGCAGCTCGCCCTCGTTCCGCACCACCTGGTCTCAGTCGTGGAACCGGATGCTGGCTTTTCGGCGGCGGAGTTTCAGAGGCGGGCCGATCAGGCAATTGGGCAAATCCACGCGAGGGGTCGGCCGATTCTGGTGGTAGGGGGAACGGGCTTGTACGTGCGGGCCCTGCTGCACGGCGTGGTGCGCGCCCCGGGCGCCGATCCGGCTTTGCGCGTCCGGCTGGAAGCGGAAGCAAAAGCGCAGGGAAGGGAGAGTTTGTACCGGCGTCTGGAGAGGATTGATCCGGAGAGCGCTCGCGGGATTCAACCGGCGGATCTGATCCGGATCATTCGCGCGCTGGAAATCTTCGAGAGGACCGGCATACCTGCATCGCGCTTTCGACGGGAGCATCAATTTTCGGAGCAGCGCTATCCGTTCTCGCTTCTCGTCCTTTCGCCTCCTCGGAATGAGCTCTACCGGGCAATTGAAGCCAGGACGCGCGCGATGTTCGCCAACGGGCTGGTGGAGGAGGTGGGTGCGCTGGTCCAGCGGGGTTTTCGAGACGCAGCCCCGATGAAGAGCGTCGGTTATGCCCAGGCGCTCGCCGTCTACGAGGGGACGATGAGCCTGGACAAGGCCATTGCCGCGGCCGAAATGCAAACGCGCCGTTACGCGAAACGGCAGATGACCTGGTTTCGGAAAGAGCCCGGCGCGCACTTCATCGCGCCTCCCTATCCGATCGATCTCGAAAGGTACTAGCAGTCTGGAGAACTCGAGAGCAGCACCGCCTTCCCGCCGCCCAAACCTCATGCTCTCGAGATCTCCAGCTGCCGACCACCCTTGAGCAAGGAGCATGCCTCGGAAAACTCGGGACAACGGGCCGATATCCCGACCTTTTTCGCAAAAGACCCAGCGCGCAAAGCTTGAGCTCTGTAAAAAGGAAGCGGAGGACGCCGATGGAGGAAGTCAGAATCTACGGGAAGGACACCTGACCGTATACCACCGCGGCCCGTGAGGCCTACCAGAAGCGCGGGTATTCGGTCGACTACCGCAACGTCAAAACGAATCCGAAAGAACTTGACGAGATGCTCAAGCTCTCGAAAGGGACTCGGGAGGTTCCGGTGATCCTCCTGCGCGGAGCGGTCACGATCGGTTGGGAGGGGCAAACTTGAGGCGTGTGAGGCCTGCCGGGCGCAGGCAAGGTCGAGTGCTCTACCGCCGTTGGAACTGGACGCGGCGGTTGCTGGTCATCTGAAGCGGCGGTTGTTCCAACGTTTTGAAGAGCGTTGAGACCGGCCTTGAGCTTTTCCTCGGTCGGGTTGGTCTCGACTGCTCGAGCCATCACCTTGAGCGCCTTGTCCCGCTCCTTGATTTGAACGAGACACCAGGCATACACCGCCCAGACAATCGCTTCCTTTTTGCCGCTCTTCACCGCCTGTTCGAACGCGGCTTCCATGTTCGAGTAGTCCTTGCGTTGGTAGTAGAGCGCCCCCTGCATCGCCTTGGCCATGTAGTTGCGAGGACTCGCCTTGGCAAAATTCTGCTGGGCCTGATCGAGATTTTTCGAGACGTAGTAGATCATCCCGATCTGCGCGTGGATCTCCGCGCCGATCATGAACTGCCACCGATCATAGACGAGCCCGTCCTGGAGGATTTTAATCGCTTTGTCGAGACGCTGCTGGCGCTCCCGTTGATTGGCTGGCTGGGTCGACAGCTCCTTCTCGGCAGTTTTGCTCAGTGCCTGCACCTTCATCGCGACCCGTCGCCCGAGCAGAACAAAGGCCCCGACGAAAGCGAGAACCCCCGGAACGAGACCCGCCCAGATCGAGAAGCCCGAAAGCCTCACGAGGAGGGTGACTACCGCTCCAATGGCGAAGGCAATCAGCAGGTTATACATGGCGGTCCTTTAACCGTAGCCTCTTTCGTCGCCAAGCCCAAAGTGGAGATGCGGCGGCGGAACGGAAAGGGTATAAGCCGGCGCGCGGAAGTGGCCCTCTGTCGAAATTGGTAGACGAGACGGACTCAAAATCCGTTGCGGTTGACCCCGCGTCCCGGTTCGAGTCCGGGGAGGGCCATCGCAACTATGGTGAATAGATGGGGCTATAGCTCAGCTGGGAGAGCGCTTGAATGGCATTCAAGAGGTCACCGGTTCGATCCCGGTTAGCTCCACAGGTTTTTTTGAGCGTGGCCGCGCCAGGCGCGGATCCGCGGGGCTGTCACAGTCAAACGAAAAGAGGAAAGCCATGATTGACCATATTTATCTCCCCGTCTCTGACCTGAAACGGTCGAGCGAATTTTACAAGAAGGTGCTTGAGCCGCTTGGCATCGACATGCCCTACAAGGTCGATCAACCTCCCCTGCGCGGTTTCGCCATCAATAACATCCCGGGTTTCTGGCTGAAGAATGGCGAAGTCGCCAAAGACCTTTACGTCGCATTCACCGCCAAGAGCGCGGACGCTGTCAGGGCCAGCTACAGGGCGGCGATAGACGCGGGAGCTACTTCAAACAAGGAACCGAGCCTTCGGCCCGAATGGCGTGCCGACTACTTCGCGGCAAACATCGGCGACCCGGACGGATACAACATCGAGATTGCCTATAAGCCTTGGCTCTACAAATAAAAGGTACGAGCCATCAGCCCACCCTGATATGGACGAGCCTTTCAAGTGCTTCGTGACCGTAGGACCGATAAGGGACGTTCCGCCAACTCGACGCTTCCTAGCTCTTAGCTCTCAGCTCTCCTTGCGCGCGGGTTCTATCCTCTGGAAGACCTGATCGCCGTTTTCTCCAGTCACCCTCCAGGGGTACCCGTCGTTATCGAGCATCAGCTCGATCTTGTAGGAGCCAAACCCCGCGCGACCGGGAAAAGCAATCTCATGCGTGCGACAACCATTGCAAGCGGCGTGCGCCTCAGGCGCAGTATCTTCCTTGCGCGTGATCGTCCAATCCATGTCTCCGATGATTGCATTTCGGAAGTACTCACTCGGATTCAGCTCGATCTGCTTGAGATGCACTTGGGTTGCCTGACCCACTTGGAGAGGCGGCAGCGCACGTGAGACGAGAACGAAGTTCGCCATCAGATCCGTCGTCAAGTAATCAGCCAGCATGGGCCCGCCGAGAAAGGCGCGTGCATCCGCCGGCTCCCGCAGATCGATATCACTGTAGGTCGGGCGGTTCCCGAAAACGTGCACTTCGGTGCCAACCCGCTCCATCACCAAGCGCGTTCCTTCGGCGGCGCGTCGGTCGACCTCCACTCGCACGCCGTGCACGAATTCCCCCAGCTCGATCTTAAGCAGAGTCTTGGTGTCGTGATACGGGTCAATGGAGGCTTCGGAGGTCAACACCCGGTGATTGCGTCCGATTCGATCGATGACGATCCTTTCTTCGCCGATGGTGACGCCGTTTTGACGTAGCTCGTACTTTCCCTTGAATTCCAAAGCGCCCCGACGCGGTAGCTGCGGCATTCCTGCGAAACGATCCTTTGGACGCGCATACGACAGGGCCTGCTTGTCGAGCAGCGCCTGGAGCTCCGACTTCGGCATCCATCGACCCCGCAGCACGACTCCCGCGATGCGAGAAGCATTTGCCACGTCTTCGATCGGATTTGCGTCCAGCAAGACCAGATCCGCGCGCTTACCCACAGCCACGGTGCCCAGCTCTTCGCCTCGGCCCAGAAACTCGGCCGCCTCCCGCGTACCGGCAGCAAGCGCTTCGAAAGGCTTGAGACCGGCTTGGACGAGGTTCTGCAGCTCACCAAGCCAACACTGGCTCAGTCGCGGTGTGCGTCCTGGCGAGATCGCGCGCCGCGCCCACAACCGTCGCGCCGTGCGCGGCGAGCGCCCGCGCCGTCTCGACGCCGAGGACTGGTTCGCAAACCTACCACTGGCTCACCGCCCGCCGCCTGCGATGACCGCGACACCCGTGCGTCCGCCATCGACGTCGAGCACAGTGCCGTGCACGAAGGCCGCCTCGTCGCTCGCGAGGTAGACCGCTGCGAGGGCGATGGCCTCGGGGCTACCGCTCGCATTGGCAGGAGTCCCGCGCATCATCAGATCACCTAGCCCCTCGGTGGAGACGGGCTCGTGCACCACCCCCGGCGAAATCGCATTGACGCGAACGCCAGCCGGCCCGAACTCCGCGGCCCATGCGCGGGTCAGCGTCTCGATGGCTCCTTTCGTCGAGCTGTAGAGTGCACCGACAGGGATGCCGAGTCGCGCTATCCAAGAGCCTAGGTTAATGATGGCTCCTTGGCCGCGGGCGGCCATCAAAGGAGCGACCGCCGCCGTGAGAAAGAATGGCGCCTTCACGTTGACCGCGTAGACTTGGTCGAAGGTCGCTTCGTCGGTGGCGTTCGTGGTCGGCCCCGGGTAGATGCCCGCGCTGTTGACCAGGATGTCGAGCCGTCCACCGAGAAGGCGAGTGGCTTCCTCGGCGAGTCTTCGCGAGGTCTCCGGTGAACCGTCGAGTGTGCTCTGCACGAAGTCAGCCCGGCCTCCGGCCTGGTGAATCACTCGGAGGGCCTCGGCAGCGCGTGCCTCATTCCGTCCGCTCAAGACGACGTGCGCACCTTCGCGAGCGAACGCGATCGCGATCGCACGGCCGATGTTGCTTGTGGCGCCGGTGACGAGCGCCGTCTTCCGATGGAGTCGTGTTTCCATTTCATCCTCCGAGTGGACCGAGTAGTCCATTAACTAATCACGAGTGGACCGGATAGTCCAGAAGCTCTATGCTTTCGGAATCATGGACTCGAAAGCACGGCTCACGACCAAGGGAGCGGCGATGCGCGCGCGAGCGCCCGAATGGGGTGCGAACACGCCGAAAAATCTGGTCAGGTGAATTTTTGGTTTGGTTGCACGGTGCCGCTCGCCAAGCAGTTGGTTTAACTTCGGTCTATCCTTGAATGGGATTCAAGAGCTCACCGGTTCGATCCCGGTTAGCTCCACTCTTCGTCAGAGCGCAGCTGTTCTTGGTTGGTCCGCGCCGAAGCCCGCGAGCAAAGCAGTCGCCGCGAATAACAACGTGTCGGCTACGTAGTTGATCCACCGCGAGCGAGGAGTGAGTCTCCATCGCGAGGATCGGAACGTAGAAGAACACCGTGAGCAAGAGCAGCACCATCCCCGAGCTGGCGGCTGCGATTCGGATACTGCTGGGGACCAGCAGCCCAATGCCAGCCAAGAGCAAAGTGATTCCAATGAACCATGCAATCAGCGTCGGCGCTGGCACCCACACCGGCATGAGCTTGCTCAAGGGAACGCCTGGCACAAACCGTGGGAAGAGAAGGTGCTGGACCCTATAGAAGACCATCGTCAGCGCGACGATGACGCGGCCGACCCGCACGAGCATAGATCCAGCCGAACTACCGCGCGGCCACATGCTACCCGCCAGCACCATCGCTCCGCCGGCGAACGCCATCTCGCGTAGGGTGAGTGTCCAGAAGAGCCGCTCATGCAGGTGGGTGCGCACTTTGGGCAGGTCGATGGTGGCGACAATGATGAGAAACAGCAGTGCGAGCAGTGCCGCCGCCCAGCGCACATGTCGCCAGGCAACGAAGCTGATGGCTGCAGCGAACCACGCCGCGCCCACGAAGTAGGTCCAGAACAGAGGAGCCGGCAACCAGGGCGGCACGATGCGCACGAGATCGCGCGCGGCAAGGAAGTGCTCGGCGGCAAAAACCGCGAGCGCGGTTGCTTCGAAGACTGGCCCGAGCACCAAAGCGCGGCCAACGCTGGAAGCTTCCCGAAAGCGCGCCCAGACAAGAATCAGTCCCGCAACCAACGCGGCGACGCCCGCCTCCATCATCCCCCAGACCTGTACAGACATGTCCGTCTCCCGTGATTGAGGATTGAAACAGCGGCAAATTCGAATGAGCAACAGAGTACTATCTTACGTGCGCATCGATCAGGACGAGCGTGCCTCTGCGTCGGCGCCATCCTCGGGTCGAAAGGCGAGCAGAGCGTTGGAGATGGGTCTTGGCGCTCCGGAAGAGCTATCAAGCGCGAATCTTGGGGCTGGCTCTGGCCAAGCCGGGAGAGTCAGGCTGAACGCTCGAATCGGGCCAGCCCTCGCGTTTGACTCGTCGACAAATCAGCCCTCGTGTTCATCGCCTCGAATAACCGCTGGGGACTAACCAGCCACGGGCCGAAGCCTGGGTTCACGTCGAGCACGAACGCCAGGTCTTCATATTCGAGGAAACCCCCTAGCGGCGAATGGTGGCCGCCGCCGCCACCGAAGAGCGGCCACCTGGCGAAGTTGATCACATAGCGTCGCCTTCGAACATTGGAGGCACGGAGCTCATGACGCAATTCATCGACAGTTTGGGGGCGCACTGCGCGCACGTGCCATCCAGGTGGCACCACCTCAGCTCATTCGCTCGCAAGTTGGTCCAGACTCATCGGCCTAAGTCCGAAACCTCGCAGAGGGTTTTTTCTCGCGAGAACCCGCATCGAGCGCAGGACATTGGCGACGCTGGTGGGTCCACAAATGGACGTGAAGCCTTGCGATAACAGGGGGGAATACAGTTTAGCCACCGGCAGCTCCCACGCCTTCTGGAGCAAGTCAGGCCGCTGGTAGCTTGGGCTCGACCTGATTGACTCAAAAGGAGTGGATGAAGGCAGGATGCTAAAAATGTAATGGCCGCGCTTCCAGCCCGCCGCACTCGCACAAATCCGCATCTCGAAGAAAAGCCGTGGTGGTTGGCGTCCGAGAATTTGGTAGACCATATTCAACGGATGCTCGACCTGGGGCCGGCAGAGATTGATGGAGGCACAACGGTATCCGCAAGACTACGACGGCATCGTATCGGGAGGCCGGCAACTCTGGCAGGCGGCAAGTGCCGGTTACTCGCCTCAGCTCCTCGAGTATTGCATCCGCGAGGGCCGCGTGGAGCGAGTCGCGCGCGGCATCTTTCGCCTCACCCACTTTCCCCCTGGCGAGCACGAGGACCTCACCGTGGTGTGACTCTGGTCGGAACGCCGCCGCGGCGCATGGCTCGGGGAGCTGTGAGAGGCGTGCGGGCCTGGCTGAGCACTAAAGCCAGCGTCGGACGCGGCGGCTGTAGGCCTCATACTCGGCCCCGAACTTCGCGCGCAGATAACGCTCTTCGGGCAGGACCGCGCCCCAGGTCAGCGCTAAGAGGCCGATGGGAACGGCCAAAAGCGCCCAAGCCGATGGCGCCAGCGCGAGCGCGACGTCGAGCGCGATGAGGCCAAGATAGAGCGGGTTCCTGCTGACACTAAACGGGCCGCGGTCCAAGATGGCGCGCGTCGTGCCGCCGGGCAGGAGCGCGATGCGGCTTCGCGCCATGAGGGCGAGCGCCCAACCGTTCCACAGCGCGAACGCGGCGACGATCGCCCAGCCGGCGGGACGTAGCGCGCGCGTGATCGGAAACGGATCACCCCAGAGCTTGCTGATGGCGACTCCAACGAGCAACGGAACACCGAGCGCGATCGGCGGCCAGATACGAAAGCGCGGCGTGTCTGTCGTTGTCATGCTCACATGAAAGCGCTGGGTTGGGAAACGATCCGCGCCATCTGTGAGGAGATGACCGACGCCGAGGCGGCGGCGCAGTCGTCACCGAAAATGAAGTGCGAGCCGACGCGAACATCTTGGAAAAGGCCACAGGCTACAAGCGGCTCACTCAGCCGCCGTGCAACTTTAGTCTCGATGAAATCGCCAAGCGATATGGCTACCGCGACCATTCTTGGGTAAGCCGGATCATCGAACTGCTCGAGCAACCCCCTGCGATCCAAGAGCTCGTGGCCCGGGCCACGATTGGCCAGAGGCATGTCCGTTATCTGAGTCGAATCAAGGACTTGAACGCCAGGGTCAAATTGGCGAAACGGGCGGCCGAGGAGGAATGGTCAACCAAAGGAGACCGAAGAGCGAGTCGCGAAACTGCTGGCGAAGGCCGGCAAGAGACCGGGGAAACTGCGAGCGAAAATCGTGTTTCGCCTGGCGCTCGACGATTAAAGGCCGCCGGTCGTTGTCCGGATAATCGTCCCGAAGTCGCCCACCGCCGTGCCGGTGTTCGCGTCCACGAACGACACGCCACGGAAACCAGGCGCCCCGAACGTCTGCGGCGTCCAGGTGCCACCCCCATCCGTCGTCCGGAGAATTGTCGCGCCCACCGCCGTGCCGGTGTTCGCGTCCACGAACGACACGCCAAAGAGAATACCCGTCGTCCCGCTCGTCTGTAGGGTCCAAGTTTCCCCGCCGTCCGTCGTGTGGAGAATCGTCCCGTTGTCACCCACCGCCGTGCCGGTATTCGCGTCCACGAACGACACGCCATAGAGACCATTTCCCGTGGGGCTCGTCTGCCGCGTCCAGATGGCACCCCCATCGGTCGTCCTGAGAATTGTCGCGCCCAGCCGGGTCCCGCCCACCGCCGTGCCGGTGTTCGCGTCCACGAACGACACGCCATGGAGATCAAACTGCGTCCCGCTCGTTTGCCGCCTCCAGGTGGCACCCCCGTCCGTGGTCCGGAGAATGATCCCGTTGATTCCCACCGCGGTGCCGGTGTTCGCGTCCACGAACGACACGCTACTGAGAGACGTCCCGGGGTTTATCTGCCGCGTCCAGTTGGCACCGCCATCCGTCGTCCGGAGAATCGTCGCGCTGTTGCCCACGGCCGTGCCAGTGTTCGCGTCCACAAAGGACACGCCAAAGAGGTGA
>WNFD01003253.1_pt1 | contig 19850 bp, 23 predicted proteins | sample 5400491 | NCBI WGS metagenome assembly WNFD01 (sample SAMN13153343, study PRJNA577476) | soil metagenome | isolation source: 120 cm saprolite under Douglas fir tree site 2 hole 2 replicate 2 | place: USA:California | collected 2015-04-18
TATTGGCAAATAGTTCATTCTATCGGCTAACTGTTCATGCTTACCCAATCTGTGCAATCCCGCGGCAGCCAGCACGATACCGTCGTAACCTCCCGCATCCAGCTTTTTCAACCGCGTATCAACATTCCCACGCAATGGCAAAATCTCCACTTCCGGAAATAACGCTCGAATCTGTGCCGATCTCCTCAAACTGCATGTGCCGATGCGCTTGTTTCCAGAGCGGCCAGACCCAACCAACGATCCGAGGTCACTCTGACCATTCAATACCAGTACATCCCTTGCATCCTCACGCCCGCCGACCGCCAATACACGTAATCCTCCAGGCTGAATGGTAGGCAAATCTTTCAGGCTATGGACAGCCAGATCAATATTCCGTTGCAACAGAGCGTGCTCGATCTCCATTACAAAAACCCCATCGCCACCGATCTGTGTTAAAGGGACATGGGTTATAGCATCACCTGTCGTGTGAATTTGCTTGATTACTATCTCTAATTCTGGCTCTTGTTGCTTCAGACGCTCGACCACCCACTGTGTCTGTATCATCGCCAGTTTGCTTGCTCGAGTTCCAATAATTATGCGTTTCATCTGTTTGCTCTTTCAAATCAAATAAATAGCGTAGTGCTTCGGAATACATGTGTTCGTGACCCTCCACAGCAGCATCTTTGAGGCGTAACATTGGGATATGCAATAGCTTGTTCACCATTCGTGTGGTCAGTTCCTGAATTACGGCAGTCTCGTGTTGTGTGAGCGTAGGCAAGCGTTGAAGAGTACGCGTCAGTTCTTGTTGCCGCAGCATATCAGCATGTTGTCGTAAAGCGCTGATGGTATCGACTGCGCTTAGCGAACTCAGCCATCTTTTAAACGCGTTCACTTCCTGAACGATAATCTCTTGAACCTGCTCAATTTCCTGACGTCTCAGATGAATACCTTCATTGACACCGATCTCTAGATCATCCAGATTTAATAAGTGCACACCTGGCATTTCCGCTACTGCCGGGTCAACGTCACGCGGAAGTGCAATATCAATGAGCAGCAAAAGTCTTCCTGTACGACGCTCCATAACCTCCTGCATCATTTCAAGGGTGATTAATGCGCGAGGGGCAGTAGTTGAGCTAATGACTACATCCGCTTCCACTAGAGACGTGGTTAGTTCCTTAAAAGATCGATGGAGTGCTCCAAAGCGTTTGGCGAGGTCGATAGCGTGCAAAGGTGTTCGATTTATGATGATCAGTTGTTGTGCGCCATTATCGCAGAGGTGATGGGCAGTGAGTTCGCTCATTTTTCCTGATCCCACTAGCAGAACACATGCCTTCTGAAGAGCGGGAAATAGTTTCTTTGCAAGTTGCACGGCAACAAGACTTACAGAGGCAGCATTGCGACTGATTCCAGTCTCACTGCGAGCACGCTTGCCTGCAACTACAGCTCCACGAAATAGCGCTGATGTTATTGGTCCTGCGTAACCACCGCCCTGCGCTATTTCCAAAGCTTCCACTACCTGCCCTTGTATCTGCGATTCTCCCGGCACCAGGGAAAATAGCCCACAAGCAACACCATACAGGTGCGATACTGCCTGCTCATCAACGAAATGATAGCTATGAACCTCAAGTTCTGGAAGAGCTATCGCACATACATCGCTCAGAATCCGTAAAAGATGAATATGCCCTTCCTCGATCTCAGAAAAGACTGCATATATCTCCATGCGGTTACATGTCGAGAGTAAAACGCATTCCTGAGCGACATTTCGTATTGCTTGAAGAACCTGGGGTATCCGCCGCTGAGAACAGACTAATCGTTCTCGCAATGCTATCGGCGCAGATAAGTGATCTACACCTACAAGAACTATTTGCACAAAAACCTCACAAATCTCAATATTTTTTGCGACCTATAGAGATTTTAACGGATTTTTCCAGAGAGTCAAGAGCGAAACATAGGTATTTCACCAGGAAAACACTGTATCTTTAATCAGGGCGATGTACAATCAGGTCTTCTCAAATAGGGGTGGTTGTGTTAGTATCCAAAAGAAGATACTAGAGGAGCAAATGGAAATTAATGAACAGGCCAGATCAACCAGAATCAACAACTGAATCTACAGAAGAGGTGAATGGAGCGCCACTTGCCAAACCACACAGAGATTCCACAAGAACAGCACTATCTTCCGCGTCGCAAAGCCAGGAGAGCAGCTTCGACTGGACAGCACTTGGAGTTGTTATACTCATCGCAGCTTTTTTCGCTATCACTGCTCGACATAATGCACAACCAGCCACTTCGTTCGTCCCAGCAGCGGTGCTCAGTGCTACAGGTTGTGGCTTGCTTGTCACAGCTATCCGCACATTACATACATCAAAGAGAATTGGTCTGCTAGAAGCTGCTTTGGGTGGATTTTTTATGGCGCTGTTTCAATTTACCGTAGCCATTACCTATCCAGGTGTATTCGATTCCATCAGCTTTGGCCAAACATTACAGGATGATTTTCTGATTACCTGGATATTGATTACAGGTTTCTCAATCATCTTTAGTTTAGTAGGTGCAACTCTGGGACACCTCTCATTCGCTCCTCCCCGTTCTTTGCCAGACAAGTCATCGTCAACAGCTGGTATCAAAGAAAAGGATGCTGATACGACACAAGATGAACAATCGGTACATTACGCTGAGATAGAGGAAGAGTCAGTAAACACTGTGTCGAGAAACGAGGAGGAAGATAATACCGTCGGAACGGGTGATCAGGATATCCAGATTGAAGATTCATCTGAAGCATCCTCTTCTAAACAATCACAGCGATCAATTATCAGTTATTTCTTTACCATTCTTCTACTGGGCCTGGCTCCTACTGTAGTCGCTTATGTATTTTCAGCAGCCTATGATTTCACACTCAGCTTCAATCAATTCGTCCCAGGCCCTTACCCAACTCTACGAATGCTCAGCGCACTTCTGCCCTGGCAGATACCAATACCTATCGACCTGAGCAGTAACATCGGAAACATTATCATTTTCAGTCTGCTATGGCGCATTCCCCTTTTCTTGGGCAATCCTTCACTATTCGATCTTCAGGCTCTCGAACCATACATCTACAACGGAGCCGCATTTGCATTGCTACTTCTCACGATGTATCGACAGAATGCTAGCACAGCAAATCAATCTTCTCATCCCGGATGGGTAGCTTATCTTTCCATGGAAGCAGCTTTAGGCCTGGTAATGGTATTGCCTGCGAATCTATGGGTATTGAGAGGATTGGAAGGACTACTACAATTTCATGATATCGTTATCCCAATACGTACCATCTCCATCCTGAATCCACTAACATTTTCTCTGAATCTCATTACCGGGCCACTTGTATGTGTAGGCTTAGGTATAGTGCTCAGAATATTTCTTAGCAAAAGAACAGTAACAATACTCAACTGTTGACACTTCCTGTACAATTGCAAATAGTAGATGCTACTCCTGAAATGGTTTTTAGTCCTAATTTGCTTTTCAACAGAGGAGGATTTCGTAACCCATGAATAATCCAACGTTTCTCACACTCTTTAGTCTCGTTTTTATCCTCCTTGGAACTTATAACGTTTTCAAAGGTTCCAAACTCATACGTGAAGCGTACGCACGCGGTGTCACTCTCATGTGGTACAAACAGATTAATATCCTGACAGGTGTCGAATACATTCTCCTGGCTCTAGTATTTATTGTCAGTTCTTTAGTCAGATCTAATGCGATTCCCAAGTCACTCAATGTAATCGTTGTTCCGCTTTACTTTGTTTTGTTGCTTGCAGCCGCCATCCGAACGAGCAGGTGATGATGAGGATATTGAGCAGAACGCTACAAACCTGGAACGGCGCCGAGAACGACGCCGCAATGCTGCCGCTGCGCGACGACGGCGAGCAGGAAAAGCCTAGAACCAGCTACTGAGGCAGATGCGCTGGTCCCCATATCGAAATCGCCCCTCCCCATGCGCTTGAGAGGAGCAGATGTGTACCATTAGATGACCAGCGCAATAAAGCGGTGGATCCAGCTAAAGGTTGATCCCTAAAAGAGAGGGGTAAAGAGGCAATCTTGTGACCAGTAGCACAATCATACAGATTCACTGCGTCATAATAATTGAAAGCAGCCATGATTCGACCATCTGGGCGCCATGCAATCACTGAAGACGTAATAGCTACCTGTAAGAGAGCCACGTCATGTGCTGGCAAAAGGGGCATGTTGGCTATTCGCATCTGTTCCTGCGCCTGCGCGTCAAGTATGGGTCGATTTCGAGGCTCCATTAATCCTGACGGGCTCATACTATCGATGAGATAACGTCCATCTGGCGACCATGCGCCAAAGTTGGTACTCCATACAGACAATCCAGATATGTTTGTTAAAGCCGTGTATCCTGGTTGCCAGATAGTAAAGTTTTCCCCATCAGGACTTCCAACACCTGCTGTAGCACCTATTGACGGCACAGAATCATACGACAACAGCTTCTCTGGTAAAAGTGTGCCATTTGTTCCCCAATGATACTGAAGAGCTGACTGAATGGGCTTAAATGGTAGAGCCATTCTTGACCGTACATCCCACTCTATTGGCAACCCATGGGCATCACTTTGTGATTGCAGCATTAGCTGTGTATGATTCCCATTTACACCCATGAGCAATATGCCATGCATGTGTTGCTGTTCTAAAGATGTCATAAAGCTGACTGCTAATCGATGCCCATCTGGAGACCAGAGAACACTCGAATAGTTAAACCCAATCAACCTCCTCTCGCCATCATTCACACTTCCAGGGATTGTTGCGCCGAGGCTAGACACGGCAGTTCCAGTCGAGATAGTCGGCGGATTCAAGAGGTTCAAGATGGTATCATCAGTTTGCCATTGCGCAATAAGTTTACTGTTAGATGCATTGTAAATATTCAATATCCCTGGTAATTCATTTACTTCAGGACAATCATGTTGGTAACCAAGCACTGCAATCAATGAGCTATCCGGAGACCACTGTGCATCTACCAGGCATGCTATACCATCCTGCTGGTGAACACGGTAATGTGCCGCAGAAGTGATACCTGGAACCAAATTTGAGGATGTTTGAGGCTTTACATCTGGATACAGATCAATACCAGGATGCAAGGTATTGGAAATGAGAAAAGATAGGCCGTTTCCAATACTGAGTAATACAATGAGCACAAATACCAAAGGAAAGCAGAAAATACTTGCTAAACTGAAACGTCGCAAGTTTTCAGGTCGCTGCCATGCAAGCAACCTGTCAACGAACCATGAAGACATACTGCCTCGGGTAACATGTGGCTTACCCAGGTCTGTAATCTCGATTCCGAAATCTTCTGTATTCTTGGGCAACCGATGCATTATAACTGACTCCGGGCTATAAGAAGTCCTGATTAGGAAAGCGATACCTCCCCTAACATGCGCTCTTCATCTTGCAATTGTTGCGACGCTGCCCGTACACACTGTTTTAACAAGAGGATATTAGTCAGAGGGCCAACACCACCGGGGGTCGGCGTAATAGCTCCAGCTACTTCGCTCACAGGCGTGAAATCAACATCTCCTACAATACCACCTCCAGGTAATTCATTGATACCAACATCAATTACAATTGCGCCTGGACGTACCATATCAGCAGTTATCATATTAGCACGTCCAACTGCCGTCACAAGCACATCGGCCTGGCGAGTAAAGCCAGCTAAATCGACAGTATGTGAATGACTTACCGTTACTGTAGCGTTTTTTTGCAGTAGCATCATAGCTAGCGGCTTACCTACAATATTACTGCGAGAGATGATGACAGCTCTTTTACCCTCAAGAGAGGCTTGAGTGCGTTCAAGAATCTCCATCACAGAGGCTACTGTCGCAGGCAAAAAACCAGGCAAACCTAGGAAGAGATCTCCCGCGCTGCGTGGACTGATCCCGTCAATATCCTTACTCGAGCTGATTATATCCGCTACCATCTTTTGTGATATATGCCCAGGCAAAGGCATCTGCACAATGATTCCCTGAACTGCTGCATCACGATTCAATTGCATTAAAATTGCGCGTAGCTCATCAGGTGAAATACGTGTCGGGAACTGATCCAGCCTTGCCTCGACACCGATATCTTCAGCTACCCTTAAAATCGCTTTACTGTATACACCCGAAGCTGCATCACCACCTACACGCACAATGACCAGGCCGGGGGGTCTGCCCCGCTCATGTACATATTTTTCGATATCCACTCGCAACTCGGATTTTATCTCCGCTCCAATTGCACGCCCATCCAGAATAGTTGCCGTCACGATCTACCCCCCACTCTATTTGTAACCCGCTGGACGCCCCTAGCAATGATCGCTAACGCTGTGTTCAGACGATCTCCTAATTCTGCTACCAACTTATCACCCTTCATTGAACGCAAATTGATACGTACCATGAAAGCCGCGCCTTCGCCAGCGCTTGAAGCCAATATCGCCCCAGTTGCGACGTCACTTAGCACAGTAGTATTACCGATCTCAGCAATCCGTAGACAACACTTCATCAATTCGGCAGCGCACTCAGCCACCTCAAGTGGCACTAACGCAGCTTCGACAAGCTGCTTCTGGATCGCGTCTGTACGAGACTCGCGCTCTTCGTTCGTCTCACGCGGCAACTTATAACTTGCCGAGAGACGCCCATAAGCCTCGATATCCTCCTGCATCAGTTGCTGAAATCTATTGCGCAGATATTCGGTCCTTCCGAGTAGTTCTTCTATTTCCTGTTGCACACTTGCATATGCCTGCTTGCCTATCGTAAACCGGCAAACCATGCTGGCGAGCGCTGCCCCCATCGCACCACTCAAAGCAGCAGTGGAACCTCCTCCTGGAGTCGGCTGCGCAGATGCCAGGTCATCCAGGTAACGTTGTAGTGTCTCTTCTATATACGTATGCATTCATTCGTCTTCCATCATAGGGTCAATTTTGACCATAGCCTTCTCTTTTTTCATTCCATCGCCATTCTAGCACTTGAGCAAACAACTCGTCGAGTTTCTAAGATTCTCCGATAGTAGATGAGCCTGAAATTGCTGTTTCTTGTGGATTCACACTCCCAACATAAGCACATTCACTATAAAGCGGGCACTTAGCGCACTCAGGGCGTTGCGCATGGCAGATTTGACGCCCATGTCGTATCAAGTTTACATGCAGTGGGTATACCCATTCCGGCGGTGTGATTTTTGCGAAAAGGGTGTGAGCCTGTTCTACTGTGACCTTTGGTCCTATGAGCCCTAGACGATGAGATGTCCTATATACGTGTGTATCAATAGGCATAACGGGGCGATTAAGGTTAAACATGAGTACGCATGCTGCCGTTTTAGGGCCTACTCCTGGCATACTCCGTAGAAAGTGCCAGGCATCTTCCGAAGTACGTTTTGTCAGTTCATCGTAGAAATAATCCGAGAGTGATTTTGTCCCTCCCTGTTCCTGCTGCAGTTCCGTCAACATAAGCAAAACATCCTGAATGCGACGAGCCTTGATATTGGCGAGTCCACCAGAGCGTATAGTCTCTGCTATCAGATACGTAGGCGCATCACGTACGTCTTCCCATGTCGGAAATGTTGCGACCAGTTGCTTGTAAGCACGATCGGAGTTGATATCAGATGTATGTTGCGAAAGAATGGTGCCTATTAAACCTCCCAGAGGATCATAATCGGGTTCGTTCATTGGCTCTCCATAGGTTCGTAAAAGCAATTCATAGACACTTACCAGGTGTTTCGTCGGTGTAATGGATATAGACATTCTAGATTCCTATCAGGTGTTATTATTATGCTCTGCTATTTTACCCTCGATATCGAGTTGGAGCAACGTCTAAACTTGAACAAACCATAACAAGTTCATGTTGGATACAAACTCTGATGTATAATTGACGTGAGCTATACCTTTTACGGAGCTTTGCGAGCTGGCAAGTCCATAGTTTCACGAAAGATACTCATACATCCCATATATTTCCACTGATATTCTAAGGAGACTCAACCATGATCGACCTGCGCAGTGACACAGTTACATTACCAACACCTGCCATGCGTGAAGCTATGTATCGCGCCGAAGTTGGCGACGATGTCTACCATGAAGATCCCTCGATTAATCGCCTGCAAGAAATGGCCGCGGAACGCCTGGGAAAAGAAGCTTCGCTCTTTGTCCCAAGCGGAACAATGGGCAATGTCGCTGCTATCCTGGCTCATGCAGGACGCGGAGAAGCAGTCATTGTCGGGAACCAGTCACACATCTATCATTATGAGGTAGGCGGCGCATCAACATTAGGAGGTTCGCCAATGGTCGTTGTACAAACTAACCCAGACGGAATGCTTGATCCGTACGAAGTACAGATCAACATCTCTGACGGTAGCGACGAACATTCAGCACCATCCGCGCTACTCTGTATTGAAAATACTCATAATCGCTGCGGTGGCAGCGTTTTGAGTGTTGAGCAGGTCGAGCGACTTAGCAGCCTTGCGCATAGTCATGGCTTGATGGTACACATGGATGGCGCTCGTGTCTTCAACGCGGCTATTGCGCTCGAAATGCCAGCCAGTACCCTTGTCCGCACGGTCGATTCTATTATGTTCTGCCTTTCCAAGGGACTCAGCGCACCTGTTGGCTCTATGCTGGTAGGAAGTCGTGATTTTATACACAGGGCACACCGCATGCGTAAATTGTTGGGAGGCGGCATGCGCCAGGCTGGTGTACTCGCAGCCGCTGGCATTGTCTCCTTAGAACAGATGGTGGACCGTCTTGCAGAAGATCACGAGACTAGCAAACAGCTAGCTTACGGCCTCGCAGACTACCCTCAAATTGACATCAATGTGGATCGTGTAGTTACGAATATGGTAATGTTTTCCCTTCGCAACTCCCAACAGGAGCCGTTAAGTGAAACGGAAACCGAACAGTTCTTGACAACAGCAAGCGCACATGGCGTCTTGATGGGCCATATCGGACAAGGGAAGATTCGTGCCGTCACTCACTATGGTATCAATACCAGCGATATCACTACGGCGCTTATTGCTATCCGCCGGGCGTTTATCGACCTACAGTTGTAACGAATTCCATTGCTAATCATGACTTTGATCGCGCTCCCCCTGGCTGAAGTTTCATCATACGAAAAATATGTCAATCGTAAAGACAAAGTGTGATAGTCATAGCGTATAATAGAGGCATGAATGGTCTTTTAACGATGCAGTTCAAGTTAGGAGGGACACATCATGTACAATGACCGGTACACCCGAAGATACAACCGTCGAATGAACCGTTATCGCAACCCGATGCGAGGACTCGCTACTGGCATTTTCTTCATTTTTCTGGCGTTTGCTTTTTACTTCTCAAATTCTTTTAATAACTCGCACTTGTTTCTACCCATACTCTTCGCAGGGTTGGCATTTGTCTCTTTATTTGGCGCTGCGAGTTCAGGCAACCCAAGAGGCATTTATGGTGGTTTATACCCCTTTGTTTGGTTATTGGGTCTAGCCCTCTGTTTTCTCATCGGCTTCTGGCCCTGGATACTCTTGCCGATTGGCGCTTGTCTGATACTTGGAGCACTGTACAATCCAATTACTACTGGACTTGCCAGTTCAGGCTTCATGGCAAATCAACCTCCACCTCAGCAATACCAGCAAACAAATCAACCTCAACAACCGTACGAACAGGGATATCAAGCGCCTCCACCAGCCTCCAGCACTTACCAGGAAAGTGGGCAACAGTATCAATATCCGCCTCAACCCAAACAACAGTATGATCAACCGGAAGCAGAATCCCCTCAAGAGCAGGAGTTACCACCCCAGCAGCAATAATCGGTTACATATTCTCCAAACTCGGTAAGATCATACGATAGTATTGATTTCACCCAGTTTCAAAACACGAAGAGGAGTAACGCCACATGGCATTGACGAACTTTGCCGGTGCAGTCGCTGTTATTACTGGCGGAGCAAGCGGCATCGGGCTTGCTACAGCTCGCGCCCTCCACTCCAGAGGTGCACAAATCGTTCTCGCAGATATCAACACACCTGGACTATTACAGGCCAAAGAGCAAATACGCCAGCACAATTCCGAAGCCCAAGGTCAAATCCTTACTATTACAACAGACGTTACCAACCAGACACACGTAGAGGATCTTATGCAGCAAACTATTGCTGCATTTGGACGCATTGACCTTGTGGTAACAAGCGCTGGTATAGGACGTGGAGGAGCTATTGACACGTTCTCAGCAAGTGATATGCAAACCATGATGAATATCAATTTTATGGGCACATATCACTGTGTTCAGGCTGCGCTGCCAACTATGCGCCAGCAACAAAGCGGTCACTTCGTCTTTCTCAGTTCGGTAGCCGGTAAATTTGGTGTTCCTTTGCTCTCCGCTTACTGCGCGAGCAAGTGGGCAGTGCGAGGCTTCTCTTCAGCATTGCGATCAGAATTGCATGGAACAGGGATTGGAGTCACTACAGTCTACCCCGCCTGGGTCGATACCCCTATGGTTAAACAAGAAGAAAACTCACTTAATATGACGGATATACAGGTGATGCTCACACCGGACCAGGTCGCCACTGCAATTCTACAAGCTGTGACAGAGGATCGACGAGATCTTACCCTGGCTCCCAATCCTGATATAGCATTCATAATGCAAATATATAAAGATGACCCTGACAAAGCAGAAATGCTGCTTGGCGAATCGTACTTCCGGCGAGTAAACCGTTCTGACGAACAACAGGCCGCACAGGGACCACAACAATGAAATCGGCTGGACATTCGCGCAATTACGGCAACTATGGCCCTGGGAGTGTCGGCTGGAAGATTAACCGTGAAGGCGCCATATTGCTGGGAGGCTCCCGTGCTGTTCTGATGCAATTAGCTCACCCCCTCGTTGCAATGGGGGTGAGCGCGCATAGCAACTATATGACCGATCCCTTTGGACGAGCGGAACGTACATTTGTGCTTGGGGAATTACTCACTTTTGGTTCACCGGAAAGAGCTCGCAATGCAGCCCACACTATCAATCGCTTGCATTTACACGTTCACGGTCATTTACCAATAGATGCAGGCGCCTTCACGAAAGGAACTCGCTATGACGCACACAATCCGGAGTTGCTACTCTGGGTACATGCTACTTTGGTAGATACCTCGATTCTCTGTTATAACCTCTTTATCGGTTCGCTCACCCCAGTTGAACAAGACACTTTCTACCAGGAATCAAAAGAGGTAGCGCATTTTCTTGGTTTAGCTCGAGACAAAATGCCCGGCACTGTAGACGACCTGCGGCAATATGTGTACGATATGGTGCATAGCAACCGCCTTGTTGCCACTCCACAAGCCCGTCAACTTGCGCATCAATTACTTTTTCCACCTGCGCCAGCCATTCTACGTCCCCTGATGCACCTCAATCTGCAACTGACTTGCGCCCTCTTGCCTCAACCTGTTCGTGAGATCTACGGTCTGGAATGGGATCCGCGTCGCCAATTCATCTTCGACCTATCAGCAGGAGGAATTCGAACAATCATCCCTCGTCTACCGGTATACCTTCGTGAATTACCGATAACAAGGCGTCTCATACGCGAAACTGTAGAACAACCCAGCGCATTGTGGCGGGGACACTCGCGTCGCCCGAGTCGGGGAATTATTCATAAAATCTCACATCTCTGCTAAGATGCTGAGCTTCCGGCCTTGGGTTGAGGTGAGATGTAAGATATTACTAATGTGAAATTACACTGGAGACAAAAAACGCCAGCACAATTAACCAGCTAATGATAAAAGCAAAAATAACCCGGAGCGCTACACCCGAAAGAGGTAGACTACGACGCTGATTTTGAATTGGAGTGGAGATTCCATTTGTTGACATGTATTTTCTCCGTTAATAAAATGATTTTTGACTTTTTTGGAAAATCCAGGCAACGTACGAAACAATGCCTTCCATCACATATAACGGTTCATACAACTCTAGTTAACATATGGAATACAAATGGGGAGGATACATTGGTGGCGAATTTTTAACCTACAGCCCTTTTCTGCTTTTCTTTAGACATTCGTCACATTCGCAACTGGCACGCAGTTTCTCATAGGTGTAAATACCTGTTTTATGCCCATCTTCCCAGATGGGTGTCAAACCGTAGCGACCTACAGGTTGTACATCAACCAGTGTTGTCTCTTCAACACTTAAACTTTGTTTATTCTGCAACATACCAGGCTGACTTCCTTCACCAGCACACCAGGCACAGGGACAGGCCCAACGAAGTGCTTCCCAGCTATGAACGCTCTCATGCTCATCAGTCCAGGTCAAAGTAAGTTGCCTTTTCTCTTCATCAAGCAAAAACGATGTTGGAGATGGATGTTTATATTGGGACATTTATTTCATTACCTTTAGATGAATAACCGACGAAGACCATTCAGCTCAAATCAAAGCACTGACCAATGTTGTGAGCTTCAATTGTAACAATGATAACTCTATTATATGCTCTCTCAGTATCTACGTCTATATATTTGTCACTTTGCCTGAGTACAGACACTTTGACTGTTACTTTCACAAGCATTTTCCCGTCTTACGAATTAGATTGACGTAAACTTGCCTTGAGCTACTCATATACGTGTATTATCCAGATACTCATTTGTGTTTTCAAGAAAAAAATATCTACAGTCCGAACGTATTCTTCATAAGAAGTCGTAGTCGTAATAGAAAGGCTGCTGACAAGGGGAAACGCACCATGGTGTTCGTATTTATAACTGCGGGGATAATTAGCCTGTTGGCTGCCACAATAGGAGCCTTGATAGCTTTTAAGATACAATCTCGTATATTACGCAATACTGGATTAGAGCATGAAGCATGGCAACTCGCACAGGAAGCTCACCAAAGTGTCTGGGAAGGAAATCAAAGAAAACAGGCGCTTGAACTAGAGCACGAGCTTACCAGGCAAGTACAACAGATTCAAGAAGCATGGCAGAGGTGGGAAGTCCATGATACACAGCGATTAGCAAAGTTGACATTGGAACAGAAACTTGCTTCTCTCCCTCGCATAGAGGACGTACCAGTTCCATTGATTGAGTACAATAAACCGGAACAAACCGGTCCATATAGTTCACACTCACAACCTCCTTCATTTTTTAGAACCAATCTGTGCGAGCGAGACCTATCCTATCGCTACCTCGAACAGGCGGATTTTCGTGAAGCACAACTAGAAAATGCTAATTTCTATATGGCCGATCTTGCCAGAGCTAGTCTAACCGGTGCTAACCTCGCTGGTGCTGACCTTGCTGGCGCTAATCTTACAGGGGCTGATTTGCGTGATGCGATATTGAGCGGCGCAAATATGCTCGTTGCAGATTTGAATGGCGCCATCCTGAACGGAGCCAATTTACTTGGTACGCATAATTTGACTCGTGAACAAATCAACTCAGCTATTTATAACCGTGATACGCAAATCGACTCTGAATTTGATGCAACTCTTCCACGCATTGCAAATGCTGACCTCACAAACCTGAATCCATCGTCTGAACCAACTCCAAAAGACTTTGACACAAGCATTCCTATTTCGAGATTCAAGAGCAATGCACGAGCAAAGGCGAAAAAAGTGGTTTCGAAAAATTCACCTAAATAGAGATGCGAGAATCTCTGTGCTACCTCTTTTGTGCTATACTACCACCATTATGAAAAGTGGTTGGGTAGAAAGTAATTGCAAAAAGGAAGAGTATGACAGAACAACATTTGCCACTCACAGGTAAAATCGCATTAATAACTGGAAGCAGTCAGGGCATTGGTAGAGCAACGGCCTTACGTCTTGCACAATCTGGATCCGACATTGTCATTAACTACCGCAACAAAGCCAGTGCAGCCGAAGAGGTAAAATCCAATATTGAAGAAATGGGAAGGCGCTGCATCGCAATCCATGCCGATGTCAGCCAGGAAGAAGATGTCACACGTCTCTTCACAGTGGCTAACGAGTCCCTCGGCCCTATCACAATTCTGGTAAACAATGCGGGTACAACCCGAGATAAGCTCATCCTCCAAATGTCCCTCGCAGACTTTGAGTATGTTGTTGATACCAATTTGCGCTCTACATTCCTTTGCACGAAGGCTGTGTTGCGTGGGATGATGAGAGCTCGCTGGGGCCGCATAGTAAATATCTCTTCACCAGCCGCATTACTAGGCAGCGCAGGACAGGCTAATTACGCTGCTTCGAAGGCCGCCATTCTCGCTTTAACTCTAAGTACAGCACGGGAAATGGCCAGCCGCAACATCACAGTCAACGCAATTGCCCCTGGCTTTATTCCCACAGAACTCACTTCCACCCTTACAGAGCAACAACGCAACTATCTGCTTACTAACACCCCTGTTGGCCGTTTTGGAGAACCCGAAGAGATCGCAACAACCGTTAATTTCTTCTGTTCACCCGAAGCAGCCTATATCACAGGTCAGATTCTTTGTGTTGATGGTGGTATGGCGATGCGCATCTAATGAATAAAAAATGAAACAAAATGGGTGATGGTTCTTCTCTAATTTAATAGCAATGCGATCTTACAAGGAGACTACACCTATGGACTTGATCTATCCGGAAGAAATCGAGCAATTATCTTTTGAAGCATTTGCTTCACATAAGTTTTACACTGAAGTCAATCGCTCACTGGTTCGACATGCCCTCAGCTCCATTACGTCACGTCCACCGGGCACCACTTTGACTATCGTCGACATGGCTTGCGGAACTGGAGCTGTCACATGGCTCATCACCGAAGAATTGGCAAAGCAGGGACGTCATGCACATATTATTGGTGTCGATCCTTCGGCAGAGGCCCTACGACTGGCGCAAAGGAGTATGGAAAAGTTAGAGGCGAAGGGGATAGAGATGAAAGTCAATTTCATCCAGGGAGAGACTTCCGATCTTCCCCAAATCATCCAGAATGCAGACGCTGTATTTTTCTGTAATGCAATTCACCTCCTTTCTAATAAGCTTTCTGCATTCAAACTTATCGCCAGTATTCTTACTCCCCATGGCATATTTGCCTGTAACAGCGCCTTTTACAAAGGAACCTACGTTGAGGGAACCGAACGTTTCTATCGTCAATGGACACGGCGCGCGATTGGCTGGCTGCATAGAGAGCACCCGGAAGTGCATTTATCACGCGAGGCAAAAGCAATGGCCATGCAGCAGCTTGATCGGGAAGGATATATTTACCTCCTCAGAGCGGGGGGGTTCCCCTGTATAGATGCTGTCGAGGAACAGGTGATGATGACTATGGATTCTTACAGAGATATAGGACAATACTGGCTCTTCATTGAGGGTGCGCTGCCAGGAATCCCATTAGCGCTCGGAGCAGAGGCGCTTGGAATCTCGGCTTACCAGGCTGGCGAAGAACTCGGCTTGAAAGAGGTCCCACGTAACTGGCTTCAGATTATTGCGCACAAAATGTAATCAAGTCGCTTTGAAATGCGCAAACGAACGAAACCGCACGTGCGACTCTATGCTACAATAAGAAAAGAGTCGCACGTGCGGTTTCGTTCACTATTAGCTGGTCCACCCACAAACCCGGTTAGGAGAACAGTTGCATGCAATGGGCTATCGCTACCGCTGCATTCCTCGCTTCCGCAGTTGAGTTTGTCGAGGCGTTTACAATTGTACTGGTTGTTGGCATAACTATCAATTGGCGCAGTTCACTTCTTGGCGCTTTTGCTGCCGCCGTCACTCTCGCCATTATTATTGCCACTCTCGGTGTCGCACTTGTCAAATGGATTCCCATCAATGATTTTCGTCTGATAGTTGGCATCATCCTGATTCTATTCGGCTTAAAATGGCTCAAAAAGGCCATACTTCGCTATAGTGGGCTAAAAGCTCTCCATGATGAAGAAGCCATCTTTGAAGAAACAATGGCAGAAATTCGCGCCCGTGGAGAAACGATTGTACCCCGTTTCCAGCCTTTTGGAGTAGCCTTATCCTACAAATCAGTGCTACTTGAAGGGCTTGAGGTCGCTTTTATCGTAATTACCTTTGGCAGTAGTGCCACGAACAGTACTGGGATCAACGGCATTACCTCAGCGGCCATCGGCGCAACAATTGCGGGTATACTCGTAATTGGTGCTGGAGTAATAATCAAGGCGCCGCTTACAAAGGTTCCAGAAAATACACTCAAGTTTATCGTTGGAATCATGCTCACCTCTTTCGGCACATTCTGGGCTGCTGAAGGATTCGGTTTTGAATGGCCGCTCTCTGATGCCTTTATCCCAATTCTAGTTGTCATTTACCTACTTGTATCATATGGCCTTGTAACCTGGCTCAAATGGAATAAGCAACATCAATTAGCGATGGCTAATACAAGCAGCGTTTCCACTACGGCTACAGAGCAAGAGGAGGTGCGCCCATGAAAGTCATCAAAGCCATTTACGATTTTCTTGTGGGCGACATGATTATCCTGGTCGGAGTTATCATCGCTTTGCTTGTACTTGCCCTCATAAATACTGTCAGTGCATTGGCACCGTTACGTGGTGCAACAGGGTTTTTACTAGTTGTAGTTGTGATTGCAGTTCTTACTGCAACACTCTATCGCGAGGCCAAAGGACAAAGATAAGAGGCAACTCTTATGTTAGAGGATTTCATTAAACCACCTGACCAACGCTGGACACAAACCTGTATCGGAGGCGGGAAATTATACTGCGAAAACTCCGTGCTGCGCATGGCGTTTGATTCAGCCCGGCAGGGGCACTATACCGACGCGCAAATCGATGACTACGACAATCTGCCTAGAGCCAAATACCCCTGGCGACCTCCTCTACGTATGCAGGTCATTGCACGTTCATCGTTACCTGGCGCAACCATCAGCAGTACAAGTGAGAGTGCAGGCATATTGCAAGGTACTGCGGGTTTTGGCTTCTGGAACTATCCATTTTCGATACGAGGAGACATCTTGATGTTACCTGAAGCCGTCTGGTTTTTCTACGCCTCTCCACCCTCAAATATGGCGCTTGTACCTAGTATCCCGGGCTGGGGATGGAAAGCGCAGGTTGTACACAGCATGCGCCCCGCTGCCCTGGCGGCTACCGTCCCAATGGCTGTAACAACTGTGTTCGGTTTATTGACAGGCGAAACGCGTCCCGCGGCTCGCTGGATGCAGAAGTTATCAGGAGCCTATGAAGCTGTATTGACAGTCGAAATGACCGATTGGCATACCTATACACTGGAATGGCAGCCTGACGAAGCCACCTTCTTTGTTGACGACAAACTGGTTCTTCGCGCACAGCATCCACCAACACGTCCTCTGGGTTTCGTGGCATGGCTCGATAATCAATATGCCATTGCTACACCACGCGGCATATTACGTTTCAGCACAGTTACAAGCGGCCCACAATGGTTCGAACTGGATAGCATCATGATCGAGCCATTGTAAGGCACTCTGACTCTCACCCTTCATACCTTGAAGTCTACTTCTCCGCCAGCATCAACACCTCATCAATAATCCCATACTCTATTGCCTCAGTTGCACTCATGAAGTAATCTCGGTCAGTGTCGCGCTTGATACGCTCCAGTGGCTGTCCCGTGTGATGCTGGATAATTTCATTGAGTACATCTCGTGTATGCAAAATCTCACGAGCCATAATATCAATATCAGTTGCCTGGCCGCCGATCCCTCCCGGAATGAGCGGCTGGTGCATATGAATGCGAGCATGCGGCAAGGCGCGCCGCAATCCGCGATCGCCTGCCATTAACAAGATTGTCCCAAAACTGGCTGCATAGCCGACACATGTTGTCACAATCGGACAAGGGAGATGGCGCAATGTATCGTAGATTGCCAATCCGGCATTCACCGACCCTCCAGGTGAACTGATATACAGATTAATTTCTCTCTCAGTGCTCTCAGCGGCCAGAAACAGCAATTGCGCCACCACCAAGTTGCTCATCGCCTCCTCAATTGGACCGTTGACCATGATAATACGGTCATTTAAGAGACGTGAAAAAATGTCATAGGCGCGTTCACCACGCCCGGTTGTCTCGATCACTGTCGGTACAACTAAACTTGAGGTCATAATATATCTCCTTCTATGGTTTGATTGCAATGATATGCTAACTTTTACGCCAATCTTTCGCCCATAACTCTGCATCAGGCATTCCACTTTCCAGAATCGCCCTTTTAACTTCATCAATATCCACAGGCACCCGCTTTAACTCGATGCTTAAGCCTGAATTTTGCCAGGTTACCAGGGCATATTCCGCCCAGGGCGGGTTGTAGATTTCCTCGGAAAATCTCTTGCTTTCAGAGGGGAGACCTACACTTCCAGGATTCAGGATGAATCCCTCCCTATAACGGCGCAGCATTTGCACATGGGTATGCCCTCCTGCCATCACCAACGCATGAGTACCAACAAACATCTGCTCAAGCGTATCTTCAGACGTGTTTACATCAATAATTTCCGTGTTAGATCGAGGTGATCCATGGAAGCAGAATAGTTGAACAGTCTCACCTAGCGGGTACTCAATCGTTGGCTGAAAGGTGCGTATGTATGCCAGATCGCTCGATGTGAGTTGTAGAGCACACCACGAGTCAACCTCTTCGATCTGACGAGTAGCCACATCGACTGTTTCCGAAAACCGCGGGTTGAGAAGCCATATATCAGTATTCCCCATTACGACAGGACAGCCTACAGCTTGTAATCGTGCAGATACAGCGTGTGGATGCGGGCCAGTTGCAGCCACATCACCCAGGCACAGGATCTGATCCACATCTTCCCTATCAATTGTGGAGAGAACTGTCTCAAGAGCAACCAGATTGCCATGGATATCAGAAATGAGAGCTACTCGCACTGAGATTACTCGTTTCTCTGGCGAACGAAGTAATATTGCACAAACGGGCTTTTTCCCGTCGTCTCCTGATCTAATATTCCAACCAGTAGCCAGCCCTTAACACCCAACTCATTCAACTGGACGATATCAGGTAAATCCATCTCCCGAGTATCCACATTCAGCACATGATACTCCCAACTAACAGGCTCTACAGGTAACTGTTCATACACTATTGGCACATGCAAACTACCTTGAACATTTCCCTGCTCTGACAACCCATTTCTCTTTCGAAATGACATCGTAATAGCCAACGCAGTATTCCTCCTTTATGTTGTTTCAAATTGTGCCTTGAAAAGGCAGCGACCTAAAATTTGTCAGTATTTTTGATCTGAACAGACACTAATTCATCCTCTCTTGACTATATCATGCTATGAGCGTATATTAATAGGGTCAATATATGCCATGAGCATAGATTATCAATGAAATATGCCATAAGCATAGTTAAACAGAAAGGATAACATCAATGGCAGACCTGCAGGAAATTATGGGCAGAGTAATCCGGAGAGAACGGCAAGATCGTCAACTCACCATCAAAGAACTAGGAGATAAAGCCGGACTTTCAGAAATTTACGTCGGCGAAATCGAAAGGGGACAAAAATACCCGTCTTCCAAAGTTCTGGAAAGCCTCGCACGAGCACTTGATCTCGATATAGCCGACCTGTTGGAACTCATGGCAGAAGAAATTCGCTTTGAACGCCAACCTGAGACCGTAAACGCCATTGGCTTCACTCTACCCTCGACTCCTGGCCAGCCTCGCAGGCTCGTCGTCAAAAAAATCGTCAATATGCTCAATGAAGGGGATGTAGAGAGTGTAGCCAACTTCAGCGCTTTCCTGCTCTCCAAACAACAAGATATCCATTAATCAAAAGACAAAGAGGCGATCCGGTTAATCCCTGTTCAGTAATCTCACTACCATATAAGACAAGCTTATCAATGAGGCAAAGATAGCAGTTGTTACAAGGAGAAGCGGAACGGGTGAGTTTGGTGTTGGCTTGGGAGGAGCAGGAATAAGCGCAAGTTCTTCCTGGTTCGCCGCATGACGACGAGCCAGTTCAAGTTTAAAGCTT
>WNFD01005525.1_pt1 | contig 19840 bp, 13 predicted proteins | sample 5400491 | NCBI WGS metagenome assembly WNFD01 (sample SAMN13153343, study PRJNA577476) | soil metagenome | isolation source: 120 cm saprolite under Douglas fir tree site 2 hole 2 replicate 2 | place: USA:California | collected 2015-04-18
GGATGTGAGCTTTGTGCGCGCCCAACGCCTTTTCTATGCCGATTTCGCGGGTGCGCTGCTGCACCGAGACCAGCATGATGTTCATGAGGCCGATTCCGCCGATGCCGAGGGTGAGCGCGCCGATGAAAGTGAGCAGAATTTTAAGCGCGGTGATTACGACGCCGAACTCGTCGAAGTCTTGCTTAAAGTCGGCCATGAATACGGCGCGACGGTCGTCAGGGCGGAAATTGTGGTGTTCCGCCAGCACGGAGCGAACCACGCGCGTTAGTTGCTGGTGGTTTTCGCCTTCGTAGTCCATGAAGAGGCCGGAGATGTATTTGGTGTCGTAGAGGTCGCCCATAGTGCTGAAGGGAATGGCGACGAGGGTGTTGTCATTGTTGTCGCCACCCTGGACCTTACGCTGGTAGACACCCACCACCTCAAAGCTCAAGCCATTGATGCGAATGGTCTGTCCCAGCGGCGGCTCGCCGGAGAAGAGCCTGCGCCTAGCTTCGTCGCCGATCACCGCCACGCGGGCGCGCTGGAGTTGATCTTCTTCGCTGAGGCCGCGCCCGGTCGCGACCCCAAAACCGCGGATGCGCTCGTAGACGGGATAGACTCCGGTGAGGAATAAATTGGTGAAGGTGCGCGTGTCATGCTGGATAGTCACGCCATTTCGTTTGTCGAAGATGGGAGTGACGCCCTTGATCATGGGGACTTCGCTGCGGATGTAATCGACATCGGCGATCTGGAGCCGGATTTCGCTGCCGGCCTTTGCGCCTCCAGCTTGCAGTGAAGTGCGGCCGGGGAAGGCGCCGATCACGTCGGTGCCCCAAGAGCTGAAGATGATGCCGATAGCGCGCTCGAAGCCTGAGCCGAACGCCAGCAGGATGACGACCGTGGCAATTCCCCAGGCCATGCCGAGCATGGTGAGCGCAGTCCGGCGGCGGTTGTGCTGCATGGCGCCGAGAGCTTCCTTCAACAGATCACGTGTCATGACTACTCCTTGCGAATTACTCCTGGCGCAAAGCCTCAACGGGTTCGAGCATCGCGGCTTTGCGGGCGGGGTAAAGGCCGGCGGTGATGCCAGCCAGCGCTAATGAGAGCACAGCGCCGAGGGCAGATACCGGAACGATACGCGGCGTATCGAAACCCTGCGGGAGGTTCACCCGCGAGAGCAGATGGACCACCAGCATCGCGGCGGCAACGCCGAACGCGCCGCTCAGCAGCGTAAGGAACGCGCCTTCCAGAAAGAATTGGAACAGGATGTTGCGGTTGGTCGCGCCCAGGGCTTTGCGCAAGCCAATTTCGCGGGTACGCTCGCTGACAGCGACCAGCATGATGTTGATGATGCCGATCGCGCCCAGAGCGAGAGTCACCAGACCTACGCCGCCGAGGAACCAATCCATCGCGGTGAAGATCTTGCTCATGGTCTTCTGATTCTTCACCGTATCCCACTCTTCCCAGACGTCTTTTGCTTTTGGATCAAAGCCGCCGTGGTTGCGAGCTACTATCGCATGGAGTTCATCTTTGGCGGCTTCATTCTCATCGAAGGTGCGTGGTTGATAGTTGATGAACGAGATCGCGTTGCCTTCTTTCGAGTTGTCGCCTTTGAGCGGGAAGAGTTCGCGCATGGTGTTGAAGGGGACGAAGATGCGGATGTTGGTTGAGTTTTGTTCTTCGTTGCCAATCATGGAGAGCATGCCGATCACTTCGAAGTGAATGCCGTTGAGCAGGATGGTGTTGCCCACTGCAGGGCGTCCGGGAAACAGGTTGCGCGTCATTTCGCGGCCGAGGACGCAGACGCGACGACGCTGGTCGTTATCCTCGTCATTGATCCAGCGTCCTACCTGCAAGGGGATGGTGCGCACCTGGCTGAAGACCGGAGGAACGCCCGAGACCTGGCCGTTGGTGCTGGTGTAGTCGCTGACGGCGCGGATGTCGTCGCGCGCGATCAGCGGCGAGAGGTGCACGGCGAACTTCGACTCATTCTTGATGGCGAGGTAGTCGTCATAGGTCAGGTTGAACCACTTCATGGAGGTGAAGCTGCCCTCGACGGCCGGGGCCCGACCGCCGAAGAAGAAGATGATGTTCTTGCCGAAGGTTTCGAGTTGGCGTCGGTTGCCGTTGCGGAAGCCTTCGCCCACACCGGCGAGCAGTAGCAGCGATCCCACACCCCAGGCTATGCCAAACATGGTGAGGAACGAGCGCAGCTTGTGCGCCCAGAGGGTGCGCAGGGTCTGGCCGAAGATGTCCACGAGTATGCGCATCCGCTACGTCAGTTCGGTCCAGGGAGTAGCGCAGATTCTAGCGCATCGATCAACCCCTCCCCGCTACACAATTCGACTGGCGACAACGGCGATCGTTAGCGAGAAAGCAGGTTCGGGGGAATGGTTCAATTCCTGGTGGAAACATGTGCTTGGGAAAAATAAGCAAGAACGGACCCCTTGCCGGGCGCATCTCTTCTGTCGTACCGAAGAGGCCGAGTACTCAATATAGCTCCAAGATTCACTCATACAGAGACTTGCCGATTGCTTAGCTGGCACTGTGCAGCTTTCGCACTCCGAAACGGGTATTGGACCCACAAACCGGGGCACTCCGACAACCGCGCGACGGGGTCGGTAGGCGGCGTTTTCCTGCTTCCCTCCTGCGAAACCGTATTCACGGAGGGTTCTGACCAGGCGATCATGCAGCAACGGACATGTGAACGCAAGATTCACATGTCCGTAACTGTCTAGACGCTGTTGTATTTAGCCTTGTTACTTCTGCCTATTGTTCTTCACCCGTGCTCGGATCCAGTTTCTCACCCGTGCCCGGATCCAGGAAGAGAACGCTTTTGTTTCGAATCTGCTTGAAATTGAACATCTGGGTGATGGAGTTGGCAATCCCATCGAAGGATCCCTGGCCAATGCGCTGACCGTTCAGCCAATTGTCCTCGATGAAGCGGATGATGGAAGTCTGGTCGGTCACCGAGTGGTCAACGAAATTCTGCCGAGCCCACGGTGAGATAACCAGAAGCGGCTGTCTGGGACCGTATCCGCAACGACCCAATGCGTGGGCATTTGCAGGATTCAGACCAGGCAGCGATGTGGCCGCTGTGCCGCACGCGTTCGGACCAGTAAGCGCATCCGCGGTGCCCGTGGACTGGTTCATGATCGGCCCCATCTGGTGGTCGTACCATCCGTCGGAGTCGTCGTACATCACGACCACGGCCGTGCTGTTCCAACTGGGCAGCGCTTCCAGCATGTTGATCGTGTTCACGATGAAGGTCTGTTCATCGAGCGGATCGGAGTAGCCGGCGTGGCCGTCCTGGTAGGCTTGCGCTTTCAGGAAGCTCACCGCTGACAGATTGCCCTCCGCGGCTGCGGTGTAAAAATCCTCAATGTCATACTGATGGTGGGCGGGACCAGCGTTGCCAATCTCGGCATCCGAAGCCGGCCGGGAGTGGGAGGGATTAGCAGTCGAACTCCAGTAGTTGAAAAACGAGTGGTGCGGGATGTAATCCTTAGTGGCCACGCCATCCACTGCATTCACCGAGCTGCGGGAGCATCCAGTGGTGCCGTTGGAATTGACAATGGAGAGGTTGAAGCCGCCCATGAACGATCCCCAGGTGATGCCTGAGGCGCTCAACAGATCGCCGATATTTTTGCTGCCCATGGTCACCTGATTGCGAGTCGGGTTCGAGCAAACGTCGCCAATCGGGTCGGGATCGCCAACCACGGTCAGAGAGCCATCGCTGCCGCCGATCACTTCATCACCCGTCCCGTTCAACGTCGCCGTAACTCCGTTGGTCTGCCCCGAGACCAGATTGATCACGCCCGGAGTCGATGGACCGAAGGTCGTGCTGTAAGAGTTGTCACTCATAGCAAAGAACTGAGCGTAGTTCCACAAACCCGTGACCGTATTGCCGTCGTAGTAGCCCATCACTTCATTGCCGCCTGAACTTGTGTATAGCGGGAACAAGTCCATGAGACCAGCGTCGAAGGCCCGCTGCTCGGCGGTGTAGTCGTGGTTTTGGTCGGCAGTAACCGCCTGCGAACGATCGAGCCGGAAGGGGTTGGACGCAGCTGCACCATTGGCGGGATTAAGGTTTGGATTATTGCTCCGTAAGCCGCCGCTGAGACCATTCACCGTCGGTGTCTTGGGCGCAGCCTTGAACTTGGGCTCTCCGGCAGGATTCGTCGCGTTGGGATACGTTCCAAAGTAGTGATCGAACGAAACATTTTCCTGGAAAATCACAACCAGGTGCTGAATGGGGGTTGCGGTTGTTGGGACTGTCGTTGTTGGCTTCGAGGTCGGTTTTGAACGAGCAAACGCAGGCATGGCAGTTGGTCCCAGGGTGGTGGTCAACGCCAGCAGAAGAGCGAGCGTCCTCCTTGGGGTATCTGAGGTCTCCAATTTGTCGAACATATTTTTTCCTCCGCCCCGTGGAGCAAAGTCCATTCCGCCACGGCGCATAGCGCCAGCTGATGGCCCGTCCTAAGTAAGTGGGGCGGGAGAAAATATAACTGCCAAATATTTCACAGCGGTTTCGCGAGTGTTAAATGAAAGTGAATTTGGGCTGTATATGAGCGACGGTGTGCAGGTGGGGCTGGCCGATTTCCGATGGTCGGAGCAGCCTTACGAAGACCAGGCTTTTCAAGTCGAGACTTTAGACGCGACCTCTGCTAACGGGAGCCAGACTTGAAAACGGGTGTCACCGGGTTTGGAATTAACCTGAATATTTCCCCGGTGCTTCTTCACAATTCGCTGGGCAGTATCCAAACCGAGGCCCGTGCCTTCCCCAACTCCTTTGGTTGTGAAAAAAGGCTCAAAGATGTGAGGTTTTACCTCGGGTGAAATCCCGGGGCCGTTATCGCCAATCTCGACCACAACGCAAGTATCCTCGCGATAGGTTCGGACACGAAGCTCGCCTTTTCCGTGCATCGCGTCAATCGCGTTATCAATAATGTTGGTCCAGACCTGGTTGAGCTCGCTGCCAAACGAATTCACTAGAAAAGGGACACGCTGGTAGTCGCGCTGCACAGCCACGCCCTGTTTCAACTTGTGATTCAGAATCGTAAGCGTGGTTTCCAGGCTCTTTACAATATCTACGTTTTGCACCGGGGACTGATCCATGTAGGTGTATTCCTTGATTGCGGCGACCAAATCCGATATCCGCGAGGTGCTGCTCTCGATCTCATGTAAAAGGGTTGCGACCTCCACCGAAGCGGCGATCCTGACCAGAGCGGCCCGGGCGGTGTCTGCATCGAGAATCGCAAACAATGATTCCAACACCTCCGGCTTTATGTTCCGTCGTGCAAGCTCAGCCGCCAGTTGCCAGAGGTCGTTTTGGCCGTGACTGCGCAGCAGGGAATCAATCTGGTCTTCGAGGTCACTGATGGTCAACGGATCGGGCGGAACCACGTCCTTTTGCGTAAATAAAGCTTCCAGTTTTTCGATCTCCGATTTCTGCGCCGAAGTAAGATCGCGCCTTCCCAGCTCGAGACTCGCGTTCTTGATTTTCTTTAGAATGTCGCGCAACTGGCTGGTGGCGCGTTTGGCGGCGGACGCCGGGTTGTTGAGTTCATGCGCAAGTCCTGCCGATAACTTTCCAAGAGAGGCTAGGCGGTCGCGCTGCTGTTCAATCCGAGTGGCTTCACGAATCCGGTCGGACATCAGACCCACCAGACGCTGTGTCAGCTCTGGCATCTTCTGCACGAGTTCGGAAAATAGCGACGTTGGGAATTTCAATACTCGACCGTCAGTCATGGCTCGACCGGTCACGGTGAACTGCTTCATCCTGGAGAAGGGCAGCACCCCAGTCACGTCGCCCGGCTTGCCTGGAAGCACAATGGTCTCGCCACCAAATTCGCCCCGCCACTGAAACTGCCCCTCGAGAATTACGAACATCGAATCCGCCGGGTCGCCCTGCCGGACGTAGGTATCTCCTGCCTTGAGATGGATCTCTTCCGAGTGGCTAAGAAACCAGGCGATCTGATCATCAGGCAGATCGGCGAATGCCGGGACGCGAATTAATTCCGATTTGTCGATCATTACACTTTGCTCAAATACTGATGGATGAACTGCACCGCCACCGATCCTTCACCGACTCCGGAAGCCACCCTTTTTATGGAACCATGTCGCACATCGCCCACCGCAAAAATCCCCGGAACATTGGTCTCCAGCAAGAACGGATCCCGGTCGAGCGTCCATCCCTTTGGGCGTTGGCCGTCACGTATGAGGTCAGGCCCAGTCAACAGGAAACCGCGCTCGTCCCGCTCGACCAGGTTCGCCAGCCAATCCGTCCTCGGCAATGCCCCAATAAAAATAAACATCGCACTCGCCGGGACGCGCTCAACCTTGTTGGTATCAGAACAAAGAACCGAAATCTCTTCCAGGTGCGTTTCGCCATGCGCCTCAGCCACGCTGGCATGTGTCCACAGCTGAATGTTGGGCGTCTGTTGAACCTGGTCAATCAAATATTGCGACATGGTGCTGGAAAGTGACTCGCCGCGCACAAGAATGACGACGCGCTCTGCGTATCTCGCGAAGTTCATCGCCGCCTGACCCACCGAGTTTGCGCCGCCCACCACATAAACGATCTCACCCTTACAGGACAGCGCCTCTGTAGCGCCGCCCCCATAATAGATCCCCGCGCCTTGCAGCCTATCTATTCCGGGAGCTTCCAGGCGCCGCCACTGCACGCCGGTGGAGATCATCAATGCGTGGCATGATATCTCGTTCCCATCCGCAAGCTTGATGATTCGGTAAGATGCTTCGGTTCGGACGCCCACGGCTTCCTGCGGCGAAAGGATTTCCACTCCAAAACGCTGGGCTTGCACCACCGCGCGCCGGGCCAGATCGCCGCCGCTGAGCCCGGTCGGAAATCCAAGATAGTTCTCAATTCGGGAGCTCATACCAGCCTGACCGCCGGGCGCTTCCCGCTCGATCATTACTGTATGCAGACCTTCGGAGGCACCATACACGGCGGCAGCCAAACCCGCTGGCCCTCCACCCACAATCGCCAAATCATAGAAGCTGGTTTGGGCGCGCGTCCGCAGCCCGACTTTTTGCGCGACGTCCGCGGGGACACTCTCAAGAAGCTTTGTGCCGTCAGGGAAGAGCACTACAGGAAGATTGGCCGACTCTGGACCCAGAGCTTCCAGAAGGCGCTTAGTCTCTGGATCATTGGCAGAAGCCTCGACGTCAATCCACTGATATGGGACGTGGTTCCGCGCCAGGAAGTCCCGCAACTCGTACGATCGCGGCGACCAGCGAGTGCCCAGCACCCGGATTCCTTGAAAGGTTGGACGGAAGGAAGCTTGCCAGTCATCGAGCAAATCATCTAATTGCGGATACAAATGCTCCGCGGGAGGATCCCACGGTAGTTGATGCTGGCATGATTGATGGCGCTAATCGCGGCGTTCGTGTCAGCGTAAGCCGTGAGCAATGCGCGCTTCGCACCGGGAAAAATCCCCATGGCTTGTTGCAAAAACTCCACGCCGTCCATGCGCGGCATGCGCTGGTCGGCAAGAAGCAAGGCCACATTGTCGTTGCGCACCTTCAACTGCTTTAAGAGATCGAGTGCGCCTTCAGGAGAATCGCTTCCGATCACACGATATTCAGCTCCGTACTGGGAACGAAGATCGCGCTCGATCGCCCGCAAAACATCGGAATCGTCATCCACACTTAGTAATATTGGTTTAGCCATGCTCGGTCTCGGTTTTGGGCAAAGGGAATGATTACAAGCTTCTGGCTTGTGTGCATGACCTGATTAGATACAGAAACTTGAATTTAGTCGCGCAAATACGTGCTATTGGGAACGTGAATCTTCTCAGAGAGCCTCTCATCCAACGCAGAATGTTTCTGCGCGGTGTCTCGAGGGCGCCGTAGTACGGGCAATTGTCCAGGACATCCGAAACAGACCAGGACGGAAAGGACAAACGGAGATGAAGCTGATCTCGGTGAGCACTGGGCTCCCGCGAGAAACGACATGGCATGGGAGACCCGTGACCACGGGGATCTTTAAGCAACCCGTCGAAGGCCGCGTCGCTTTGCGTAAACTCAACTTGGACGGAGACCGCCAGGCAGACCTCACGGTCCACGGGGGAGAGTATAAGGCCATCTACTGTTATCCGCTCGAACACTACGACTATTGGAAGAGAGAGTTGCCGGGCCGGGAGTTGCCCACAGCGATTTTCGGCGAAAACTTTACCACGGAAGGCTTGCTGGAAAACTCGGTTCATCTCGGTGACCAATTATCCATCGGTTCTGCGGAGGTGATCGTCACACAACCTCGCCTTCCTTGCTACAAACTCGGGGTGAGATTTCTGTCCGACGACATGGTGAAGCGATTTCTTGCGAGCGGGCGAACCGGCTTTTACTTTGCCGTCATACGCGTGGGGGAAGTCGGCGCTGGCGACGAAATCAAAGTCATTGCGCGAGACCTAAACGGTATCCCGGTTTCGGAAGTCACCCGCCTGTACATCGCGAAAAGATATGATAATGACGACGTGAGTTCGATCCAGCGTGCCCTGCGAGTCAAGGCTCTGCCGGAGAGTTGGAAGGCGTACTTCCAACAACGGCTGCAGGAGGTTGGGCGGGGTTGAGATGTGGAACTAGTTTCGAGTGTCGAGGTGAAAGGATTTTTCGTATCGCTCGACCGGATAACCCTTCGCTTTCCACCCCGCCAGTCCACCTCGGAGAAATTTTATTCGCAAGAATTGCAGGCCTTGAGCTCGACGCAAGATGACTCGGCTGGTTTTATCACTGGGACAGGTACAGTAAACGACCGAGTCCTTCTCTTTCGGGATGAGCAACGGATTCTCAAGCAGTTCCCTTGGGGGAATCCTCGTTGCGCCAGGGATGATCTCAGAATAAGCTAATAAGTCGAGCGGTTGGCGAACATCGAAAAGCAGTATCTCTTGTTTTGAAGTGAGCAATGTATGAAGGGCCTCTGGTGTGATGCTGTGCAGCTCCAGCTCACGTCGATCTCTTGTATGTTTGATCCACATTACGGTCAACAGGCACAGCACGACGATGCAAACGGCAGTCAGGATCAGCGCCATCTTTTGTTCCCCCTCCACACCTTTTGATACAAGATTCCCCAGGGAGGTGAAAAGATTCTCAGCGCGCGTATCCGCCGCACGCCGACATTGTTCGGTCGGCTGCGGACAACGGTTTTGGGGCACGGATGTGACGGTGGTAGACTGCGCCTATGGCCACTAAAAAGAGAACCAAGAAGAAGCACAGAAAGCTGAAGAAAACTACCGCGAAGAAGGCGAGGCCAGTTAAGAAGACGGCCAGAAAGCGCCAGGCCAAAAAGAAGGCAGCCCCGAAGAAGGTGGCGGAAAAGAAGACCGCACTGAAGAAGGCGGCGGTGAAAACCAAGGTCCTCGGCAAGAAGAAAGCCGGTGCTAAGACCCTGGGCGCCGCCAGGAAGCGCGCTCCGGGAAGAAATCAGAATTTGGAGGCAGACGCATTTCGAACCCAGGGAATGAGATCGCGGGCGGCGGGGCAATCGGGAGATTTGCAGGGATTATCCAACGTCGAAGGTGCGGATTCGGAGAGTGTGGACGAGCTAATCGAGGAAGGGAACGCGTTCGAGGCCGACGTCGTGGCTGGCGTGGAAGACGCTGGGGACGCGGACGAGAAGGAAGTTCACACCCATGAGGTACCGGAGGACGATGTGCCCGGCGAATATCTGGACAAAGACTAGTCCGGATAGCCCCGACTCTCCTCCTTTTTTCTTCAAAGCCAAGCCGCACCTCCGTAGGGTTCGAGCAGTAGAGCGGAATGTTTTCTGCGGCTAGTCGTATGACGTAACTTGCCATTCCCATGGAATCGCGGGCGGTGGGTCCCACAGCGGTTTCTTTCGTGAATCCGACCCACGCCGGCGGGCGATTCTCATTGTTGTTCCAGAAGTTCAACCTGCATGATCCTCGCTGCCTCGGTGCCGCTGCATCGCGCGCGCGAGCAAATACAGGACATCGAGTTTCCCAGTCTGGATTGCCTTTGCGCCGTCAGTTTGCACTCTTTCAGCGCTCATCAATGCTCCGCTTTCCTCGTATGAATGAAGTGCGATTCAGATATTGAGGATAGGGCTTGGTTCGCCTTCGGTCATAATACTTCTACGACTTGCGAACTAGACGCTAAGCTTGAGGCGAGCCCGTCGATGCAGAATACGCATGCACTAAGCGGCAGGCGCGGGTGTCGCGGATTTCAACCAATCTTCCATCTGCTCATGCTGCACCAACCCCGCCTGCTGGATCACCGGACGGCCCCCGTAGAAGACGATGAAATTTGGGATGCCGCGCACCTTGAACCGTGTGGCAACCTCCGGGTAGCGTTCAGTGTCAAGTTTTACGACTACAGCTCGTCCCGCCATATCAGCAGCGGTACGCGCAACTTCCGGTGCTGCCATCCGGCAAGGTCCGCACCATGAAGCCCAGAAATCTACGAGCACCGGCACCCGTGCATTTTGAACGATTTCGTTGAACAACTGGGAGTCAACTTCGAGCGGCTCATCCACGGGCGGCAATGGCGTTTTGCACACTCCACACCTTCCAGTATCGGCGAGGTGTGCCACCGGAATGCGGTTCTTCCGCCCACACGCCTTGCAGCTTCGAATTGCGGGCATAGCCCCCTCACGCAGTTCACGTCGCGGGTGTTCAAACTGCTACCCAGCGCGGTCAGGTGACCCTGGTTCGTCTTTGTGATGTAACAGTATCGCGCAAGGTTGTTCGTACTCCTAAAGTCGTACCGGTGTCTCTGACCCGGGGCGGAGACTGCTGTAACTATCCTCTCGGAATCATAATTCACTCTCCCGATGAATTGCTGTATGGCGGCGTATTCACTAGCATCCGAAACCAGAGATGCACTTCGTGATGCTTCGCCTGCATACGAGAGGGCAGACGAGGCAAACTGAGTGACCGGGACAGTGTTTCTCTGAAAGCGAGAATGTTTTCACTGTCCCTGCATCTTTATCACAGGCAAGTGCAAATAGGGATGATTCGTTACGAGGAACACATGATCACGACTCCGTTGTTCCTAGAGTTTGAAGATCTGCGTCAGAAATGCCGCTGGTTCCTGCTTCTCGGCATCCTTATGCTAGTTCTTGGAACCGTGGCGTTTATCATCGCCCCAGCGGCCACCATAGGAACGATATGAGGACCGCAAGGCTAGTCTTTTCCCGGCTGGGCCACTCCTCGAAAAAGAGACGAAGCCTCCATCGCGCGAAATACAATTTGCCACACCAAGCGCTGCTCGTGCTTAGAAAACATCCAGCGCTACAGCGGGAAAGTGCTCATGGAGCTGGCAAAAAAATCTTCAACTTCGAAAGAAGCTGCTGCGGGTTGCGGGCGACTGACCGTGGCACTGCAATTTTTCGCAGCACGCAGGATTTGAAGCCGCTAATTTTACGAACCCTTGAACCAACATCCCGACGCCGGACATTTTTTACCACTCTCTCCTCTACAGCTAGGGCGCCGGAGCGTCGATCGTTCCCACTAGACCCGTGCGTCCATCTTGCACGGCGAGCCGCAACTGGTTATTCCCCGCTTGGGGATCAAGATCCATGTGTAGCATCAATCCGTGTTGCAGAATCTGCTGATAAGTGTTCGCATCAAAGGCCTGGTCTACTTTCTGGGTGCGATTGGATAACATCTTGCCGCTCGGAGAATAGACCGTGGCGTACATGGCCACATTCAGACGCTTGCCCCCAGAGGTATCCTCAGCAGAAAGAGTGTTGGCATCAACCAGGAAAGTCACTCCGATTTTGTCCTTTACTGAATTGGCGGAAGGTGGCTTCACCTGTGCGCTGAAAGCAACCAGGGTTGACGGAACAACATCTCCTAGCGCCGAGGCCACTTCTTGTTGCGGGTTGTAGCCTTTCAACTGCGTCGGATCGATGGCGTAATACCCACGCCGATTCTGGACGTCCACACCGTCGCGCTTTACCTTTACCTTGATGGATCGATACTTGCCATCATATTTCTTGTTTTCTGGATAATAGCCAATGGTGTAGTCAGCGGATTCGTCTTCGAACGCGCGCTGCACTCCCATCTTGATCTCATTCTGGTTGACGTACGCGCGACCCCCGGTTTCGCGTGCCATCTCTCGCATGGTTTCCTGCGAGTCGATATCGGTCGAGATCGAAAGTCCCCGCGCATCGACCGGATAGACAGCTACTTGCGCACTAGCCAGCCGGGAGGCCGTATCGCGGATCTCATCGGCGTGCGACTGGCGGAAAGTCGCGGCATAGTTTCCCGCCGAATGTTCGTCAACCCGGCGTGTGTTAAAGCTGGGTAAGTTCTCTTCCAGTTCGGCATTGGACACGCTCCGGTTCTCTGGAATGAATGAAAAAGGCAGATCGCCAGTGATCCAGATGAGGTTCTTCCGACCAGGCAGTCCACCTAGAATGCGAGCCAGGCTATTCAGCGCGTTCAAAGCTAACACGGCCCGCTGCTCTTTGGCGTAGGCCGTTTGCGCGCCTTCAAAGGCCTGCAGCGACGCCTTCGCGACGGCGATGGCGCTGGACGCTCCACCACCCCGTCCCCGTCCCAAACCCGAGTCACCTGAGGCACCACTCAGCGGAGCCGTGCTGGCGTCGAGGCTGGACACCGTGCTGGAGGTACTCGGATCAGCGGATGCGCTTGTTGCAGCCCGGCCAGCGCTGGCGAACTCCTGCGGCTGGGGCTTGTAGCTCTGTAATGCTGTGTAGAGAATCTGTGGATCACTCGTAAAGTCCTGCAACACTTTGAGGGAGCCAGTCAAAGTAAAGATACCCATACGCTGGCCCGGCTTGTACTGTTCCTGAACGAAGCGCAGCATTTGAGTGCGGGCATAGGCTTGGTTGGTAAATGCTGTATCAATCGCGTCGAGGAGCATCACCGTGACGGGGCCACCGGGCGAACGATACTGCGCCCGGTTTGAGTAGATCCCAGGTGGCAAATCCGCCGCCGGCGCGTTCTCGCTGGGAGTTGCCAGGCTGGCGACCTTCTGCACCTTGCCGTTTTCTTCCACCACGAAATCTTCGGGACGAAGTCCGGGAAGGGCTTTGCCCTGCTTATCTGTCACCACTACGTCCACCAGAACCATGTGGGTGCTGACGCGGATCGTAGGAGGCGGGATCTGGGCAGGAGAGGGCGGTGCGGCCTGACTCCAGCCTCCAACTGTCATGCTCCCCGTCAGCAGCAAACCCAGGTAAGGAGAGCGCAGGCGTAATAGGTGCGTGATCATGGGATGTTCCTCCCTAGCCGGCTTGGCAGGCGCACCCACGTTATTATCTTTCGGCTCTCCTTGCAAGGAGTTTGCTGCGTTCAGGTGAGGCGGCGGTCCTCGACGGACAGCGGTTTTTTCATGCTCTCTGTCCGTAGCAGAATGCCTTCCTTCGTCGTAAGCATTGGTATACTTCAGTCCTGCGAATGCACCCGACAATATTTGGCGGTTGCGATTGGAAGAGCAACTACTGGTCTTGGAAACCGACATGCAACCGATCACGTTCATGGATCTCCTGCCCGGCCGACCGCCCAGTTTCGCCCGACCGAGACACCTGCAATTGCTACAAAACTTGCATGCGGATTGGGGCAAGCGACACCTTTTGTACGGTCTATTAGCGATTGCATGTGTGTTCGGAGCGAGCGCCCAATCACAAAATCGGCAGTTGGAAACGCTCATAGAGAACGGGCAGAGTGATTTAGACGCCGGCGATTTCGGCGGTGCGGTCGCTAGCTTCGAGCGGGCAACGCAGATGGCACCGGACAATCTAGAAGCCAATCGGGGACTCCTGCTCAGTTATTTGCAGGCCAAACGCCTGCGAGATGCAGAGAACGCAGGTCAGTCTGCAATCGCCCGTTGGCCGCAGGATGCGCCATTACAGCATTGGCTGGGGCTGGTTTATTTCAAACAGGGTCAGAATGCAAAGGCCTTGGAACGGCTGCGCAGTGCCGAGGGCCTGGACGGCACACGGTTCGATATTCACTTCGACGTAGCGTTGGTACTGCTCTCGGAGAACCAATATGCGGCGGCTGCGGAGGAATTGGAAAAAGCTATAAGGTTCGACCCGAACACCGCCATGGCTCATGTGTTGCTGGGCCGTTGTTATCAAAACACTAATCGTACCGTGCAAGCGATTGAGCAATTTCAGGCCGCGCTGCGACTTGACCGGAACATTCCGCTCGGCCACTATCATCTCGGGTTCGCTTATGCAAGTCTGGGCCACAACCCTGAAGCCATCGCCGAATACAAAAAAGAAGTGACGCATTCGCCCGACAATCCGTCAGTCCTTTATCAGCTGGGTCATTGTCTGCTGGAAGCCGGAGAATGGAAGTCCGCCGCAGCGCACTTGAAAAGAGCAGTGGAATCTGACCCGCAAAATTCCGATGCCTCCTACGATCTGGGTAAGGCATTGCTTCTCGAAGGTGATGCCGAAGCCGCGCTGCCAGCTTTGCGCCACGCCTCAGAGTTGAAGCCTGCGGATCCCAGCGCGCATTACCAGTTGGCACGAGCGCTCGGAAAGATGGGCCGAAAAGAAGAAGCACAACAAGAGTTCCAGACTTTCGCGGTGCTGAAGAAGACCCAACCTGTAGCCGGAGGAATGGCAGCCGGGCCGACCCAGTGATGCGCAGTCGTCCCTCGTTGCGGCTTAGATTTCCCGGTCGATGGGTGGCGGCAGCAATGCTATGTCTCGCGACGTGTGCATTGCCTCAAGCCTCGCAACAGTCTAATCGGTCGCAACCCCGAACTGATCATGTTGCCGCAGCCCGGAAGATCGGCAATCAGCAGGTGCATGCAAGCCCAGTATCTTTCGCGGATGTAACGCGGGCCGCTGGCATCGACTTCTCCCTCACCTGTGGCGGTCCGGAAAAGCGCTACATTATGGAATCCATGTGCGGCGGCATTGCCGTTTTCGACTACGACAATGACGGCTGGATGGACATCTTCCTGGTGAATGGATCCACGCTCGAAGATTTGAAAGCGGGAAAATGTCATCTCGGCAAGCTTTATCGTAACAATCACGACGGCACCTTCACCGATGTATCGGCCAAGTCTGGAATCAACCACTGTGGCTGGGGATTTGGCGCGGCCGTAGGCGACTATGACAACGACGGCTGGGAAGACATCTATATAACCTATCTCGATGGTGCCGTGCTGTATCACAACAACCACGACGGCACGTTCACAGACGTAACCGCTAAAGCGGGTGTTGGCAATCTGGGGCGCTGGGGCACCAGCGCCGCCTTCGGCGACTACGACAACGATGGCAACCTCGATCTCTACGTCGCGAACTACGTGGACCTCGATCTCGATCACCTGCCGGAATTAGGGCAGGGGCCGTTTTGCCAATACCGGGGGATTCCCGTCTCCTGCGGCCCACGCGGATTGAAGGGCGGAAGGGACAGGCTGTATCACAACAACGGCGACGGGACGTTCACCGACGTAAGCGAAAAGTTGAATATTGATCCGAACGCTTACTACGGGCTCGGTGTCCTGTGGCTGGATTACGACTTGGACGGCTGCCTCGATCTCTACGTAGCCGACGACTCGTCGCCCAGCATGCTGTATCACGGCGACTGCAAGGGAGGCTTCACCGAAGTGGGCGTACAAGCCGGCGTGGCATACAGCGCGGACGGCCGTGAACAGGCCGGCATGGGCATCGATTCTGCCGACTACGACAACGACGGTTGGCCTGACATCGCGAAAGCGAATTTTTCAGACGATAGCAACAACCTGTACCACAACGATCACAAGGGCGAATTTACAGATCTCGCAGGCCCCGCGAACTTTGGACCTGTGAGCATTCCCTTTCTTGGTTTCGGACTCAAGTTCCTCGACTTTGACAACGACGGCGGGAAAGATATTTTCGTAGCGAATGGTCACGTGAACCCCCAGGTGGACCAACACTCCTTTGGCGTGACCTACGCCGAACGGCCGCTGTTGTTCCACAATCTCAACAACGGGAAATTTGAGGAGATCGGCATGGCCGCCGGAACGCCGCTGGCTCGCCGTTATGTGGCCAGGGGCGCGGCTACTGCCGACTTCTTCAATGACGGCAGCGAAGACCTGCTGGTTAGTGTGTTGGACGGTCCCCCGCTTCTCCTTCGCAATCAAGCTAAGAAGGGGCATTGGCTCCGTGTCAAAACCATAGGCGCCGCTTCTAACCATGACGGTTTTGGCACCCGTGTGCAAATAAAAGCGGGCGGTTTGACTCAGACCGCTGAAGTCAGAGCCAACTCGAGTTTTGAGTCAGCCAGCGATCCGCGATTGCATTTCGGATTGGGCGCGGCAACGCGAGCAGATTCAATTGCCATCCATTGGCCCTCGGGCAAGACGGATACTCTCGGCCCAGAATCTGCGGATCAGGAACTGGTGATCCAGGAAGGACAAGGCGTGCTGGCACGGCACGCACACGTCCCAGCCCCAAGCAAGCCTGCCCAGTCGCGCCAGCATTTAACTCATCGAACGCCGTAGTTGAACCGGATCGGACGCCGACAGGGCGACAGGGTGCGGAAAGCTAAGCGGTACCGGCCGAGAGCCATTCGAAATCCTTGCTGGAGCAAAACTTGCTCTCGCTTCCCAAGTTATTTCTTTCCAAATTATGGAGCCAACCTTGGGCAGTTCTCCACTTCCTCATAGTGCAAAACCACTAACAGCTTGTAAGTTGTTGATTATTAACAGCCGCTTGTTTGGATGGTTATGTGCTGTTGCACACACCTTTTTGGGGGGGGGTGTGGATAGGCGCGAGTCGCCACTATCCCGTCCCGCTAGATTCGCTTTTCCCAAGGAATCAGCAAGATAGCTTGACAGCGGCCGTTCGAAGGAGCACAATGGCGCGCGTTTTTAAAACGACTGTTAAGACGCTCTCGCACTTACGTGTTGTGATGCAAGCAAGTATATGACGGTTGTCAGCTCTTGATGAGATACATCTCTGGTCTGCGGTCTCAAAACGATCGAAACGCTTGGGGAGGATAGTCGTTATGACAAGGCTACGCTGTTGCTTCGTTGCATTGTGCACGCTGCTGTTGACCTTGGGTGCGATAGCGCAGGTTCAAAACGGTCAATTCTCCGGCACCGTGACCGACCCTAGCGGGGCGGCGGTTCCCAACGCGAAGGTGACAATCACTAACCAGGCGATAAACCTGTCGGTGACGGTCATGTCGAATCAGACTGGTGCCTACAGCGCCAAAGAACTGCCGGTCGGCACGTACAAAATCACGGTGGAGGCAAGCGGCTTCAAAACCTTCTCCGATGTCGGCGTCGTGCTGAATGCTGGCTCAACTGCGCATGTCGACGCGAAGATGGCCCTCGGTCAGGCTCGCGAAGTAGTGGAGGTCACCAGCCAGGAAGTAGCGGTCAACACAGAAGATTCCAAGCTGGCCTCGACGGTATCGAGCACGCAGATCGACAACTTGCCGCTGAACGGCCGCAACGTGTTCGATCTGATGCAGCTTGCTACCGGCGCGGTCAACGTCAACGGCGTGGATTTTGAAAATGGTCACGGCACTGTCGTCAATGGCGTGCGCGAGGACTTCAACGGCTTCCTCATCAACGGAGTGTCGAACAAAGGCCTGAGCGGCGGCGCTGTCAACGTGCCCATCCAGGATAGCGTGGAAGAATTCCAGCAGCTGCAATTGAACATGTCCGCCCAGTACGGCAACAGCGCCGGCGGTACCGTGAACTTGGTAACCAAATCCGGCACTAACGCCTGGCACGGCAGCCTGTGGGAATATGTCCGCAACGACGCCTTCGACGCTAATGAGTACTTCCTGAATCAAAAGGGTATTGCCAAACCTGCTTTGCGCTTCAATCAGTTTGGCGCCACCGTCAGCGGCCCGATCATAAAGGACAAGTTATTTTTCTTCCTCTCCTTGCAGGGAGATCGCTTCACCACTATTGGGACGCCACAAACGAACACCCAAGAAACTGCTGCTTGGCGCAATGCGGTCATCGCTGCAGATGCCAACGCCAATGCGACTGGAAATCCGGCTATAGAAACGAATTCGACTGCGGCCTTGCTTTACAGCCATTTTGCGCCCGCGAACCCAGGAACCCCAACGGGCTTGACCTCGGATGGATATGTCTTAAATGTTCTTGGAACCTCGCAAGGTGCTCTCCCCGACTATTCACCCCTTCTGTGTCTCAGCAACAACTTGGGTGGAACATCGCTGATGGCGCAGAAATGGGCGCATATATTCGGTGTCACACAACAAGACATCACATTCATGCAAAAACCAGGTCTCAACCAAGGCAATGGCTGCGCTAATATTCCAGGCCTCCAAGCGGGCACGATCGATCGAGGCGCCCCGATACAGGAAACGAGCGTCGCGACGTTCAAAAGCCAGACCCAGACCTTGGGCAACCTGTTCAATGGCAACGAAGCCTCGTTGCGGCTGGATTACAATTGGAATCCCAACAACCGCTTCTTCCTGCAATACAACTACAATCGCCAAACTGACAAATTTGGCGCCTGCAACGCCGCTTGCACCCGCGGATTCGCCAATCCTTTGCGCAACAACTTCCCGCAGGGTTCTTTGAGTTATGTCCATACCTTTGGCCCGAGCGTCCTGAACGAGCTTCGCGTCGGCTACTTGCAGAACAATACCGTAATCACACCGAACGTTGGTGGCGTGCCGGCCATCGGTTTCGCTGACGGGTCGTCGGGATTCGGCTCTTACAACGGCTATCCCCAGTCGTTCAAGGAGAACATCTACACTTACTCGGACTTGGTCTCGATCAGCCACAAGAACCACAACATTAAGATAGGGGCAGATTTCCGGCGCAATATCGAAAACAGCGAGTTCAACGTGGCGCGCCCCTCCTACTATTTCTACGATCAAGTGTTCTTTGCCGCGGACGCACCTTACTACCAGGCGGCCGGCGTGGATCCTGGGATTTGTAAGGCGCCCTGCCCGCAGTCGTCGTATAATCCCGCGCCTCAGTCGCACCTAAACAGCAACTTTCGCCACTGGCGCAATATGGAAGTCGGGGCCTATTTTCAGGATGACTGGAAGGTCACCAAGCGCTTGACGTTGAATCTCGGAATCCGCTACGACCTGTATCAGCGGCACCACGAACTGAACAATCTGGCCACGACCTTTTTGCTGGGCTCGAATGCGCCAAACTCGTTCATCCTTGGCGGCAGCGATGGCTTGCTCAACCGCCTGTTCAATGCGAGCGACCCTAATAACTGTGCCAATCCCGCATTAGCTCAGGTGGCTGGCGGATGTGGGCCTGGGACAGGCGGTTTCGCACCGTCTGCTACCCTTGGCCAGGGCGATCACAACAACTTCGGGCCCCGCGTCGGCTTCGCTTGGGACTTGTTTGGTGATGGCAAGACCTCGTTACGCGGTGGTTTCGGTGTCGCCTACGAGGGTACACTCTACAATCCGCTCTCGAACTCACGCTGGGATCCCCCGTATTATTCCTTCAACGGCATCGCCGGAGGAGTTAACCAAGCGGGTGCGGATGTGGTGTATGGCCCAAGCACCTGCGGGGGAGGCGTTTGCAATCAGGATCCGACGGTAAAGCCAACCTTTACCGGACCTCCTACCAATCCCAATATGGGACCCGCTGGTCAGGCGCAGGCCCAGGGCAACATTAATGGATGGGACTCGGCTAACCCGAATTTTGCTGTTTTGACGGGAATCGTATTGCCTAAGGGTCTTCGGGATCCTTACGTCTATAACTACTATATGAGCATCCAGCGCGAGATCCTGCCCAAGACAGTAGTGCAGCTTGATTACGTCGGAACAACCGGGCATAAACTTTTCCGCGCCGAAGATATCAACCGCGAATCTGGCTCTCTGCTGCCTGCGGGCGCTACTGTTACTGACAACTTGGGTAGGACATTGACCGGTTTGGGCGGCCGTTTGAATGGGAA
>WNFD01002154.1_pt1 | contig 19836 bp, 18 predicted proteins | sample 5400491 | NCBI WGS metagenome assembly WNFD01 (sample SAMN13153343, study PRJNA577476) | soil metagenome | isolation source: 120 cm saprolite under Douglas fir tree site 2 hole 2 replicate 2 | place: USA:California | collected 2015-04-18
GAAACGCGCTCCGCGGTTGTTCGCGCACTGGGAGCTGCCGTACTGACCGGAAGGCAGGGCGGCACGAGCCGGATGAGCTGAGAGGTTCACGTCCGGATCTGTGAGGGCCGGGGGCTGAGATGCCCCCGGCTACTCGGCAACGCCTGGGACTAGCTCAGGCCGTAGCACCGCTGCCCGTCAGCGATAATTGAAATTTTACCCGAACGAACCGTGGTGCTTCTGGCCGGAAGGCTGCAAGCCGACGTGTCGTACCTGCTGTGCTACCATCGTGTCATGGCTCAGCGTGAGAAGCGCTCGGTATCGCTGCCCCCCGATCTGGCCCGGGCCGTTGAACAGGCCGCCAGGGCGCAGGGGACCAGCTTCAGCGGATGGCTGGCGGAGACGGCCGCGCACCGGCTCAAGCTCGAGGCGGGACGACAGGCGATCGCCGAGTGGGAGCGGGAGAACGGCCCACTGACCGAAGCCGAGCTGGCTGACGGGCTCGCGCGGGCGCGTTCCTCGCTCGGCCGGGCTCAGGTCCCGTCCGCCGAGCGCCAGTCCGCGTGACCGGATTGTTGCCATGGGTGGTGTCACCTACGAGACGGGCGCGCTGGTCGCCGCGGAACGTAACAACCGGCGGATGTGGGCCCTGCACGCGGGCTACCTTGCCGAAGAGGTGATTCCCGCGGTGCCTGCCCCGGTGCTGGCTGAGGCGTGGCGGGGAGGTTCCCGGCAGGCGAGCCTGGTCCGTTTCCTGCGCATGTGTGACATAGAGCCGATGAGCGAGGATCTTGCCAGGCATGTCGGCGTACTGGCCGGAAAGTCTGGCCACGATGACATTGTCGATGTCGCCGTGGTGGAAGGCGCCCTCCGTCGCGGGGACGCCATCGTGACCTCGAATGTCACGCATATCCGGAAGGTGGCGGAAGCTGCCTGTGCGGAGCTGCGGATCGAGAGCATCTGAGGAGGGCATGACCGAGGTGCCGTTGCGAAACCACGCGTACCTCCATCTGGCCCCGCGGTGCACTGTCCTCTGCAAGATCGTTATGGGCATCACCATGGGCTACATGCTGATCATGATGCTGTAGTAGTTGAGCTTGCTTTCGAGCCGGTCATGCGGGGGCAAGTAGGTGCCTGCCGGAGACCACCTGCGTTGCCAGTTCGCGGTATCCGTATTCGTCGAACAAGACGGTGAGCCGGTCGGCTTCGGCCTCGAGCACCAGGCCCGGGCCCCACTGGTGGTGCTCCACCCGTTCACCGGGCGAGAACAGCCCGGTCGCCACGACCGGCCGGGACTGCCCCGCATCGCAGTTATCGCAGGCCCCGCAGGCCTGCGATACCGCCTCGCCGAAGTACCGCAGCAGGAACCGCCGCCGGCAGTCGGTCATTTCGGCGTACCGGCGCATCATCTCCACGCGAGACCGCTCGACCGAACGGTGGTGGCTGGCGAGCTCCACGGCCCTGGCGGCTGCCTCGGCCGGGCCCGGCGCGTCCCCGGCTGGCTCGACCTGCCGGCGGAGCCGGACCGCGCCGGCCGCCTCCAGCAGGTTCAGCAGCTCGGCGAGCCGCCCCGGCGGCATCCCGGTGCGCAGGCCGAGCTCGCGCCGCGACAGCGGCCGGTCCACCGCCCCGGCCACGGCCACCAGGTCGCCGCGATCGGGCAGCCCCGCGGCGAAGTACCGGAGCATGCCCAGGTCCTCGGCCCGGTAGCAACAGATCGCGGCGGCCGGCTGGCCGTCACGCCCGCACCGCCCGATCTCCTGGTAATACTCATCCAGCGACCCGGGCACCGAAGCGTGCACGACGAAGCGCACGTCCGCCCGGTCCATCCCCATGCCGAACGCGCTGGTGGCCACGATCGTGGCCCCGCCCTCAAACGCCCGCTGGGCCTCCAGCCGAACGCCCCTGGCCAGCCCGCCGTGATAAACCCGGACGCCGAGCAGCGCCGCATAGCCCTCCGCCTCTTTCCGCGTCGCCGCGTACACCAGCCCCGAGCCCGCCTGATCCCGCACCGCCGCCAGCACGGCCTGCCGCTTGTCCTCCGCGCGGTGAAAAGCGGACACCGCCAGGTGGATCTCGGGCCGGTCGAAGTCGCGGATCACCTGCCGGGGATCGCGCAGCCCCAGCCGCTCGATGATCTCCCGCCGCACCGGCGGCGCCGCGGTCGCCGTCAGCGCCGCCACCGCCGGCCGCGCCCCGAACGCCTCAATGACCGCGCCCAGCCGCAGGTAGTCGGGCCGGAAATCGTGCCCCCACGAGGCGATGCAGTGCGCCTCGTCCACCGCGAACAGCCGCACCGCCGCCCGGGTCAAGCTGGCCCGCACGTCGTCACGCGCCAGCTGCTCCGGGCCCAGGAAAATGAATCCCGTCCGGCCGCTGCCCAGCAGCGCCTCAGCGTCCCGCCGCGCGGCCCGCCCGGACAGCCCATTAACCGTCACCGCGCTCAGGCCACGCGCCCGCAGCCCGTCCGCCTGCTCCCGCTGCAACGCCAGCAGCGGCGACACCACTACCACCGGACCCCCCAGCGCGACCCCCGCGACCTGGTAAATAGCCGACTTCCCCGCACCACTAGGCAGCACCGCCAGGCAGTCCCGCCCCGCCGCCAGCGCCTCCGCGGCCTCCACCTGCGCCGGCCGCAGCACGGCCAACCCGAGAACATCACGGGCGATCTGGCGAACCCGTGCCCCGGTCTCCTCGCCGCCATCCATAAAGATCAAAACCATTATGCCGAACGACCCTGGTGCGTCTCCCAGCACCAGCAGGCGAGCCCCGGCGGCCAGGGCGCATGGCCGGCTGTTGCGACCGGAGCTATGCTCCCGAATTCGCTGGCCCACGGAGCAGGCCACGTCGCCTTGGCATGACGATTGAACCGCCCTCGTACCAGGTGAGTTGGACGCTGGCGTACTGGTTTAGGTTCGGCTAGCTCAGCGGCGATGCCGGGCGCGTTCCTCTCGGTCCTCGTTCTGCCGGCCCGTCTCGCGATCATGTTCCCGTTGCTCGCGCACCTCGGCCGCTTGCTCGTCCGCGTGCAGCCGGCGCTCCAGTTGCCCAGCGCGGCGCTGCTCATCGGGCGTGGAGTGCCCTTCGCTCTCCTGCTCGTGCAGCGAATCGAGTTCCTCCTGCAGGGCGTAGTCACGTGGCCGGGGCGGCTCATAGGGGTCAGTCATGGCGGGTTCCTCCTGATAGTCCGGCGTGTTCCCCTCTCTATGAGATCGCACCGACGGCCGCCCCGCGCAGGGCGGGTCCGCCGTGGCCGTAAGACAGCCTGCTGGCGTTGCCCTGCCACCGCCTGCCGGCTGTGATGGGAACATGCCAGACAGACCGATGATCACGCATCCGCTCCTCAGGCTCGTTCGGCTGGAGCTCGACCCCGGGCTGCGCGCCCTCCAGGTAGGTTCGGCCGCATCTGACCTGGTGGTGACGGCCACGGTCCCGGTGCCGGATTCGCGCCCCACGCCCTACAAGGCCGTCTTGGTCGACCTCGGCATGAAGGGTTAGAAGCAAACGCCATAATCGATGTATGCGCGCAACCAAGAGGCGGCACCCGCTGCGACGCCGAGTCGTCGCGCCCCCGGAGGGAGTCGACCTTGCTTTGCTAGCCGCGCGTGCATCGTATGTGGGCAGCAGCGAGCACAAGACGTTCCCTTCCTTTGCCGGGCCGTTCAATCCGCGCGCCGACGCATCCAAGTGCGATCCTGAGCTGACAGACCAAGAGGAGCTGACGCGATGGCTCAGGGAGGCGATCAGGGCTGGCCACACCGGCCAGCTCTTCGAGGGTGATTTCCCGCGATACGCCTGGTGTCAGCACGGTGGCGTGACGTACGAGGCACGCTTGTCCAACCCGGGACTCGGGCAGTACAAGGGATACCCCCTCGAGCCAGATGAGCGCGTTGAGGGCCTGACGTGACAGCCGAATGGGAACTCAAGATCAGATGGGAGTGGGAGCCCGCAGAATCGATCCGCACCCCCGAACATCGCGCTACCTGGGCGCGCATCGAGATCAAAGTCGGTTCCGACTTCGTCACTCTGGTCGAGGACCGGGGGTCCGGAAGCTCACGCCGTTCCATTTACTGCCCGCTTTATCCCCTGGCCGAGTGGGTCGCGTACAACTGGTGGTTCTTGCAGGCAGACACCAGGCCATCGAGCTTCCTCGCGCAGGATGGCGTCCTGGCGGCTCTGGCTTCGCGGCCGCTGCCCGCGCCCCTCCGGGAACACCACTCAATTCGGGCCAGTGGTGACGGCTTTGCCTGGCCGGATCTCCTGATCGTCCCAGACGACGGCGAAACGCGTCTGGCATGGGGAGATGACAGCGCTCATTCGTCGCGGTGGCCGATCAGGTTTCTTACGCGCGGGGACCATAGGGTTCGAAGCGAACAGGTCCAGCGAGAACTCGAAGTCCTGGTCACCGAGACCTTGACCCGTCTGGCCGAACAAGGCATCACCGGGACAGTACTTGAAAAGGAATGGGCGGCGATCCAGCAAACGGATCCCGACGAGGCTGAATACTGCCGTGCCGCCGCCCGTCTCGGCCTGGATCCGTACTCGGACGCGGAGCCATACGAGCAGGACATCATCCAGGCGGCGCAAACCCTCGGCGGGCAAGTCCTGACCGATTTTCTCAACGCTGTCAGCCCGGACCACATCGGAAGAGCCCTGGCATGGATCTCCTCGCTCCGACCCGCCATCGAGGGCCGCCAGGCAAAATCGGGATCGACCGATCTGGCGGAAGTACCCTCGCTCGACGCCGAAGTAATCCAAGAACTGCGCGCAGCCGCGCGCCGCCCGACCGCGAGCGCATCCACCTTCCCCTGGGTCGTGGGTTACGAGCAGGCGCGCGTCATCCGGGGAGAGATAGCACCCGATAACAAAAGGCGGTTGGATGTCAACCGTTACGTCAGAGCCATTACCCGGAAGTCGCCAGACGTCAGCCTTCAAGCACTTGGCGCAGGTGCGAACACCAACCACCCACGCCCCATCGTCGTAATGGGCCAGAACCGGCCCGCCACATCAACCAGGTTCACCTTGTCCAGAGCTCTCTGGCATTACATCTGGGACGACGCACCACTGTTCATGGTTACCGCTGCTCATACCTACCGCCAGCGAGTCGAACGCGCATTCGCAGCTGAACTGCTCGCTCCAGCGGAAGGCATCGCCCAATTCCTCGAGAGCCCACCGGAGGCCGCATCCCAAGAGGAGCTCGAGCAGATAGCCCAGCGCTATGGCGTGTCATCGATGGTCATCGAGCACCAGCTGCGCAACCACCTGATAGCTCCAGCAGCCTGAAGTTCGAGGCTTGCGCCAAGGTGACCGGCCACCGGCGCGCGTTCGGACGATTCCCTCGGAAGCTCGACACTTTCGATCTAGGCTGCGTTCGGTGTAGGCCCCACGGCCGACGTTGCTTCGCTCGCGGTTGAGCGCGCGCCGAAGTGCGCGGGTGGGTGACGTGATGTTGTAAGAGAACAAGAAATTGTCCTCTTCTGCCACACGCAGCCCATTGACGTATATCCGCGCTGGAGTTCTCTTGTCTCTGGGCCGCAGCACCGTCCCGTACTGCGTGGCGCCCAGTTCCTCGTCACCGGCATAGTGGAGGAACTGGGCTTTCGCCTGCTCTACCTGCGCTTCGCTCAGTGCGTTGCCGTGCAGGACGAACTCGGTTCCGGTAAAGCCGGGGTCAGCCGGATCGGAGATAAGCGCGTGCAGCGTCTTGATGTCGGAGAAACCGTGCTTGGCCTGCCTGCCCGTGGTGATGTCGCCGTGCCGAGTCCTGATGGTGACGTCGATCCGATGCCGGTCGAAGGTGGCGAGGGCATCTTTCAGCCCGACTCCGAACTTGCCGACCACCCGATCCGGATGGGCCAGCTTCTCCTTGTTCTCGTTCTGGGTGAGATGCTCGTACCTGAGCCCGCGGCCCCAGTCGCGGATGTGCCAGCGTCCTTCGTCATCCTGGAAGATCTCCGGCTCGCGTGTTCCGGTGAGAGCTTGCTCATCGAGAGCGTTAGCGATCACCTCACGCAGCGCGTGTGCCACCGTCCAGTTCTCGAGTACCCTCTCGATGTTGAGATCGAACTCACGCGTGGCCATGACGCCTCCTAGAATTGCGCCTGCCTGAGCGTCGTCACCTAGTGTCGGCCGAGTTGAGACGTTCGGGCCCGCGAATTCTGGCCCAAGCCCATTATGCCCGTCTTATGATGATGCCAGGATTTTCTGCACCATTCTGGCCCAATCTCCGTCGGGCAGCAGCGCCGATGCAGGAAGGCACGCCGATGGCGGTATTCGTGGAAGACTGGGGGGCAAACTACGGCTCGGCCTACCTGGTCACCCCGGATGATGTCGGCTCCGCCACGGCCGAGCTTGTCGAGGATGGCCCAGACCTTCGGGTCCATGACGGCATGCCGCCCGAGCTTGGCGACGGCGCGATCGCGTTTGTCGACGGCGTCCGCCGGGGTGAGGCGGCGCTCTGGCAAGAGGACGATGCCGGACGATGGGGCCGCGGGGTCGCCGGCGGGCATGCGTGCGGTGCGGTGATCGCTGACGCCGCGGGCGCGGCATTCGGAGAATGCCGGGTACACCGCATGATCATCTGGGGTTCGGGCCTGGCAGGCGGGCTGCCGCCCATCCAAGGCGGCTGGTCCTGGGCCGTGGCCTCCGTTGCTGATCCGAATCCCGATGCACCTGCGAAGGAACTGCAGATACGGATGCGGCAACAGGAGGGCCTGCTGGCCGAAGACCTGTGCGCGGCCGGCTACTTGACCATTGTCGACGGGCCCCTCAACTTCGTCCGGAGCCGTGACCTGCCGGTGGTGGGATACGTGAAGACCCACCACCGGGCCCTGCTCGACCCCGAGCACCACAAGCTGATCCCGAAACTCGGCGCCGGACAGCGCACCTCGCTCTTCCGGCTGGGCGCAGACCGGTATTCCGCGTACCTCCGGCTAACTCCGGTGGCCGCCACCTCGAGTCCGTGGACCGGTATCGTCCGGATCGAGGTCCCTCAATCGGCTGGACTGGCCGCGGCGATCTCCACCGTCGACCGGATCGCGGGGATGATTCCGCGCTACGCCGGTGTCCCGCACCGGGACCCGCGGGCGCCACAGAACCTCCAGCCCATCGGCGCTCTGGAGCAACACCTCCGCCACCGGCTTGGCTCGGCGGCGCTTGCGACCCGTGCCGTGCGGGAAGCCGTGGCTATCTTTGCCGGAGCGCTGTTATGAGCCTGACTTTGCCCGCAGGAAAGTAGTGAGGGAGATGGACGTGATCCCGGTCGTATCGCCCGCAGGCACCGTCGGCTTGGTCGACGGATCAGTTCCGGCGAGTACCCGCCGCTTCCACGTCGTACTCGGGGACGATGCCGTGGCGCAACTCGATGAGCTGGTCGCGACCACCCAGACCCTGCCCGACGGCACCGACCTGACCCACTACGGCATCGTGGTGGAAGGCACCGGCCAGATCGAAGGGGCCGAGCTTCCGTCGGACACGAGCCGGATCAGCCGCGATCATACGATGCCCGGCATCACCACCCGGCGGGTAGAGGTCGAGATCCTGCGCACGGTGCCGGAATTCTGGCTCGCCCCGGCGCCCGGCGCGCCCGTGGTGAAAGCCACCGAGAAGCACCGTGAGCTGGCCCTGTTTCTGGATCAGATGGAGCAGCCGCTGGCGGTCGGACTGGATCAAGACGGCCAGCCCGTGTTCGTCGACTTCGCGTTCCTCAACGGCGACAAGGGCGGCCATGTATCAATCTCCGGCATATCGGGTGTGGCGACCAAGACCACCTACGCCCTGTTCCTGCTGTACATGCTGTTCGAGACCGACCAGGGGCTGCGCATGCTCGGCGCGCACGCCCCGCAGGCCCGGGCCCTGGTCTTCGCGGTCAAGGGCGAGGACCTCATGCACCTGGACCGGGCCAACGCCAAGTTCGCGGGGCACGCGGATGCCGCGGCGCAATGGGAGCGCCTGGGCGTCAGCTCTCCCGGGCGCTTCCAGAACGTCGAGCTCTTTGCCCCTCGTGCTCCCGGGGCCGGCAGTGGGCTCGTCACCGATGTCACGTCCCGCCCGTCGACCGAGGTGACGACCTACGGGTGGCCGCCGCTTGAGTTCATCCGCCAGGGTCTGCTGCGTTACTGCTTTGCCGAGGACGAGGACGCGTCCACGCAGGTTTCCTTCATCGAGCAGCGGGTCCGGGTCCAGCTGGCCCGCTGGGCATGGCCGCTGGCTGGAGAGTCCGGCGCCGCCGTCCTGTGCCAGCCCGACGATCAGACCTCCTACGTGTTCTCGCGAGTCATCCAGCGCAAGCGCGCTCCCCGGCCCGCGCGCGACGGCTTTCCTGTTCGCGACTTCGATGACCTGATCGAGTTCCTCACCGGCCGGGTCAGCCAGGACTCGCCGGCCTTCGATCCGTCCTGGACCGCCAGCGTCCAGGCCGGAACATGCTCGGCCTTCCTGCGCCGTATGTACGCCCAGGGCCCCAGGCTCGGGCACCTAATCTGCTGCGGCGTCACCCCCGTGCAACTGCGCAAGTCCATTACCGTCGTTGATATTCACAGCCTGCACGACTCAGCCCAGCGTTTCGTCGTGGGCGCTCTCACCTCGCGGATCTTCGAGGAGAAGCAGGGCTCGGGCCGGGAGCCGTTGCGTTTCATCGTCCTCGATGAGCTGAACAAGTACGCGCCGCGCACCGGGCGCAGCCCGATCAAGGAAGTCCTGGTCGATGTGGCCGCGCGCGGACGCAGCCTGGGCGTGCTGCTGATCGGCGCCCAGCAATCGGCCGGGGACGTCGACGCCAACATCATCCGGAACGCCGCGGTGAAGGTGGCCGGCCGGCTCGATGCCGGTGAGAGCGCCGAATACCGGTTCCTCACGCCGGAGTTGCGGGACCGCGCCGCGCGGTTCCTGCCGGGCACCATGGTCGTGGATCAGCCGCTGATCCCGGCGCCGATCCCGCTGCGGTTTCCCTTCCCGGCGTTCGCCACGTGCGTCGCCGAATCGGCGCCAGATCCAGCCGAGCAGGCGCGCGCCGAAGCCGACGCGCTGGGGCGCCTATGACCCGAGGAGAAGCCTGTGAGACTCCTGCACGTATCTGACTGGCACCTGGGCCGCACCACCTACAACGCCTCGCGTGCCGAGGACCACGACGCCGTCATCGCCGAGATCCTCGCCTACGCCCGCGAGCACAGACCCGACCTGATCGTCCACACCGGTGACCTGTTCGATGTGGTCCGGCCCGCATACCAGGACATGGCCCGGGGCATCGACGCGCTGCAAGAACTCGCCGTGGTGGCTCCCGTCGTCGTCCTATCCGGGAACCATGATTCGCCGGCGCTGTTCGACCTGTTCAGCCAGCTCATCGGACCGGGTTCGCCCATTCACTTCGCCAGCCGGGCGCGGCTACCTGACCAGGGCGGAGTCCTGGCCTTCCCCACGACGGCCGACGAGGAGATCCGGCTTGCGCCGCTCCCGTTCGTCCATGCCAACCGGATGCTGGACGGCTTCGAGGAGCCCGGGACCTGGTCGGCGCGGTATGCCGACCGGATTCACCTGGTCGAGCGGGCGCTGACCCGGGGCCTGCTCGACGGCTTCGACAACCGGCATCACATCGCTATCTTCGCCGCGCACCTGTACGTGGGAGGAGCGGTGCTTTCCGGAAGCGAACGCAGGGTCCAGGTCGGGGACAATTACGCCACCTACCTCGAGCACCTGCCAGCAGTGACATACGCGGCGTTCGGGCACATCCACAAACCGCAGGATCTTCCGGGCAGCGTCGTCACCGGCTGCTATGCGGGATCGGCCATCCAGCTCGACTTCGGCGAACTCGATGAGGCCAAGCGGATCGTCCTGGTGGACGCACGCCCCGGTTACCCACCCGAGATCCAGTCTCTCCCGCTATCCGGGGGACGGCCGCTGTGGCGGTTCGAAGGAACCATGGAAGAGCTCGCCGCCGCGGCACCCGGCGTCGGCCGCGCCCTGGCTCTCGCGACCATCCACTCTCCGTCCACGATCGCCGACCTGCACAGCCGCGTACAAGATCTGCTGCCCGACGCGGTCGTCCTCGACGTCTACCCAGTGGCCGCCGACCGGCAGCTCGGCGTGGCGGTCGCCGCGGCACCGGCCGGACCCGAGCCCGGAATCGAGGAACTGTTCCGCGGCTACCTGGCCGAGCAGGGTACGAAGGGAGCGGTCGCCGACCTTGTCATGGCTACCTTCAGCAGGCTGCTAGAGGCAATCGAGACCGAGCAAGAAGCGTACTTTCCTGAAGAAGCATCCATCTCAGCCGCACCGCAATCCCCCTCTTAAACAGCAGTGTCAATCGGGAAGATGACATTGAGTTGACATCCTCCCCCGCCTGAAGGCGGGGGATTCCAGCTACTACGCCGATTGGAGCAGCAGTTGAGGTTCGCGGTTCACGGGCCGGGCTACCCCGTCGCCTCCCCGCGCAGTCACGGCGTGCCCCGCCGCGATGTTGATGGCCGCGTTCACGTCCGCGTGGCAGGCGAAACCGCAGGCAGTGCACCGAAACCCCGCTTGGCTCTCACGCGAGTCCCGGTCCACCTGCCCGCACGCCGAGCACCGCTGGCTCGTGAACGCGGGTCTGATCTTCTCCACCCGGCCGGGCGCCTTGTCTTCCAGGCGGCGCACCAGCAGCCCCCACCCGGACCGCAAGATTCCCCGGTTCAGCCCGGCCTTCTGCCGGACGTTCCGGCCGGGATCGCCCCGCGTTCCTCTCGCCGAGCGGGTCATGTTACCGATCTGCAGGTCCTCGACCCGGATCACGTCGAACCGGCGCGCGATGCCGGTGCTGGTCTTCTCCGCCCAGTCCTTGCGCCGGTCCGTCTCGCGGGCCCGCAGCCGGGCGATCGCGTGCCGCACCCGCCCGCGGCGGTTCGACCCCCGCCTGGCGCGGGCCAGCGTGCGCTGCAGCCGCCGCAGCCTCCTCCGCTCCCGCGCGGTCAGGGCGGGGCAGTGCAGCATCTCGCCGGTGGACAGGGCCGCGGAGACCGCCACGCCCCGGTCAATGCCCACGGCCTGGCCGTTACCCGGGGCGGGAACCGGCGCGGGGATCACGGCGAAGGCGATATGCCAGCGGCCCGCCCGGTCCATGGTCACCCGGTAGGACGTCGCGCCCGGCGGCACCGCGCGGGACCAGCGGAACCGCACCCATCCGGCCTTGGGCACCCAGACCTGGCCGACGTGGCGGGATACGCGGCGCACGTCCCACTGCCGGCCGCGCCCGACGATGCGGAATCCCTCGTGCCGCCCGGCCTTGCGCCACGACGGCCGCCCGGCCGGGTTCTGCGGGTCGAAGAAGGCGGCCATGGCCTGGGCGAAGTCCCGCAGGGCTTGTTGCTGCACCGTCTGGGAGCCCGCGGCCAGCCACGGGTGCTCGGCCCGCGCCTGGGTGAGCTGCCGGCACTGCTCCAGGTAACCCGGCGCGCTCGCCCGGCCCGGGTGCCAGTGCGCGTGCTGCTCGACGGCCAGGTTCCACACGTACCGGGCGTGGCCGCAGTGGTCCCGCAGCACCGCCTGCTGGGCGGGCGTGGGGAGCAGCCGGTACCGGGACATGCGAACACACTAGCGAACACCACCGACATTTCTGGGGAGGTGAAGCGGCGTTTCCTCGCCGGCCTTAAGGCCGGGGTCTCCGCGCCGCGATCCTGATGAGACCGCTCACTCTCCGCATGTCGGGTCTGCGCAGCTACCGCTCCGAGGTAACCATCGACTTCGGCGATCCCGGGCTGATCGCGATCGTGGGTGACACCGGGGCCGGCAAGTCCTCGATTCTCGAGGCCCTCTTCTTCGTGCTTTACGGCGGGTGCACGTGGGATCACAGGGCAGCGGTGCCTCTCATCTCGGATGGGGTCAGCGTCATGCAGGTCGAACTGGTCTTCCTCGCCGAAGGCCGCCGGTGGCGCGTATTCCGATCAGCCTCCCGTACCAGCGCGCAGAGGCGCCACGAACTCGAGTGCCTCGACGACCAGTCGGTCCGCTTCGATAACGACGTCCCGGTCAGCAACGAGATCAAGCGCCTGATCGGGCTCGACCACGATGCCTTCGTGCGCACCGTGATACTCCCGCAGGGCCGCTTCCAGCTGCTTTTGCAGGCGACCAGAGCGGACCGCACGGCCATCCTCAAGGGGATCTTCCGGCTCGATCAGCTCGCGGCGGCCCGAGATCAGGCCGAACTGGTCGCCAGAAGGCTGCGCCCAGGAGTCGAGAACCTCAGACTCAAGCGAGCAGCGCTGCCTGCTGACCCGGAAGCGGTTCTGGCCGAGGCTCGTCAACGCCACGATCGGGCGCGCTCGCGCCTGGCTCACCTCCAGGATCTGGCCGCGAAGATATCGGCCGCCGCCAGGCAGCGGGACGACGCCGACCGACGGGCCGCCGACCTCGATGCGCGCGAACGTCAGGTCCGGGACACGATCCTCCCGACCGCCGGCGCCGACCTAGCCAACCTCGCAGCGATCGCCGCTCAGCTCGAGGAGCAGCGCCGCAGGCGAGATGCCGACCGCGAACGGCATCGCCGCGAGGCAGATTCCCTTGCAGGCCTGCTCCAGCAGGCGGCCAAGGACGGCGAAGGGCTCGAGGACCTGGCCAGCGCCGCATCGTCCATCGCGTTCCTCGACAAACAGCTACCGAACCTCGCCCGCGAGGCGGTCGGCTGCGAACAACAAGCACGAGAGTTGGAGGCGCTCTCTGAACGCCTTGAGAACCAGGAGGCCGCGGCCGCGTCACTGACCGCCCAGGCAGAGCAGGCCCAGGCCGAAGCCACACGGCTGGGCGCCGCCGCCACCGCGGCCAGCGACAATGTCAGCCAAGCCCGCGCCCGTCTGGCCACCGCCCGTAGCCGTGCTGCTACGTTCTCCGGTTACCAAAAGGCGATGAAAGAGGCGAGCGAGAGGAAATCCAAAGCCGCAGCAGCAATCGATCCCGCTGCCGCCCGTGCCCGAGCCGATGCTGACATACGCGATAAGGCCAGGTCAGCGCTGGAGGCCATCAGGCGGGCCCATGCGGCTGCGCACGCCGTGGAAGGATGCCGGCCCGGCGACGACTGCCCGATCTGCCAGCGTCCGCTGCCCGCGGACTTCGCCATGCCACCGCCCCCGGGCGACGCGGAAGCACGGGCCGATCAAGCAGCCGCCGAGCGAGCCGCCGAGCGATCATCCTCGGCACTGGCCGCACGGGAAGCCGAGCTCACCGCCGCGTCGGCCGACGTCGACCGAGCCGGGCAAGCTGCCCAGGAAGCCCGAACGGCCCTAGCCGATGCCATGGCGCAGCTGCACCTGATCCTTCCCGGAGCCGACCTCGCGACTGACGACGAAGCCGTACTCGCACCTCTCACCGCCGCCTCGCAAAGCGCGAAGGCCGCGTACGACGCGCAGGCCACCGAGGCCACCCGGCTCGCGGAGCAAGCTGCGACCGCCACGGCGACCGCCGACGCCCTCCACGCCCAGCGACAACAGCAAGCCGGCCAGCTCCGCAACCGTCAAAAGGCGCTCGATGCCCAGCGAACCACATTCCAGAACGCCATCGGCGGACTCCCCGCCAGCTACCGGGTACCTGTCCCGGCTACCGCCGAGGCGCTGGCCGCCGCGTCCGCGCGCGTCGCGGCCCGGCGTGCCGAGCTCGGTGATATCAATGACCAGCTCTCCGCGGCTCGCACGGCGATCGACCAGATCAGCCGCGATCTAGAGGCGCTAGCCGATCAGTACCGAGAACAGGTCGACGGACCAGCCCGGCGGCTCATTCCGCGGCTCGCGGCCGCCGCGGAACGGCTCAATGATCTGGCCGGCCTGCTGGCAGTATCGCCAGCCCCGGCCAGGTCCGGTGAAGGCCTGGCCAATGATGCGGAGTGGGCCGACCAGCTCAAGACAGCCACCGACGCGGCCCTCGCCCAGGCCCAGGCATCCGGCGCAGAACTGAAACAACGACGCGATCAGGCTGCTGCAACTATTACTGCCGCCCTGGCCACAGCCGGCGTGGCGGACGAGAAGGGCCTGCAGCAGGTCATCATCGAGGTGTCCTCGGCGCTGAACCGCGCGGCCGACGACATCCAGGTAGCGACCGAACAGATACCGCAGGTAGCCGAGCTGGTCGCCAAGATCGAGCAAGGGCAAGGCCTGCTCGCAGCGCTCGACGAGCTCACCCGGCTGCTGTCGGACAGCAAGTTCATCGCCTACGTCGTCACCCGCAAGCAGCAGGCGCTCCTGGCCATCGCCACCGAAGTCCTCGGTTCGATGACCGGGAACCGGTACGGCTTCTCCGAAACCTTCGAGATCGTCGACCGGCTGACCGGCCTTCCCCGCGGCGTCAAGACACTGTCTGGCGGAGAGACCTTCCTTGCGAGCCTGGCCCTGGCCCTGGGCCTGGTGGAGCTCGCCGGAAGAGGAGGCGGTCGGCTCGACGCGCTGTTCCTCGACGAAGGATTCGGCTCCCTGGACGCGAACTCGCTAGACGAAGCCCTCGACGCCCTCGGCAGGCAGGCCGAAACCGGCCGACTGGTCGCCGTGATCAGCCACCTCCGGTCCGTGGCCGAGGCCATGGACAGAGTCCTGGCCATAACGGCGGCTCCGACAGGCAGCCGGGCTCACTGGCTTGGCGGTGACGAGCGAGACGAACTGATAGCCGAAGACGTGGAGGCTGGGCTGCTTAGGGCTCGCGCGGGAATTAGGCCGGTTCGGTAGGGATTTGGCCCGTACGGTTGTGGTATGGGTGAACTAGTGGGTGATCGGGATTCGTTCGAGGTTCGGCTGGCGAACGTCTTCGATGAGGTCAAGCACCATCTGGATGAGCGGGCGCGGCGGCTGCTGCTGGGGGCGATGGCGCGGGAGATCGGCCACGGCGGGATCTCCGTGGTCGCGGAGGTGACGGCGACGGCCGCGGACACGGTGGGCCGGGGCGCGGGCGAGCTGGCGGCCGGGATCGAACCGGATGGGCGGATCCGGCGCAAGGGGGCGGGCCGTAAGCCGGTCACCGAGACCGATCCGGGGATCTTGGCGGCGTTGGATGAACTGGTAGACGCCGGATCTCGCGGGGATCCGATGCGGGCGCTGCGGTGGACGACGAAGTCGACGGCGAAGCTGGCCGATGAGCTGACCCGTGGCGGGCACCCGGTCGCGCCGCGCACAGTCGCGCTGCTACTCAAGCAGTCGGGGTTCAGCCTGCACGGAAATTCAAAGACGATCGAGGGCCGCCAGCATCCGGACCGGGACGCCCAGTTCAGGTACATCAATGACCTGGTGAGCTCGTTCCAGGCCGGCAGGCAGCCGGTCATCTCGGTCGATACCAAGAAGAAGGAGCTGATCGGCAACTATGCCAACGCGGGCACCGAGTGGTCGCGTGAGCCTGAGCGGGTCAACGACCACGACTTCGCCGATAAGCAGCTGGGCAAGGTCGCCCCGTACGGGGTGTATGACCTGACCGCGAACGCCGGCTGGGTGAACGTCGGGACCAGCGCCGATACCGCGGCCTTCGCGGTCGAGTCGATCCGCCGCTGGTGGGAGCACGTGGGCCGGCACCACTACCCGGAGGCGGCCAGGCTGCTGATCACCGCCGATTCCGGCGGGTCGAACGGATCACGGCTTCGGCTGTGGAAGACCGAACTCGCCACGCTGGCAGCCCAGGCCGGCCTGGAGATCACCGTGGCGCATTTCCCGCCCGGCACGTCCAAGTGGAACAAGGTCGAGCACCGGCTGTTCAGCTTCATCACCATGAACTGGCGGGCACGCCCGCTGATATCCCACCAGGTCGTCATCGAGACCATCGCCGCGACCACCACCAAGACCGGACTGAAGGTGCTGGCCATGCTCGACACCAGCACCTACGAGAAGGGCATCAAGATCTCCGACAAGGAGATGCGGACATGGGAGGCCCGCCACCTGCACCGCCACGACTTCCACGGCGACTGGAACTACACCGTGACGGCCGGATCCGCGACCGGCCCGGCGTGATCACGACACCCCCGGTATGCCAGAGGTTAATTCTGCGGGCGCCCTTAGTCGGCGAGCGCCAGGCGCGCCACGGCGTCGATGGGGTATTTGGTCGCGTTTCCCATGATGGCGATGCCCACGCCGCGGGTGGGGTAGATCCGGATCAGGCTGGACCGCCCCGAATCTGATAGAGACTCGGTTCTCCCAGATCTTGCTGTCTGGGGAAGGTATCTGTGTCATCTACGGTAACTCGTGGCGCCCTTGCTCAACCAGGTAGATAATTTTTCTGCCTTGTTTTTATCGAACGTCTGTTCATCGTGGTGGTGCGTGTTCATCCTCCGGTGGCCCCGCCACGCGGTTGCCTGAGGGGTTGGCATCTCCTCGTCGGGCCAGCCCCTAGTGGTGCCGTCGGTTCCCCGGATGGGGCAAGGGGGGCGCTTGCGCCCTCGCCCGCGACGCCGGAGGCGCCCTTGAGTACGCCCGGCATGGGCGATCGATTGGGGGTGAAAGTCCCCTGGAGGAAGAGGTGGTGCTAACTCCGAGCCGGAGGCAACTGCGTCGCCGTGAGGCGGGGTGGGAAGGAAGCCCGAGGCGTATCCCTGCACCGAGGAACACGAACCGCGTATGAGGCTGGGCGATCTGGGTGAGCCTGCTCAAGAAGGTAAAGCCCGTCACCATCGACAGGGTCGCCACGTAGACGCGGCGGGCGCAGGGGGAAATTGGTCGTTCTTATCCGGGGAGATCTGCCTGGGTGTCGGTTGTGCTGTGGTGTCGCCGCGCCGACAGCTCGCACCGTGAGGTGCGGGCTGACCGGGCAGAAGTCAGCAGAGGTCGTAGTACCGGCCGGGATCGGATGGCGGCCGGGAAGGACCGAACGTCGAGTGAGACGGAGGAGTCGGTGTTGCTCGTGCCGGTCGCATTGATCGCAGCCATCCCGCGGACGCGGGCCAGTTGCCGGGAGGAGACGGTGAGTTCCGTTGAGCACCGCAGTTGAGCGTAGCGGCCGGCCGGCGCGCCCCGAGGAGGCTGTCATCCCTGGCCTGGAGGTGAGCCTGTGGGAGCAGCTGCTCTCGCCGGAGAATCTGGGCCGGGCGCCGTGGCGTGTCAGGGCCAACGCGGGCGCGCCCGGTGTGGACGGCATGACCACGGAGGAGCTTGTCCCGTGGCTGCGCGAGCACTGGGCGCAGGTCCGCCAGGCGCTGGACGCGGGCACGTACCGGCCGTCGCCGGTCCGCCGGGTGGTGATCCCCAAGCCCGGGGGCGGCGAGCGTTTGCTGGGGGTGCCTACCTGCCTGGACAGGCTGATTCAGCAGGCTATTGCGCAGGTGCTCACGCCCATCTTCGACCCGGGTTTCTCGGGGTCGTCGTTCGGGTTCCGTCCCGGCCGGTCCGCCCATCAGGCGGTGCGGGTCGCGCGGCGGTGCGTCCAGGACGGCCTGGAGTGGGTCGCAGACATCGATCTGGACCGGTTTTTCGACCGGGTTCAGTTTGATGTGCTGATGGCGCGGGTGGCGCGCAAGGTGGACGACCGCCAGGTCCTCAGGCTCATCCGGAGCTATCTGGAGGCCGGGGTGATGGTCGACGGGATCAAGCAGGCGACGGTTGAAGGGACGCCACAGGGCTCCCCGCTGTCGCCGGTCTTGTCGAACATCATGCTGGATGATCTGGACCGGGAGCTATGGACACGAGGTCATAGGTTCGTCCGTTACGCTGACGATCTCCGGGTCTTCGTGCGCAGCGAACGGGCCGCTCAGCGGGTGTTCGAGAGCGTCTGCGGCGTGATCGAACGGCGGTTGAAGCTGAAGGTGAACCGGGAGAAGTCCTCGATCCGGCGCGCCGCGGAGGCGACGCTGCTGGGGTTCGGGTTCTACTTCGACGGCTCGCAGGTCAGGATCCGGGTCGCCCCCAAGGCGATCAAGCGGCTGAAGAGCCAGCTACGGGTCCTGACAGGGCGGAGCTGGAGAGTGTCGATGGAGTTCCGCATCGGCAAGCTGAACAGGTTCATCACCGGCTGGATGGCCTACTTCCGGCTCGCGGACACCGAACCGGTGTTCCGCAGCCTGGACGGATGGCTGCGCCGCCGCCTGCGGCAGGTCCGCTGGAAGGAGTGGAAGAGCACCGCCGCCAAGCGGCACAACCTGCGGATACGCGGTATCTCTGAGAGCAACGCCCGGAAATGGGCGGGTAGCAGCAAGGGATACTGGCGGGTTGCTGGCTCCAAGGTCCTTCAGGTGTCCCTGCCCAATGCCTACTGGAACCGCCTCGGCCTGAGGACCCTGAGCCAGACCTGGCAGCGTCTCAATCCGACGGCTTGACGAACCGCCGGATGCGGGCCCGCATGTCCGGTGGTGTGGGAGGGGGCGGGACGACCCCGTCCCCTACCCGATCCTGGCCGGGGGTTCGGTGGCATCGATGACCACCCGGCGAGGAGATGCCCCTGCCCCGCCCCCTTTCACCGTTCGGGTTGCCCCTATCTCTGAGGAGGGCCGGGGTCTGGGGCAGCGCCCCAGCGGGTGCGGGCGGAGCCCGCCTGAACAGGTCAGTGGCGGCCATGCCGCCTCCTTTACGTGGTCTTCTTGGTCTTCCTGATGCTCTTGCCGGGCGCCTTGCTGCCCGATGCGGGAGCGGCCGGGTCCAGTTCGCCGGCGTAGCAGGCCTGCTCGTATCCGGCCGGCGGCCGCCTGCCGATCGGCCAGAACAGCCGCTGCTGGCTGAACCAGCCGACCCAGGTGGCAGTGGCCGTCTCCACCTGGCCAGGTCCCGCCACGGCCCCTGGTGGGCGATGACCTCGGTCTTGTACAAGCCGATCATCGACTCGGCCAGGGCGTTGTCGCAGGAATCGCCCACCGATCCGACCGACGGGGTCATCCCGGCCGCGGTCAGCTCCCGCCCGTACCGGATGGCCAGGTACTCACTGCCCGCATCGGAATGGTGGACCGCCCCGGCCACGGTGACGCCCTCACGGCGCCGCGCGGCGACCGCCATGACCAGGGCGTCCAGCACCAGGGTCATGCGGTGATGCCCGGCGGTCCTCCACCCGACGATCATCCGGGAGAACGCGTCGATGACCAGCGCGGTGCAGACAGTCCCGGCCCAGGTCGCGACGTAGGTGAAGCCGGCCAACTGCAACCGGTTCGGCGCGACGGCGCAGAAGTCCCGGCCGGCCAGATCGCCCGGCCGGTCCTGCGAGGAGTCCGGCACCGTGGTGACCACCTTGTACCCGCCGCGCCGGACCCCGCGCAGGCCGAGCCGGCGCATCAGCGGCTCCACCGTGCACCGGCCCACCGGAATGTGCTCGCGGTGCAGGTCCCACCACACCTTGCGGGCCCCTGACCGTTCCCCGCTGGCCTTGAACACCCGCACGATCTCACCCTCCAGCCAGGCATCGCGGACCGTCCGCGCCGACGGCGGCCGCGACCTGGCCGCGTAATAGGTCGACGGGGCGATCCCGTACCCCTCCTGGCGCAAGACCCGGCAGATCGGCTCGACCCCGAACCGGTCCCGGTGAGCGTCGATGCAGGCGACCATCAGGGTCAGTGCCGGTCGAGCCCGGCCGCGAAAAAAGCACTCGCGGTACGCAGAATCGCATTCGCCCGCCGCAGCTCGGCGTTCTCCTTCTCCAGCTGCCGGATCCGGGCCGCGTCCGCGGTCGCGGTCCCCGGCCGTGACCCGTTGTCGATCTGGGCCTGCTTCACCCAGCCCCGCAACGTGTCAGGGTTGATCCCCAGCTCCTCACCGATCCGCCGGCACGCCCCCGACACCGACCCGGCCGACTCGGCGATGTCCAGCACGAGCCGCACCGCGCGGTCCCGCACCTCATCCGGATACTTCCTTGGTGCTGCCATGACTCCCACCATCCGTTGGTTGGGAGCCTCTATCAATCCCGGGGCGATTCACGCGGAAAATCGCCGGGCAGCTACCTGCTGAGCAGTACCCCACC
>WNFD01002528.1_pt1 | contig 19833 bp, 16 predicted proteins | sample 5400491 | NCBI WGS metagenome assembly WNFD01 (sample SAMN13153343, study PRJNA577476) | soil metagenome | isolation source: 120 cm saprolite under Douglas fir tree site 2 hole 2 replicate 2 | place: USA:California | collected 2015-04-18
GGAGGCTGCGGTCTTGGCCACCTCAACGGCAACCGTGGCGGAGACAGCGCGTAGATTGTCAACGTGCGGCAGGAGGGACGCTCCGGGCTGTTTGGCATCCACCTGATCCGCGACGGCTTTGGCAGCGGCGGTGAACATGGCATCGCTGACCTGGCGCGCGCGCGCAACGATCGTGCCCAGGCCTAGACCGGGATAGAGCAGCGCGTTGTTGGCCTGTCCGATGACGTATGTAATGCCTTTATAAGTGACGGGGTGCGAAGGAATGCCGGTGGCAACAAGCGCACGTCCATCCGTCCAGGTGATCAGATTGCCGGCGCTCGCTTCCATCAGTTGGGTCGGATTCGAGAGAGGAAAGATGATGGGGCGCTCAGTATGTGCCGCCATCTCCTTCACGATCGACTCCGTAAACGTTCCTGGCGCGGTCGAGGTTCCGATGAGCATGGTCGGGTGGACCTGGCGCACGACTTCGGCCAGGCTGATGCCGCCCTGGGGCATATCATGTTTCCAGTCTTTGACCTCGCTGGCAGGGCGAGCATATGGGACCTGGAAGTCGCGCAGGGCATCGCCCATGTTATCGAGCAGAAGGCCCTGGATATCCACACACCAGAAACGGCGGGTCGCCTCTTCTTTGGAGAGACCAGCCTGCATCATGGCGATGCGGATCTGATCGGCGTTGCCGCTGCCAGCCGTGCCAGCGCCGAAAATGACCACGCGCTGATCACGGATACTGGTTCCTGCAACGCGTAATGCAGTGTAGATGGCGGCAAGCGTAATGGCCCCAGTTCCCTGCACGTCATCATTGAAGGTGCAAATCTGATGGCGGTACTTCTCCAGGATGCGCCTGGCATTACTGGGTCCGAAGTCTTCCCAATGCAAGAGCGCTTTGGGGAAGAGTTTGGTGGCCGTTTTGATATAAGTATCGATGAAGGCATCGTAGCGTTCGCCACGCACGCGGGCATGCCGGTTGCCGATGTAGAGGGGGTCGTTGAGCAGGCTTTCACGGTTCGTGCCGACGTCGAGCATGACGGGAATCACGCGCGCCGGATCGATCCCGGCAGCAGCGGTGTAGACGGCAAGCTTGCCAACGGAAATCTGGATGCCACCGACGCCCCAGTCGCCGATGCCGAGGATTTCTTCGGCGTCGGTAGCCACCAGCAGATCAATGTCGTCGGGTCCGGCACCAAGGTTGCGGAACGACTCTTCGACGCGTTCAGGATGGTCAATGGACAGGTAGACGCCACGGGGACGGCGGTACTCGAGGCTGTATTGCTCGATCGCGATGGCTACCGTCGGATCATAGATGACCGGCAACATCTCGTACATGTGTTCGGACAGCAGCTTGTAAAACAGGACTTCGTTACTGTCCTGCAGCATATTGAGGTAGATGTTCTTCCTCGGGTCGTCCGGCTGCTGTTGGTACTGCAGATAGGCGCGTTTCACCTGCTCATCGAGGGTGGTCACTGCTTCGGGCAGAAGGCCGGTCAGGCCAAACGTTGCTCGCTCCTGGTTGGTGAAGGCATCACCTTTGTTCAAAAAGGGCTCATGTAACAAATCGGGGCCAGTCATCTGCACTTCAAAGCGTTTACGCGGTGAAGGTGTTCCTGTAACCTCGCGAAATTTTACTCGCAGCCGATTTTTGGGCTACACTAGAATGGACAAACATACATGGAGGGCATCTCCTAATTCAGATGCACCTCTCTGGTCTAGCATAAGCAGGAAGTGTCATGAAAGTGTCATGAAGGTGTCATGGGCAGTGGTCTGAAAGGCTGATTGTACCCTGCGCGAGGATTATCCGGTGAGAAACAGGTAGATAGCCAGCAGAATGCCGACAAGACTTGCCAAAATCGTTAAAATGATGGGAAAACTGGCAGAAGGATGGAAACGTTCTGCGTCGATGGTACGACGATTATGTAAAAATCCCAGGAGAGCTACAATCATCATAATAACTCCCAGGACTGTCAAGCAAACGCCAAAGAAAGAGGAAAGGTGGTAAGGGATTACGCTCGTGTTGCCTTTCAAGCCTAATTCATGTAGGAGCAGTCCAAAGCGCTCCACTACAAAACCAAAGGTGATAGTCGCCAGACCGGTACGTATCCAGGCGAGAAAGGTACGCTCATTGGCTAAATGGTCAGAGACCTTCTTGCTTATACCAACCTGTTTGGAGGGAGGCATATTCTGCCCATCTGTAGTTTTTATGTCATCCTCTTCTTGCTGAGCCATAAAGAAAGCCTTCCAGTCTACAAAGCCCAATGGTCATTATAGTCGACTGGACTGGAGGAAACAACAGCATAAAGACTGGTGATTACCTATAAGTCCGCCCGAGATTCTTCGCTGCGCTCAGAATGACAAAACCTCTGGCTGTCATTCTGAGCGCAGCGAAGAATCTGTAGCGCGAAGTCGTCCAACAGACCCAACTCACGTCGCCTCGACGACTTATGGGTAATCACCAGCATAAAGAGAGGAGCACGATTAGGAAATGCGAATATTCACTCTGTGCCAGGCGTTGTTCATGTAGCCCTTGAAGTTCCAGAGTTGTCTCACGTCCTCTGGCTGTGTCTGCCTGGATGCGTCCCACGCTCGTACGATCACCTGGCAGTCGCCAGGGGAAAGGGCTATTGTCACCTCCCAAAAGCACCAGGCATAAGGATCAGCGCGCTCGACGATGTTGGCCGTCGTCCAGGTCTTTCCTCCATCGACAGAGAGTTCGACCCGCTCAACAGGAGCTCGTGCGCCGGTTATTGCATAGCCCTGGATACGAGTTGGTCCTGTCGCTATGGTCTCGCCTTCTTGCGGCGTCGTGATTACAGCATTGAGTGTCAGATCTTCTATGGTCTTTCCGCGACTCCAATCGGCTGTTTGCGCGGTAATCTCTGGAGGGAAGACCTTATAATCGCGAGCCTGGTAAGGGTTGGTCGACGGGTGCTCCTGAAGCGTGATTTCGCGCAGCCACTTGACGCTCCTGGCGCCGATGTAGCCCGGCACGATGACACGCAGAGGAAACCCATGTTCTGGAGCAAGTGGCTCATCATTCATCTCATAGGCCAGAAGCACATCTGGAGAGAAGGCCTTCTCCAGCGCGATGGAGCTTCCAAAATGCACCTTCTCCCCCTCAAATTGCGCCTCATCGAGACTGGTAAAAGCGACGTACCGGGCATCTGCCTCCACTCCGACGGCTCGCAGCACCTCTCGTAAGGGAACGCCGCGCCATTTTGCTGTACCGATGACGTCCGCCCTCCAAGGAACTTCTCCGGGAATAGGCTTGACTGCCATGAGTTCATCCCTTCGATTCCCCGCACACTCAAGTGTTGCCGTCACTGTGTGCACAGGAGACATCGATCGAAGTTCGTCCAACGAGAGTTCTCGTTTTCGCTGGACCATACCAGTGATAAGAAGGCGGTAGCTTGTCGGGTCCACAGCCGGAATGGAACCATGCGTGCGTACATAGAAATGCTGCTGTGGTGTGAGAAATGATTGACGCAAGAGGTCCCCTGGTGGTTCAGCGTTCAATGGTTGCTCTTGATGGACAATCAACTGCGATTGTATAGGATGTATTGTCATGACGTTCTCCCTTTCGGATCATCTGAGGGCATTTCCTCACGCAAAGGTCCAGCCGGAAAGGTTTTGGACCACGACCCAGCTGACGCACCTCGCCTCTCTCGTGCAAGTATAAGGAGGAAGTGTCATGAAGGCGTTATGAGCATCGTCATGAAAAGGTGTCACTATATGTCTCGTATATTTGATTTGATGATATCGACGACCTCATCAGCGCGCCCTGAGAGCATCAGCCTGGTCATCGATAAGGCGTACCCCTTTACTTGATCAAATTCAATGTGCGGAGGCAAAGAGAGCGCATTTGGATCAGTAATGACATCGACGACGACAGGGCCAGGGTGTGCAAGCATTTTTTGCAGACCGGGGCGGACAGCGGCCGGATCCTCAATGCGAATCCCCATGAAGCCGACAGCTTCAGCCACCTTCGCGAAGTTTGGATTTTTGAGATCAGTCTGGTACTCAGGATAGCCCGCCACTTCCATCTCCATCTTCACGAGGTCGAGCTGGCTATTGTTGAAGATCAGGATTTTGAGCGGGAGATCGTACTGCAACACCGTCAGGAGGCCTCCCATCAGCATAGCAAAGCCACCATCCCCACACAGAGCTATGACCTGGCGATGGGGATACAGGAGTTGCGCACCGGTAGCCTGGGGCAGGGCATTGGCCATCGACCCATGGTTAAAGGAACCGATGAGACGGCGCTCTTTCATTGGTTTGAGATAGCGTGCCGCCCAGACCGTCGGCATCCCCGTGTCAGCAGTAAACACCGCGTCATCGCTCGCCAACTCGCTGAGCGTGGCTGCCACATATGCAGGATGAATCGGTCGCCGTTGGTGTCCCTGATCGACGTAGACGTCAAACTTTTGACGCATCTCCTCAGCTTCGTGCAGCGCTTTTTGCAGGAACGTCCTGTCCTGTTTCGGCTGCAGCAGTGGCAAAAGCGCGTTGATGGTTTCTCTGACATCTCCCCACAGCCCAAGATCAAGGCGAGAGCGACGTCCAAGATTTTCAGCACGGATATCGACCTGGGCGATGCGTGCTTTCGTGGGCAGGAAGGCTTCGTAGGGAAAGTCGGTGCCGAGCAGCAGCAGGAGATCACATGCATGCATGGCATTCTTTCTATCCCGCGCACGCACAAGGAATTATTATTATGAGGACGGCGGAAGCTTGTTGGGAAGTGAGTGATGCAAGTAAGCATACTCTTGTTCTACTTCCAGTTTACACTCACACAATGCACTACCTTGATGCTGAACACCTTGCTCCTATCGTAACTGCTCAGGACTTCTCACCACCTTCGGTGGTTCGCAAGAGGTTTTTCCTGCGGGCTTTGCAGCCTGCGGCTGCAAAGCCCGCAGGAAAAAAGACGCGAGTCGCCATACAATCAGCACAGATTGAAAGGAATCCACACGAGAAAAGTTCATGTACTTAGCGTTTTAATAGTGATTAAGCGGATTTGATATGATATAATCTAGCTGCCTTTTTTCTGGTCTCATTCTCATCTTTCAAGGGATGCGTGGAGTTGTCTCGCACAACAGTTGATCTGCCCTTTGCTTGCGCCGTTGGGGGTGGACATGCAGAAGAACCTGTCAAGTAGCTCCGACCTGCGGCTTGCGGAGTTAATAGCCGCGCTCTCGCTCGCCTCCGACCTGGGCATGGGCCAGCCCATGGAGTATGCGCTCTGCTCGTGTGTGCTGGCCATTCGCCTGGGAGAAACGCTCGGCTTCAGCGAGAGCGAACTGCGCGAGGCCTATTACCAGGCCTTGTTACGCTATATCGGCTGCAATGCGGAAACGTATGTGTGGGCAGCTATCGTGGGAGATGAGCTCGCCTTACGCACGGACCTCGCTGCCCTTTACAATGGGCACACCTCCAAGGTACTCGGCCTCATGGTTCGCTCTATCCGGCAAGCGAACGAGGGGGCCTCACCGCTACACCTTGCCCATATGGTCGCTCAGGGGTTATTGGCCTCTCCGCAGCTCTTCAAGGAAGGATCCATCGGACATTGCCAAGTTGCCAGCCGCCTCGCCGCCCGCTTAGGATTCGACGAGTCCATTCAGCGTGCCCTCATCCAGTCGTACGAGCGCTGGGATGGTCGAGGACTCCCTGGAGAGGTCAAGGGGGAGCACATCGCCCCTGCTGTCCGCGTCGTGGCCCTGGCTCAAGACGTCATCATCTTTCACCGCCTGGGCGGCGTGGAGGCAGCGGTGGCGATGGCACAGGAACGCAAAGGGACTGCCCACGACCCCCGGATGGTCGAGCGGTTCTGCCGGCAGGCAGCGCACTTGCTGGCAGGGATTGAGGAAGAGCCATCCTGGGAGGTGGTGCTCGCTCTGGAGCCTGGAGCACGGACCACCCTCTCGGAGATGCAGTTCGATGCTGCCTGTGCGGCTATTGCCGACTTCGCTGATATGAAGTCGCCGTATACGCTCGGTCATTCCAGAGGCGTTGCTGAGCTCGCCGCCTCGGCGGCAGGCCGCTGCGGGCTGCCAGAGGCCGATGTGGTGGCCATACGACGGGCAGGGCTGCTCCATGATATCGGGCGCGTGGGCGTTTCATCTGGTATCTGGGAGAAACCGGGGCCACTTTCAGAGCGTGAGTGGGAACGCGTGCGCATGCACCCCTACTATACCGAGCGCGTGTTGGCCCGACCACCCGCACTGGCGCGATTAGGCGCCCTGGCATCATTACATCACGAGCGGCTTGATGGTTCGGGCTACCATCGCGGCGTGCCGGCAAGCATGCTGTCGCCAGCAGCTAGAATTCTTGCCGCAGCCGATGTCTACCATGCGATGATCGAGCCACGGCCCCACCGTCCAGCGCGAACCCCTGAGGCTGCTGCCGAGGAGCTGCGACGCGAGGTCCGTGCAGGGCGACTCGACAGTGAAGCGGCGAGCGGCGTGCTGGCCGCTGCAGGTCACCGTGTTCGCTCGACCCGTCGCGAATTGGTGGCTGGGCTCAGCGAGCGCGAAGTGGAGGTCCTGCGGCTGATCGCACGCGGACACTCCAAGAAGCAGATAAGCGGGCTTCTCACGATCTCCCAGAAGACCGTAGATCACCATATCCAGCACATCTATAACAAGATTGATGTCTCCACTCGGGCAGCGGCTGCCCTCTTTGCCATGGAGCACGACCTCCTTGCTGACGTGGGATGAGACAACAAAATAGGGCGAACGCCCGATGTTGTCGCATCCCAGGTTGAGTAGACTACCACTAGACAAGGTAGTGGCGTACTGAAGCAAACACAGCAGGTGCGGCTCATAGCGCACCAGGGAGATGCCAATGACAACCCAGGTGAAACCAGAGCAGTCAGACCTTCCAGACAACATCGAGCAGTTGATAGAGCAGCGCGTCGAATCACTGGTGGCTGGGCGCCTTGACGCGCTTGTGAAGGAACGTGTCGCGCAGGCCATGAAGCGCGATCCTGCGAAGCGAAAGGTGGCGATCATCGCCTCAAAGGGAACGCTTGACATGGCCTACCCACCACTCATCCTGGCAACGACTGCCGCAGCGATGGATGCAGATGCGCGTATCTTCTTCACCTTCTATGGCCTGAACCTTCTGAAGAAGGGTGGACCAGAGAAGCTGCAGGTGGCTCCGATCGCCAATCCGGCCATGCCGGTGCCGATGCCCAATATTCTCGGAATGCTTCCTGGTATGACGCCTATGGCGACCAGGATGATGAAGGGCATGTTTGCCAAACACAACGTTGTCTCGGTTCCTGAATTGCTCCACCAGGCTATCGAATTGGACGTCAAGCTGATTGCCTGTCAGATGACCATGGAGGTCATGGGCATCCGGCGCGAGGACCTGATCGATGGCATTGAGTTCGGCGGGGCGGCCATGTTCCTGGGTTTTGCCACAGGAGCACATACGACCCTCTTTATATAATGGCCTCTGGAGAGAAGACTTCCCGTGAGCGGCCCTTCCCCTTCGCTGCGCTCAGGGCTGCGGCTCATGCGTGGAGGCGTGACATTACTGGCGAGAGGTCCTGGCTGTCATTCTGAGCGAAGCGAAGAATCTCCAGGTAGAGCCTACAACCGGGTATGACAAAAACATTGGAGCGTTGAACACTGTTCGCTGGTAAATGCGTTCATCACGACAGCACAAGCAGGGAGAAACCAATCATGAGCGAAGCAATACATGTTGATCGGCAACTAGATGCCAAAGGAATGCTCTGCCCTATGCCCGTCATTTCTGTCAAGCGAGCCATCAAGGATCTGCAACGCGGCCAGGTCCTTGTTGTGAGCGCGACCGACAAGGGAGCCTGCCGCGATATTCCAGCATGGGCTGAACAGACAGGCCATGCACTCCTGGAACAGACCGAGGAGAACGGCGTCTACACCTTCTACATTGAGAAGGCCGGCTGGGAAGACGAAGAGTGAGGCGAAGATGTACTTTCGCCAACTGCGCCTACCAGATATAGGCTGCGCATCATATATTGTCGGCGGTGATGGGGTATGTGCAGTCATCGATCCGCGCTGGGATGCTGTACCGCAGTATGCCGGCCTCGCCCGGCAGCAGGGTCTGCAGATCACGCACATTCTTGAGACCCACATCCACGCCGACCACGTCTCGGGTGCTACCCGCCTCGCCGCCCGCACTGGGGCGACCATTCTGATTCACCGCCATGCCCTGGTCACCTATGCGCATGGCGACGTTGACGATAACGAGGAAATTGTGATTGGACCCGCCCGCATGCTCGTGCTGCATACGCCTGGCCATAGCCTTGATAGCATTAGTGTGCTGGTGTGTGACGTTGAGGGGAACGAGACGCCGCGGCTGCTGAGTGGTGACACGCTGTTCGTTGGAGAGATTGGTCGACCAGATCTACATGGCAACCAGGCGGCGAGTCTCGCTGAGCTGCTGTACACGAGTCTCCATGAGCGCATACTCCCGCTTGGAGATGAGATAGAGGTCTATCCTGCTCACCTGGCTGGCTCGCTCTGCGGACGGCACATCGCTGCTGAGCCTTCAACGACCATTGGTCGCGAACGGCGCACTAATCCAGCGCTGGTCGGCCGCGAACGTGAGACCTTCGTTCGCAGCATTGTCGCTGATCTGCCTCCTCGTCCACCAAATGTCGAGCGCATCCTCCAGCTCAACCGATCGGCAGCGCCCACCAGACGACCAGAGGTATCCAGGGTAACCCCAGAAGAAGCACTGGCTCTGTTAGACCAGGTTGCCATGATTGATGGTCGAGATGCACCCGTGTTTGCACAGGGGCATCTGAGAGGGGCGATCAATATCCCCATCGGCTACGGTCAGTTCGGCGTCATGGCCGCCTGGTTGTTTCCACCGGAGACAGGGCTGCTGCTCATTCCCGCCGACGACGAAGACCTTGGCGATGCCATTGACTCCTTGATGGCGGTCGGGATGACCAATCCGCTGTCGGCACTTACAGGTGATCAAGGAGAGTGGAAGGGCGCAGGGCTGACCATCGCGGAGACGCCACTGGTCAATGTAGAAGACCTGGCTCATCGTATCACTGCAGGCAAGGTTGGCACACTCGTCGACGTTCGTGAGAAAGGCGAGATGGAACAAGGAACGATCACGGGAGCAATCAGCCTCCCCTACCGTGAGATGCGGACGTGCGAGACAGTGCCATCCCTGGCGGAACCAGTCGCTGTGTTTTGCAATAGTGGGAATCGCAGTAGTGTCGCCGCGAGCCTGCTTGAGCGTTTAGGGCTGAGCGCCATGAACGTGGCCGGTGGGACGACTGCATGGATGGAAGCCGGGCTACCACTCGCTCAGCCAGATGCATAGTGATACTACATTCCAGTACGCATCCAGGACCGGAAAGTTTGTATCACTGAGATGGGTAAGAACTGCTTACCCTGTATAACAACATAGCAAGGAGGTTAGTGTGGCAACCATTCACAAGTCGATTGACATCGATGCTCCAGCCGAGCGGGTGTTCGAAATTCTCACCGACCCCAGGCGCCTACCAGAATATGCTTCAGGACTCATCAGCGTCGAGGATATCCGGCAAACGGAGCAGCATCTTGGTGACTCCTTCCGCGCGACCTATGCCGTGCTCGGGCTGCACTTCGCGATGACCTTCACGGCCACCGAGTATGAGCACCCCACCAAACTCACCAGGCGCTTCGAAGGAGGCATGAAAGGTACCTGGACCTGGCTGCTAGAGCCGCGAGGGAACAGTACCCACATGACGACGGCAATGGAGTATGAGATGGCCGGAGGCATCCTGGGCAAAGCCATGAATGCGGTGCTGGTGGAACGGATGAATGAGAAGAACGCCAAGGGGATGCTGGAAAATCTGAAACTGGTCTGTGAGGCGACCCCTTAAGCTCTCTTCAAAGAGTAGATCACATCCCCACCATAGAAGGAGGATTTCTCATGCAATGCAGTTCATGTGGAACTCAACTGGCTCCAGAAGCGACAGCCTGTCCGAGGTGTGGCAGGCCTACCCCCTACAATGCCCCCGTCTCCGGGGCGTATGACCGGACGGTTGTGGCACCTCCTGCTGGTCTGCCACCTCCACCGCAACTCCCACCCACTGTTTATGGCTCATCCTCTGCTGGACCTGCTTCTCCTTATGGGACCCCCCCATATGGAACACCGCCATCGGCTCCTTACCGGGTGCCACTGGTCTCCCCACTACCCGATGGCGCAAGCAAAAGGAGCCGTCGCCTCATCGCGCTGATGGTTGGGGTTGTCGCTCTCGTCCTGGTAGTGAGTGGTGTCTTTCTGATACCCGGATGGCTGCATCCCTTGCCGCCACCTGGTCCCTCCGGCTCACCGATCGTCCCAGCCGCAGCTGCCATCGTGACCAATGTCCAGGTCGCCAGTGCCGTTGACAGTTACTACCATCCCACCCAGTTGACCAGCACGGTTGCCGTCGGGCAGACCCTCTATATTACCTTCGACCTGCACTTAAACGGACGGACCGGCTACGTGCAGGCCAAGTTTTACCGGGATCGAGAATTCATTGATCAGGCCGACCCGCTCATGGTCACTCCGGGCGTCCTCAACGCAGCTGTCTACGCCAGCTTTCCGGCAGCCATCCCCAACGGAACGGCTGAACTCTACTGGTGTCAACAGGCCGATTGCAGCGATAGGCAGCTGGTGGCAGTGGCCCACTTCACCATCACCGCAGCTAGCAGTAACCTTGCTGCACCTGGGCAAGTGGCGACTAAGATGATGGGCAACCTTGAAAAAGTAGAAAAAAGGCTGTACGATAACGTCTAACCCATGGGATAACTTCAGCGTGAGGGACAAATGAATGACAACAACGACGCGGATACGCGTCTTCCCAACTTCTCGGAGCATGTTCAGAAGAACCGGGCGATGTGGGAGGCAAGCAGCGACGAGTACGAACAACGCCACGAGGCGGCTCTTTCGGGAGGGAATGCGATGGCCTGGGGGCTGTGGCGCATTCCAGAGGCAGAGCTGCATATTCTGGGGGAGGTGGCGGGAAAGGATATACTGGAGTTTGGCTGCGGGGCGGCCCGCTGGTCCATCGCCCTTGCCGAATGTGGGGCGCGACCGGTGGGCCTGGATATCTCGTCGAGGCAGCTCCAACATGCTCGCCATCACATGCAAGAGGCCGGTGTGGATTTTCCGCTCGTCGAAGCCAGCGCCGAGGATGTTCCTCTTGCTGACGCCAGCTTCGACATCGTCTTCTGCGACTGGGGAGCGATGACCTTCTGCGATCCTACGCGCACCGTTCCCGAGGCGGCACGCCTGCTCCGGCCTGGCGGGCTATTTGCCTTCTCCACCGCGTCGCCCATCTCAGTGATGTGTCTCAACGTGCAGGCGGACCAGGTCGAGGGCACCCTCGTCAACGATTATTTCGGTATGAAGCGCATGGAGTGGGAAAACGAGGTGAATTTCCAGTTGCCCTACGGTGAGTGGATGCGGCTCTTCCGGCGTGCGGGTTTCGTGGTTGAGGACCTGTTCGAGACGCAGCCGCCCATCGGCAGCACAAGCACCTATCGCACGGATGCTGAAAACGAGTGGGCCAGGCACTGGCCGATGGAGAATATCTGGAAGGTACGGAAAGAGAAGTAAATCAAAACAGGGTGCGTGCAAGCCTATTATTTTGCGATCCCATCGGTCAGACCTTTGATAAAATAGCGTTGTAAGAACGCGTAGACGACGACGGCTGGCAAGATGCTGATGAAACATCCGGCCGCTACCCAGTTGATCTCGTTCTGATACTGTGAGAAGAAGGCCGACAACGCCACCGGGAACGTCTGTACTCCTGGCTGCTGCAGGAAAAACACCGAGAACTGGTAATCGTTCCAGATGAAGACCCCGACCAGGATGATCACGGTTGCTGTGACCGGCTTTAAGAGCGGGAGCAAAATGTGCAGAAAGACGGAAAAGCGATTGCAGCCATCGATAAGCGCGGCTTCATCCAGCTCCCGTGGAATGGTGTTGAGAAAACCGGTGTAGAGGAAGATGGTCAATGGCAAGGAGAAGGTGATCTGAATGAGGATGACTGCCCAGTAGGTGTCTATGCCTCCGATATCGACCACCAGTTTGTAGAGACTGACCAGGATGGTCAGAGCGGGGACGATCATACACGCTATGCACAGCGTATACACCACCGTATTCCAGCGCGTCGGGAAACGCGCCAGGGGATAGGAGGCCAGCGCCCCAATGAGCACGACGCACACCACTGCGGTGGAGGCGATAATACAGTTGCTCACGAGAGCACTATCCAGGCGAGCATTCTGCCAGGCATTCACAAAATTATCCAGATACAGGTAAGTGGGAGGAAGCCACTTCGAACTCGTATCGTACGGTGATTTGAAAGCAATATTGAGTAAAATAAAAAATGGGATGAGATGGAGCACACAGATCAGCCCCGCGACGATCACGGCCAGCTTCTTGTTCATTACAGCCTCACTTCCTTTCGCCGTAAAGCGAATAATAAGGCGACGCCCACGACAGTGATGATGAAGAACATGATATTGCCTAATGTTGCTGCATAGCCCGCATCCTCCCGCGCAAAGTAGAGGTTATACATCATCGTTGATAATGATTGGGAAGCATAACCTGGGCCCCCATTGGTCATCGCGACAATCACATCAAAGAGCTTCAGGCCACCGATCACGTTATAGACGATGCTAACAGTAACCGCTGGCATTAGTAAAGGAAACGTGATAAATCTGAAACGGGTGAGGGCGGAAGCCCCATCAATGGATGCGGCTTCCTGGTATTCGCGCGGAATCGCTTGCAGCCCCGCCAGGTAAATAATCATGGCGACGCCCATATATTGATAGGTATTGACGAAGGTAATAATCCAGACAGCGGTTGGCCCATTGTCCAGCCAATCTACCGGCGCCCGCCCCAAGACGTGGAGCACGTCATTGGCCGCTCCGCCATCATATTGAAAAAAGAAATAACTAATATAGCCCATGATTAAGGGACTGATAATGATGGGGAGATAGACAATGGTGCGGACCAAGCCCTTCCCGCGTATGTTCTGGTCTAAAAAGAGGGCGTAGGCCAGGCCGAGGATATTCTGCAGGAGTGTGCTGCCACAGCCATAAATGAAGGTATTCACAATCGTGCGCAACATGTCTGGATCGGTCAGGAAGCGCTGGTACTGCAGCAGCCCGACCCAGCGGAAGTGCTCAGAATAGCCATCCCAGTTGGTGAACGAGTACCGGACCCCCTGAATAAAGGGGTAAAAGATAAACACGGATAAGAGGATAAGGGCGGGCAGATACATCAGATTGACCAGCCAGGGCGATGACCTTCGCGCTTTCCTGCGCGTCTCGGATGCTTTTTTGGCGACCAGCTCTTCTGGTTGTGCCGATTGAAGGCGGACCTGCTGATGCACAGATGGCTCCTTGTTCTAGATATGCCGGGAAAGTGGAAAGGGTGTACGGTATTCAGTAGGATTGTACACCCTTTCCTTCGCGAGTTCAGATGGAGACGGGGCGTGTTTACTGTGAAGATCTGAGTCGCAGGTACTCCTGCTTCATGTTGGCGCTGTACTGAGCGGGTGTGATGGAACCTGCCAGTAAGTTCTGCGCGTTCTTACACATCACATCCCACATCCCGTTGGGTAAGTAGACGCGATCAAAGTACGGCCACACCGGAGCAGTGCTGTATTTCTGGAAGTAGGGATCGAGGTCGCCCAGATTTGCCTGCACACCGACCAGGCCCGGAGGCAGCCTGTCAGCCTGAGCTACCAGAGCCATATTTTCGGGCTGCGCATAGAAAGCGACAAACTTCTTCGCTGCTGCCAGATTGGGTGAATCCTTCCATACTCCCCAGGTGGTCTTTTCGCCTCCCGCGAAGGTAGGGGCATCTCCCGGCACGATGGAGGGAATAGGCATCAGTCCTGCGTTGAGGTTCGGATTGGTCTTCTTGGCTTCGTCGATCAGGAAAGGACCATAAATGCCGAAAGCCACTTTCCCCTGGGCAAAGGCCTGGGCGGAATCGCTATATTTGGCCGTCAGCACATCCTTGTTCAAGCAGCCCTTCTGCTGCAGCTGCATGAGCATCTGAGGCAGTGGGGTCCATTTCGACCAATCGAACGTCCCATCCTGGAGCTGCGCTCTGAAGTTCTGTGAGGGGCTGATGAGCAGCGGCGTGGCGAAAAAGTCGAAGAACTGTCCCAGGGGCCATGAATCCGCTCCGCCAATGTGGATTGGGGTGATCTGGCCATTACTCTTTGCCTTGATGGTCTGGCAGGCGGCGACCAGTTCATCGAAGGTCGTGGGCACAGCAATGCCAAATTTGTTTAAGATATCTACGTTGTAGACAGGGCCCGACTTATCCTGGTCGAGCGGCAGCACATACACCTTCCCATTGGCGTCGGTCACGGTGTCCTTAATGGTCGGGCTCAGACGTGCAGCCCAGGGTTGATCCCGCAGATCTGCCAGGAAGTTACCATAGCGAATTTTTGCCCAGCCATGGGTGGAGAACACATCGGGGAGATGCTTTGAGGCCATCTTCACCTTCATGATGTTTTCGTACTCCGCCCCTGGAGCTGAGAAATCGACCTTGATGTTGGGATTGGCTTGCATAAACTTCTGGGCAATATCCTGGAGCACCTGGGCCTGGTTTCCTACCTGGTTGGTAGCAACCGTGAGCGTGATGGGACTGCTCCCACCACCAGGTGATCCGGTGCTCGAACCACAGGCGCTCAAGATCCAGCCAAAGAGAAATAGGCACGCGAGGACAACGCCGAGTGCGCGACGTTGCATGAGACACCTCCTGTTTTCCTTAAAAAAGTGAGGGGACCATTGAGGTCTCCAATAAAGTACAGGTGGTAGGAATGTATCCTAGCTCGCTTGCTTCTTGACACTGCGTCCAGGATCAGCTACCATACATACCAGTAGTCTAATGCATCTATCTTCGTTTGTGTATGTAGTAAACCTACGATAAGCGCGTTCATTTCTACTCAGCCCTCATCCACCCTGTCATGTATGAGACATTGCATCTTGAACGAGGAGTAGGGGTATGAAATTTCCAAAGACCCTGCGGGTGAAGTTATCCATTCTCTACCTGCTCACCACCTTCATCCCCCTGGCAATTATTGTCTTTGTCATGCCGAGCTACTATCAGAACGTTATTGCCCGCGATTCTCAGACGCTGACAGCCGCAACACTCACTGCACTGTCACGCAACATCGATACCTACCTTGATGATTTAAATCGCTTAACATTAACGCCATATCTCAACAACGATGTGATGATCGCGCTCAAGCTGAAGGCTAGCCACGAGTATGCCAGTGCCAAACCTTCTGAACAACTGGCGGCTAATCAAGCTCTTTACGCCACCCTGCCCTATTATCTGAGTACCACCAGGCAGGATATCCTCAGTACAATCATCTTGCCTTATGATGGCTCTGTCTTTGTCGCAGCCAGGTACAATCCTTCAAGCCCTGTCCCCAACTACCCATTCAGGCAGCAGACATGGTACAAGCAGGCCATTGCTGCAGATGGAGATGTGGCGTTTATCAATCCCCATGCGCAGGATTATTTATTGACCCCTCTCTCAACACAGGTCTTTTCTGTCGCCCGCCTGATCAAAGACCCCGACACTGGCCGTCCTCTGGCTGTGATTATGGCGGATGCTGATACCGTTGTGATCAGAAACATTGTCACTGGAGTCAAGCTCAATGTCAGTTCCATCATCGCTGTATTTGGCACAAATGAGCAGCTGCTTTACTCCAGCCAGCCGCTATCCGAGCGCGTTGTACAGGCACTTGCGCGTAAAGGGCCCGTGATTCAAGATGGTGGGGATGCCTACTTGTCTATGATCCAAAAAACCGCCTCTGCTCCGTGGAGTGTCGTCATTCTGTTATCACAGTCAGAAATTAATGCCCAGCTGCAATTGCTCTATATTGCGGGAGCGCTCTTTGCTATCACCGGGCTTTGCCTGACGTTCCTGCTCTTTTCTATTCTCTCACGCTGGATTGTGACGCCCTTTCAACACATGATGGGCGTGATGAAACAGGTACAGGAAGGGGACCTGCAGACCCACGTTGTCATCGAAGGGGAAGACGAGATAGCGATATTAGGGCATGCCTTCAATACCATGATCACTCAACTGGATGAGACCATTGGGCGTGAATATGTAGCGACATTAAATCAGCGCAACGCCGAATATCGTGCGCTCCAATCACAAATTCAACCACATTTTCTCTATAACACCTTGAACGGGTTTATCGGCCTGAATCGACTGGGTGAGCGCCAAACCCTGGAGAATGCCATCATCGCGCTGAGCGGGCTGCTGCGGCATGTTCTGAGCAGTGAGGAGTGGGTGACGATCAAAGAGGAATTTCTCTTTTTGCAGCGCTATTGTGAACTCCAGGCTCTGCGCTTTCAGGAGAAAATGTCGTTTGAGCTGCACTGCGAGCAGACTCTGACAGATTTCAAAATACCCAAGCTTCTCTTACAACCACTGGTCGAAAATGCCGTTATTCATGGCATCGAGCCCGCCGATCACTCATGCCTGCTGCGTGTGGATGCGACAACGGTTCTAGCGGGCAAAGAGGAGAAACCCGTGATTCGTATTCTGGTTGAGGACAATGGAGTGGGCTTTGCGATGGAGGCACAGGGTTTCAACCCACACCTGGGTCTTGCCAATGTACGTGAACGCCTCAAGATAGCCTACGAGGGGGCCTCCCTCTCGATCAGCAACGCTATAGGCAGCGGAACGCACATCATCATTGAGATACCAGAACCATAAACATGATCAGTCCACTACTGGGCTGTTACGCTTCAAGTGATGGGCGGGAGCCTGGCACCCGCAAGGGGTGCCACTACATTTCTTCCTCTCAAATCAAGGGTAACAGTCCACTACTGGTGCCTCTTTCGTTGTTCTGATGGGTAATGGCCGTAAAAGGCCGTAAAAACTTTGGTGAAGTGGCGGACACTATAATAGCCTACCTGCTCGGCAACCTGCTGCACCTGCAGGTCGGGATCGGCTAACAGCTCTTTCGCTCTGAGCATACGAATCTTTGTCAAATACTTCATAAAGGTTGTCCCGACTCTTTTATGAAAGAGGGCGCTCAAATAATTTGGGGTCACATGCAGTTTTTCGGCAATCTGAGCAATGCTGATATCAGATGCATAGTTTTGCTCTATAAACAAAATGACCTGTGCTGCTATGTCCCTGGGGTCCTTTTTTGGCTGGACAAGCAACAACTCTTCGCCACAGGCCTGCAACTCCCGCTTCCACTCGACAATATCCTGCTCGGGGGTAAGCCTGCAAGGAAGTGTATGACAGAGAAAGTTCGCTGCTCCTTTCTTTGATCCGTAGTCAACTCCCAGCGAGAATGCTTGCACCAGGTGATCGATAGTGTGCATGTAATGCACGTACATCCTCTCTCGATAGTAGTGGCTCAGCTTGCCTAAGGACATACTCATTTCTACTATATGTGGTTGCGCTGTATAGTGAGAAAGCTCTTTTATGTGCAGCTTTTTGCCGATGCCATATATCGAACGGAGAGCTGAGAACTTCTGCAGCCAGTTTAATCTCTCATATAGCTCGTCATAAGAGAGGCAAACAGGGGTCTGCAGTATCGTTACACAGAAACTCTGATCTTGATAGCGTGATAAGAGCTGCTCAACCTGGTACAGGCAGCTGTAACTAAGCTGCTCACCTGGCGCTTCACGCTCCGCTTCCCAGGCTCCAACTAAAGCGATCTCCCCGCCGGATAAAGCAAAAAGGGCTATCCTTACCTCAAACGTTACTAGAGCATCAATTATCACCTGCACATCTCGTAGAAAATCGCCCTGCCGTTTCGCCTTCTCGGTTTCTGCTAAGAAGCTATCACTATAAAAGATAGCTCCAATGAAGTGCGCTCTCCTGAGCAGGCTATCACTATCTTCCTGCTTGATAGAGCTTAAACCATGGTAGATACTGGCTATGTCACGCTCAAACTGTTTGTTGAGAGCGACCAGCCGTTTTCTATTTTCTTTGACCACCCCGGTCATGACCGTTCTTAACGCTTCCGGGTCTACCGGCTTCAACAGGTAGTCGGAAACCCCCATGCGCAGCGCTTCCTGGGCATAGCCGAATTCTGAGAAACCCGTTAAGATAAACCACCTGGTGTCCGGGGCAAACGTTCTCGCGTTTTTTATGGCCTCCAGCCCATTCAGTTTCGGCATTTTGATGTCAACGAACACAAGATGAGGCCTATAGCGCCGGACCAGTTCAATCATCTCTTCGCCATTGGTCGCATCTTCAAGCACTTCCAGGGGCAACCGTAATTCTTGCAGCATACTTCTCAGGGTTGATCTGGCGAGGCTTTCATCATCGGCGATGAGGATCTTCATTGCTCCACTCCTTGATGCGGGAATATCCATCAGGGCGATTGTAGAGATATCACTCCTCATTGTATCCTACAGAAGGCAGTCAGGCAACAAGATTAGTAATATCAACTTTTCGCGCGGCCCCACAAGGCGATCCAGTCTTCAAGGCTATAGGACGAGAAACTGCGGCCCTCCTGGCGGGTGATCTCCTCCATCTTCTGGAAGCGCTGGCGGAACTTGCGATTGGCGAGGCGCAGGGCCTCTTCCGCGTCAACTTTCAACTCGCGGGCGGCCCGCGCCACCATAAACAGCACGTCGCCCATCTCCTCGCGCACCTCTTGGGGCGTTTTGGCCTGCTGCAATTCTTGCAGTTCTTCGGTCAGCTTCGCAAGCACCCGTGGTAAATTGGGATAGTCGAAGCCCAGCCGCGCGGCACGTTTCTGGTACTCCTGTGAGACGATCAGCGCGGGGGCAGCCAGCGGCACGCCGTCGAGAACGCTCTCCGCGTCTATATCTCTGCCAGCTTCGATGCGCTCCTGCTGTTTAATGGTTTCCCAATTTTGCAGTACCTGGCCTGTGCCGCTCACCTCAACCTGGCCAAAGACGTGCGGGTGACGACGAATCAGTTTGGTACTGACATGCTCGAAGACGTCGCCGAGATTAAAATTACCCTCCTGGCGCGCAATCTCTGCGTGCAGGTAGACCTGGAGCAACAGGTCTCCAAGTTCCTCGGCCAACTTTTCCATGTTGTTCTCCTCCAGCGCTTCCACCACCTCGTAGGTTTCCTCGATGACGTAGTGAGTCAATGTCTGATGGGTTTGCTCGCGGTCCCACGGGCAACCATCGGGGTCGCGGCGCAGGCGCATGGTGATGTAGCGCAGCGTCTCGGGCAGGCGCAAGGCTGCCAGCTCGTCGAGCGGAGGTACGTAAAGCGTGCTGAGATGGTTGGGAAGGTTGTTGCGGTCGAGTTCGTACAGCGGCATTTCGATCACTTCCTGGTCGGCGCCTGCACCTCCCGTGCGTACTAACTTGACGGGCCATTCGTCCGGATAGCATTCGCCGAGAGCTAGCTTCACCGCGCTGGCCAGGCGGCGATTGTAAACCTGCGCCACCAGTAGAGGCAGCGTGGGAATGAGCTTCCCCGCTATCTCATCCATGCCAAGCGCGGCAAGGGTTGTCGCGTCGACGAGCTGCGTCCCTACTGCTAGGGGATCAAGTCCCAGCGCGGTGCAGACTGGCTCCAGAAAGGAAAGGCCCGCGATAATCTCGGTAGTGAGCCCCCGTTCGTGTGCCTGCTGCAAGATGAGTTGAACGGAGGTCTCCCCTACAAGTGGGTGGCCCGGCACGGCGTAGATGAGCGGCTCTCTGGTGGCAAGGTCACATATCTTTTCGGCGATCTGCTGGTAAAGCGTTTCCCAGCTGGTTGATTTGTCGTACAGGTAGTCGAAGGATTCCAACTGCAAGCCCGGCAGGGCATCGCGCAGTGGTTCGACCGTGGGATGTATGAAGGTGCGAAAATAGACGGTCTGCTGAC
>WNFD01004754.1_pt1 | contig 19833 bp, 17 predicted proteins | sample 5400491 | NCBI WGS metagenome assembly WNFD01 (sample SAMN13153343, study PRJNA577476) | soil metagenome | isolation source: 120 cm saprolite under Douglas fir tree site 2 hole 2 replicate 2 | place: USA:California | collected 2015-04-18
ACCGTCGCGCCCGGCTCGACCTTGGCGGCGTTGAACACCGCGCCCACCCCGGTCATCACGCCGCAGCCGACCAAAGCGGCGCGGTCGAGCGGGATGTCGTCGTCGATCTTCACCATCGAGTTCTCGTGCACCAGCATCTGTTCGCCGAATGACGACAGGTTGAACGCCTGGTTCATCTGCTGGCCCTTCCAGGTCATCCGCTTGGCGATTCCGGGCAGCATCTTGATGTCGGTATTCTCACAAAGGTTGGGATGCCCGGTCAGGCATTGCGAGCAGGTGCCGCAGAACACCGAGAGGCAGGTGATGACGTGGTCGCCCGGCTTGACGTAGGTGACGCCGTCGCCGACCGCCTCGACCACCGCCGAGGATTCATGGCCGAGGATGCAGGGGACCGGTATCGGGTAGAGCCCCTCCATGAAATGCAGGTCGCTGTGGCATAGCCCAGCAAAGGCGGTGCGCAGCAGGACCTCGCGGCTCTTCGGCTTCTCGACCCCGATGTCTTCGATGGTCAGGGGCTGGTGCGGCGCGTGAAGGACGGCGGCTTTCATGGCGGGCTCCTCGCTGGATGCCGCCATGCTACCGCGCCGCCGGCGTTCGGTCACGCGACCTCGGCTCTTCAGGGCGTGCTCAGCGCGCGGCGGGAGGCGGCTCGATAAACTCGGAGGCCGCCGGGCCGGTTGGTCTCGAGACCGCGCTTGGCGCCGGCGCCGCGACTTCGGCTGGGGCCGCTTCCGGCGCCGCGGGACCTTGCGGCGCCGGCGCCGCGACTTCGGCTGGGGCCGCTTCCGGCGCCGCGGGACCTTGCGGCGCCGGCTCTGCCCGCCGCGGCTTGGCCCGATCGAGGTCGCGATCGATCGCCGCCGCACGCAATGCAGCCGCCCTCGGCAAAACCACCCCGCCGCACAGCCGGCTCAGCGACTGGCAGGAGCCGGGTGTGGCTGACAGCTGCGTGCTCTGCCGGTAATAACTGGCGGCCGCCTCCCGATAACCCAGGCCCTCGGCGGCCCGGCCGAGATAATAGAGCGACAGATCGTCCTGGTAGCCGATACGCGTCAGCAGCATGGCAAGCTCCTGCCAGCGCGCGCCGGCATCGAGTTGCATTGCCTGCGGCTGGGCGCCCCGCCATTCGGCGAGACAGGGTTCGCGGCACGTGAGGAGCGCCCGGCCGGCGCGCAGCTGCGCCAAGGTTTCCGCCGGCTTGACGGTGTCCGACCGCTCGGCGCAACCGACCAACGCCACGCATGCCCATAGGACAAATCCTCGATAGTGCCATCTGCGCATCGCCCAATTCCCTGGCTCGGGGTTCCCCGCGGAACGGTCAACCTACCGTATCGAGCCGCGCGATCATGTCCCTTTCGCGCTCCCCGACATTGACCGCAGGGCGCCGGCTGTGGTGACAATCGGCGGTAGCCCGGGAGAGGCTCGCGATAGCGCGGCGGCGAGGTTCCCGAGTGGGTGGATGACGCATGAGAAATCTCTGAATGCGGTACACGGCAGCTCCCAGCGGTTCCGGTGACGCCAACTCACCCGAATCCGAACAGCAGGCGTCGCGACGCGCGGCGGTGTTTGGGGCGATCCGGACGCTGCGGGTGCTGCTGGTCGGCACGATCATAGTGCCCATCCTGTTGGCAGCAATCGGCGGGTATTTCTCGTACCGGACGAGTTATCAGTCCGCTGCGGCGGCGCTCGCCGAGGCGGTGGCCGTCGCCGAAGAGAATACGACCAAGATCCTCGACACGCACATGCTCGTCGCGGCCCGCATCGACGATCTGCTCACTGGGCTGACCGATGCCCAGCTGGCTGCCCAGGAAAAAACGCTGCACGAGCGGATTGCCCAACAGATCGAGGGCCTTCCCCAGGTTGCCGCGGCCTGGGTCATCGATGCAAATGGCCGCGAGGTGGTCAGCGCCCGGGTCTTCCCGGTCAATCGCGATCTCGATCATTCCGGCCGCGAGGATTTTCGCGCGCTGCATGATGCTCGCCTGAAGACCTTCGTCTCGGCGTTGCGCGCCCGCAGCCTCGGCCGCGGCGATTACCAGCCCTACTTCACCGTGAGCCAGCGGCGGCAGGCGCCCGACGGCAGTTTCCGCGGCGTTATCGTCGTCGCCGTATCGGGAGCCTATGTCGCCTCGTTCTACGATTCGCTGCTCGGCGGTTCGGCGCAATATGCCGCCAGCGTGCTGCTCGAAGACGGCAAAAGCCTTGCGCGCTATCCCGAAATCGACGACTCGCCCGCGTCGCGGCAGCAGGATGAGCTGGTGGCGGCGGCGATTGCCGGCAAGGCGACCGCCGGGGTCATCGCCGGCGGCGGGCCGTTCAGTCGCGAGGGCCGCCTCGTCGCCTATGAGCGGCTCGCGAACTATCCGGTTTACGTCACGATCGAGCGGACGCGCGCCTCGATCGTACGCGAATGGCTCGAGAATATGGCCGGCTATGCCGCGATCGGCGTGCCCGCGGCCATCGGATTGATGCTGTTGAGCCTGCTCGCGCTTCGTCGCACCCGCCGGGAGCAGCTGGCCCTCGCCGCGGCGCGTGATGCGATCGCCGAACGCGCCGCGATCGAGGCCCAGCTGTACCAGGCGCAGAAGATGGAGGCCGTGGGGCTGCTGACTTCGGGCATCGCGCACGATTTCAACAATCTGCTGATGATCGTGGCGGGCAACATCACCCTGCTGGAAGCCGATCTGGACACCGACGATGCGCGGCGTCAGAGGTTCATCGCCTCGGCGCTGAGCGGTTGCGAGCGAGCATCGGATTTGACGAAGCGGCTGCTCAGCTTTGTCCGCCGCGAACCGGTCGACCCGCAGCCGGTCGACATCAACGATGTGATTACCCGCATGTCGGACCTGGCGTGGCACTCGCTGGGCGACCAGATCGCGGCCACGTCCCGGCTGTCCGACGGGGTGTGGCCGGTCTTTGTCGATCCGAACCAGCTTGAGACCGCCCTCCTCAATCTCGCCCTCAATGCCCGCGACGCGATGGAAGGCGGCGGCCGCCTGACCATCGAAACCGCCAATTGCCAGGTCGACGAAGCCTCCGATGACACGCATCCAGGCATCCGCCCGGGCGACTATGTCGCGATCTCGATCAGCGACACCGGGCACGGGATGCCGCCAGAGGTCCGCGACAAGGCCTTCGACCCGTTCTTCACGACCAAGGAAGCGGGCAAGGGAACCGGCCTCGGTTTGTCTCAGGTCAATGGTTTCGTCACCCGTTTCGGGGGCCGTTGCATCATCGATAGCCAGCCGCGCCGCGGAACGACGGTCAAATTGTACCTGCCGCGCTATTCCGGCGCGATGGACCGGGGCGACGCAAGCAGCGCAAGCGGCGCGACCGGAGATACGCACGGCAAAACCGCCGACCCGGTCGGCGGCCCGTCGGATCGGGATGCCGCCGGGCAGGATGGCGGGTCATGAGCGGGGTCGAGATGAAATGGCGCATCGGCAAGGTCACGGTGACCAAGATCGTCGAGCTGGAGGTGACCGGCGGCAGCCGCTTCATCCTGCCCCAAGCGACCTACGAGGAAATCCTGCCGATCGGGTGGCTAAGGCCGCATTTCGCCGACGAGCGCGGCCGGTTGAAGATGAGCATCCACGCGCTTGTCGTCGAGACCCCCGAGCGCCGCATCATCGTCGATACCTGCCTCGGCAACGACAAGGAGAACCGCCGCATCCCGACCTGGAACAACCTCCAGGGGCCGTTTCTCGCCGACCTGGCGGCGGCCGGGTTCCCGCGCCAATCGATCGACACGGTGCTGTGTACCCATCTGCATGTCGACCATGTCGGCTGGAACACGATGCTGGTTGACGGGAAATGGGCTCCGACCTTTCCGCAGGCCCGCTATCTGATGGGCCGGGTCGAGTTCGCGCATTGGCGCGACGAGCAGGGGCGCGACGACATGGCGGCGGTCTTTGCCGATTCGGTCGCGCCGATCCATGCCGCCGGGCTCGCCGATCTGGTCGAGACCGATCACCGGATCTGCGACGAGATCAGCCTTGTCCCGACGATCGGCCACACGCCGGGCCATGTCAGCGTGCGCATCGCCTCGGAAGGCGAGGAGGCGCTGATCACCGGCGATTTCATGCACCACCCCTGCCAGATCGCGCGGCCCGATTGGTCATCGACCGCCGATAGCGACCCCGACCAGGCGCGCCGCACCCGCCGGCGTATGCTGGGCGAGCTCTGCGAGCGTCCGGTGCTCGTCATCGGCACCCATTTCGCCGGCGCCACCGCCGGCCACATCGTCCGCGACGGCGACGCCTACCGCCTCGCCGTCTAATTTCACAATGAGGCGGTGAGGCAGTGAGAAGGGTCCCTCCCGTCATTGCGAGCGCAGCGAAGCAATCTCGTGCCAGCTCGAAATGTCGCCCCGAGATTGCTTCGTCGCTCCGCTCCTCGCAATGACGGCGTAGGTGCCTCACCGCCTCGCTGCCTCATTGTAAATATTTAGAGGGAGTTATTTGGTGACCGAACGCATCTTCGACGGCTTGAAGGTCATCGACTGCGCCAGCTTTATCGCCGGGCCGGCGGCGGCGACCGTGATGTCCGATTTCGGCGCCGCGGTGATCAAGATCGAGCCGCCCGGCGCCGGCGACCCGTACCGGCGGCGCGCCGTCCCGGTGCCCGAGCGGCCGCTCAACCCGGGGTTCATCCTCGACGCCCGCAACAAGCAGAGCCTGGCGCTCGATTTGCGCGCCGAGGCCGGGCGCGCAGTGCTCTATCGGCTGGTCAGCGACACGGATGTGTTCATCACCAACTACCCGCCGCCGGTCCGCCAGCGCCTCAAGATCACCTATGACGACCTGGCGCCGCTCAACGAGCGGCTGATCTATGCCTCGTTCACCGGCTATGGCGAGACCGGCCCCGAGGCCAACAAGCCCGGCTTCGACGCGACCGCCTGGTGGGCCCGCACCGGGCTGATGCATCTGGTGCGCGCCGGCGAGGCGGCGACCCCGGCGCGTTCTCTGCCCGGCATGGGCGACCATCCCTCGGCGATGGGGACCTATGGCGCGATCGTCACCGCGCTCTATCAGCGCGAGCGCACCGGCAAGGGCAATTACGTCAGCTCGTCGCTATTGGCCAACGGCCTCTGGGCCAATGGCTGCTCGGTGCAGGCCGCGCTGTGCGGCGACCGGGTCGTCCCGCAGCCGGCGCGCGAGCAGGCGCAAAACGCGCTGCGCACCCATTACCGTTGCGGCGACGGGCGCTGGCTCCTCCTGTCGATCGCCTCGGACGAATGGCGCTGGGACAAATTCAAGGCCTGCCTCGAAGACCCGGTGCTCGTGGAGTCGCGTTTCGCGACGGTCGAGAGCCGTGAGGCAAGCGCGCTCGAGCTGGTCGCCATCCTCGATCGGATCTTCGCGACCCGCGACCTCGCCCACTGGCGCGGCATCCTCGACGAGGCCGGCATCATCTTCGGCATCGTCGCCGAGACCCAGGACATCGCCGAGGATGAACAGGCGCTCGCCGCCGGTCATCTCGTATCCTTCGCCGATGCCGACTTGATGACGGTCAACAGCCCGATCGAGATCAGGGGGCAGGAGAAAGTCCGGCCGCGCCATGCGCCCAAGGTCGGCGAGCACAGCACCGAGGTGCTGCGCGACGCCGGCTATGGCGAAGCCGAGATCGCCGCGCTGCGCGAAGCGGGAGTGATCGGATGACCGATAACGGACCGCTTCCGTCCCGGCCGCATGCGGGCGGGACGTCCGCCGCTGGGCGTCGACAGCCCGTCAATAAAGCCCGCCGCTGCCGGGACCGGGAGCGGCGGGTTTGGGCGGGACTGATGCCTCGGTATTTTCCGCGGTCGCGGCTGCTGGTGGCAGCAGCGGGATCGGCGCGGCCGGAGCCGCTTTTGCCACGGCCGATGTCGGCGGGGTTGGCGGGGTCGCCACGTCGATCGCCGGGCCGATCGGCGATAGCGCTGCCGGTGTGATGGGGGCCGGGCTGACAATAGCCTCGCTGGGCAGAGGGGTCGGCTTGAGCGCCGGCGCCGGCAGCGCGGCCGGGCTCGGCAGGCTGATCGTGGCGGGCGGCGCGGGCAGGGCAGGGGCCGGCGTCGCGGGCTTGGGCGCCGGCGGCCGCACCGGCGCGACCGGCAACGAGACAGGCGTCGGCGCCGAAGCGGCGCTCGCGCGCGGCGGTGTTGGTGCGACCACCGCGGCCGCCGCCGATCCCGCCGCATCGCCGGTCGGCCGGGCCTCGTAAGGCGCCGGTGCGACAACCGGAGTCGCATTGCGCGGCTGGACGTAGTTGAAGATCACATTGCCGGCGACGCCGACCGCGACGGCATAACAGAACGCGGCGCCCTTGCCGACCGCGACACGGGCAATCTTGGCGATGATTCCGTTCACAGACAGGCTTCCCCCGGTCGATCCCGAATGCCGCCCGTCGCTCGCCGAGAGCCGAACAGCAGCGGGTCTCTTACAGGAGGTTTGCGGCAGCACCAAGTTGATCAAGGGACAAAATAAGGCGCAAACCGGGCGAACTCGCCATCGCCCCGCGCCAAGCCGCCGGCCCTAGCGGCGGCCGATCGCGCCGAGCGCGTTGGCGACCGCCGCCGGGTAGGCCGGCGACGAATCGAGCGCATCGCGGAAGAGGCAGGCCTCGGTGAATTTGATGACGTGCTCGCCGCCATGGGCGAGCGCCCGCTCGATCAGCGCTTTGGCATTCTCATCGTCCGGCATGATTTCGGCGGCGAAGCCGGTGCCGTTGCCGAAGCACGCGTAAAGGCCGCAGCCCGCCTGCCAGCCATAGCGCAGCAGCATCCGCGCCGTCGTGTCGCCGACATGGGGCGCGATATGGCCGAGCGCGGTCAGGCTGGTGACGCCGTGGACGAACACGATCGCGGTCAGGGAATTGCCGACATTGGCGAGGTACACGCGGGCGAACAGCTCGGTCAGCTGCGCGAGCAACGCATCGATGTCGCCGTCGAGATCGGGGAGGCTGATTACCGGCGCGAATTCGGGGAAGTCGCTCAGCCCTGCGAGCGCCGCGGTGATGTTGCCGGGACGGCGCAATTCGGGCGGCATGATCGGCACAAGGGCGATCGCCTCGCGCGGCGTCAACCCGCCGTTCGCGAGATCGCGGATCGTCGGCAGCTCGCTATAGAGGCTCGCCCAGCTGGCGAGCGCGTCGGCGAGCTCGCGCAGGCGCTGCGGCGATTGGCTGACGGTCAGAGCGCGCACGGCGTGGCCGACGCGGATCACGCCATGCGTCGCCGCTGTCGAGACGCCGGGTGCTAGGCGCCCGGCCCATCGATCGAGCACCTCTTGCCACGCCCGGTCGCGCAGTTCCTCGGCGAAGAGAGCACTCCAGGCGGCGAAACGGTCGCGCTGTCCGAGAGCAGCACGCCACTCGGCAGGACGAACAGGCTCGCCGGCGGTGGGCCCGGAGTCGCTGGTCGGCGCCGCAATCCGCTCCTGATAGCGCTCGATCCACGGCATCACCGCCTCGGGACGCCCAAGCGCACAAAGCGCTTCGGCGACCATCGGCGCATGACTGAAATTGCCGTTGGCGAGACCGGGACCGTAGCCCGCGAGCCTGTCCAGAGCCCCGTCTAGAGGGCCATACGAGCTAACCAGCATCCGCGCTTCCTCCGCTGATCTAGAATAGTTCTAATCTAATCTTCGGATCGAAACAAGTGCGGTGAATGCGGACGGGGCTATGTGCGGTGCGAGCCCCCACCCTCCCCCGCAAGCGAGGGACGGTTGTAAGAGCTCGCTCCCTCGCTTGCGGGGGAGGGTTGGGGTGGGGGCTTCTTTGCGGCAAGACCCGCATTCACGGCTGGCCGAGCAGCGGCGGCCGGCGCGCCAGGCTCGCCTGCTCGAAGGCGTAGGCGAGGCGCAGCAGCACCGGCTCGCTCCAGGCGCGGCCGGCCAAGGTGATGCCGAGCGGATATTCCGGCGTCTCTCGGCCGCCCGCCCCGGCGATGAAGCCGGCCGGCACCTGGACGCTCGGGTAGCCGGCCTTGGCCGCGATCGCCGCGCCGGCCGTGCCGGGAAACAGCACGGCGTCGAGGCGGTGCCGGTCCATATAGGCATCGAGGCCGCGGGTGCGGCTGGCGCGCAGATCCATCGCGCGGGCCGCGCGGTATTCGGGCTCGCGCAAATCGCCGCGTGTCGTCTCGGCCGCAAGAAAGATGTCCTGGCCGAAGCGCAGCGCCCGCCCGGCATGCGCCTCGTTGAACGCGATGATGTCGGCGAGGCTGCGGATCGGCGTGGCGACAAGCCAATCGCGCAGATAGGCGTCGAGATCGTGCTTCAGCTCGTAGACGAAGACGATCGGCCGCCGCACCGGCTCGTGCCGCGTCAGGCTCTCCGGGTTGCGGTTGAGGATGGCCATCTCGGTGCCGGGCCCGGCGATCCAGCCTTCGGTCGGAATGTTGGCGCGGACAATCGCCGCACCCTGCGCTTCGAGAGTGGCGATCGCGCTTCCGATGACTGCGCTCGCGCGCAGCCCGAGCTTGCCGTAATAGACGTCGTTGCCGGGGTCGGCGGGATCGCTCGGGACCCCGATCCGCGCACCCTTCAGTCCGTCCGCATCGAGAAAAATCGTGTAGTCGCCGGGCCGCTGCAGGTGCCGGGTTGCGGCGTCCTGCGGATCGCGGGCTGCCAGCACATTGAGGAGGATCGCGGCGTCGCGCACGGTGCGGGTCAGCGGGCCGGCGGTGTCCTGGCTATGCGCGATCGGCAGGATCCCGGCGCGGCTCACGAGGCCGACCGTCGGCTTGACCGTGACCAGCCCGTTCTGCGTCGCCGGCGACAATAGCGAGCCCGAGGTCTCGCTGCCGATCGCCGCCGCGCACAGCCCCGCCGCCACCGCGGCCGCCGAGCCCGAGCTCGACCCGCCGGGCGAGACGATCGGCACGCCTCGCTCGTCGAGCGCCGGGGCGTAGGGGTTTTTCACCTGCCCGCCTAATGAGCTGTAGCCGGCCGGCATGTCGATCGCGAGGATGTTGGCGAATTCGGTCAGATTGGCCTTGCCGAGGACGACCGCCCCGGCGCGGCGCAGCCGCGCGACCAGCGTCGCGTCGCGATTGGCGCGCGCCCCGGCGAGGGCGAGCGAGCCGGCGGTCGTGTGCTGTTCGTCGCAGGTTGCGATGTTGTCCTTCAACAGGATCGGGATCCCGGCGAGCGGGCGCGCCCGGCTCGGCCTGACGCCATCGAGGCTCGCCGCGATGGCGAGCGCCTCGGGGTTGACCTCGCGCACCGCATTGAATCCCGGCCCCGCCCGGTCATAGGCCTCGATCCGTGCGAGATAGGCGCGGACCAGCGCGCTCGCAGTGGTGCGGCCCTCGGCCAGGGCCTGCTGGAATTCGGCGATCGTCGCGTTCCCGACGCGCAGCTTCCCCTCCATCGATGTCATTGCGAGCGAAGCGGCGCAATCTCGACGAGATTGCTTCGTCGCTGCGCTCCTCGCAATGACAGCCTGAATCGCGGTCATTCGGGCCGCTGAGCCAGATACCAGTCGAGGATCTGCTCGCCGGTCCAGAACAGGACGTCGTTATGGCCCCTGATATGAGCGAAGGCGCTGCGGACATATTTGAGGCGGTGCGGTGCGCCCATGATGTAGGGATGCACGACCAGCGCCATGACCCGCGCGGAATGCCGCGCGTCGCGATAGAGCTGGTCGAACTGGTCGACCGCACGGTCGTAATACTCGCTCGCCTTGTGATGCTGGATCAGCATCATCGCGACGTCGTTGCACTCCTGGGTGTAGGGGAGGTTGACGATCGGCTTCCCCCTCGTCTTCAGCACCACCGGCTCATCGTCGAGCACCCAGTCGCAGACGTAATCATAGCCCTCCTCGGCGAGGAGGTCGGGGGTCTCCCAGGTCTCGGTGAGGCCCGGCCCCAGCCAGCCGCGCGGGTTCCTGCCGGTCGCCTCGCGGATCGCCGCGCTGGTCTTGCGGATGTCGTCGCGTTCGTCGGCGACCTTCTGCATGTTCTTCTGCGAAAAGCCGTGGCCGATGAACTCCCATCCTCGCTCGCGCGCGGCGCGGACGATGGCGCCGTAGCGCGCGATTGCCGAGCCGTTGATCGCCAGCACCGCCGGGATGCGCAGATCGTCGAACATCTCGACCATCCGCCAAAACCCGACCCGGTTGCCGTATTCGTGCCACGCCCAGTTCGGGATGTCGGGCATCGGCGCCCCACCGGCGGGCGGCGTGAGGACGGTGCGCGGCATCGTCTCCTTGGGGTCCCATTCCTCGACATTGACGATGACCCACACCACCAGCCGCGCGCCGCCGGGCAGGGTCAGTGGCCGCCGCTCGGGGATCGCGGAATAATCCAGGCGTTCGGTCGGCAGCATCGGGCCGATCCTCCTAAAACCATTTATGTCGCAGTCCCGGCGAAAACCGGGATCCACCCAGCAAGCGCACGAGCGGTTGGACGGTGGATCCCGGCTTTCGCCGGGAATGCGGTTGTGTAAGTTCTCCGTCACTCGTTACGCGGTCGTCCTCGTCGCCAGGTACCAGTCGAGAATCTCGCGGCCCTGCCAATGGAGGACGCCGGCGTGGCGGGCGATGTGGTCGTAGACGGCTTCGAGGTATTTGATGCGGTGCGGCTGGCCGCTGATATAGGGGTGGATCGCGATCGCCATGATCTTGGCGCGCTCCTTTCCCTCTTGGTAGAGCCGGTCGAAGCTGTCGATGCACCGTGTCGTGAAATAGGCCGATTCGTGATGCTGCACGAGCATCATCGGGATGTCGTTGAGCTCGACCGTATAGGGCAGCGTAACCAGCTTCCCGTTGGCGGTGTGGATTTCGGTCGGCTCGTCGTCATAGACCCAGTCGCCGATATATTTGATTCCGGCCGCGGCGAGCAGTTCGGGAGTCTCTTCGGTCTGGGTCAGCCCGGGCCCGAGCCAGCCGACCGGCTTCTCGCCGGTGAAGCGCTCGATGACGGCGAGCGAGCGTTCGATCATCGCCTTCTGGTCGTCGACCCGGTGGATCGGCGTCTGCTCCCAGGCGTGGCCCATGAACTCCCAGCCGGCCTCCCGCGCGGCGCCGGCGACGCGCTCGTAGTCCTCGCAGACCCGCGCGTTGATCGACAATGTCGGGGCGATGCCGAGGCGGCGGAACAGCTCGAAAAAGCGCCACACGCCGACCCGCATCCCGTATTCGTGCCACGACCAGTTCGGCACATCGGGCAATAGCACCTGGCCGGTCGGCGCCGGCAGGACCTGGCGCGCCATCGGCCGCGAAATGTCCCAGAATTCGAGATTGACGATGGTCCACACGATGAGCCGCGCGCCGCCCGGCAGTTTGAGGGGCGGGCGATCGACGATCGCGGAAAACGGCGCGCGTTCGCGCGGGATCATGCCGACTGGCCGTGCATTGCGGCGGCGCGTCGAGCGATCTCCTCCGGCGGCACGTCCTCGACGTGCGTCGACACGTACCATTTATGTCCAAAGGGATCCTCGATGGTCGCCATCCGGTCGCCATAGAATTTATTCTCGATGGGGCTGAGCAGCTTGGCGCCGGCCCCAAGAGCACGATCGACCGAGGCGTCGACGTCCCGGAGGTAGACCATGATGCCGACCGGCGTGCCGCCGACCGTGCGCGGGCTGAGCGCACCCATAGCCGGATGCTCGTCGGCCAGCATGATCACCGACCCGCCGATTGTGAGTTCGGCATGCCCCACGCGGCCGTCAGGACCGCCGAGCCGATAACGTTCGATCGCTCCAAATGTCTGTTTGTAGAACTCGATCGCCTTGTCGGCCCCGTCAACGATCAGGTACGGGATCACGCTGCTATAGCCGTCTGGGATGGGTTTAACAGCGGCCATCGGAAAGCCCTCCGGGTTGTTAAGCGGTTGCCACTTGTTGCGGCAATCAGCGGCGAACCGGGCCGGTTTTTCGGGATCATGCCTCCCTCCCGGTTGTTCACCCGCGAGAATGCTGACTCGCCGCCGACCCGAAGGCAATGCCCGCCTGTTCAGCGGTTGGAGGTTTTCGCCACTGGGCCGCTGTCATTGCATTGCAGCAATGCGGTGCCATATCGGGTCGGCGAGTTGACGCTCCGAACCCGGTGTCGCAATTTGCAAAAAACCAGCGGGGGTGCCGCGACACGCGGATGGCATGTGGGTGCGTAACAACAAAGGCAATGTGTTCGTCGGCAATCTGCCGCCCGATTTTCCTGATGAGCGGCTGGCCGAGGCGTTCGACCCGTTCGGCATCGTACTGACGGCGGCGGTCGCCCGCGACCCGTCGACCGGGGCGCGGCTGCGCTACGGGTTTGTCGACATCGCCACCGAGCGCGCCGCGACCCAGGCGATCGCCGCGCTCGACGGCAGCGAGATCGACGGCTGCAAGCTCAACGTCAAGGCCAGGGAGCGCGCCAAAAAGGCGCCCGGGGGTGCCCGGCCGCGTCGCCCGGCGCCGCGCTCCGCTCCGCCCAACGGCGTGTCGCACGCCGCTGTCATGCCGCCGCGCCCGATGCCGGCTTCCGCCGCCGAGCCGCCGTCACGCCCAGCGCAAAGCCAACCGGCGCTAAGCCAATCGGAACGGAGCCAGCTGGCGCGCGAGGGGATTCCCGAGATCGAACCGCCGCCGCGCACCGATTTCGAAATCGTGCGTCGCCCGATTCGCCGCGGCACTCCGAACTTCCAGGTCGAGCGCCGCTCGCTGCCGCGGCGGGTCTAGCCGACCCAAACTCTCTAGGCGAGCAGCACGATTCCGGCCTCGCGCATCGCCGTGAGTGCCTGGGCGAGCGAGCCGTCGATGTCGATCGCCCGGCTGGCGTCGAGTGCGACCGCGGTCGCAAAACCGGCGGCACGCGCGTCGATCGCCGAGAAGAACACGCAAAAATCCGTGGCCAGGCCGCACAATGTCACCCGCTCGAAACCGCGCTCGCGCAGATAGCCGGCGAGCCCGGTCGGGGTTTTCCGGTCGTTTTCGCGAAATGCCGAATAGGAATCGATCGTCGTGCGGTAGCCCTTGCGGACGATCAGCTCGACCTGCGGAATGTCGAGCCCGGGATGGAACGCCGCGCCATTTGTGCCTTGGACGCAATGGTCGGGCCACAGCGTCTGCGGCCCGTAATCGACCTCGATCGTCTCGAAGGGCTGGCGCCCGGGATGGCTGCTGGCGAAAGACGCGTGGCCCCGGGGGTGCCAATCCTGGGTCACGATCACATGGGAAAAGCGCCGCGCGAGATCGTTGACCACCGGCATGATCTCGTCGCCCTGCGGCACCGCAAGCGCGCCGCCCGGGCAGAAATCGAGCTGCGGATCGGTGACGATCAGCACATCGCGATCGCCGAAGGAGCCGTTCATCGATCCTCCTTCCATTCCCGTCATCCCGGGATCCATTTCGGCCGTGGATACCGGCTTTCGCCGGTATGACAATAAAGTGAGACGGGACCGGTAAATTCTCGGCCCGCCGCTGCGAGACATATCGGTTCGGCGGCTCTGGCGGACCAGATGTTGCGGCGATAAAACGGCCGCGTGAAACCATCCCTGGAGCGAGCAGCCATGGCCGCAGACCCCGATTGCATCTTCTGCAAGATCGTCGCCGGCGCGGTGCCGTGCTTCAAGCTGTTCGAGGATGCGGAGACGCTCGCCTTCATGGACATCAACCCGGTCCATGACGGGCACGCGCTGGTGATCCCAAAAAGGACCACTATCCGACGGTTTTCGATATTCCCCCGCAGGCCATCGCCGCCGCTGCGCGTACCACGGCCAAGGTGGCGAAGGCGGTCAACGAAGCGGTCAAGCCGGACGGCCTCAACCTGATTCAGGCAAACGGCCCAGGCGCCGGGCAGTCGGTCGGCCATTTCCACCTGCATGTGTTCCCGCGACGGATCGATGACAGGGTTGCGATCAACTGGGAGCCGAAACCGGGTGACATGGCGCATATCGCCGAGATCGCCGAGCGGATTCGCGGCTTTCTGTAGCGGGCTCAGCCCTCGACTGGCGCGGCGTCGTCGATGACCAGTTGGACCGCGTCGCCGCCGCGGTAGTCGTCGCGCCGCAGATGGCCGGTGACATGGATCGCGCGGCCACGTGCGGCGGCGAGAAACGCGCCGAGCGGGCTTTCGGCGACGCGAAAGGCGATCGCCTTCAGGCATGCCGTCCCGAGTGGGTCACCGAGCGTACAGCGCAGATGGCCGGTCCCGACCGGCTCGACATGGGCGAGGACGAGGCCGGGAAACGCGAAGCGCGGCTCGGGATTGGCGGCGCCGAATGGCGCCAGCGCGTCGAGATGGTCGATCAGCCCGCCGACGGCGCCCTCCGCCGACAGCGCGCCGTCGATCGCGAGCTCGGGCTTGAGGCGCTCGCCATCCCGCCCATCGCCGAGCCGCTCGGCGAGGAAGGCGCGCAACTTCTCGAGATTATCGGCGGCGACGGTAAATCCCGCGGCCATCGCATGGCCGCCGCCATTGACGAGGAGCCCGGCCTGGCGCGCCGCGATGACCGCCGGCCCGAGCGCCACGCCGGGCACCGACCGGCCGGAGCCCCTACCGATTCCATCGCCCAGCGCGACGACGCAGGCCGGCCGCTCGTAGCGCTCCTTGAGCCGCGCGGCGACGATGCCGATGACCCCGGGGTGCCAGCCCTCGGCGGCGGCGAACACCAGCGCCGGCGATTGCGGCGCTGCCTCGACCGCCTCAATCGCCGCCGCGAGCGTGTGCGCCTCGATCGCGCGACGTTCGCTGTTGTAGCCGTCGAGCCGGGTGGCCAGCTCGGCCGCCAGCGCCGGGTCGTCGGTGGCGAGTAGCCGCGCCCCCAGATCGGCCGCGCCGACCCGGCCGCCGGCATTGACCCGCGGACCCAGGACGAAGCCGAGATGGTAGGCGTCGATCGGCGAGGCCACGCGGCCCACCGCGGCCAGCGCGCGCAAGCCCGGGTTTTCCCCGCGGCGCGCCACCTTGATCCCCTGCGTGACCAGTGCCCGGTTGACCCCGGTCAGCGGCACGACATCGCACACCGTGCCGAGCGCGACGAGGTCGAGCCACTGCAAGAGGTCGGGCTCGGCCCGGCCTTCATACCAGCCTGCTTCGCGCAGCGCCCGGTTGAGCGCGACGACCAAGAGAAATGCGACCCCGACCGCGGCGAGGGCGCCGTGCGGGCTCGTCTCGTCGAGCCGGTTCGGGTTTATGAAGGCGAGGGCGCGCGGCAGGAGCGGCTCGCTGACGTGATGATCGACGACGATCACGTCGAGCCCGGCTTCGGCCGCGGCGGCCAGCGGCTCATGCGCGGTCGCGCCGCAATCCACCGTCACGACCAGCGCCGCGCCCTCCACCTTGAGGCGCAGCAGCGCCGGGGCGTTCGGCCCATACCCTTCGCGCAGCCGATCCGGGACATAGACCGAGGCGTCGCCGCCGGCCGCCGCGAAGAACCGCAAGAGCAACGCCGCGGAGGTCGCGCCGTCGACATCGTAATCGCCGAACACGACGATTTTTTCGCCGTCGCGGACCGCCCGTACCAGGCGCTCGACAGCCGCCGCCATGTCACGCAAATGCGCCGGGTCGGGCAGAAACTCGCGCAGCCGCGGGGCGAGAAAGCCGAGCGCCTCGGCGACGCTTATGCCGCGCTGGGCCAGGAGCCGGGCGACGATCTCGGGGAGCGCCAGCCGCTCGGCGATCGCCGCCGCCGCGCCGTCATCGGCGGCGCGCACCCGCCAGCGCCGGCCGCAGACCGACTGCTCGACGCCGAGGAAGGCTGACGCTTGGGGATTATCCACGACGCCATCGTCACCCCCGCGAAAGCGGGGGTCCAGGGCAACGGTCACGGCCCTGGGATCCCTGGATTTCCGCTTTCGCGGGAATGACAGGGCTAAGGGTGGCTGGGAGAATCGACCCGGTTACCGGCCGAGCGGGGCGAAGGGCTGTTTCCTGGTGAAATCGTGCGTTGCCTCGATGTAGCGCACCGTGCCGGTCTTCGAGCGCATCACCACCGAATGGGTGAAGGCGCCGCCGGGAACCCGGCGCACGCCCTTCAGCATGCTGCCGTTGGTGACGCCGGTGGCGGCGAACATCACATCGCCGTGCGCGAGATCGAGGAGGCCGTATTTGCGGTTGAGATCGGTGATGCCGAGACGGTGCGCGCGGCCGCGCTCGTCGTCGTTGCGGAAGAGGAGCCGGCCCTGCATCTGGCCGCCGATGCAGCGCAACGCGGCGGCCGCCAGCACGCCCTCGGGCGCGCCGCCCGAACCCATGTAGATGTCGATGCCGGTCTCGGGCTCCGAGGTGGCGATGACGCCGCTGACGTCGCCGTCGCCGATCAGCATGATGCGCGCGCCCGCTTCGCGCACTTTGGCGATCAGCTCGGCGTGGCGCGGCCGGTCGAGGATGCAGACGACGAGGTCGGAGATTTCCGCCTGCTTGGCGCGCGCCAGGTTCTTGAGGTTGGTCGCCGGCGCCTCGTCGAGGTCGACGATGTCGTCCGGCAGGCCGCCGCCGACCGCGATCTTGTCCATGTACACATCGGGCGCGTTGAGGAAGCCGCCGTGATCGGCCATCGCCAGGACGGCGAGCGCATTGGCCCCGCCCTTGGCGGTGATCGTCGTGCCTTCGAGCGGGTCGAGCGCGATGTCGATCTGCGGGCCCTGCCCGGTGCCGACCTTTTCGCCGATATAGAGCATCGGCGCCTCGTCGCGCTCGCCCTCGCCGATCACCACCGTGCCGTCGATATTCAGGCTGTTCAATGCCTGGCGCATCGCGTCGACCGCGGCCTGGTCAGCCGCCTTTTCGTCGCCGCGTCCCATCAGCCGCGAGGCCGAGAGCGCCGCCGCTTCGCTGACCCGCACCGCTTCGAGCGCGAGATTGCGGTCCATCTTGGAGTTCGATGTTTCGGCCACGGTCTCCTCCCTCGCTACGATTTCAGGTAGTTAAAACCACGAAGGCACGAAGGTCACGGAGCTTATTTCAGTTGTCATTGCGAGGAGCCCAGCGACGAAGCAATCTCGACGGAATGACCCTCAATCGGCACGAGATTGCTTCGCTTCGCTCGCAATGACAGCCTACTGCGTCTCTCCGTGATAGCATCCTAGAAATCTTCGATGCGGATCATGCGGGGCGGCTCGAACACGGTGTCGAGCGCGGCGATCCGGTCGAGCGCGCGGCGCATCGCCGCCTCGATGGTGTCATGCGTCGTCAGCACCACCGGCACCGCCTCGCCCGGCGCACGGCCGCGCTGGATCATCGATTCCATCGAGACGTGCTCGTCGCGCAGCGCGGCGGCAATATCGGCGATGACGCCGGGCTGGTCGACGACCATCAGGCGAATGTAATAGGCGCCCTGGTGACGCTCCATCGGCGCGCCGGGCAGTGCGGCAAGCGCGGCGGCCGGCACCCCGAACGGCGCGACCTGGCGTCCCGCGGCGATGTCGACGAGGTCGGCGGCGACCGAGGAGGCGGTCGGGAAGGCCCCGGCGCCGCGCCCCTCCAGCACCACCCGTCCGACAAAATCGCCTTCCGCGACGACCGCGTTGAACACCCCCTCGACCGCGGCGATCGGCGTCGCCCGCGGCACCATGCACGGGTGGACGCGTTGTTCGAGCCCGTTCTCGGTCAGCCGGGCGATGCCGAGGAGCTTGATGCGATAGCCGAGCTCCTCGGCAAAATCGAGGTCGAGCTGCGAGATGTGGCGGATGCCCTCGGTATAGACGCCGGCGAGATCGACCGGGCGGCCGAACGCCACGCTCGCCAGGATCGCCAGCTTGTGCGCGGCATCGACGCCGTCGATGTCGAAGCTCGGATCGGCCTCCGCGTAGCCGAGCTTCTGCGCGTCGGCCAGCACCTCGGTAAACTCGCGGCCGCTCTCGCGCATCGTCGTCAGGATGTAGTTCGACGTGCCGTTGAGGATGCCGTAAACGCGGGTCAGCCGATTGCCGGCGAGGCTCTCGCGCAAGGTCTTGATCACCGGGATGCCGCCGGCGACCGCGGCCTCGAAGGCGAGCGCGACCCCCACCGCTTCGGCGCGCGCGGCCAGCCGCGTGCCGTGCTCGGCCATCAGCGCCTTGTTGGCGGTGACGACGTGCTTGCCGCGGTCGAGCGCGGTCTCGATGACGGCGAGGGCGATTCCGTCGGCGCCGCCGATCAGCTCGACGACGACGTCGATTTCCGGGTCGGCCGCCATCGCGGCTGCGTCCTCGTACCAGCGCACCGCCGACAGATCGACGCCGCGGTCGCGCCGGCGGTCACGGGCCGACACCGCCACGACGATAATGCGGCGGCCGGCGCGCAGCGCGACCAGCTCGGCCTGGCGCTCCAACAATTGCAAGGTGCCGGCGCCAACCGTGCCGAGCCCGGCGATGGCGATTTTCAGGGCTGGTTTCACAGGCAAGCTTTCATGCGGGGTCCAGCGGTCAGAGCGCGAATCATTGGGTGAATTGGATCTCGACCCGACCCGCTCGCGCGCCGGCGACCGGCGCCGCCTCGGTCTGGATCTTGCCCGCGGGGATGCCGGCGTCGGCCAGGGCCTTGGCGACCGCCTGCGCGCGCTCGAGGGCGGCATGGTAGCTGTCGAGCGGGTCGCCGCCGCCGCCCGGTGCCGCGGCATAGGCGAGCACCCGCACGATGCCAGGGTTGTCCTTGTAGAGGGCCGCCACCCGTTCGATCTGCGCCCGGTCCTGGCCGACCGGAGCGGCCGCGGCAGCGCGGATGTCGAGGGTCGCGACGGTAGTCACGGTGGGCGGGCGTTTGGGCTCGGTCTTGGCGACAGAAGGCGGCGGCGCCACCGGGGCCAATACCGGAACCGGCGGGGCCGGCTGCGGCATCGCGCTTGCGACCGCAGCGGGCGGCGGCACGGCCACGGCAGCGGGCCGGGGGACCGCCGGCAGGGCTGCCGGAGGCGGCGGCGGCCGCGCCGCCTCGGGCTCGGGGACCGAGCGCACGTCAGGCATCTGCAGGCTGGAATTTTGCGGCCCGGGCTCGGGCGGTTCGCTCGCGGCGCGGCGGCCCGATTGGGCCGAATTCAGCGCCGTTCTGGAGGGCGGCGAGGCGGCGGGCGCCGCGCCAGCCGACGAGGCGGCAAGAATTGCCGGCTGGTCGTTCGCCGGCGCTGTTTTTGCGCCGGTCGCCGGGCGCGGCGGAGCAGGGCCGGAATCCGCGGCCAGGGCGCTGCGATCGGCGATCAGGCTTTGCGTGAGCTTCTGCCGCTCGGTCGTGCTCGTCGCGCGAACCGGCGTCGGCGGGAAGCTGCCGAGGTTCGGATAGGGTGCGGCCTCGGCGTCGGCGAGATTACCGGTAAACGGCGCGGTCCGCGGGTCGGGGTCGTTCTTGTTGATCCCGGCCGCCGAACGATAGGTCTCGATAGCGCCACATCCCGCAAGGCCGATGGGGAGCGCGATGCCGAGCGCGATCAGCACCACGAGGCCGGCAAACCCCCCGGTTTGCCGAACACGCCGCCGGTCGGGCCGGCCGCCAGGCCGAAACCGGGCTGTGCGCAACGCCATACCCCAGATCCCGCCACCCTCGCCGCCTGCCCGGTTCACAGCGCCAGGAAGCGGCGGCACAATCGGCTCGCTGTGTATTAGATCCGCGCCCGCGCGTCACTACATTTGATCCGCCCATTGGATCCGCCTGGGGCGGGTGAGGACACTGCGATGAGCGAGAGGGAGAGCGCCACCCATGCCGCCGGCGGCAAAGGTCGCAAGGAGGACTTGCCCGACCCGGCCGAGCTGTCGCGCCAGATGGCGGCGATCGCCGAAAAAAGTCAGCGGCTGGTCGCCGATTTCCTGTCCCGCCAGGGCGGGGAGGAGGGGATCGGCCTGTCGAACCCGATGGCGATCGGCGCCGCCTTTCTCGAGATGACCGCGCGGATGATGTCGGACCCGGCGCGCCTCGTGGAGGCGCAAGCCTCGCTGTGGAACGACTATCTGCGGCTGT
>WNFD01002155.1_pt1 | contig 19826 bp, 20 predicted proteins | sample 5400491 | NCBI WGS metagenome assembly WNFD01 (sample SAMN13153343, study PRJNA577476) | soil metagenome | isolation source: 120 cm saprolite under Douglas fir tree site 2 hole 2 replicate 2 | place: USA:California | collected 2015-04-18
TTCGGAGGATCGAATGACGTCACATGCGCAGGTACATCAGCCCCGCCGAAAAGGAAGCTGCGGCTCGCCGGTCGAGAAATGCCGGCCAATGTTCGCTAAGGGTCATTCACGTCGTTTCTGCGGCGTGCGGGTCATGTCCTGCGCCGAGCCCTTTTAACTCACCCCGAAACTTCACACTTCACAACGGAGCTATGTCAACATGCAAGACGCTACACAATCGATAGCACCCCAAATTCGATCAACATTGTCAGGCCTCTATAGTGCGCTTCATTTATTCGAGTCGATGCCGATTTCGTATGTAAAAGCCCTCTTGGCAGTTGCAAAGCACGAAGGGGAATGCGTTGACCACTACGCGCGCGTGTGCGGAGTCAGCAATGGTGCAATGTCGAGAAAATTGAATGATCTCGGCGAGGTCGATTCACGCGATCGAACCAAGGCAGGATATGGCTTGCTAGAGTCAAATCCTGAACCGTTAGACCGGCGCTATACGATCGTCAGGTTATCGCCGAAGGGGCGAAATTTTATTGGCCAGATCGTGCGGGCGCTGGAGTATGGGAGCGCGACACTGCGATAACCCGACGCAGACCTTCATCTAGCCGCTTGATGTTCGGCCGCTGGCTTGACTTTACTAGGATCAAACTCTTGTCGCGTAATCCACTTTGCGTGTTCGGTTGAGACCAATGATTCCACTCTCTCAACAAGAGCCTTCATTGCTTGATCATCGGTAAGTGCGTCGTAGGACCCGGACCGTGCGATGTAGGAATACTTTTCATGTCGCAGAGCTTCGCAAGCGGACGTGATCTACGATCCGGTTGGCGGCGACGTCTCCCTGCAGGCATTCCGCTCGATCGCATGGCGCGGCCGTCATCTTGTGATTGGCTTTGCAGCCGGCAGCATCCCGGCACTACCGTTCAATCTGCCGCTCTTGAAAGGCGGCGCGCTTTTGGGCGTTGATCTCGCTCAAATTCCTGAGCGTGAACCGGAGGCGCACAGGCGTGTGATATCCCAGCTGTTTACATGGCTCACGGAAAAGAAACTCGATCCGGTCGTCGGCAAGGTATTCGCCTTTGAGGATTTCCGCGATGCATTCAGAACCATGCAGACCCGCGCGGCGCTTGGAAAAATGATTGTCAGAATCAGCTAGTAACGGCGCAGACGGGCTTCGTCAGCAAGGAAGAAACAGATGCCTCATATGAACGAGGAAAATGGCGAAAGGCGCCGCTTGATGCACAGGCGATCGGTCGAATGCGTCGGCTATTTGCGCAATGACGGGCTCTGGGAAGTCGAGGCGCGGCTTGTCGACACAAAACCCTTTGCCCAGCGCGACCAGTACCGCGGCGAACTCAAGGCAGGCGACCCGGTTCACGATATCGCCTTGCGCCTCGCGGTCGACGATCGCATGACCATTATCGAAGCCGAGACGACCATGCGTGCGACGCCCTATCCCACCTGCATCGAGGTCGAACCGATCTTGCAGCGTCTGGTCGGTGAGCGCATCGGAAAAGGATGGCGCGAGCTGGTGCGACAGAAGATCGGCCGGCTTGAGACCTGCACGCATCTGTCAGAGCTGCTCAGCCCGGCGGTAACGGCGCTTTTTCAGACGATGTCCTACGGCAAGACGCCGGAGGGCGGCAGTTCGATGGATCATCAGCGCGCGGCGCGCGAGCGGCCATTTTTTATCGGCGGTTGCCATTCCTGGCGTACCGACGGACCGATTGTCGCCGAGATGGTTCCGCAATTTGCAACCAAGCCCGTGACCAAAGATTGAACGCAGCGAGCCACGCGTTCGACCGAGTTAGACCTTCTCGCGCCGGCTTGCCACGGCAGTTTTCGCAGCGCCACCAGGCGCGAACCCGTTCAGGAACAATTCGACCGCCATGTCGGCAAATTCCTTCGGGCCGATCCCGCCTTTGGGATCATACCAGGTGTAGGTGTAGTTGATGATCCCGAACAGGATCATCGTATAGACCTTCTTAGTGCGCTTGACGATCCTGCCCTCGGCGTCAAGCCGGACCAGAAGATCGGTGACGATGTCGACCAGCTGCCGCTCGAGGTTCTTGATGGTCTGCTGCTCGTCTTCGTTCAGAAACGACAGATCGTGAATCAGAACGCGCTGTTCATGTGGTGATTTGGCGTTGACCTCGACGATCGCGCGAATGACGTTTTGAAACTGCGTCAGTGTCGGGCCGCCGACCGAGACCGCGGCTTCAACGTGCTGAATCATTTCCCGGATATGGGCGTCAAGAATCGCAAACAGGATCGCTTCCTTGGAGTCGAAATAATGATAAAGCGCGCCGCGCGACAGCTTGCAGGCATCGGCGAGATCGGCGATCGAGCTGCGCATATATCCTTGTGCGGAAAACAACGCGGCAGCGTTCGTCAATATGCCGAGGTGAATGCCGTCGTAATTCTCAGAACGTGTTCGCGCCATAAGATATTGCCCCGCCTCGAATTCAGCTTTTGCTCGTATTCGCCAGCACACCCTTACCTGATTCAACCGTCCATTTCAGACGGGAATACCTCCGCTGGATACGCGGTTGACCGGCCAGGAGCCGAAGCGGCGGCTTCGAACGCTTATAGCAGAAATTGATTGAACGGCTAGCCGGATTATAATATAGAGATTGGAATAGTTGGAAGACACCAGCCCGGATCAACCGCGCGGCACTCTTTGGGAGGTTGGATGACGGTTGTTAGGGCAGATGCGGTCGTGATCGGTGCCGGCGCGGGCGGGCTTTGCGCCGCCGCGCGGCTTTCCCATGCCGGGCTGCACACCATTGTGGTGGACGACAAAAGCCGCCTCGGCGGACGCGCTTCGACCGAGCAGATCGACGGCTTTACCGTCAATATCGGCGCCATCGCAATTGAGCTCGGCGGCGTGTTCGAGGAGACTTTTAACACCGTCGGAGCACCGCTCGACATCCGAACGCCCGAACCCGCCAGCTCCTTCTTCATCGACGGCAAGCTGATCGATGTCGGCCGGGGCGGATGGTCGCTGCTTCTGGGCCAACTGACCAAACAAGCCTCGCGCATCCTGGAGAAATTCGCCGATGCGCGCTCCGGCAACCTTCCGGACGGACGGCAATCGACCGAAGACTGGCTCAAAACCTACACCAGCAATGCCTCGGTCCATGCGATCTTCCGCAACCTCTGCGCCGCGATCTTTGCCTGCAATGCCGACGAACTTCCGGCCCGCGCCTTCCTGACCTATTTCACCAGTAAAGGCGCGTTCAAGCGCTTTGGCTTCTGCCCGCAAGGCACGATCGGCGTCTGGAACGCGCTGGGTTCGGTGATCCAGCGCAATGGCGATATCTGGCTGGCGACCCCGGCGACAGCGATCCATACGAACGATGGCCGGGTAGAAGGCGTCAGCGTTATCCGGGACGGCCAGCCCGTCAGGATCGACGCGGATCTCGTCATCAGCAATGCCGGCCCCAAGATCACGGTCGCGCTCGGGGGCGAGACCGCCTTTCCTCCCGCTTATGTCGAACGGGTGCGGAACGGGCTACGCCCTGCCGCCAACATCGTCATCAACATCGCGAGTCGGGAACCGCTGATTTCGCATCCGGGCATCGTGACGTTCGGAAAGACCCGCCGGCTCTGTAACATGGCGAACCTCACGGCTACCTGCCCGGAGCTCGCCCCACCCGGCTGGCATCTTTATGTGGCCTATGCAGTGCCGGTGCCTGCGCTCGGCCATTTCGACTCCGACGCGGAAGCCGAACTGGCCCTTACCGACTTACGCGAGCAATTTCCGAATTTCGGTCAGGCAAAAATCCTGTCGGTCCGCGTGATGCGGGACGATTGGCCGGCGCAACGCAGCTGCGCCGGTTACGATCTGCCGCGCGAAACCGGCATCGAGGGCCTGTGGTGCGTCGGCGACGCAGTTAAGGAATATGGCAATGGCGGCACGCAGGCCTGCGCCGAAACCGCGAAACTCGTCACCGACGCCATCCTTAGCCAGCGGCCGCGCGTTCCACACGCGGCCAGAGTCTAGACATGGCGATCGCAGTCCAGACGGAGACTGGAAACCGCCAGACAGCGCCAGCCGCCGCTCATCTGCTTGAGTTCCGCAATATCCGCATCGTCTATGACAACGCCATCGAAGCCATCCGCGATGTCAGCATCGCTGTTCCTGAGGGCGGCATCGTCGCGCTGCTGGGCTCGAACGGCGCAGGGAAATCGACACTGCTGAAGGCGATGTCCGGCATTCTCTATACCGAGGAGGGCGTGATCGAGAACGGCAGCATCCGGTTTCGCGATCAGGAGGTACATCGTCTCGCGCCGGATGAACTGGTACGGCAGGGCATTGTCCAGGTGCCCGAGGGCCGGCGCGTGTTTCCAGCGCTGACCATCGACGAGAACCTGCAAATGGGCGGCTACACCAAGACATCAGCCGAGGCGCGCGAGCACCGCGACAAGGTGTTCGCGCTGTTCCCCCGCCTGTTCGAACGGCGCAACCAGATCGCCGGCTACATGTCCGGCGGCGAACAGCAGATGCTGGCGATCGGCCGGGCGCTGATGACCGATCCCGTGCTGCTGGCGCTCGACGAGCCGTCGCTCGGATTGGCGCCGCTGGTCATCGACCGGATCTACGAGGTCATCGTCAAGCTCAGGGACGAGATGAAGATGACGGTGCTGCTGGTCGAGCAAAACGCCCAACGGGCGCTCGATATTGCCGACTACGCCTATATTCTCGAGACCGGACGCGTCGTTCTCGACGGCACGGCGCAAAAGCTTGCTTCGAATGAGGACGTGCAGGAATTTTATCTCGGCGTCTCCGGCTCGGGCCGCAAGAGCCTGCGCGATGTGAAGCATTACAAGCGGCGCAAGAGGTGGTTGTCGTGACCGCCCTGCTCTCGGTCGACAATATCAGCAAGAGCTTTGGCGGCCTCAAGGCCGTCGCTGACGTCAGCCTCGCGGTGACGCGGGGCGAAATCTGCAGCGTCATTGGCCCCAACGGCGCCGGCAAAACGACGCTGTTCAACATCATCAGCGGCGTGCTGCGCCCGACAGCTGGCCGCATCATCTTTGACGATACCGACATGGCCACAGTGTCGCCGTCGCGCTTTGCGGCAAAAGGCATCGGCCGCACCTTTCAGAACCTGGCGCTGTTCAAGCACGGCACCGTGGTTGAGAACATCCTGACCGGCCGTCACACCCATCTGCGGTCCAACGTGATCGAGACCGTATTGTTTTTCGGCCGCACCCGCACCGAGGAGATCGCCGCGCGGCGCCGGGTCGAGGAGATCATCGAATTCCTCGAGATCGAACATATCCGTGATGCCATCGTCGGCACGCTGTCTTATGGCCAGCAGAAGCGTGTCGAACTCGCGCGCGCGCTGGCCTGCGAACCGAAGCTGTTGCTGTTCGATGAGATGGTCTCGGGCATGAACCAGGAGGAGACCGAGGACATCGCCCGCTTCGTGCTCGATATTCGTGACGAACTGGGCATTACGGTCGTGATGATCGAGCACGAGATGCGGATCGTGATGGACATCTCCGATTCCGTTCATGTTCTGAATTTCGGGCGCAAGATCGCGGAAGGCACGCCGGATCAAGTGCGGCGCGATCCTGCCGTGGCGGAGGCCTATCTCGGCGGCCATCGGACGCAGACGCATGCGGACCAGAAAGCGGTGACCGATGTCAGTGCTTGACAGCATGCGAACCTTGCATCCGCCAATGTCAGCCAATCCGCCGGGGACCGCGCTTGCGTCTGATACCGCAGCGTTACGGAGGACGCTGCAGGACGCCGCGATCACAATTCCGCAATTGCTCCGTCAGCGTGCCCAGCTTCATGGCGACCGGCTCGCCTTGCGCGAAAAGGAGTACGGCATCTGGAACCGCTATTCCTGGAGCCACTATTATGAGACGGCGCGGCTGGTCGCGCTCGGGCTGATGTCGCTCGGAATCAAGCCCGGCGACCGCGTCGCGATCGCGGGCGAGGATACGCCGCAATGGTTTTATGCCGATCTCGGCACCCAGATGATCGGTGCGGTCGCGGTCGGCATCTACCCGACCAATCCATGGGTCGAGCTGCAATACATCGTCAGGCACAGCTGTTCACGCGTCGTCGTCACGGGTGATCAGGAGCAGACTGACAAGGTGTTGGACGCAATGGCCAATGACGGCGGCCTGCCCGCCCTCGAGGCGATCGTCTGCGTCGACATGAAGGGCCTGAGGCACTACCGGCAGAAGCAGCTGATGTCGTTCGAGACCCTCTGCAATCTCGGCAATGCTTACGCCCTGGAACACCCGGACGTCAACGCAAGCCTCGATCGGCTGATCGACCAGGCTTCTCCCGACGACGTGTGCATCCTTGTCTATACCTCTGGGACTACCGGTCCGCCGAAAGGGGCGATGCTGACGCATCGCAACCTGATTTATGCGTCCTATATCTATGCCGAGACCGTCGATATCGCCGACAAGCCGTTCGAATCGGTGTGTTACCTGCCACTCTGCCATGTCGCCGAACGCTGCTATTCCGAGGTCATGCAGCTAGTCCTCGGCGGTACCGTCAGTTTTGCGGAATCGATCGATACCGTGGCCGTCAATATCAGGGAAATTGCGCCGACCTTTTTCGTCGGCGTTCCCCGCATCTACGAAAAGCTGCAGCAGCATTTCCTGTTCAAGCTGGGCGAGAGCGGGCGGCTGCGACAGAATTTTGCGAAGGCGTGCTTTGCGCTGGGACGCAAATTGTCGGATCGCCGGCAGGCCGGAACCGGGACCCTGCTTCACCGCGCGGCCTACGCGCTGCTCTACATCTTGTTGTTCCGGAACATTCAGCGGCATCTTGGATTTGGCCACAGCCGTCACCGGCTGTGCGCCGGCGCGTCGATATCGCCGGAAACGTTGCGGTTCTTCGACATCATAGGACGCCCGGTATCGCAGGGTTACGGCCTGACGGAATCCGGCGGCGTCGCCTTCATCCAGCATGGCGCGCATCACCGTCTCGGCGGATGCGGCTTGCCGCTTCCTCGAACCGAATGGAAGCTCGACACCGACGGCGAGATCCTGTTGAGGAATCCCGGGGTCTTCAAGGGTTATTTCCTCGACGAGAAGGCATCAACTGCTTCACTCGAACCGGGCGGATGGCTGCGGACCGGCGACATTATCGAGATCATGGACAATGGCGAGATCACGGTGGTCGATCGCAAGAAGGCGATCATCATTACCGCTGGAGGCAAGAACATCGCGCCCTCCGAGATCGAGAATGCGCTGAAGGACAGCGAGTTCATCAAGGAAGCGATCGTGGTCGGCGAGGCCAAGAAGTATCTCGGCGCCATCATCCAGGTCGATTACGACACGGTGGGGCGATGGGCACGGGACAAGGCGCTGCCCTACACCAACTACAAATCCCTGGCCCGGCTTCCCGAAGTGCATGAGCTGGTCGACCGCATCGTGAACGCAACGAATAAGCGGTTCGCGCGGGTCGAAAACATCAGGCGCTTTGCCATCCTCGAAAAGGAACTGGACCACGACGATGGCGAATTGACCGCTACGCAAAAGGTCCGCCGCGCCATGATCGAGAAGAAATTCGCGCGCGAGCTTGCCATCATCTACAAGGCCGAGGGCTGATGCAGTATCTCATTCAGCTCCTGATTTCCGGCCTCGCCGTCGGCGCCATCTATGGCTTGATCGCGATGGGCTTTGCGGTGATCTATAAATCGACCGGCCTGGTCAATTTCGCGCAGGGCGAGATGACCATGATAACAGCCTATGTCGTATGGACGATTTCGACGACGCTCAGCGGCAACGTCTTTATCGTCGCTTTCGGCGCCATCCTCGCCGCCATCGTTCTCGGCCTTGTGATCGAGCGCGTCGTGATGCGGCCGATGCTGGGCGAGCCGGTTTTCGCAACCGTGATGGTGACGATCGGCCTTGCGGTCATCCTGCGCTCATCGATCAACTTCATCTGGGACGCCTATCCCCACGGGCTTGACCTCGGCGTCGGCCGCGACATCGTCCGCGTCGGCGGCATCGGTGTTCGCACCGGTCAGATAGCGGTCATCACGGCGCTTTTGCTGTTGCTCGCGACGGTTTGGGCGTTCTTTCGCTACAGCAAATTCGGAATCGCCATGCGGGCGGTCGCGGCGGATGACCGCACCGCACTCTTGATGGGGATCAGCGCCACCCGGGTCCATGCCATCGCCTGGGCCGCATCCTCGGTCATCGCCGGCATCGCAGGCGTGTTTTTCGCCATCTCCTACGATCTTTCGCCGGCGATGTTTCAGCTCGGCCTCAAGGCATTCCCGGCCACCATCCTCGGCGGCCTCGACGCCGTGCTCGGATCGGGCCTGGGCGGCCTCTTGATCGGAATCACGGAGAATCTCGCGGGCGGCTATTTCGGATCGGGCATGAAGGAAGTCGCCGGCTTTGCCATGATCATCGTGGTGCTGATGATCCGGCCGTTCGGCATTTTCGGCGAACGCGACATCGAGAGGGTTTGACGGCGATGCGCAGCGGCGATTTCAAGGAAACCTACGGCGAGCTTGTCGCACTCACGGATTCACCGCCGGTCTGGTTGTGGTCCCTGGTACTGGTGGTCGCCCTCGTCCTGGCGCCCTATCTGCTGAACTCCTACGCATTGTCGTTCCTGACAATCATCCTGATCACTGTCGTCGGCGCGCTCGGTCTGAATATTCTGACCGGCTATACCGGCTTGATCTCGCTCGGTCATGTCGGTTTCCTGGTTACTGGTGCGTATGCCTATGCGGTGGTGGTTTCAAAATACGGCCTGCCGCCGATTGTCGGCTTCCTCGCGGCCGGCATCGTCCCGGCGCTTGCGAGCCTTGTGGTCGGCGCGCCGTCGCTGCGCCTCAAAGGGCTTTATCTCGCAATAACGACGCTGGCGTTCTCGTTCATCATCAATACCGTGATCCTGGAGGCGCGGACGATCACCAACGGCGCCCGCGGCATTTCAGTTCAACGTCCGGAAATATTGGGCGTGAGTTTCGACAGCGATGCGGCCTTTACCCACCTCTGCCTCGGCTTCGCGATTGTCACGCTGTTCGCCACGCTCAACATCCGGCGAAGCCGGGTTGGACGCGCCTTTGTCGCGATCCGGGATAATGACACCGCGGCACGCGTCATGGGCATCAACCTGCACGCCTACAAACTGTTCGCCTTCGTCACCAGCGCCTTCATCACCGGCATCGCCGGCGCGCTGTATGGCATCTACCTTTCCTTTGTCAGCGTCGAAGGTTTTCCGTTCTTGCTCAGCATCGAGGCGCTGGCCATCCTGATCGTCGGCGGCCTTGGTTCGGCGCTCGGCGCGGTCTTGGGAACGATCCTGATTGTGCTGCTGCCGGAAGCCGCGCGACTCCTGTTCAGCCTGTTCAGCGCGCAGATGGACGCGATGTTCTCGACCGGCGCGCAGGAGCTGAAAAGCATGCTCTACGGCCTTGTCATCATTCTATTCCTGCGCTTTCAGCCGCGCGGCCTGGTCGGCGCATGGCACGACATCAGGCGGCTGTGGGTGCACTGGCCGCTTCGCTACTAACCAAAACAAAAGCAAACTGACCAAGGAGGAAATGATGATCAAGTATCTGGCGACCGCGTCGCTCCTGCTCGCGGGCGCGTATCTGACCGGCGGCCAGGCGCTGGCGGCGGATCCCGGTATCACGGATACCGAAATCCTGATCGGCGATGTCGAACCCCTGACCGGCCCGCCGGCGCTGCTCGGCGTCGCGGCGTCGCTTGGGCACAAGATCGCGATCGCGGAAGCCAACAATGCCGGCGGCATCAATGGCCGCAAGATCAAATATATTCTCGAAGATGACGGTTACGTCACCGCGCGAACCATCCAAGGCGCCCGCAAGATCATCGACGTCGACAAGGTGTTCGCGATGCTTGGCATGTCCGGCTCAGGCCAGTCCATCGCCGTGATGCCGGTGCTTGAAAAGGCCGGCATACCGACCGTGATCGACGTAGCCCCGGTCAAATTCCTGTGGGAGCCGCCGCGCAAGAATGTCTTCGCGGTCGGACAATCCTACGAGGAAGGCATCATACACCTCGTCACCTATCTGGCGGAGAAGAACCCCGGCAAGAAATGGGGCTTGATCACGCAGGACGACGACTATGGCATCACCGTACGCGACGGCTTCGATACCGTCGTCAAGGCCAAGAAGCTGAACGTCGTCTACAGCGGCAACTACAAAAAGGGACAGCAGGATTTCTCATCCGATATGCTGCAGCTGAAAGAGTCCGGCGCAGAAGTATTTTTGGCGGGCGGCATCATCGGCGAGAACATCGCCATGATGAAGGAGCTGGAAAAGCTCAACATCAAGCCAGTGGTCGGCATCTTCTGGCCCGGGCGCGTCGAACCGGTCCTGAAATTGATGGGGCCGCCTGGCGACGGCATTTTCGCGGTCGACTATGTCGAACCCTTCGCAAGCACTGCCGGGAAGGCGTTCCTAGAAAAGGCCAAAGGTCTGCTGCCGGAAGCGGAGATCAAAGGCGTCAACCGATACACCATGACCGGCTATTCGGCCGCCAAGGTGCTGATTGCCGCGATCGAGCGCTGCGGCAAGCAGCCGACCTGGGCCTGCACCATCGCTGAGCTGGAGAAGACGAAGAACGTGGAAACCGGCATCATGGCGCCGATCAGTTTTGGGCCCGGCGTTCGCTTTTCGAACCAGAAACTGCAGATCATGCAGGCCGAGTTCAGCACGCTGAGCTTCAAGCCGGTGAACTGAGCGACACGTCATCAAAAAGGCTGACCGGCGCTTCGACGCGCCGGTCAGTGCCAGCCGATTACATCCGCTTGGCGACTTCCTCGAGCATAACTTCAGTCGCCCCGCCGCCGATGGTCAGGACCCGTGCATCGCGGACCATGCGCTCGATCGGCGTGCCGCGCATGAAGCCGGTGCCGCCATGCAACTGCAGGCAGCCATGCACGACCTCGTGCAGCACTTCCGGCGACAGAGCTTTCACCATCGATACTTCGCGCGCGCAGGGCTTGCCTGCTTCGGCCGGTTCCGCGGCATGATAGGCCAGCGCCCTTGCGGCGGCGGCCTTGGCGGCGAGCATTGCGAGCTTCAGCCGCACCGCCTGCTGATTCCACAGCGGTCCCCCGAACGCCTGCCGGCTTCGCACATAATTCGCGGTCAGCTCGATCGCCTTGGCGCTTTCGCCCGCGCAGATGCCGCCGATGCAGATCCGCTCGTTCTGAAAGGTCTCCATGATGCCGTAGAAACCCCGGTTCTCCTCGCCAAGCAGATTTTCAAGGGGAATCCGGACGTCCTGAAAACCGATCTCCGCAGTATCGGAACAGAGCCAGCCGTGCTTGTTGAGCTTTGTCACAGATACGCCGGGTGTCGTGCGCTCAACGATGAAAAGCGATATTCCGCGGCTGCCCTTCGCCTCGGGATCGGTGCGGGCCGCCACGATCAGAATATCGCCGTAGACGGCGTTGGTGATGAACATCTTGGAGCCGTTGATCACCCATGAATCGCCGTCGCGCCGGGCGCGGGTCTTCAACCCCGCGACGTCGGAGCCGGCATCGGGCTCGGTGACCGCGATCGAACAGATCGTCTCGCCGCGGATGATGGCCGGAAGGTATTTTTCCTTCTGCTTCGCCGTGCCGCGCAGGGTGATGTGAACCGCCGACATGTCGCTGTGCACCAGCGTCGATGAGGTGAACCCGCCAAACGTCGAACGGCCGAGTTCCTCGGCGAAAACCATCGACGCCAGCGGTCCCATTTCGGTGCCCCCATATTCGACCTGATGGCGCATGCCGAGGAAGCCGAGCGCGCCCATGCACCGGAATATTTCGCGCGGGATCTTGCCGTCGCGCTCCCATTGTTCGCCATGCGGCACCACTTCCTTTTCAACGAAACGGCGGACCTGATCACGCAGCATCCGCAGCTCCTCGGACAGATCGGGCTGTTCCGAGAAATGAAATTCGTAATCGGTCAGGCTTGGCCGTTCGGCTGGGACAGCGTTCACTGCGGGCTCCTGTCGGCGTTCATTTGAAGATGTCGCTTGAGAAATTTGGCGATCGAATCGATGGCCTGACGGGCCTCCGCGAGTTCAGAGGCAAACATCTGGAAGACGTGAATCATGCCGTCCCAGATCTGCAGTTCGACATCGATGCCGGCGGCGCGCGCCTTGTCGGCAAACATGACGGAGTCATCGAGCACGGTTTCGCGGTCGCCGACCTGAATCAGCAGCGGCGGCAATCCGGTGAGTTCGGCATAAAGCGGCGACGCCAGGGGATGGAGCGGATCGCCGTGCTCGCCGAGATAATTTTTCGCAAGCGCTGTGATCATCGGCCGCTGATGGATCGGATCGGCGCCGGCGCGGCTGACATAGCTCCCGCCGGCGGCCGCGAGATCCGTCCATGGCGACATCAACACGCCAGCCGCCGGAAGCGGCGCACCGCGCTCACGCAGGCTGAGCATCGCGGCAAGCGCGAGATTTCCTCCGGCGGAATCTCCCGCGAAGACAATATTTTCCGAGCCTAGTCCCTGATCGAGCATCCAGCCATAGGCCGCGATGGCATCCTCGAGCGGCGCCGGAAAGCGGTGTTCGGGAGCAAGCCGGTAATTGATCGCCATTCCACGGCAGCCGCTTGCCTCGGCGATCCGCGCGATCAGTTCGCGATGCGACGACACCGAGCCGAGACGAAAGCCGCCGCCGTGGAAATAGAGAATGGCCTTGTCGTGATGGACGGCGTTGCTGCTTGCAATCCATTCTCCGTCGACACCGCCAGCGGAAACGCGCTCGCATGAGACCGGTACAGTGAGGGGTTGAAAGGCGGTGTCCCAGTCGATGCGCATCTGTGCGACCGGCGTGTCTCGGCTCCAGCCGCGATAGACGCGCCGGATCCGTTCGATCACGAGGTCGAGCGGAACCGCCGCAATGTTCTCGCCTGTGTGTGCCATGTTATCCGCCCAGTCCCATTCCGCCCGACACGCCGATGGTCTCGCCGGTGATATAGGCCGCCTGATCGGACGCCAGGAACAGCGCCGCGGCGGCGACCTCCTCGGGCTCGCCGAGCCGCCGCAGCAAGGTGGAGTCGGTCATGGCGTGGAGGATCTTGTCGCCGCCCCTAGCCACCGCCTGTTCGAGCATCGGGGTGCGGATCGGTCCGGGAGCGATCGCATTTGCGGTAATTCCATAGCGCGCATTCTCGCGCGCGATGCTTTTGGTAAAGGCGATGACGCCGCCCTTGGCGGCGGCGTAGGCCGCGCCGCCCTTGGAGCCAAGCCGTGCCGCTTCGGATGCGATGTTGATGATCCGCCCGAAACCGGCCGCCTGCATCGCGGGCAACGCGGCGTGGGTGCAGGCCAGCACCGAAACCAGATTGACCGCGAGCAGCTTGGCCCAATCATCCGGCGTCGTGTCGGTGAAGAACGCGTGCTGGTCGGCGCCGGCGTTGTTGACGACGATATCGAACGGGCCGTGCTGCGACATGATGTGTTTCACCATGTCGGCGTCGGCGACATCGAGCTTTGCCGCGGTCGCGCCCACCTGCCCGGCCAGTTCGGTTGCGTTGGCGATATCGAGATCACCGATGACGACATGGGCTCCGGCGCCAGCAAAACTCCGAACGATCGCAGCGCCGATGCCCTGCGCTCCGCCCGAGACAAAAGCGCGGCGGCGATCCAGCCGTCCGAAGGGCAAGGTACCGGAGGCCGGCACCTGCTAGCGTCCCGTAAATTTCGGCTTGCGCCGTTCGATCACCGCGGCAAGGCCCTCGCGCGCATCGGCCATCCCTGAGAGTTCGGACACGGTGCGGGCTTCCTCCGACAGGCATTGCTCGATGCTGATCGCAGTCCCGCTCCAGACCAGACGCTTAGTCGCCGCGAGCGCCTTTGGCGCGCCGGCGGCCAATTCCCTGGCGAGTTCCAGCGATGCGTCTGCGAGTTGTTCGTCGGGAACGACTTTTGTCACGATACCGAGATCCAGTGCCTCAGCCGCGCCGATCACGGGATTGGTCAGCAAAATAGACATCGCTCGGCGCAAGCCGACCAGCCGCGACAAGGTCACGGAAACGCCTGCGTCGGGCGCCATGCCCACGCGGGTCGCGCCTGCAAGAAACTTCGCCGAAGCGCCGGCGATGACGATGTCGGAAGCGCAGACCAGGCCGAAGCCGCCGCCGCCGGCCGCAAAACCCTGCACCGACGTGATCACGGGAGCCTCCAGCCGCATCAACCCCGTCACCGCATTCTGCAGATAGGCGGTTGCCTGGCGAATGTAATCCGGCAATTTTTCGCCCTTCGACGCGAAGGCGTGGACATCGCCGCCAGCGCAAAAATTCTTGCCCTCGCCCGTGAGCAGCACCGCACGGACATCAGGTTCGCCGTGACAAACCATGATGGCATCGCACAGCGCCTTGAGAAGTTCGACATTCATGCCGTTAGAGGCATCGGGCCGATTGAGCGTAAGATGGGCAATACCGTCTGCCATGCGCAGCAGAACCGGTCCCTGGTCGATCATTGGCAAGCCCATCTTTCCTCCGTTATCCCGCCCGACGATCTGATCTGAGTGTCCCGGCTTTAGCTCGGGCTGTCAGATCAGGAACGACAGCGTGAAGAGCCCTTTCTCATTGTTGACCAGCGTGACCTTCTTGTAGACCATGCGCAACTCGCCATCGACGTAGCGCAGCCGATATTCGTTCCGCGCCGCCCAAATGGTGTCGTCGCGAAGGCTGGATTCGAACACGAGGCTGTTGCTGGCGACCGCAATATCGCCGCCGGCCTGCTCGTCGAGCAACTCGATATTCGATACCAGCCGACGCAGCCGCGACTGCGGCGTCTGGGTGTGGCGCTTGCCGGTGAGCAACTGCTTAATGCGCAGCGAAATGCGCGAGCGGTTGTCGTAGATGATCGACATTTCCTTTTCGGGATCGATATCGGCGCCGTTGGCGGGCACCCAATAGACGCCGTCATCGGTCCACAGGGCTTCCCACGCCTCGTACTGATGTTCGTCCTGGAGTCTCGCCTCCTTGTAGATGAACGCCGTCACCGCACTTATTAGCGTGGCGCTGCTTTCGCGCGACAGCATCACCTTGCCTCCATCAGGCTACGGTAGTGACGCCAGATGCCACGCGACGGTACCTCGTCGGTGACATGGCCAACCTTGAATCCGTCTGCGTCGATCCCTTCGCGCCGCTCGCCGCGGGCGAGGAAAATCCACTCGGGATTGCGCGCCAGCACGCCTCGATGGCAGCGCTCGTACATCTCGGAATCATCGGCCAGCAGCAAGCCCGCCGGGCCGACTGATCCCATCGTTTGCTGACGCAATCGCCGGTTCATGTCGGGTGCGCCTTTGAACTGCAGTGCGGTGACATGCTGCACGCTTTCGTCGACCGCGAGCGGCTGGATCACGAACATCTGGATTTCGGCGATGAACAGGTTCGGGAAAATCATGACATGCGGCGTGCCGTCGATCATGATCTCGCGCGCCTGCTGGTCGCCATAGGCGGCCTTCATCCGCGACGTATAATCCGGCAATCGCGCTTCATTGGTGCCGAACCAGCTCAGCGGCTCATCGCGTTTGCGAAACTCCGGCCGCAGATCGATCTCGGTATGTCCGTTGCCGTAGTCGCGGGTCAGCGCGGTCGATTTACCCCCATACAGCGTGCCGATCGCGCTGTCGGCGACATTGAAGATCGAGGAATGCACGAAGGCCGGATGGTAGCCATCGCACTCGTTCTCCAGGATGAATTTCCAGTTGGCCTTGACGCGATGTTTCAGAAAGCCCGCGGTAACCTCAACCTCGCCTTCAGGCGAGGTGCGAACCAGGCGATCGATTGTCTTCTTGGCGCCGCCGAGATGCTCCTCCAGCGTCGGGCCTTCGGCCGCGAACGAGCCAAAGACAAAACCGCGATAGGATTGCACGCGCGCGACGCGGCCAAGGCCGAGCGTTGTCTTATCAGCGCCTTCGTAGCCATCCGGAAATGCGCAGCCGACCAGACGACCGTCACTGGCAAAAGTCCAGGAATGAAACGGACAGGTGAAGGAGCGCGCATTGCCCTTTACATAGGAGCAGACCTGATTGCCCCGATGCGAACAGCGATTCAGCAGCAGGTTAACCTTCCCCTGCTCGTCTCTCGTCATCAGAATGGATTGCGGGCCGATCGATTTGACCACGTAGTCGTTGGCATTGGGCACTTCGCTTTCGTGCCCAACATAGACCCAAGTGCGGTACCAGATGTTCTGAAGCTCGGCTTCGAAGATCGCGGGATCGCTGTACAGGGAGCCGTGGACACGATCCGGGCGGATCAATTCTTCCCACTGCGAGGCGCGCGGCATGACGTTCATCGCTGCATCTCCGATGGCTCGCCTGCGGCTCTCTTGCGGAGACCTGGGGCATGAGCTAAAAATAATCCGACTGACCGTTCTAATAATAGCACCACCCTTTCCCGGCTTCAAGGGTATTTCAGGGCCGGATCGTTCTTCGCTTCGCCGCCGGCTCGGCTGGTCAGGTGACGTGCGTTTACAACAACGGGATTTGGAAAAAGGATCTGAGGGATGGAACAGCGCAAACCTGCCGATCTCGCGCGCGCGTTCTACACAGCACTTGCCGCCGGGGACCGGCATCAACTTGACGCCCTGCTCCATCCGGAGTTCACCGGCCGCACCGCCGAGGGAATGCCGTTCGGCATCGGCGGCGATCACAGTGGTCCGGCCGCGATGCGCCGCAACGCCTGGGGCGCGATCGCCCGGCATTTCGAAGCGCGCGCCGAGCCCGACCGTTTTCTCGACCTCGCCGACGGCCGCTTGCTGGTGACAGGCCGCTATCGCGGCCGCGGCAAGCAAGGCGGGGCGACCCTGGATGCTGCCTTTGCGCATCTGATCACAGTCGAGGACGGGCGGATCAAGGCGCTGGAGCAATTCACCGACACCGCGCGTTGGCACGAGGCCGCTGGCCCGTTACGAACGGTACAGCTCGATATTGCAGACGGCGTCGCGACCCTGCGCCTGAACCGTCCGGACAAGGGCAACGCGATCGATACGGACATGGCCGCCGATCTCGCGGAGGCAGCGACGCAAATCGCCGAGAATGCAAGCATCCGCGCGGTTCTGATCGCTTGCAACGGACCGAACTTTACGGTCGGCGGCGACCTCGGCCTGTTTGCCGGAACTGCGCACGAGCAATTGCCGAATCGGCTGCGCCGCATGATCGACAGCTATCATTTGGCGATCGAGCGGTTGACGAGCATTGACGCGCCTGTTGTGGCTGCCGTGCGCGGCGGCGCCGGTGGCGGCGGATTGGGTCTGCTCTAAGCTGCCGATATCGTCATAGCCGCAGACGACGCGCGGTTTGCACTCGGCTATGGCGCGCTGGGCCTGACCGCGGATGGCGGCAACACCTGGTTTCTTCCGCGCATGGTCGGAATGCGGCAGGCGCAGCAGCTGTTCCTGCTCAACCGCCGGCTGACTGCGCAGGAAGAGCTCACGTTCGGATTGGTCTCGCGTCTTGCCCCCAGCGATGCCGTCGAGTCCGAGGCTGCCGCGCTCGCCGCTACACTCGCCGCAGGCCCTACCCGCGCCTACGGCGCCGTACGCCGCATGCTGCATCAGTCGTTCGAGACCGGTCTTTCCGATCAACTCGAGGCCGAGAAGGAATCGATCGTTGCAGCCAGCCGCTCCGACGATGCGCAAGAAGGGATTGCCGCCTTCGTCGCAAAACGTCGTCCACAATTCCGCGGCCTGTAGTTGGAAAAACGAAGCGCCCCAAACGCCCAACATACGCCGCTGTCTCACCCAGCGGACATTCTATATCGCCCATTCCGCGAATCGATGCGATTGAGTTACCGCGGTGGAACTGACACGTACGCAATTGATTGGCGAAAGTTCCGCTTTTACTCCCGTGAGCGGAAATCCCGCCAATTATCGGTCCCGTGTCCAGACCACCACGGCCGGTCCGGAAAGCGAAGACGGCCGACGATGAGTTTTTGATCGCACGTCTTGCCGCCGCTCGGTCTCGGCCGCGCGCACCGTCTTGCGCGCGCTCCGCTCGGGTGGCGGCAGCATGGCGCAATTCAACCACGCGACCTTTTTATACGACAAGCTTTCCGATTTTGCGATCGGGAGTCGCTAGCTCTTTTCCTGAAGGGCTATCCGTCGCATGTTGTGTGCGTCATCTCGATAAAGCGGATTCGGCGTCAGGCAAATCGAAATTGAAATCTTTGACCCATCACCATCCACTCCATCTCTTCTTTAAGATAAAGTGTTGCGTCGACCGGTTGAGATCACCCCTTAAACTCGGACATTGCTCGACGCAGCCGGCACTTCGCATTTGTGCCACAACCGGACTCATGCGTCGCAGCGGCTTGTGCGGCCAGGCTCTTGGGGGAGAATATGCCTCCTGGCGGCCTTGGGGACTAAACGTCGCTGGGAATTGGCGGATCAAACGCCACAACGTCACGGCCTTCGAGCTCTCGAACCGTCCATTCGCGCGGTCCGTCTTCACCGAAAATGCCATTTGGAACGACAAGGTTGAGAATTCCGCCGACAGGAACGTGATAAGCGACGTCCGTCCCATCAAAACTTGTACAGTTAACCGCGCATACGCGCCCACGTTGGTCGAATACCGGACCGCCGCTCATTCCACCATAGATCGGTATATCCGACTGGATGCATGGCGAGGGCAGCATGACGCGATCGCGTCCCGCACTAAAATGTCCCGTTACGTGACCTGCGGTCCAACGTGTACTTAACTGTAGGGTTGTCTCGAAGTCTGGGTCAGCTTGGAAAGCTCCGGTCCATCGAAGTATAGCTTGATGCGGTGGCGCGCTTTTTTCCACGGTAGTGTCGGACTGCGGATCGTGAAACGAATGAGTTGAGATCGGGGAGCCGAGCTCGGGTACTTCAAGGGTCATCGTCTGCACGTTTCCCGTCAGAAGCTGCCCGTCCGCGCCGCGCGCCTGGGCCGTGGTACAAACGGCAAGGTCAAATATTTTATGTCTCGATGTATACCTTAGGGGCCGGGAAATATGCGTCATACCTTCAGGGCCCTCTAGAAACTGGATTGCAGCGATGTTGGCGATGTCCTTTCCGTCTTCGCCGATGTTGTCATCGATTACGTGCCGAGCTGTGACAAACACCCCGTCTCTGGTGATCCAAAAGCCCGTTCCAATGAAACGAGGTGCGCCGCCTCGATGACGAACGAATATTGCCGCAAGTCCGGTATATTCCTCCATGGCATTATCTTCGGTGATTATGCGCGGCATTCCACACCACCTGATTTTACTGTGACAATTAATGCGGTATTTTGGAAGATAATGCTCCCCTGAACTGGCGGCGTTGGAGTCAACCGGTTAGCGCCGTGAGTTGCGCCATAGCGCCGGCATGCCCGGCGTTTGTAAGCCGATAGCCCTTGGCGACATCGCAGTGGATCAGCTTGTTCAGTTTCATCTCGCCAAGCCTGTTGCGCACAGACTTACTGCTTCGAGCTTTCAGGCTGTCTTCGATGGCTTTGACCGCCGCCGGCTGCGGATACTGGCTGTGCAACAGCACCAAGATTCGTCCGGATTGGTTGAGCTCCTTTCGAAGATCGGTATCTTCACCAGTCGCGACATGCGGCTTCATGACTGCCCCCTGCTCAGAATTCGTAGAGCACGGCTATTCAAATCGAAAGAGGCGGTTCGCACTGCAACATGAAGTGCGGCGCGATGTCTCAGTTGGGTCAGAAGCGGCCATTGGTAGGGTCGAGGGCTGGCGCGCCGGTGTGGCCCGGGGTCCCGACCCACACCACGTCTCCAGCCCCCTCCACGTCGCACGCAACGTGCGGATTTCCCGCATTGCGCGCCCCCATTTGCTTCACGCCAAAGCTTATGGGACCTATCCTGCTGGGGCGACTTTCGGCCCGTCGCG
>WNFD01011630.1_pt1 | contig 19824 bp, 19 predicted proteins | sample 5400491 | NCBI WGS metagenome assembly WNFD01 (sample SAMN13153343, study PRJNA577476) | soil metagenome | isolation source: 120 cm saprolite under Douglas fir tree site 2 hole 2 replicate 2 | place: USA:California | collected 2015-04-18
CGCGGCCGCCGACTACCACCGCTCCGACATCATCATCGCCGGATGTTTGATCATCGGGCTGATCGCGATCGCCATGGACCGCTGGCTGCTGATGCCGATCGAGCGCCGCACCGTCGCGCGCTGGGGCCTCGTCCTCGACGCGGCGAGGAAATCATGAGCGGGGCCGGGCCGGCCGACGCCGGGCTCGGCCGCGAGAAATCCTCGCGCCTGCTGCTCGGCCGCGACGGGCGCAAGATCCTCATCGGCATCGTGCTGATCCTGCTCGTCGTGTTCGGCCAGAAACTCTACGGAATGGCAACGGCGATGAGCCGCCTCGATCCGGCGCTCCGCGACGCCGCCGAGCCGCGCAACGTGATCGTCGTGCTCGACTTCATGCCCGACCGTTTCCACAACGAGCGCATCGCCGCCTACGGCACCTTCGCCGGCCGCGACGGCGCGCTCAACCGCTACCGGCTGCGCATGGTCTCTCCCGAGAATCTGCGGCAGCTCGCCGAAATTCCCTGGGTCGCGCGCATCGAGCCGATGCGGTGATGGGAATGCTACGAGAGAGCCGCAATCCCTTACGCTCAAGATGAATTCATCAGCGGAGCCGCCATCAGCAGCCGCTGGTCCATACCCGTCTGCGCCTCACGCGCCGGCGGCGAGGCGGGTCGGGCGTTTGTTGGCGAGCGGCAGCACCACCGGCTCGTTGGTCTCCGCCGAGAGATCGGCGGCCATGTAGAGCTCCATCACCTGCCGGGCCTCTTCCGGCTTGACCAGGACCGGACGGTCGAGCGCGACCGCCTCGACGAAATGCACGGTCTCGCTCGCCATCGGTCCGGCAAAAACGTGGCCGACCGGCTCGCCCGGCATGCTCGACATCGGGAACACTGCGCCGTCCTTCATGCTGCGCAGCATCACGTCGCGATGGGTGTCGTCGACCAGGAGCGCGCCCTCGGTTCCCACCACCTCGATCCAGGTCTGGGAAAAGTTCGGATAGCCGGGAGGCAGGCTCCAGCCGCCGCCGACTACGAACGAGAGCCCGCTGTCGAGCGTGACGAGAGCCCATTGCAGATCGGGCACGTCGCCGCCGCTCATCTCGCGCATCGCGCCGTAATTCTGCTGCGAATAGACGCGCACCGGTTTCGCCGGCTGCAGGCACCACAGCACGAAATCGATGTCGTGGGTGGATTCCATCGCGGCGGGCGACAGTTTGACCCGGCCGCTGATCTTCTTGCCGAGCCCGCGGGTGATGTGGCGGCTGACCAGCACGCTGACCGGCTTGCCGATCGTACCGTCGCCGATGGCTTTCTTCACGTAGGCGAATTTCGGATTGAAGCGCTGCGAATAGCCGATGGTGAATTTGAGACCCGCGGAGCGGGCGAGCGCGATCAGCTCGTCGGCCTCGGAGAGCTCGATCGCGATCGGCTTTTCGAGAAACACGTGCTTGCCGGCGAGCAAACAATCCCGCGCAATCGGGAAATGCGTGGTCTCCGGCGTGGCGCTGATGAACACCGCCGCGATCTCGTCGTTGTCGAGGAGTTTGCGATAATCCGCGACCGCGGTTTTCGGCCGCGCCGACGCGGCCACTTCCTTCAGGCGCTCCGGCCGCGTCTCGGCGATGTGCAGCGCTTTCACCAGCGGATGCGCCGCGCAGGCCTCGGCGCGAATGCCGCCGCACCAGCCGGTTCCGATAATGGCGAATTCGATCGGCTCCATGGACGCTCCTGTTTGATCGCCTACCGCGGAATGGCCCGGCCGCGTTGGTGCGAGCCGGCGGCGCAGCATGTTGGACCGCCATCCTTGAATCAAGTGGCTTCACCGGAACGCGCAGTCGGCGTCACGGCAGGCGTTCGACGGCGGGCGGCGCCCAGCGGCCCTCCAGCACCGAGCGCCGCGGCGCGTAGAGCCGCATCGTGAGATTGAACGGGCCGGCGGGGGCGGGGAGCCAGTTCGTTTGCCGTGCCGGGTCGGGCGGCCGGGCCTGGATGAGGATTTCCAGCGAGCCGTCCGGCTCGTAGCGGAGGGGGTCGCGGTCGCCGAGCGCGTGCCGGTCGATCGCATGGCGGGCCGGATAGCCGTCGGGATCATAGAGGGTGATCGACCAGAACGCGTCGACCGGCGGCAACTCGCCCGGCTTGAAGCGGATCCCATAGCTGTGGGCGCCGTCGAGCGCCTGGTTGTCGCTGTCGGCAGACGTGCTCGGATAGACGGCGTCCTCCGGCAGGTTCGCGCCGAGGCCGTCGGCCGCGACCACGGCGCGGCGCAAATAGGCGCCGCCGTAGACGCCGATGAAGTCGGTGCTGATCCGCCAGCCGTTGACGCGACGGCCGAAGCTCCCGCGCTGCGATTCCATGAGCCTCAGTGCGTCGGCTGCCGCGCGGTCGAGCGCCTGCCGGATCGCCGCATCCGGCGGATCGAAGCCCTTGCCCGGCTCGATGCCGATCCGCCGCATGCGCGCGAGCATCGGCTGATCGATGCCATGCGGCGGATGCAGCCTCATCAGCTCGGCGGCATAGTCGAAGAATTTCGTCGTGGGCATCGCGCTGACTTGCCGGGGCGCGGGCGTCCTCATGTCGACGCCCAGGCTGAAACTGCCGGACGGCGGCTGCGCGTCGCGGCCCCATTCCGACAGCGGCGTCACTCGGTAGCCGTCCTGGATCTTGTGGACGATCGGATAGTCGTCCGTTCCGTTGGTCTGGATCCGCCCGATGATCCAGACGTAGGGCGTCGGCGCGTCGATGCGCCCGACCCCTCGGGGCAAGCTGCCTTGCCATCCCGGCAGCGCCACGGCGAAATGTCCGGCGCCGGTCGTCCGCTCGGCGATCACGGCGAACACGTCGGTCCACATGTCCATCAGCGGCAGCAGATAATAGCGGTCCGACGCCGCGGGCACTGTCACGACGACCGGCTCCTTGCTCACGTCGAGCCACGTCAAAGAATAGAATCGGGGGTCGGAAAGGCTCGGACGTGGAGCAGCGCATTCATCGGCTGCGTGCGGAGAAAGCCGCCGGGCGGCACGTTGGTCATTTGCGATCGCGTGATGTCCATGAGCACCAGCGGATAGAAATAGAGGTACGCCTCGAGCCCGATCTCGTAGGCTTGTGCCGGCGACACCGCGGGCTGCGCCCGCAGCCCAGGCTCGCCGGCAATCGGCAACATCATGGCGAGCCCCGTCAGAATGGCGAAAAATTGCATCGATCCGCTCACGTCTGCTCCTGGTCCCGCTCGCCGCAGCCTAGGCCGGCTTCCACCGCGCTGAGCGCTTCTCGGCAAACGAGGCCAGTCCTTCCCCGGCCTCCGCGGATTGGCGTTTGCTCGCATGGCTCTCGACCAATCGGTCGAACGCCGCCGCGTCGAGATCGGCGAAGCCCGCGCGCAGCGCCAGCGCCTTGGTTTGCGCAACCGCCTCTGGGCCGTTCTCGAGCAAATGTCCGAGCATGCGTTCCCCCGCCGCTTCGAGCTCGGCCCGGGGCACCACCTCGTGAACGAGGCCGATCCGCCGCGCTTCCGCCGCTCCGAAGCGTTCGCCGGTCAGCGCGTAGCGGCGTAGCTGGCGCACGCCCATGGCGTCGGCAAGCTGCGGCAGGATGATTGCCGCCGTCAGTCCCCACCGCACTTCCGCGATCGAGAAGACGGCGTCCTCGGCCGCGATGGCCACGTCGCACGCGGCGACGATGCCGGTCCCGCCGCCGAAACAGCCGCCGTGCACGAGGCCGAGCGTCGGCACGGGCGCCAGATTGAGCCGCTGCACCGCTTCCGCGGTCGCCCGCGACACCCGGACATTCTCCTGCGGCGATGATGTCCGCACCGCGTCGATCCATCTGAGATCGGCCCCGGCCTGGAAATGCCGGCCGTTGCCTTTGATCACGATCGCGCGCAGAGCATTCGCGCTGGCGAGTGCGTCGATCGCCGCCAGCAGGCCCTCGATGAGATCGCCGTCGTAGGCGTTGTTGACCTCGGGCCGGTTGAGAACGACGCTCGCCACCCCGCGCGCATCGACGCTCCACAGAACCGGGCCGGCCGAATTCGTTCGCGGCATTGCGTCCTCCTTATCCCGAGGCAGGTGCCGAGCGCATGATGCGGCGTTCCGTGTGCCCCAGACGCACAACGATTCAATCCAAATCCTCGCCGTCCATTCCGGCATTGCGGCGCGCGCGGGCGACGAGCTCGGTGACGACCGGGCCGGCTGCGGCCGGATCTTCGACCGGCTCGGCGGCCGGGCCGCGGTGCCAGCCTTCCATCACGGCGAAGAAGCCGCCGCCGACCTCGAACACCCGGCCGGTCACGTGTCCGGACTGCGTGCTGGCGAGCCAGACCACGATCGGCGGCACCCAGCGCGCGTCGCGCCGGGCGCGCTGCTCCGGCGAGAGCCACCGCAGATCTTCGGTCATGCGGGTCTGCGCGTGCGGCATGATGGCATTGGCGGTGGCGCCGTAGCGCTTGAGCTCGCGCGCGGCGATGATCGTGAGCGCGGCGACGCCGGCCTTGGCGGCCCCATAATTGGTCTGCCCGACGTTGCCGAACAGCCCCGAGCTCGACGAGGTGTTGATCAGCCGGGCGTCGACCGGCCCGCCGCGCGACTTGCTCTGATCGCGCCAATAGGCGGCGGCATGGCGGGCGGGCAGGAACGTGCCCTTCAGGTGCACGCGGATCACCGCATCCCATTCCTCCTCGCTCATGTTGGCGAGCATGCGGTCGCGCAGGATGCCGGCGTTGTTGATCAGCACGTCGAGCCGCCCGAACGTCTCGACCGCCTGGTCGATGAGCCGCTTGGCGCCGTTCCAGTCGCTGATGTCGTCGCCGTTGGCGAGCCCCTCGCCGCCGGCCGCGCGGATCTCCTCGACGACCTGGGCCGCCGGGGAGGGGTCCTGGCCGGTCCCCTCGGTGGAAGCCCCGAGATCGTTGACCACCACCTTGGCGCCGTGGGCCGCGAGCATGCGCGCGTGCTCGCGGCCGATGCCCCGTCCCGCCCCGGTCACCACCGCCACCCGGTCTTCGCACAGGCTGCTCATCGGCTCGTCCTCCCCACGCGTCTTGCATTCCTGATCGCTTTCCGCGCCCGCGCCGGGAGACGCGGTGCGCAAAGCCAACAGCCTTACTTCGGTATGCGATCCTCGAGGCTCGCCATCGCGCTGCCCAACAGCTTTCGCACATGCGCGGCCGCGGCAGGGTCGAGCGCGCTGGGGTCGAGGTAGAAATCGAGCCCGCGCAGGTGCTCGCTGAAGGTGCGCGTCTGCCGGCCGGAAGCATCGAGCGTGCTCTCGATCGCGTAGGGCACGACCTCGCGACTGATGCCCTTCATCGAGATCGCGGGCAGCGGATACGCGGTGACGATGTCGCGCACCAGCGCGTACGTTTCGTAGCTGATCACGATGTGGCCGGGTTCGGCGATCGCCTGCAGCCTGGCGGCCAGATTGGCCTCCGCCCCGATGATAGTGTAATCCATCCGGTCGGCGCTGCCGAAATTTCCGACGTTGCAGAAGCCGGTATTGACTCCCATCCGCACCCGGAACGGATTTTCGATTCCGGCCTTGCGCCATTTCGCATTGAGCTCGGCCAGTCGCCGCTGCATCTCGACCGCCATGCGCAGGCAGGCCTTGGCGTCTTCCGCGGTGCCCTTGGTTTCCGGATCGCCGAAGAAGATCAGGATGGCATCCCCGATGAACTTGTCGAGGGTCCCGCCGTGCTCGAGGGCGATGGCGGACATTTCCGTGAGGTATTCGTTGAGCAGAAGCGCAATCTCCTCCGGCTGCATGCGCTCGGTCGTCGCGGTGAAATCCTTGATATCCGAGAAGAAGATCGTGAGTTTCTTGCGCTCGGTGTGGATCGTGACGTCGGTCTGACCGGTGAAGATGCTCTTGTAGATCTGCGGCGAGAGGTACCGCGAGATCTTGGTCGACACCGAGGCGAGGAACTCGTTGTTCGCCTCGAGCTCGCGGTTCATGCCTTCGATCGTCGCCGCCTGGCGCCATTGCAGTGCGATGAAGGCGAGGCCGCCGGCGCCGGCAAAGCCGAGGTAGATCAGCAGGTATTTGAACGACCAGATGTTGGCCGCGATCGGCTGGGCGACGCTGATCTCCTGGATGCCGCGTACGTCGCCGACCTTCCAGTCGCTCTTGGGACTGTCGGGGTGGGTGTTGTGGCAGGCAACGCACGTCGTCCCCATTATGATCGGGGTGATGTGCCGGACGCGATCGCTGAGCAGCGACCAGCTGGTCTGCGTAGGTTGCTGGTTCGGGTTGTCTCGCAGCGAAACCAGCGCCCGGGTCTCGAACGCGTCGAGCGCATGAGCCGTGCGGTTCTTGAACGGAAAGTCGGATACGAACCGGTAGGAAATATTCGCTTGCTGCTCGCTGATGACCCGCCCGAGCTCCAGCGAAAGGGTCGCGGGAATGGGGATGGCGCCGGGGACCTCCTCGTAGTTGGGGAGGACCTTGGTCGCCCCCGGTGATGCCAGCACGCGCCCGACGATGTGGCTGGCGTAATAGCCGCGGATGCCGGTGACTACCGAATTCAAATCGCTCGCCTGGCGGCGCAGCGCACTCTCGCTGAGATTGCGCAGGTCGAGCCAGACGGCGAGCGGCAGCGCGAGCAGCAGCACGGGCACGAGGAAGCTGAGGAGCGCGCCTCGCGATCTTGCGCCTCGGGGGAGCATGGCGTTCATGGGCGATATCCTGTGGCGGGCTGTCAGGGTCTACGCATGCCGAGCCCAAGTCAAAGCCCGGGGCTGGCCCGCCTGCTTGCACCAGTTCGGCCGGCGGCGGCCGGATCGGCCCCGCACTGCGCTAACAATCGCTTGGCCGGGGTTGCCGCTGGTATTCATCCGTGCCAAACAGGCGTCAGCAAGACGCGTCCGCCAGCATTCCAGAAACGGGAGGAACGAGATGAAACGTCGTGACGTACTCAAGGCGGCCGGCGCCGGGTTTGCCGCCGCGGCGATTGCCAAGCCGGCGATCGCCCAGTCCATGCCGGAGCTCAAATGGCGGTGCACGTCGAGCTTTCCGAAGTCGCTCGACACGCTCTACGGCGGCGCCGAAATCTTCGCCAAGGCGGTGGCCGAGGCGACCGAGAACAAGTTCCAGATCCAGGTATTCGCGGCCGGCGAGATCGTTCCGGGGCTGCAGGCGGCGGATGCGGTGACCAACGGCACGGTCGAGATGTGCCACACCGCCTCCTATTACTACGTCGGCAAGGATCCGACCTTCGCGCTGCCCTGCGCCGTGCCGTTCGGGCTCAACTCGCGCATGCAGAATGCCTGGATGTATTTCGGCGGCGGCATCGATCTGACCAACGAGTTCTACAAGAAATACAACATCTACGCGCTCCCGGCCGGCAACACCGGCTGCCAGATGGGCGGCTGGTTCCGCAAGGAGATCAAGGAGCCGGGCGATTTCAACGGGCTCAAGATGCGCATCGGCGGCTATGCCGGCCGGGTGCTGCAGAAGCTCGGGTGCGTGCCGCAGCAGCTCGCCGGCGGCGACATCTATCCGGCGCTGGAAAAAGGCACGATCGACGCCGCCGAATGGGTCGGCCCGTACGACGACGAGAAGCTCGGGTTCTACAAGGTCGCGCCGTACTATTATTATCCGGGCTGGTGGGAAGGCGGAACCATGATTCACGCCTTCATCAACATCGACAAGTGGAATTCGCTCAGCCCGACCTACAAGTCGATCGTGCGCACCGCGGCCGACATGACCAACGTCTGGATGCAGGCGAAATACGACGCCGTGAACCCGGCCGCCTTGCGGCGCCTCGTCGCCGAGAAGACGCAGTTGCGGCCGTTCTCGCAACCGGTCATGGACGCCTGCTTCAAGGCCGCCAACGAGGTCTACGACGAAGTCTCGGCCGCCAACCCGATGTTCAAGAAGATTTGGGAATCGATCCGCGATTTCCGCAACGAGGAATACCTGTGGTGGTCGGTGGCCGAGTACAACAACGACAATTACATGATCCGCCACACCCGCAGCTGATCGGCCGGATCGCGCGGCTGTTCGAGAACAACCCCGGGGCCGCAAGGTCCCGGGGTTGTCGCTTGCGCGTGCGCAACGGCAACTACACCCGGGTGCGCGTGCGGATCAGGTAGGTATCGTAACCGTATTCCGCGATCTGCCACCACAGATATTGGTCGTTGCGGAAGGCGAGCGTCGATTCCCATACCTTCTTGAAGAGCGGGTTCTCGGCCGAGACTTCGCGATAGAGCTCCAACGCAGCGCCGAGGGCGGCTTCCATCACGGCCGGCGGGAAGGGTCTCAGCTGCGCACCCTGGGAGACCAGGCGCTTCAACGCCTCCGGATTGCCGGCATCGTATTTGGCGAGCTCCCATTCGTGCTGCAGAGCCGAGGCGGTGCGGATGATCGATCTGTACGCCGGGGGCAACTCGTTCCATTTGTCCAGATTGATCATATTGGCGTTTTGGGCGCCGCCCTCCCACCAGCCGGGGTAATAGTAATATTTGGCGATCTTGACGAACCCGAGCTTCTCGTCGTCGTAGGGACCGACCCATTCGGCGGCGTCGATCGTGCCCTTCTCCAGTGCCGGATAGATATCGCCGCCCGCGAGCTGCTGCGGGACCACGCCGAGCTTGGCCATGACGCGGCCGGCGATCACGCCGCCGATGCGCATCTTTAGGCCCCTGAGATCGTCGACCGTGTTGATCTCCTTGCGGAAGAAGCCGCCCATCTGCGCCCCGGTGTTGCCGGACGGTATGCCGTACACGTTGAATTTCTTGTAGAGCTCGTTCATCAGCTCCATGCCGCCGCCGAATCGCTGCCAGGCGAGCTGCATGCGGGTATTGAGCCCGAACGGAATGGCGGTACCGAACGTGAAGGTCGGGTCCTTTCCCGCGTAGTAATACGGGGCGGTATTGCACATCTCGACGGTACCGTTCGAGGCGGCGTCGAGCGCCTGCAGGCCGGGCACGATTTCGCCCGCTGCGAAACATTGGATCTGGAACTTGTTGTCGGTCGCCTCGGCGATGGCCTTGACGAAGATTTCGGAGCCGCCGTAGAGCGTATCGAGCGACTTGGGAAAGCTCGACGTCAGCCGCCATTTGATCTCGGGCATGGATTGGGCGATGGCGGGCGCGGCGAGACGGCAGTCGATGCCAAGCCGGCACCGCCGGCTTTGAGGAAATCACGGCGTTTCATGCGTCTCCCTCCAGGATGGCTTGTTGGATCACTGCGTTGAAGACCGCCAGCATGGACCTTTCTCATGAACCCAACAAGGGTGTCGGGTCCGTCGAGAAACGCCGTTGCGCCGAGCCTCACCGGTTCGGCGGCGGCGGACCGAAATCGGGCGGCGGCGGAATGTCGGGCGCCTGGATGTCGATGCGCACCTTGGAGGGATCGACCAGCGAGCCCAGCCCCTTGTAGTGCATCACCAGGGCCGGGAAGGCGATGACGAGCCCGACCATGATCACCTGGATGACGACAAAGGGGACGGCGCCCCAATAGATCTGCCCGGTGGTGACCGGCTCGGTGCGTTTGCCGGAAACGCGGTCGAAGGTGCTCGGCCGCGGGACCGAGCAGCGGAATGACGATGAAGGCGATCTCGAAGAAGTCCAGGAAGAACGCGAGCACGAACACGAAGAGATTGACGAAAACCAGGAAGCCGACCGGGCCGCCCGGCAGGCTGACCAGAAAGCTCTCGACCCAGCGATGGCCGTCGACCCCGTAGAAGGTCAGCGAGAATACCCGGGCGCCGACCAGGATGAAGACCACGAAGGCGGAGAGCTTGGCGGTGGATTCCGCGGCTTGGCGCACCAAATCCCAGCTCAGCCGACGTTTGAGCGCGCCGAGCGCGAGCGCCCCCGTGGCGCCCATTGCGCCGCCTTCGGTCGGGGTGGCGACGCCGATGAAGATCGTGCCGAGCACCAGAAAGATCAGGAACAGCGGCGGCACCATCACAAACGTCACTTGCTGTCCCAGCCGGGACAGAAAGCGGAAGCCGAAGAGCTTGTCGCACAGCCAGTTCACGATCGAGACCGCGAACGCGAAGACGATGCCGATGAACATCGTCAGCACCACGTAGTCGGCGCCATGGGTGTCGGAGCCGCGCATCGCCAGAATGGCGACCGCGGTGCTGGCGGCGGTGAGGACGGCGAGGGACATGAGCCCGCGCGCGCCGTTGTCCTCGCGGAATCCGACCGCGTCGGCCGGCAGCCCGGGCACGTAGTTCGGGAAGAGAATGGTGGTGATGAATACGAACACCGCGTACAGCGCCGCCAAAGTCAGGCCGGGCAGGAAGGCGCCTTCGTACATGTCGCCGACCGAGCGCCCGAGCTGGTCGGCCATGACGATCAGCACCAGGGAGGGCGGGATGATCTGCGCCAGGGTGCCGGAGGCGGCGATCACGCCCGAAGCCACCCGCCGGTCGTAGCCGTAGCGCAGCATGATCGGCAGCGAGATCAGCCCCATCGAGATCACCGACGCGGCGACCACGCCGGTCGTCGCCGCCAGCAGCGCCCCGACGAAGATCACCGCATAGGCAAGCCCGCCGCGGACGGTGCCGAACAATTGGCCGATGGTGTCGAGCAGGTCCTCGGCCATGCCGGATCGCTCGAGCACCAGTCCCATGAAGGTGAAGAACGGGATCGCGAGCAGCGTATCGTTGCTCATCACGCCATAGACGCGCTCGGGCAGCGCCTGCAGGAAGTCGGGAGTGAACAGGTTGAGCCAGATCCCGACCAGCCCGAAGATCAGGCCGTTGGCGGCGAGCGAGAAGGCGACCGGGTAGCCGAGCAGCAGGAAGAACACGAGCGCCGCGAACATGATCGGCGCCATGTTTTGGATGAACAGCGCCGTCATGGTGTCGTCCTCGGATCCGACGGCCCGCGCATCAATGCGTCTCGGCCGTGATGTCTTCGATCAGGCGCTTGGCCTCCTCGACGACGACTTCATGAGCGGTGAGCGTCTCGGTGTCGGGGATGAGGCCGCGCATGATGGCGACCCGCTTGACCAGCTCCGAGATCCCTTGGAGGAACAGCAACGAGAAGCCCAGGAGCACCAGCGATTTTGCCGGCCATTGCGGCAGCCCGCCGGCGTTCATCGATTGCTCGTTGATCTCGTAGGAGCGCAGGAAGAACGGCAGGCCGGTGACGATCATGAGCAGGCACAGGGGCAACAGGAACAGCGCGTGACCGACGACGTCGATGACGTTGCGCACCTTCTTGGGCAGCGCGTTGTTCACGATGTCGATGCGGATGTGCTCGTTCACCAGCAGCGTCCACGGCGAGCACAGCAGGAACACCATGCTGAACAGCACCCATTGCAGCTCGAGCCAGGCGTTCGAGGAAGTGTCGAATACCTTGCGCACGGTGGCATTGGTCGCCGAGATCAGCACCATGGCCAGGAGGAGCCAGCTCACCCACTTGCCCAGGCGCTGATTGAATGCATCGATGCCGCGGCTCACCGCAAGGAGAGCCTGGAGAATTTCGTCGAAGGTGCCGCCCACCCGTTTCCCCTCGCCGGCCGCAGGCTCGGCCGGGCATTCCTTGGTCGCCCCGACCGCGCGACCCCTCTCGCGCGGCTCCGAGCGAAAGCTTAATCCGAACTGCGCGTCCTCCGTCAATCGAAAGTTTCGGGTCAAACCGGGGGGCGCTGCCGGGCTTTCGGGTGTTCGGCGCTGCGTCGCTGGGGACGAATGAACGCGCGGACCGGTTTCGCCGGCGCTGCGACCGAGGGACTTTCCCGGCGGATCCCTTGCATTTCGGCCTGCCGAGAATCTCCCGGAGCCGCTACATTGGCGGCGGCGGCGACGGAACAGGGGCTAGGGAATGACCGATCCTATGGTGTCGAACGTCTATTTCGGTCTGAGCCCGCTCTGGGTCGCGACCGCGCTGTTGCTCCTCACCTACGCGGTGATCATTTCCGAGCAGATCAACCGCTCCGTCGTGACGCTCGTCGGCGCCGCCGTCATGGTGGTGCTCGGCGTGATGAGCCAGGAGGAGGCGATCCGCGGCATCGATTGGAACACCATCGGGCTGCTCGCCGGCATGATGATCCTGGTGTCGATCTCGCGCCGCTCGGGCATGTTCCAATACGTCGCCATTTGGTCGGCCAAGGCGGCGAGAGCGCATCCGGCCGGCATCCTGTTCCTGCTGCAGGTCACGACGGCGGTGGTTTCCGCCTTTCTCGACAATGTGACCACGGTCCTGCTGATCGTTCCGGTGACGCTGGCCATCACCAAGGAGCTCGAGGTCCCGCCCTATCCGTTCCTCGTCGGCGAGGTCATCGCCTCCAACATCGGCGGCACCGCCACGCTGATCGGCGATCCCCCCAACATCATGATCGGCTCGCAAGCCGGGCTCGCCTTCGACGATTTCGTCGTTCACCTTACGCCGGTGATCGTCGTGGTCCTGATCGCCCAGACGGTCATGACTCACCTGCTGTGGGGACGCGAAATGCGAGCGACGCCCGCCGCCGAGGCTCGCGTGCTGGCGATGGTTCCGGAGGAGGCGATCACCGACTGGCTGCTGCTCAAGCAGGCGCTTGCGGTTCTCGCCGTGGTCCTGGTCGCCTTCGTGTTCGCCCGGCCGCTGCGGCTCGAACCCGCGACCATCGCCATGCTGGGCGCCGCGGTGCTGATGCTGCTCGACAATTGGGCGCATCACACCGAGAAAGCCTCGCACAACATCCATCAGACGTTCGGCGACGTCGAATGGATCACCATTTTCTTCTTCATCGGCCTGTTCATCATCGTGCACGGGGTCGACGTCAGCGGGCTGCTGGCGCTGCTTGCCGGGAAACTCGTCGCCGTGACCGGCGGCGACCTCGCCACCACCGGCTACGTCATTCTCTGGGGCTCGGCGTTGCTGTCGGCGATCATCGACAACATTCCGTTCGTCGCCACCATGATCCCGCTGATCAAGAACATGGCGGCGAGCTATGGCGGCGCCGACAAGATCGAGCCGCTGTGGTGGTCGCTCTCGCTCGGCGCCTGTCTCGGCGGCAACGGCACGCTGATCGGCGCGTCCGCGAATCTGACGGTAGCCGGGATCGCCGAGCGCAACGGCATCCCGTTCCGGTTCCTCACGTACACGATGTATGCCTTTCCGATGATGTTGGTCAGCATCGTCATCAGCCACGTGTATCTGTGGTGGCGATATTTCTGATGCTTCGAGCGCCGCCTTCGGGGCCGGTCTTCCAGGACGGATGGCGCTCGACAGGCGCTACCCCAGCCTTCATGATGCCGGGTCGCCATGCCGGACCAGGCTCACGCCTTCGCGGGGGTGATCGCATGCGGCGGCGGGAATTTCTTGCGCTTCTCGGCGGCATCGCGATTGCCGCGCGGCCGGGCATGGGCCGAGCCCAGCATCCCGGTAGGACGCGGCGGATCGCCATCCTGCTGGGAGTTGCGGAAAGCGACCCCGAAGCGCTGAGCCGGGTCGGCGCGCTCCGGCAGGAATTGGAAAGGCTGGGCTGGGTCGACGGCCGCAATATCCGCATCGAGCAGCGATGGACCGGCGGCGATGCCGAGCGCCTGCGTGCTTATACGGCGGAGCTCGTCGCGTCCGCCCCGGACGTGATCGTCGCCAATCCGACCCCCAGTGTCGCGGCGCTCAAGCAGGCGACGCGCACCATTCCGATCGTATTCGCGCTGGTTTCCGACCCGATCTCCAGCGGCTTGGTCGAGAGCTGGGCGCAGCCGGGCGGAAATATCACCGGATTTACCAATTTCGAATCCTCGATGGCCGGCAAATGGCTCGAGGCGCTGAAACAGATGGCACCGCGCGTCAGGCAGATTGCGCTGGTGTTCAATCCGGAGACGGCAGCGGGCGGGGGCACGATCTTTTTGCACCCGACGCAGGAAGCGGCTGCCCCGCTGGGCCTGACGGTGAAGCCGGCGCCGGTGCGCAGCGCCGCCGAGATCGCGGAGCTGGCCGATCCGTCGGCGAGCGGCGGGACCACCGGCCTCCTGGTGGTGCCCGATATTTTCACCACGAACCATCGCGACGAGATCATTGCGCTGGCCGCGCGGCAGCGCCTACCCGCGCTCTATCCGTTCCGGTTCTTCGCCGCGAGCGGCGGGCTGATGTCGTATGGGATCGACACGCTGGACGTTTTTCGCCGCGCGGCATCCTACGTCGATCGCATCCTCAAAGGCGCCAAGGTCGGCGAATTGCCGGTGCAGGGGCCGGCCAAATTCGAGCTCGCCATCAACATGAAGACCGCCAATTCGCTGGGGCTGACGGTGCCGCCGTCGCTGCTGGCGCTCGCCGATGAGGTGATCGAATGAGGCGGCGGCAGTTCCTGGCGGCGGCTGGCGGCGCGGCGGTGTGGCCGGTGGCCGGTCGTACTCAGTCCCACCGGATGCGGCGGATAGGAGTGCTTATAGGGATTTCTGCCGGCGATGCAGAGCTTCAGCGCCGCATTGCCAGGCTTAGGCAGCGCCTCCGAGACCTGGGCTGGACGGACGCAGATGTGGCGCTGGAGGTTTGGTCCGCGGAGGGAAAACTTGATCGACTGCCGACACTCGCCGCCGAGCTGGTGCAGGCTAAAGTGGATGCCATCGTGACTGGCGGCACGGAGCCTGTACAAGCCGCGCGCAGGGCTACAGGCACCATTCCGATTGTCATGGCGTCCATCGGCGACGCTGTGGGCGCCGGCATCGTGCCCAGTTTGGCCAGGCCGGGCGGCAATGTCACCGGGCTTACCCTTGTCTCAACAGAACAGGGTACGAAGCGGTTGGAGCTGATGAAGGAGATTTTGCCCGGCCTTGTCCGTGTCGCCGCGCTTTGGAACGGCAACAATGTCAGCCAACGCTTGGAGTTGGAGGGAATGAATCGCGCTTCTGCGTTGCTGGGCCTCCAGCTCCAATCTATCCCTTTGCGGAATGCCGGCGATCTCGACCCGGGTTTTCAGGCCGCAATACAAGGGGGCGCGAAGGCGCTGGTTACGATGGAGGACGCGCTCGTCGTTTTCCTTCGTCCACGGATCGTGGCTTTGGCAATGCGAGAAAAACTTCCAGTGGTCGGCGAGTTCAGGGTAATGTCTGCCGATGGTGGGCTTATGAGCTACGGCCCAAGCCTAATCGAGATGTGGGGACAAACGGCTGGCTATATCGACAAGATATTCAAGGGCGTGAAACCTGGCGACCTTCCGATTCAAGCTCCAACCAAATTCGAGCTTGTCATCAATCTGAGAACGGCCAAGGCACTCGGCCTCACGATCCCCGAGGCGTTGCTCCTGCGCGCCGACGAGGTGATCGAATGAGGCGAAGGGAGTTCATCGCGCTCGTCGGCGCCGCGCTTGCGTGCTCCACGGGGGCGGCCGCTCGCGCTCGCGCACCAGCGCAGCTCGCGCCCCAGAACGGGAGCGCGCCGGCCCAACGGGCGGCGCAAGTGGTGCCGCAGCCGGTGCCGCAAGTCACGCCCCAGCTCAACGTTCCGGGTCCGCAGACGGCCCCGTCGCGGCCCGGCAATCCGGTCCAGCAGCTCGCGCCGCTTGGGGGAGCGAACCCTGTGGTGAGCACCGGCCGCGTCCGCCGTCGCGGCGCACCGCGTGGCCGGCGCGTCCACCGACGGCATTCCGGATGACCCTCGGCCCCCGGCCAAGCCGACGCTCTTTCGAGCATATCGAGCGAGAAATCTCCGTTCACGATGTTAACCAAGCTAGCGGCAGGCTGAGGGCCAAACTTGATCTCGTGCTAAAGGAACAAACCACGGTCTTTCGAGTTAGATTGCACCGGCGGCCGGCTTCTGCGCCGACCGTATGCCTGAGGGAGAAATGTCATGCGAAAAACGATTCTGACGGCCGCTGCGTCGGCGGCGATCACGGCGGCGCTGTGCTTTGCGTCGGTCGGCGGCGCCGAGGCCATGACGCCGGGGAGTGCTTCAGGAGTTCGCGCCGCGCTGGCGCAAACGAATCTGACCGAATCGGTCGCCCGCTGCTATCGTCCGTGTCCCGGATGTGCGCTGGTCTGCCGGCGGGGCTATTACGGTGGCTATTACGGGTATCCCGGCTATCCCGGCTATTACGGCGGGTACGGCCCCGGAATCGGCGTTTATGGGCCGGGGGTCGGCATCGGAATCGGAGTAGGGCCGCGCTGGGGCTGGTGATGCAAGCCTGAAGCTCGCCATTCGCCCAGGGCCGGTTCGCCCTGGGCGTGTCCGCCGGCGGTCACGGCGGATCGTAATAGTGGATCTCGTAGAGCAGACAGCCGCGATCCGAGCGGAACGGGCCGTGCGGGGCTCCGGGCGGCCGGCACGCATACGTGAATGGCTCGAACCGGGTTCCGCCCCTGCCGTTGGCGTCGTTGCCGACGGTGAGGTCGCCCGCGACCAAGAACACCTCTTCCCAATAATCGTGCACGAACGGCTGGGTCGTGAAAACGCTCGGGCCGATGCGCAGCAGCCGCGTGCGGCTGCCCCGCTTGTGAGCCTCGTCCAAGAATCCGGACAGGATCTTTTGCTGGATTCCGGACGGATAGCCGGCGGGAACCTCCCACCCGCCTTCCAGATCCAGGGTGTAGAATTCGTCGTGTGCCTTGTTCACGGCCATGGGAACCTCCCAAGCTCGCGCAATCGTTCTACGCAAACTCCGGCGCCGCGGATTGCTGCGCCATTGTAATTCCTCCCGCCGACCAGGCGACAGGCGTTTCGCTTCTCATCCGAGCTCTTCGGGCGAATTTCTCTCGCCCGGCCGCATTGCAATGCAAGCCGCGCTCGATAGCTTAGGGGGTCGCGGCAGAACGCCGGCACGAGGGCTCGTCATGTCGATCGGCGCAGATCTGGTTTCAACCCGCATGATCGATCGCAACGGGCGCGGTCGGTTCGCGCGGCTCACCATCGAGCGCCCGGCCAAGCTGAATGCGCTCGATCCGGCGACGATCCGCGCCTTGACCGCGGCGGCAAAGCCGCTTTCCGGGGACGTGCATTTGCGCGCCGTATTGATCACCGGCGCCGGCGACCGGGCGTTCATCGGCGGCGCCGACGTCGAGACCATGGCCGGGCTCGATGCAGCGGGCGCGGAGGCGTTCATCACCGGGCTGCATCACGCCATTGCGGCGATCCGCGCGATCCCGGTGCCGGTCATCGCCCGCATCAACGGCTATTGTCTGGGCGCGGGGCTGGAATTGGCGGCAGCCTGCGATCTGCGCGTCGCGTCCGACAATGCCGTGTTCGGCATGCCGGAGGTGAAGGTCGGCATGCCCTCGGTCATCGAGGCGGCGCTGCTGCCTCGGCTCATCGGATGGGGCCAAGCCGCCCGGCTGCTGCTGCTCGGCGAAAGCATCAAAGCCGCCGAGGCGCTCGAAATCGGGCTGGTCGAGAAGGTCGTCGCTCCGGCCGAGCTCGATGGGGCGGTCGAGGCTTGGATCGAAGCGATCTTGGCGGCGGGACCGAATGCCACTCGCCTCCAGAAAGCGCTGATGCGGGAGTGGGAGCGGCTTCCGTTGGACGCTGCGATCCAGTCCGGAATCGAGAGCTTTCGCGCGTGCTTTTCCGGCGATGAGCCGCATCGCATGCTGACGAGTTTCCTCGATCGGCGCAGGATGTCGCGGGGCTGAAGCATCGTCGCCGGCGATCTTCCGGATGCAGCGTCTGCTCGCAAGCTTGGAATGGTGAGACGCGGCCGAGCACACGCGGAGAGGAGCAGCGCCGCGGAGCGCGCTATGATACGATACCGTTGCATCAGCAGAGAGGATGCTGGCCGATGTTCTCGAAACTCAAGGCGGCGTTGAGCCGCCTGTTCGGCAGGCGAGGCGGGGGCGAATCCCGCGAGCCGTCCGCGCCGCCTGTCGAATACGCAGGCTATCGCATCCGTCCGATGCCGTACCGAACCAATGGCAGGTATCAGACCGCGGGTATTATCGATTCGTTCGGGCCGAAACCCACGAGAGCCGGGAGGACGCGATCGCCTTCTCGATTTCCAAGGGCAAGCAGATCATCGATGAACGCGGCGACCGCGTCTTTGCTTGACCGGAAGTGATGCCAATGTCGACAACACTTCCATCGTCATGGCCGGGCTTGTTCTGCCTTGTCCCGGCCATCCACGCCTTCGATGCATCGGGGTTCATATCGTCATGCCCGGCGCAAGAGCCTGCCCCCGACTTGATCGGGGGCCGGACCTGACGAGCTGAAGGAGAACGGCGTCGGCTCAGCAGCCGGTGCAAATGCTGAGCTTGCGATCGATTTGCTTGTCCAATTTCTGCAGCGTCGTGGGTGTCGAAGACGCCTCCGGTTTGCCGGCGCCCGGCGCCTTCGGGCGCTCGCGGCCGGGAGCCGGTTGCTGCCTCGATCCCGCGAGCGCCGGCGGGGTCGCGGCGGTACTGGCTTCGGCGCCGCCTTGCGGTGCCGTCGTCCGGCTGCCGGGCGTAACGCTCCGGAACGCCCCGGCTTCGGGCGCCGTCGGATCGACGGAAACCGCCGGTGTCACCCCGGCGGCAGCCGCCGCGCCGGGGGTCGCAACCGGATCGGCCGGCTCGGCAGCAAGCTCGGACGGGTTCGGGGCACTTGCCGGCAGCGGAGCGGGGATGGCAACGGCGGGCTTCCGCGACAAGACCGAGACCGGCGGATGATAGTACGACCAGGACTATCACTGGGAAAAAACGGCATTGAAAACTCAGGAGGATTTCGGCTGTTTGGCAACCCGAGCAATAGGTTTGCCACTTATCTGTTCGCCTTTCTTTCTCCGGGGGATGGTCTGGATGCCTTGGCGAGCGAGCCGGAACTGGTCTGCCGCCGCCGTGTATGCCGCGACCATTCGGAGCGATTTGTGTCCGGTGATGGAGGCAATGACGTTGGCGCTACATCCGGCCTCTGCCAATCTTCGCGCCGCTGCCTTTCGCAACCCATGAAAGCTGGCGTTCCCAGGCAATCCGGCCTTCCGACATTCTTTCTTGAACCAGTTCGTGAATCCGGTGTCAGTGAATGGCCGACCGTATTGCGTGGTCAGGAACGTCAGATCTTGTGGCACGGCGTCCAAGATTTCTTGCAAGTCAGGATGCACGGGGATTACCAACGGCGTCCCAGTCTTCTTTTGTTGAAACTGGATACCGCCGTTCTTGCGAAGATGTTGTCTGCCGAGATTGATGACATCCGCCCGCCTTTGCCCCAGATACAGGCCAAGCGCCATAGCCAACCGCGCCCGAGTGCCGATTGGGTGGGTTGACTCAAACTTCGCGATATCGTCTTCCGTCCAGGTGTAATAGCCGGACGATTTGAACTTGGGTCGGTCGATGCCTTGGGTTGGGTCATCAGGTCGCAATCCAGCCTTGATCGACCACCGCATCAGTTCCCGCAACATGATTAGAAAATGCATGGCGGTGGACGGAGTTGGTTTGTCACTGACCAGACGCTGCACATGAGTTCGTTGTAACTGGGCGATGGGTTTGTCACCGTGTTCCTGCCGAAATCGTTCCAGGGCGTTGCGTCGAGTTCGTTTCGTCCACTCAGCAAGACCGGTGAATTTGTTGGACGACAAATATCCAGCAACCGCTGCGGCGACGGTGCCCGGTTTGGTTCGCGCCGCTCCGATTTCCTGTCTCGGTTGTTGCTCGGTGCACTGTTCCAATGCCGCCCGATATTTCTCCATGAATTCAGCGGAACCCGGCAATCCAGGGAGCGGCACTGGTTTGAATCCACGGCGACGGAAGTAATGTCGAGCGACCCCGTGACGATCTACGAAGCGATGGATGAACTTGAGTATGATGTGGGTCATGCTGCATTGTCCCAGGGGTTTGTCTTCCGGTCGGTATTGCCGTTGTTCTCGGTTTTCGCGATCACCACGATCTTGCCGGACGAATCGATTTCGACCCGAGCAATATCGAGCCCGGCCTTCCGCACGGCTTTGACCGCCCGGACAACGTCGGATTCCTTGAAAAGCAGGGGAGCACGAGACACGG
>WNFD01005614.1_pt1 | contig 19822 bp, 15 predicted proteins | sample 5400491 | NCBI WGS metagenome assembly WNFD01 (sample SAMN13153343, study PRJNA577476) | soil metagenome | isolation source: 120 cm saprolite under Douglas fir tree site 2 hole 2 replicate 2 | place: USA:California | collected 2015-04-18
GGCTGGGTCTTGGCGGTGGCGCACCTCGGATACGAGGATTACGCCGAATTGGTCAAGAGCGTCATGGAACGTTTCATCGATCCCTTCTGCATGAGGATCGAGGATTTTGAGCACGATCTACGGCGTACTCTGGATGACCCCGAACGCATGGCGGGCTTTGAATTCGATCGCCTTGGGCCGTTTGAGGGTGCCATCGACCGGCTTTCACACTGGTACTACTTCACGGAAAAATACAAGAAAGACCAAGCGCGTTGGGCCGCCGACGAGGCCGCAAGAGAAAGGCTGGCGGTAGTAAATACCGGCGAACCCTATCTCAACCCCCAGCGCAAGCTTGGGCGCAACGACCCGTGCCCCTGCGGGAGCGGGAAGAAATACAAGAAATGCTGTCTTGGCGAAAACGCGGCAGCTATCGCCCTTCCAGCAGCGCAATGAATCGTGCCGCCGCCTCGATGTCGGCGGCGATGTTGCGGCGGCGGATGGTGGCTTCGCTGTCCTCACCCCAGGCCTCGATCTGGAAGGTCTCGTCGAGCTGGGAGGCGCCGAAGGCCGAATCGGCGTCGAGCCGGCCGTCGAGGAGCGCGAGCGCGATGACGAGCGAGCCGCAGGTCGCGGTCAAGGTGTGCAGCGCGGTCAGGCGAAATTCGTCCTGCGCCGCGACGACCGTGGCAAATGCGTTGAGCGTCGCCGGGGGTTGCCGGGCCGGGACGATCCCCGAGGTGACCGTGAGCGCGGCATCGTAGCGCCGCGCCGCCCAGTCGATCAGCGGGTGCCATACCGCGTGCTGGCGCGCTGCCAGTGCCGGCGGATGGCCGGCGCGGTAGCACACCAGATCGGTGTCGGCATAATTGGCGGTTTCGGCAACGACAAGATTGCGCTGCGGCGGGGTGCGGTCGATCGCGGTTGCGGCGAGCCGGGTCAACGGCATCGTCGCAGGATGGATTTCTTCCTGCTGCGCGTCCCATTCGGCGGCGATCGCGGCGGCGAGCGCTTCGCTCGGCAGGATCAGCTCGTTCTTGGCCGGGGTGCGCATCGGCCGGCCGTCGAGCGCGACGCCCCAGCCGTCATCGACCGGACGGGTCTCGACCGCGGTGTAGACGCGCTTCATCGCGGCGCTTCAAGCTCGGCAAAGGGATCGGCCGAGTCACTTGTAAAGCCGAGCAGATCCCACGTCTCCCGCATATGCGGCGGCAGCGGCGCGGTGACCTGCAATGTGCCACCCTCCGGGCTCGGGACCGCCAGGCTGCGGGCGTGCAGGTGCAATCCGGTCGCGGCGACGACACCCGCCAGATGGGCGGCGGTGCCGCCATATTTGCCGTCGCCCAGTATCGGGGTGCCGAGCGCGGCGCAATGGGCGCGCAGCTGATGGGTGCGCCCGGTGATCGGCAAGAGCGCGAGCCAGCTCGCCCGGTCGCCGACATGGTCCATCACCCGGTAATAGGTGACCGCGCTCTTGCCGTCCTCGTCATCGACATGCACCCGCTCGCCGCCGGCCCCGGCACGCTTGGCGAGCGCCAGATCGATCCGCCCCTGGGGCAATTTGGGCAAGCCGATGACGGCCGCCCAGTAGGTCTTGCGCGTCGTCTTCTCGCGAAAGGCGCGGGTGAAGAACCCCGCCGCCGCCGCGTTGCGCGCGATCAGGAGAACACCCGAGGTGTCCTTGTCGAGCCGGTGCACCAGGCGCGGACGCTCGTCGCTGTCGAAGCGCAAGGTGTCGAGGAGGCCATCGACATGGCGCCCGGTCTTGGTGCCGCCCTGCACCGCAAGCCCGGCCGGCTTGTTGAGCACGATCGCCGAGGCGTCGCGATAGAGCACGAGTTGGCGCAACACCCCTTCGTCCTGCGGGCGAACGCGCCGGGCCAGCGGCGGCGTCGACGGCTCTGCCAGCGGCGGCACCCGGATCGCCTGGCCGGGGGCGACGGGATCGCCGGCGCGGGCGCGCTTGCCGTCGACCCGGACCTGCCCGGTGCGGAGCAGCTTTTCGAGCCGGCCGTGGCCGAGTGCCGGGTAGTGCCGCCTGAACCAGCGATCGAGCCGGCCGGCGCCGTCTTCCGGCCGCACCGTGATGGTTTCGACCACGCTATTCATCAACCAAACCTCGCTGGACGGCGATCCAGGCGTCCTTCGAGACGGCGCTTCGCGCCTCCTCAGGATGACGTAAGATTATGATGGCATTGAGAAAATACGTCATCCTGAGGAGCCCGCGTAGCGGGCGTCTCGAAAGACGCACAACGGCGATGTGCCCGCCGCTTGGTTCACTTCCCGCCACCCGCCGCGCGCTGGCGCAGCTTGTCCCAATAGTCGAGCCGCTTCTTGATCTCGCGCTCGAAGCCGCGCTCGCCCGGGCGGTAGAAATTGCGGCGCTCGACCCCGTCCGGAAAATAGTTCTGGCCGGAGAAGCCTTCCTCGGTGGCGTGGTCGTAGACATATCCGCTGCCATAGCCGAGATCGCGCATCAGCCGGGTCGGCGCGTTCAAAATGTGCAGCGGTGGCATCAGGGAGCCGGTGTCGTCAGCCATCCTGCGCGCTTCGCCGAAGGCGGCATAGACGGCGTTCGACTTGGGCGCGGTCGCCAGATAGATCGCGAGCTGCGCGACCGCCAACTCGCCTTCGGGCGAGCCGAGCCGGTCGTAGGCATCCCACGCAGCCAGCGCCTGCACCAGCGCCTGCGGGTCGGCGAGGCCGATATCCTCGACTGCGGCGCGGGTCAGGCGGCGCAGGATGTAGATCGGGTCCTCGCCGCCGGCCAGCATGCGCGCCAGCCAATAAAGCGCCGCGTCGGTATCGGAGCCGCGCAGCGATTTGTGCAGCGCGCTGATCAGATTGTAGTGGCCTTCCTGCTGCTTGTCGTAGAGCGGCGCGCGGCGCTGCACCAGCCGGGCGAGTTCCTTCGGCCCGAGCGCCGGCTCGCGCGGCAGGCGGTCGATTTCCTCGACCAGGTTCAAGAGGAAACGCCCGTCGCCATCGGCCATCGCGCGCAATGCCGCGCGGCCGTCATCGGTCAGCGGCATCGCGTGCCCGAGATGCCCCTCGGCGCGCGCCAGGAGGGTTTCGAGTGCGCTGTCGTCGAGCCGGCGCAAAACGAACACCTGGGCGCGCGATAAAAGGTCGCCGATCAGCTCGAATGACGGGTTCTCGGTCGTCGCGCCGACCAGGATCACCGTGCCGTCCTCGACATTGGGCAGGAATGCATCCTGCTGGGCGCGGTTGAAGCGGTGGATCTCGTCGACGAAGAGCAGCGTGCCGTGCCCCATCTCGCGCCGCTTCTTCGCGGCGTCGAACACCTTGCGCAGATCGGCCACGCCGGAAAACACCGCCGACAGCGGGTCGAAGGCGAGGTCGGTACCTTGCGCCAGAAGGCGGGCAATCGTCGTCTTGCCGCAGCCCGGCGGACCCCAGAGGATCATCGAGGCGAGCTGCCGGCTCGCGACCATGCGGCCGATCGGGCCCTCGGGTCCGATCAGATGATCCTGGCCGAGGATGTCGGCAAGGCTCTGCGGCCGCAGCCGGTCGGCCAGCGGGCGCGGCGCCTGGGTTTCAAAGAGCGTGCTCATCGCCGCGGACATATGGGTTCGGACTTACGAATCCAGAACCTCGCGGACGACGCGGCTAAGATCGTCTCTCCGGTAGGGCTTGCTCAACAGCCGCAGGTTTGCGGCGGCGCCATTGCCGTTTAGCTTGTATTCGGGGAACCCGGAAGTCAGCACGATCTTGATCGCCGGCCAGCGCGTCAGAGCGATGCGGGCAATTTCGTAGCCGCTGGTCCCGCCGGGCATGACGACATCGGTGAAGAGAAGATCGATCGTTTCGCTCTCAAGCACCCGCAGCGCAGTCTGGGCGTCCTCAGCCTCGAGGACGCGATACCCCAATTCGGTAAGCTGCCGCACGACGACGCGACGTAGGCTGCCATTGTCTTCGACCGCCAGGATGGTCTCGCCGCTGCCGCGGACGAGCGCGGCGGGCGCGGCCATGCCGGCTGCTTCCGCTTCAATTTCGGCGCGGCACAGATAGAGACGGAACGTCATGCCGATCCCGACCTCGCTGTAGACGTTGATATGTCCGCCGGACTGCTTGATGAAGCCGAACACCATGCTGAGCCCGAGACCGGTCCCCTTGCCTTGCTCCTTGGTCGTGTAGAAGGGCTCGAAAATGTGGCTGGCGACGTCCGGCGGCATGCCGGTCCCGGTGTCGCTGATCTCGATCATCGCATAGTCGCCGGGCTGCACCTCCGCATGCTGAAAAGCGTAGTCGGCGTCGAGAAACCTGTTGCCGGTCATAATTATCAGTTGGCCGCCGCCCGGCATTGCGTCCCGCGCGTTGGTCGCGAGATTGGCCAGGCTCGATTCGAGCTGTGCCGGGTCCACCACCACGGGCCAGGTTTCCGGACTGAGGTCCAAGGTGATCTGGACCTCCTCGCCGAGCGTGCGCTCCAGCAGCTTGACGATTCCGGCAATCAACTGGTTGACGTCGGTGCGCGCCGGCGCGAGGGGCTGGCGGCGCGCAAAAGCGAGGAGCCGGCGGGTCAAATCGGCGCCGCGCAACGCCGCTTCGAGAGCGTCGCGGGAAAGCTCGTCCGCCTCGGGATCGCCGCTTTGCCGGTCCCGCAAGAGATCGAGGTTGCCGATGATCACGCCGAGAAGATTGTTGAAATCGTGGGCCATGCCCCCGGTGAGATTGCCGATCGCCTCGAGCTTTTGCGACTGTACCAGCTGTTCGCTCGCCTTCCTGCGGGCCTCGATCTCCCGGGCCAGCGCATCGTTGGCGGTGCGGAGGTCGGCGGTGCGCTCGGCGACGCGGCTCTCGACTCGCCTCCGGTAGATTTGCTCGCGAGCCAGATATGCCGCCAGGAGAGCGGTCAACACGAGGATCCCGGCAGGAAACGCCCATGTTCCGGAAGAGCGCAGGGGGGCGAGCGCGGACGGAGCGAAATCGAAGACCAGCATCCATTGCTGCCCGAACACATCGATTGAGCGGCTGATTCGAAGTGCTCCTGCAGAAGGCGCGGACGGCATTTCCCCGCCTTGCGCAACGGAACCGGCGGACGAGTAGGTTGCGTCCGGTACAGTCGATTTGGATCGTTCACCGGTAAAGAAGTAGATCGATTCGATGATCGGCGGGGTGCCCTCGATCGCGGCATTGAGGGCGTCGGCCAGTCCGATTGTACCCTCGACGACGCCACGAAGCCTCGCCCGGCGCTCCTCCACTGCGGCAGGCGCCACCCCATCCTGGTAGATCGGCCAAATTACGGCGTATCCGATAGCCGAGCTTTTAAGAAGCTGCAGAGTCGGCGTGCTCAGCGGCCGCGCTTCATCGCGCGCCCGCTCGATGGTGGATCGCTGCGCCGGCTCCGCCGCCAGATCGACGTTCTCCAGAGCGCGGGTCTCGGTAAAGCTATGTTCGAGCTCCACAGGAAAGGAATCGGCGCCGGTACCGGAAGTGGGTTCTTGCCGAGCCACGCGCGGAGCCCAGGCGAGGCGGCGCAGAGGATCGGTTTGGGTGTGAGACCCCGCCGCGAAGCGGTGAAACAGATCCGGGCTCACTTTCGCCACTGACGTCAGGAGGATCGCCATCGCCTCGACGGGATCGGCGAGGATGCCCAGTTTCCGCTCGAAATCCCGCGCGCGCCATTCGGCACGCAGCTCCATCGCACCGCGAGCCCGCGTGTCGTCGGCATCAGCCGCGATGCGAAAGGCGAAAACGGCCGCGAATGCGCCGATCAGCGCGACGACGAGGAAGGGCAACCAGCGCCCAGCGCCGCGGCTGCGCCCGCGGCGCAATCCGGCATCGAAATGGTTCGAAGCGGTCATCGTTCCAACGGCCTAGCACGTATACGAAACGGCTGGGCGGCTATTTGCCGAAATGAAAATAACCGGGATGACGAGGCGCTCATCAGCAGTAACCTGCCGAGAAATAATCATAGACTGCGAGTATCTTTGCCGTGTGTATTTCTAGAAATCAAGCTCATTCAAGCCGTCCCAGTCACAGATACTCCTACTAGATAGAGGGGTTAGTATCGATTCTGTTCATACGATGGTAGGAAACGATCGCGAATTCGGCAACCTCGCGTGTTTCGCGGCACAGGATCGCACTAGATCAATCGAGTGGGCGATTTTTCGAACCGCACCGGGACCCCATCGCGCGCAATTCGGCGGGCAGCCCGGCATCCTACGCGGCACGGCAGGAAGCGGTATCGGCGAACACCGCGTCGAAGGTGGCGCGCAGCGCCCGGTCGATTTCCGGCATCGCGGGGGTCATGCCGAGCCGAGCGAGCGACGTGACGCCATGCCCGGAGCTTTCGGGGGCGATGCCGCAAGGGACGATGCCGCGAAAATGGTCGAGGTCGGGAGCGACGTTGAGCGCGACGCCGTGATAGCTGACCCAGTGGCGCACACGGACGCCGATCGCGGCGATCTTGTCGTCGCGTCCGCCCGGTCCGGCAATCCACACCCCGACCCGCCCGACACGCCGCTCGCCCTTCACGGCGAAGCCCGCCAGCGTCCGGATGATCCATTCTTCGAGCCGCCAGACATGGCAGCGCACATCGCGCCCGCGCCGATCCAGATCGAGCAGCACATAGGCGATGCGCTGGCCCGGCCCATGATAGGTGTATTGCCCGCCGCGGCCGCTTTTGTGGACCGGCAGACGGGCGGGATCGAGCAGGTCTTCGACGCGCGCGCTGGTGCCGGCGGTGTAGAGCGGCGGGTGTTCCAAGAGCCAGACCAGCTCGGGCGCGCTTGCGTCGCGGATCGCCGCGATCCGCCGCTCCATTGCGGCCACCGCCGCGTCATAGGCCACCGGCTGGTCGCCGTGGCGCCACTCGATGCTTATCTGTGGGTCCATCGCGCTTGATATGGTATCGCGTCTTTGCTAATGACGCGCCCTCCCTGGCGTGCGGTCGTGGCGGAACTGGTAGACGCGCAGCGTTGAGGTCGCTGTGGGGGAAACTCCGTGGAAGTTCGAGTCTTCTCGACCGCACCAAACCCGGCAGGCCGGTCACCATTTCAGCACGCTGACGATATTCGAGAAATCGTCGGTCCAGGCATTGACCCGGCGGTCCGATGTCAATTCGGTCCAGCGCGGCTCGCCATCGAGGAAGGCGAGACCGCTCGGGCGGCGCGCCAGAACCACCCACTCGGAGCCGACCGCCCCGTCGGCCTCCTCCGCCGCGGACGGCTGATAGAGCTCCTCGCGCCAGGCGAGAGCGAGATCGCGCGCCATCGCCGCCAGCATCGGCTTCAGCTCGAGGTTGCGGTTGCTGATATGCAACGCCAGGACGCCCGACTCCGCCAGCTGATCGAGATAGAGCGCGATGGCCTCGCGGGTCAGCAGGTGCATCGGGATTGCGTCGGAGTTGAAGGCGTCCAGGATCAGCACATCGTAGCCGTGGCTCGGTCCCGCCTTCAGCGACAGGCGCCCGTCGCCGAGCACGATCGTTGCGCTGCCGCCGCATTGTTCGAGGTAATGGAAATAGCGCGTGTCGGGCGTAGCAGGAGAGCACCCCCGCCCCCAGGCCGATGACCGCGACGCGCTGCTTCTCGGGGTGGACGGCGCGGAGCCGGGCGAAGAACTGCCCGATCGGGCCGCCCTGGTTATAGTACCTGACCTGCATCCGCCACCGCGCCGGATCGGTGAATTCGGCGCCATGCGTCGTCGTGCCGTGGGCCAGCTCCAGCATCGGAGCGGCGGGATCGACCATGACCCGGTGGACCCCGAAAAAGCTGCGCTCCTGATCGAGGACGCCCTTGGTGCTGCGGTCGAGGGTTGCCGGGACGAGCACCGCGGCGACGGCCAGGGCAAAGCGCAGGGCGTGGTTGCTGAGAGAAAAGACGACGATCGCGATCGCGAAAAGGGCCGCCATCACCGCGGCCGGTCCGATCGCCCCGAGCCAGGACCACCCCTCGATGACCGCGGTCACGGCGGCCAGGACGGCGAGCGGCAGTAGAAAATCCATCCTGTTCGGTTTGGCGGCCGGCCCGGCAGCGGCGCGAAGCGCGCAGGCGAGGATCAAGGCCAGCGGATACTCATAGGTCGAGGAGAACAGGATCGGGGCCAAGAGGGCGTTGAAAACACCGCCCAGCGCTCCGCCCAGCGACAGGCAGAAATAAAATTCGGTGAGCCGCGCTGCCGCCGGGCGTCGTGCCGCGAGCATTCCGTGACACACCAGCGCGATGAAGAAGAAGGCAAGGTAATGCGCCGGGATTACGAGGTTCAGCGGCGGCGTCGGGGTCATAAAGAGCAACAGGAGGATGCTGATGCTCGCCGCCTGTCCGGTCAACGCCCAGGACGCCTTGACCGGCGGCCGGCGCGCGAAGGTGACGACGAATGACAGCAGATAAAGGGCCAGCGGGATCACCCACAGCAGCGGCGCCGAGGCGACATCGGTGGTGATGTACGATGTGACGCCGAGCAGCAGGCTGGAGGGGACGAAGGCGAGCGCGATCCACAGCGCCCGGGCGCGCCATTGCGCTGCGGGGCCGGTTGTGGCGCCGATGGCAGCGGGGCTTTCGCTGTAGCGCGGCGAAGTCCGCCGCGCGAGCGCCGCGCAGGCGAGCACCATGACCACCAGCACGCCGAAGACCCCCATCCACAGGCGGCTCTGCAACGACAGCGTGGTGAGCGGTTCGAGCACCAGCGGAAACGCCAGCAGCGCGGCGAGGCTGCCGAGGTTGCTGGCAGCGTAGAGAAAATACGGATCGCCGGCCGCCGGATGGCCGGTGCGCGTGAACCAGCTTTGCAATAGCGGCGCGGACGCCGACAGAGCAAAAAACGGCAGGCCGACAATCAGGAACAAGCGTCCGACAAGCCACAGCGCGACGACCGGCGAGGCGGCATCGGTTGGCGGCACCTGGTCGCCGACGGCGAAGGGCAGGGCGGTGACGGCGCCAACCAGAACCGCGCCATGGATCCAGGCTTGCCGGCTCGACGGCACCGCGCGGGTCAGGAGGTGGGCGTATCCGTAGCCGGCCAAGAGGACGAGCTGGAAGAACATCATTGCCGTGTTCCACACGGCGGGCGCCCCACCGAGCAGCGGCAGCATCATCTTGGCGATCAGCGGCTGGACCCAGAACAATAGGAGCGCGCTGACAAAGAGCGTGGCGGCGTAAAGCGGGACGCTCGGCAGGCTGATCCGCAGCGCGCGGCCAGGCAGGATGGGTTGGGCCGGAATCTGCGGCGCATCGACCATTATCGCACCACCGGGTGAGCGGACGGCGCAAGGCTAGGGGAGCATGGTTAAGATGGGTTGAAGAGGGCGGGGGAGCCGGCCGGCGCGGTTGCCTCTCGCCAAAGCCGGCGCCTGTGGGCATATAGGACCTATGCAGAACACCCGGCTTTTGATGCTCGACCACGATCTCGGCCCGGAGATTGACATGCTGCGGGGCAGCGTGCGCGATTTTTCCGAGGCGAGGATCGCGCCCATTGCCGCCGAGATCGACAAGACCGACCGGTTTCCGGTGGAGCTGTGGCCGGAGATGGGCGCGCTCGGCCTGCACGGCATCACGGTCGAGGAGGAATATGGCGGCGCCGGCATGGGCTATCTCGCCCATTGCGTCGCGATGGAGGAGGTGAGCCGCGCCTCGGCCTCGGTCGGGCTCTCTTACGGCGCCCATTCGAACCTCTGCGTCAACCAGATCCGCCGCAACGGGAGCGACGCGCAAAAGCGCAAATACCTGCCCGACCTGATCTCGGGGAAGCACGTCGGAGCACTGGCAATGAGCGAGCCGGGCGCCGGCTCCGATGTCGTTTCGATGCGGCTGCGCGCCGACAGGCAAGGCGGGCGCTATATCCTCAACGGCAGCAAGATGTGGATCACCAACGGGCATTACGCCGACACGCTGGTGGTCTACGCCAAGACCCGGCCCGATGAGGGCGCGCGCGGCATCACCGCCTTTCTGGTCGAAAAGGGGATGAAGGGCTTCCGCCCGGCGCAGAAGCTCGACAAGCTCGGCATGCGCGGCTCGCCGACCTCGGAATTGGTGTTCGAGGATTGCGAGGTGCCGGCGGAGAATGTACTGGGCGCCCTCGATGGCGGCGTCGGCGTCTTGATGAGCGGGCTCGATTACGAGCGCGCGGTCTTGGCCGCCGGGCCGCTCGGGATCATGCAGGCCTGCCTCGACGTGGTCATTCCCTATATCCACGACCGAAGGCAATTCGGCCAGCCGATCGGCGAGTTCCAGCTGATCCAGGGGAAGCTCGCCGACATGTACGCGGCGTTCAGCGCCTGCCGCGCCTATGTCTATGCCGTGGCGCGGGCCTGCGACCGCGGGCAGACCACACGCAAGGACGCCGCCGGCGCGATCCTCTATGCCGCCGAAGCGGCGACCCGGATCGCGCTCGACGCGGTGCAGATCTTGGGCGGCAACGGCTACATCAACGAATACCCGACCGGGCGCCTGTTGCGCGACGCCAAGCTCTACGAGATCGGCGCCGGCACCTCGGAGATCCGCCGCATGCTGATCGGCCGCGAATTGTTTGAGGAAAGCGCCTGACATGCGCCGGCTGATCTCCTCGGGCTCGCGGTTCGAGGCCGAAGCCGGCTATAGCCGCGCGGTGGTCGATGGCGCGTGGGTGTTCGTCGCCGGCACAACCGGGTTCGACTATGCCGCGATGACGATTGCCGACGACCCGGCCGAGCAGGCCCGCCAGGCCTTGCGCAACATCGCGGCGGCGCTCGCCGAAGCCGGCGCGAGCCTGGCGGATGTCGTGCGGGTCAAATACTACCTGCCCGACGCCGCGGACTGGCCGCGCATCGTACCTGTGCTGGGCGAAGCATTCGGCGCGGTCCGCCCGGCGGCGACGGCGCTCATTTGCGGGCTCGTCGACCCGCGCATGAAGATCGAGATCGAGGTCACGGCCCGTTGCGCTCGCGGCGGCGAGCGATGACCGGCCTGATGCGGCGGCGCAATCTGATCGCGATGCTCGGCGCGCTGCCGGTCGCGATCCCGGTGGCGGGACGGGCGCAGCCGACCGACCGGATACGCCGCATCGGCTACTTCACCACCGCGACCGGTGCTCCGGACGACCAGCTTGGAGTCCTCCAGACGCGCGCGGTGGTCGACGGATTGCGGCAATTGGGCTGGGCCGACGGCCGCAACATCACGATCGATCACCGCTTTTCCGGGTTTGGGCGGGAGCGCATCCGGGCGAGCGCCAAGGACCTCGTCGCCCAGAAACCGGAGGTGATCCTGTGCGTCGGCGGGGAGCGTCTGGCGGCGTTGCTCGCGGAGACAAAAACCATTCCGATCGTGTTCACGCTCGTCAGCGATCCGGTCGGCAGCGGTTTTGTTTCCAATCTGGCGCATCCGGGCGGCAACATCACCGGGTTCAGTGTCGCCGAGGCCCCGATCGCCGGCAAATGGGTCGAATTGCTCAAGGAGATCGCCCCGCAAATTACCCGGGTCCTGGTACTGGCGCTGGCGGATGCGCCGGCGCAACTGGTGCAGCGCGACGCGGTGGCAACGACTGCTCCGACGCTTGGCGTGGCGGCCACCAGCGCGCTGGTTCGCGAGATTACCGACTACGAACGGGAAATAGCGGCATTCGCCGGCATGCCGGGCGGTAGTCTCGTGGTGCTGTCGAATGCGATTGCCGCGGCCAACCGCGCGCGCATCCATGCGCTGGCGGCGCAATACAGTCTGCCGGCAGTCTACAGCTATCCGATCTATGCCCAAAGCGGCGGCCTGGTTTCCTACGGCACCAATCCGGCCGTGCAGTTTCTTGGTGCGGCCGGCTACATCGACAAGATCCTGCGCGGCGAGAAACCCGGCGATCTGCCGGTCCAGCAGCCGACCCGCTTTCTGCTGGTCATCAACATGAAAACCGCGAAGGCGCTCGGCCTGACCGTGCCGCAATCGCTCCTCGGCCGCGCCGACGAGGTGATCGAATGAGGCTCACCCCATGAGGCTCACCGACGAGCAGCTTATGCTGCGCGACACGGCGCGGGAGTTCGCGCAGAAGGAACTCGCGCCCAACGCGGCCGAATGGGACCGCACCGCGCAGTTCCCGGCCGCCGCGCTGGCCGCGCTCGGCCGGCTCGGCTTTATGGGCATGCTGGTGCCGCCGGAATATGGCGGGGCCGGGGCCGATCATGTCGGCTACGCGCTGGCGCTCGAGGAGATCGCCGCCGGCGACGGCTCGGTCTCGACAATCCTCAGCGTGCATAATTCGGTCGGCTGCATGCCGGTGCTCCGTTACGGCTCGGAAGCGCAGAAGCAGCGCTTCCTCGTGCCGATGGCGCGGGGCGACATGCTCGCGGCGTTCTGCCTGACCGAGCCGCAGGCCGGCTCCGACGCCGCCGCGATCAAGACCAGGGCGCGGCGCCACGGCAATCGCTGGGTGGTCAACGGCACCAAGCAGTTCATCACCTCGGGACAGAGCGCGCAGGTCGCGATCGTCTTCGCGGTTACCGACCCCGCCGCCGGGCGCAAGGGCATCAGTGCCTTTATCGTACCGACCTCAACGCCGGGCTATCGCGTCGCGCGTCTCGAAAAGAAGCTCGGCCAGCGCGCCTCCGACACCGCGCAGCTCGTCTTCGAGGAGATGGAGCTGACCCCCGATCTGATGCTCGGCGGCGAGGGTGAGGGCTATCGCATCGCCCTCGCCAATCTCGAAGGCGGGCGCATCGGCATCGCCGCGCAAGCGCTCGGCATGGCCCGCGCCGCCTATGAGGCGGCGCTCGCCTATGCCCGGGAACGCGAGACGTTCGGGCAGAAGCTCATGGCGCACCAGGCGGTCGCGTTCCGCCTCGCCGACATGGCGACGCAGCTTGCCGCCGCGCGCGGCCTTATCCTCGACGCGGCCGAGCGCCGCGACGCTGGCGAACCCTGCCTTGAGGCCGCGGCGATGGCGAAATTATTCGCCTCGGAGATGGCCGAGCGCGTCGCCTCGGACGCGATCCAGATCCATGGCGGGTATGGCTATCTCGCCGATTTCCCGGTCGAGCGGATCTACCGCGACGTTCGGGTGTGCCAGATCTATGAGGGCACCAGCGATATCCAGCGCCTGTTGATCGCGCGCGAGATCGCCAAGGGCTGATCGCTAAGATCCGGGAACGCCGCGATAAAGCGAGGACAACGGAAGGTCGAGGCCGATGGTCTCAAGCTGCAGCGACGCTTCCGGCCCATCGATTTCGATTGTCTGCCAACCCTCGCCGCTGCGCCGGTAGAGCGTCGCGGCGACCCGCTGGCTTTCGACGTAAAGGATCTCCTGCAGGCTTGGGAGGTTCTGGTAGTGCGGCAGCTTGACGAAATGGTCGTCGCGCTCGGTCGAAGGCGACTGTATCTCGACGATCAGCACCGGCTCGGCAGCAATGCCCTTATAGCCGCCCGGCTCGCAAGTGACCGTGATGTCAGTTTCGAAATGATTTCGGCCGCTAAGACCCTGCGGGGCTATGCCGGCCTGGCTGCGCACGGTGCAATTGGGGCGGTTCGATCGGACGGCGGAGTAAATCTCGCCGGTCAGGTTCCCGGCGATGATCTGGTGCGGAATCGCAGGAGGCGCCATCGCGACGATGACGCCGTCGATCAGCTGGTAATGGCGCTGGTCGTTCGGGCAGCAGTCGAGGAATTCGTCGACGCTCAGCAGTTTGTACGCGAGCTCCATTGCCAAAGAATAATCGCTTCCTCGGGGTTATTCCAGATCCGCCTCGGCCAGCACCTCGGCGAAGAGGGCGCGGTCGATATTGCCGCCGGACTGGACGATCGCGACCCGCTTGCCGGCGAGGCGCTCGCGCTCCTGGAGGGCGGCGGCGAGCGGGGCGGCGCCGGCGCCTTCGGCGATATTGTGCGTGTCGGTGAAGAGGATGCGCATCGCCCGCCGGATCTCTGATTCCGACACCGTGACGATGCGCGCCGCGCCGGCACGGATGATCGCGAGCGCCTCTGCGTCCGGCACGCGGACGGCGAGCCCGTCGGCGATCGTGTCGGCCGAATTGGTGGGGACCGGCCGGCCGGCGGCGACCGACAGAGCATAGGTCGGCGCGTTGGCGGCGACGACGCCGACGATCTCGGCGGTCTCTCCCAAGGCCTCGCGCGCCGCGATCATCGCGCAGATCCCGCTGCCGAGCCCGATCGGCACATAGACGGTATCGAGCCCGTCGACCGCGCGGAACAGCTCGAGGCCGCAGCTCGCCACGCCGCGCACCAGCGCTGGGTCGAACGAGCGCACGAGGTGGAGGTTGTCGGTCGAGGCGCGCGCCATCGCGTATTCGTAGGCTGCCTGGAAATCATGGCCCTCTTCGACGAGGGTGGCGCCAAAGGCCTCAATCGCCCGGTTCTTCTCGACGCTGTTGCCGTGCGGCACGACGATCGTCGCAGCCAGGCCGAGCCGCGCGGCAGCGTACGCGATGCTTTGCCCGTGATTGCCGCGGGTCGCGGTGATGACGCCGCGGATTTGCGGCTGTGCGCGGCGCAGCTCGTCGAGATAGACCAGGCCGCCGCGCAATTTGAAGGCGCCGATCGGGGTGTGGTTCTCGTGCTTGACCCAGAGCTCGGCGCCGGTCCGGCGCGACAGGAGCGGCCAGCAATATTGCGGGGTCGCCGGCACCACCGTGCGCACCAGCGCGGCGGCATCATCGAGGCGCGCGAGATCGGCTGTCATCGATGCTTGGGTCCATTTGGCGCGTTATCCCAGCCAATTTCCGGTTCCGAATAGTCGACCGAAAACCAGGTGCCGTGCTAGAAGCCTGGTCCATCAGCCGCAACGGAGCCCATAAAGGTACCAATGAACAGCCTTAAAAACACCAGTATTGCCGATCGTCTGAGCGCCGCCGCAAACGCCAAGAAGGCCCTACTGGAGCGGGCGGCCAAAGCGAAGGCTGCGGCCGACAGTCCGGAGGCCGCCGAGCGGCGCGCGGCCCGGGAGGCGATCGCCAGCGCTCGCGCTGCCCGCGAGGCTGAGCGCAAGGCCGCCAAACTGGCCGAGCGAGCACGTCAGGCTGCGGCCCTCGCCGCCGCGCAGGCCGCCGAGGCCGCCCGAATTGCGGCCGAGCTGCAGGCCCAGAAAGAGGCCGCTGATGTGGAATTCGCCGAGCGCACCGTGCGGGAAGCCGCCGAGGAAGCGGAAAAGCAGGCGGCGCGCGACGCCCGCTATGCCGCCCGCAAGGCCCGCAAGCGCAAGGGCAGATAGAAGCCGGCGCAATCGCGCGGCTCAGAGGCTGCCCAGAAACGGAATCCGGATCCCGAAAAGCCCACCACCGCCGGGCGACGCTCCGCCGCCGTAGCCGTAATAACGACGGTAGTAGTGGCGGCGATGATGCGCGTAGCGGGTTCGCGGCGGGGGACGCGCCTCGGCTGGCGCGGCGGTCGCAGCCTCCTGCCTGGACGCTGCGGACGGTTTGGCATCCCCTGGGGCGGTGGACGGCGTGGTGCCGGCTGCGGCGGCGGGAGGTTTGGCGCCCCCCGCTGCGGCCGGCGGCTCGACCCATTGAGCGGAGCCGCCCGATGCGGCATTCGCGGCAGCCTCCGGCGGAGCACTCGGGCGCGGCGGGGGCGGCGCGCCTTGCGCCATTTGCGGACACGCCCCGATGTAGCGGCCGGTGATGCGCTGGGTCAGGTCTGTCACGGTCCCGTTGGCGGCGGGAAAGTGGTTGATCAGCGTCGCATCCATCGTGTCGCCGTGATACTGCGCCGTGCCGTCGGAGCGGACCGCGCCTTGCGGGTTCGTGCAGGTCATCGACCAGGTGACGCGCGGACCCTGGCGTTCCCGGCTGTCGAGCTTGCACTGGGCGCCGTCGAACTGGAACGGCACCGGCCGGTCGGACTGGATGCAACTGAGGTAGGTGGCGGCACTGCCGCTCAGCGATTGGGTCGCCTGTGGGGATTGCGTCTGTGGGGATGGCGTCGGCGGCGATTGCGATCCCGGCGGCTTCACGAATCCGTCTAGCCGCGTGGTGAACTCCCATTGGCCGGGCTTGACCCCCCCGGAACCGGCCGTGGCGGGCGCCGGGTCTGCGGCGTGCTGGTAGCGGTGATGCGCACGAGCCGGCAGAACCGGCCCCGATTGCGCCGCGGTGGTCGCGGCGCGCGGCGGTCCTGCCGGCAGGGCGTGGGCCACTCCGCCGATGCAGGCGCCCGCGAGGGCAAGCGCCGGAAGCCCGATCAGAGCCCTGTTCATCGGCCTCTATGCCCCGCTTGCGCCAGGGTTTCCCTGGCATGCCCTTCAACGGTCCCGAACAAAGCAGGGTTCCCGATCGCGCCTTCGTCACAACCGACACGGTCCGGCTCGGCTCACTGCCCGGATCATGAAATCCGCGGGATTGACGAGGACGTGCTCGCGCAAATCGACCGCTACGCCGAGGCGCACGGGTTCACGCGCTCGGGCTTTCTGACATAGGCGGCCAAGCGCGTCATCGACCGCGCGCGCGAAGAGGCGTAACGCCACGGCTGCGGTAAGGCTGGGCGGGCCACCGGCCATTTCCGCTTGCCCGTCCGGGATGCGGCGATAAGGTGCGGGGGCGATGCCCGTCATCCCCACCGCGCTCGACCGCCGCTCCGACGCGTTCCGCGCCAATGAAGCGGCGATGCGCGCGCTTGTCGCGGACCTGCGCGCCAAATCGGCGGCAATCGGGGAGGGCGGCGACGAAGCGTCGCGCAAACGGCATCAGGGGCGCGGCAAATTGCTGGCGCGCGAGCGGGTGCGGTTGCTGCTCGATCCGGGGTCGCCCTTTCTCGAACTCTCGGCCTTCGGCGCCTATGGCATGTATGATGGCGCGGTGCCGGCGGCCGGGATCGTCACTGGGATCGGGCGGATCAGCGGCCGCGAATGCGTCGTCATCGCCAACGACGCGACGGTCAAGGGCGGCACCTATTTCCCGATGACCGTCAAGAAGCATCTGCGCGCCCAGGAGATCGCCCGAGACAACCGGCTGCCCTGCCTCTACCTCGTCGATTCGGGCGGCGCGTTCCTGCCGGCGCAGGACGAGGTGTTCCCGGACCGCGAGCATTTCGGCCGGATCTTCTACAACCAGGCAAACCTGTCGGCGCAGGGCGTGCCGCAGATTGCTATCGTCATGGGCTCGTGCACGGCGGGCGGCGCCTATGTCCCGGCGATGTCGGATGAAAGCATCATCGTCAAGGGCCAGGGCACGATCTTTCTCGCCGGCCCGCCGCTGGTGAAGGCTGCGACCGGCGAGGTCGTCAGCGCCGAGGATCTGGGCGGCGCCGATGTGCACAGCCGCGTCTCCGGGGTCACCGACCATTACGCGCTTGACGATCGCCACGCCATCGGCATCGCTCGGCACATCGTCGGTAACCTAAATTATGTCAAGACGATACCGCCCGTTCTTGAGACGCCGCACGAACCCGATTACCCGGAAGAGGAGATCTACGGGATCATCCCCGACGATGTGCGCCGGCCCTATGAGGTGCGCGAAATCATCGCCCGTATCGTCGACGGCAGCGAACTGGACGAGTTCAAGCAGCTCTACGGGCCGACCTTGGTGTGCGGCTTCGCGCGGATCTGGGGCTATCCCGTCGGCATTGTCGCCAATAACGGCATCCTCTTCTCCGAGAGCGCGCTGAAGGGCGCGCATTTCATCGAACTGTGCGCGCAGCGCGGGGTGCCGCTCGTCTTCCTGCAGAACATCACCGGCTTCATGGTCGGCCGGAAATACGAGAATGCCGGGATCGCCAAGGACGGTGCCAAGATGGTGACCGCGGTGGCAACTGCGGGGGTGCCGAAATTCACCGTGATCATCGGCGGCAGCTTTGGCGCCGGCAATTACGGGATGTCCGGACGGGCCTATGGGCCGCGCTTTTTGTGGATGTGGCCGAACGCCCGGATCTCGGTGATGGGCGGCGAGCAGGCGGCCTCGGTCTTGGCGCAGGTGCGGCGAGACGGCATGGAGGCGCGCGGGCGGGAATGGAGCCAAGACGACGAGGCGGCATTCAAGGCGCCGATCCGCGCCCAATACGAAACCCAGGGCCACCCCTATTACGCCAGCGCGCGCCTGTGGGACGACGGCATTATCGACCCGGCCGAGACAAGGCTGGTGCTGGCGCTGTCGATCTCGGCGAGCCTCAACGCGCCGATCGAGGCGTGGTCCGGTGGGACCGCGCCCGGGGGTGCGGGCCGCTTCGGCGTCTTCCGGATGTGAGGGCGGCGGCAAATGGCTGGTTGGATAGGCAAAGTGCGTCCTTCGAGACGGCCGCTTCACGGCCTCCTCAGGATGAGGTTCTTTCTTAATGCCATCATAAACTTACCTCATCCTGAGGAGCGCCCGGAGGGCGCGTCTCGAAGGACGCAGAGCGGCTTTGCAGCCGGGCAGGGACGACAGGAACCGGCATGTTCGCCAAGATCCTGATCGCCAATCGCGGCGAGATCGCCTGCCGCATCATCCGCACGGCGCGGCGGATGGGGATTGGGACGGTCGCGGTTTATTCGGAGGCCGACGCGCAAGCGCTGCATGTCGCATTCGCCGACGAGGCACGGCTGATCGGCCCGCCGCCGGCGCGCGAGAGCTATCTCGATAGCACCGCGGTCATCGCGGCGGCGCGCGACAGCGGCGCCGAGGCGGTGCATCCGGGGTACGGCTTCCTCTCGGAGAATGCCGAATTTGCCGAGGCCTGCGCGGGAGCGGGGCTGGTCTTTATCGGCCCGTCGCCGGAGGCGATCCGGGCGATGGGCTCGAAAGCGGCGGCGAAGGCGCTGATGGAGGCGCATGGGGTGCCGGTCGTGCCGGGGTATCACGGCGCAGAGCAGGATGCGGGAAGGCTGCTCGCCGAGGCCGAGCGGATTGGCTTTCCGGTGATGATCAAGGCCTCGGCCGGGGGCGGCGGGCGCGGCATGCGGATCGTCGCTGCGGCCGGCGAGTTCGCCCCGGCGCTCGACGGCGCGCGGCGCGAGGCGATGGGCGCCTTTGGCGACGACAGAATGCTGATCGAGCGCTATCTCGCGGCGCCGCGCCATGTCGAGGTGCAGGTGTTCGGCGACACGCACGGCAACGCCGTGCATCTCTTCGAGCGCGATTGCTCGATCCAGCGCCGTCACCAGAAGATTGTCGAGGAGGCGCCGGCCTCTGGGCTCGACCAGGGACCCAGTAATCCGCGGCGCGCGGCGATGGGGAAGGCGGCGCTCGCCGCGGCGGGCGCGGTCGGCTATGTCGGCGCCGGCACCGTCGAGTTCATCGTCCCGACCGATAAAAAAGCCGGCGATGCGTTCTATTTCATGGAGATGAACACCAGGATCCAGGTCGAACATCCGGTGACCGAAATGGTGACCGGGATCGATCTCGTCGAATGGCAGTTGCGGGTCGCCGCCGGCGAGAAGCTGCCGCGGCGCCAGGAGGAAATCACGCTAAACGGTCACGCGATCGAGGTGCGGCTCTATGCCGAGAACCCGGCGCACGATTTCCTGCCGTCCACCGGGACGCTCCATGCGCTGCATCTGCCGGAGGGCGAGGGGGTGCGGGTCGATAGCGGGGTGCGGGAAGGCGATCGGGTGAGCCCGTTCTACGATCCGATGATCGCCAAAATCATCGCCTGGGGCGAGGACCGCGCGACCGCCCGCGCCCGGCTCCACCGGGCGCTTGCCGACACCGCGCTCCTCGGGGTGACGACCAATCTGGGTTTTCTGGCGCGCATTGTCGCCGACCCGGATTTTGCCGCGGGCCGGGTCGATACCGGCTTTATCGAGCGGCGCCGGGAGGCTGTGCTGGCGCCGCCGGGCCCCGTGCCCGAGCTGGCGCGCGCTGCGGCGGCGCTCCACCGCCTTCTTGCGCGCGAGGAGGCGGTGGCCACGCCGGCCGGGGCCGACCGGTTCAGCCCGTGGGCCGCGGTCGCTGGCTGGCGGCTCAACCTCGCTGCGGCGCCGCAGAGCCTCTGCTTCCGCT
>WNFD01015830.1_pt1 | contig 19819 bp, 24 predicted proteins | sample 5400491 | NCBI WGS metagenome assembly WNFD01 (sample SAMN13153343, study PRJNA577476) | soil metagenome | isolation source: 120 cm saprolite under Douglas fir tree site 2 hole 2 replicate 2 | place: USA:California | collected 2015-04-18
AAATCGGTATCGCTGGAAATCCCTCCCCCTGACCAGGGGGAGGTTAGGTGGGGGCCGTCCGGCTGCGTTTCGATACGACAGTCCACTATCGTTTTCAACGTTACAGGCCACTAGTGGGCTGTAACATTGAAATCGGTATCGCTGGAAATCCCTCCCCCTGACCAGGGGGAGGTTAGGTGGGGGTCGTCCGGCTGCGTTTCGATACGACAGTCCACTATCGTTTTCAACGTTACAGGCCACTAGTATCCTTCTCGCTAGCGGGTGAGATACGGTAGATAGGCTGGCGTTGTCTGCATAGGGTCGCGAACAGGTAGCGAAAAGGCCATAGTCGAGCAAACCAAATGAATGGCTTTAGCGACAAAGAAATCGTGGGTGGGTTGTTAAGTTTGCTCGTCCTGAGCTACGCGGCGATTTTCGCCTTCATCTTCAAAAGCATGCGCGAACTACGTGAGGAGACAGTTGGCCTACGGCGTGACATGCAGCTCGAGTTCACGCGAGTGCATGAACAACTAACTGGGCTGGCGGTCGGCATCGCCCGTCTTGAGGGTAGCTTGTGGGGCCGCGGGCCAACCGAAGCGCGCAAAGCAGAAGGTTAAGTTAAACTGCTGGAGGAGTAGTCAGGTTCCGTTGCCTACAGTCCCTGGACTAGCAGGCTGCGGAGTTGCGTTTCGGCCTCTCTAAAGTCGGCCGCCCGCATTGTGCTATTAAGAATGCCTGCAAGTTCGATTAAATACGGGAGGTGAGATCACCATGGCGACCATGCTGACCTCTCAGCCCGATTACAATCAATTGATTCTCGACGTCCGAATCAGCGGCCGTCTTTATTACGATCCCGAACAGAACGACGGATCCTGTTTTCGCTTTTGTGCTGGTAATGGTCAGAGGAGCGACCGGGATGGCTGAGCTATTTAGCGAATTGCTCGGAAAAGGACAGTTGCGGCAATATCTGCTGCGAATGGGGCCGATCAGTCTTGGCGATATCTGTTCACAGAGTCCCGATCGGACCAAGACGCTGATCACACTTCTCCGGCTGACGAAAGAAGGCGCTGCGAGGGTAGAACGCGAAGCGAACGCCGCAAGACTGTTCGAAGGCCTGGCGCCGGAGGTCACGAGATTCAGCGAGCAATCGCCGCCTGGGCGCGTTGTTGATCGGCTGCAGGAGTCGATTCAAACCCCCGGCTTCGCAAACCTTGTAGTTTCCCTATCTGAAAGCGGATTTCGCAAGGCCGCGGCAGGCATATAGATGACCGCGTTCTTCGCCGGCGTCGCCTGCGCCATCGCAGTTGCTGCTGCATACGAAGACATCGACCTTTTCTTTCGGGGCAAGCGAATCAGCTATACAACGCGAAGAAATGGGCGCCTCGGTTACATCCAGCCCTTCTATGGCAAGAGTGAACTCGATGCACTCGAGCGCGATCTGAATTCTCTAGCGGGCAAGGGTGATCTCAGTGCTCTGATCCGGATGGCCATCGACTGGACCAGTATCAGAGCGGTCGAAGAATGGGCGGCCAACTAGAATTTCCGGGCTGAGCGTTTTAGCGCTTTGGTCAACTAGCTTCTGTCGACGTTGCGTTGTGCTATACGGGATTCTTTGCAAGTGCAATAGACCCGGGAGGTTGAGGCCATCATGAGCTCTCAGGTCGATTACAACCAATTGATTCTCGACGACCGAATCAGCGGCCGTCTTTATTACGACGCCGAAATCTTCCACGAAGAGATCGAAAAGATCTGGAATCACGAATGGGTCTACGTCGCGCATGAAAGTGAAGTACCGGAGCCCGGCGATTACGTGACCCGCCAGATTGGCCTGCAGCCCATAATCGTTTCGCGCGACGAGGACGGCGAGGTTAGCCTCCTGCTCAACCGCTGTGTCCATCGCGGCAACACCGTCTGTCAGAGCGATCGCGGCAACGCGCACGCGTTCCGATGCGCCTACCACGGATGGACCTACAATAATCGCGGCGACTTGGTTGGGGTGCCTTACGCCGGGGGCTATGACGAATCCTTCCGCAAGAGCGACTACGCGCTCGCCCGGGTGCCACATATCGCGAGCCATCGAGGGCTAATCTTCGCCAGCCTGAGTGCCACGGGCCCTTCGCTCGATGAGCATCTGGGCGCGGCCAAACGGCTGATCGATCAGTTCGTCAATCTGTCGCCGAAAGGCGAGATCGAGCTTCGCGCCGGTGTCCTGAAACATTCTTACAAGGGCAACTGGAAGATGGCGCTGGAGAATTCCGTCGACGGCTATCATCCCAACATCCTGCACCACGCTGCGATGGTGATGATGATGCGGGGCAAGGTCGACATGGAATCGGTGTTCGGCGAAAAGAGCGAGGCCAACGCGCGCGACCACGGTCATGGGGTCGAGCAACTCGATTTGAACCCGGTGCATAGTAAGAACGGCGGGCGCGTAGTGCCGCCGGGATGGGGCAAGCAGGCATTTGACGAGTATCACCGCGCGATGGTGCGCAATTATGGCGAGGAGGGCGCGGGCAAAATTATCGCCGACGGTCCGCCCCATTTCTGTATCTTCCCCAACATTATTTTTATTCTGAACCAGATCCGCGTAATCCAACCGGTCAGCGTTGACGAGACCATCATCTACTACTATCCGACCCTGCTAAAGGACGCGCCGGAGGAGATTAACCAGCGCCGGCTCAGCGAAACCTACCTGCTCCATGGTCCCGCAGGGCGCGTCGCGCCCGACGATGTCGAGGCCTACGAGCGCAACCAATACGAGTTCCGGGCTCGCGTCAACGAGTGGCTGGTGTTGCGCCGCGGACTGCATCGCGAAATCCTTGACAATGGCAGCATCGCCGGGCATGAGACCGACGAAACCACCCAGCGAGGCATTTGGCGCCATTATCGTCAGATAATGACCCGCTCAAGATAGCCAAACTGTCGGAATCGTCCGATAATGCGCGAGGAAGTAATGAGCCGGTCCATTGAGATCAAAAAGAGCACAACCCCGCGGCACAACGGTCTTGAGCCCTCCCCCTGACCAGGGAAGAGGAGAGCCTGGCCTGAGGAGCGCGAGCGATCAGGTGACTGGATCTTTATTTCTCAGCAGTGACACAATCAAAGCCTGTCCACACGCAAGGAGCAGACATGAAATTCGGCATCTTTATGGCCCCGTTTCACCGTGTCGGCGAGAACCCAACCCTGGCGTTCGAACGCGACATCCAGCTTATCGAATGGCTCGACGAACTGGGCTATGACGAAGCGTTCGTGGGCGAGCATCATTCGGCCGGTTGGGAAATTATCCCGTCGCCCGAGATTTTCATGGCAGTCGCGGCGACCCGCACCAAACGGATCATACTCGGCTCCGGTGTGGTGAGCGTGCCTTATCATCATCCGTTCAATATCGCTAACCGTTTCGCCCTGCTTGACCATCTGACGCACGGCCGCGTGATGCTTGGATGCGGCCCCGGCGCGTTACCGAGTGATGCCTACATGCTCGGCATCGAGACCACCACGCAGCGGGAACGCATGGTCGAGGGGATCAAGGTCATCCAGCGCCTGTTTACCGAAGAAGGCGGCATCAGCGTCGACGGCTCGTATTTTAAATTGCACGACGCCCATCTTCAGGTGAAGCCCTATCAAAAGCCGTACATGCCGATTTTCGTCGCCAACACGTTTTCACCGTCGGGGATGGTCGCGGCTGGGCAACTCGGATGCGGCGTGCTGTCGATTGGAACCTTCGCTCCCGACGGCCTCAAGGACCTGCCGAAGCGATGGGCGATGGCCGAGGAAATCGCGGCAGAGAACGGCAAGACGGTCGATCGCAAGAACTGGCGCCTGGTCTTTCCGATGCATCTGGCGGAATCGCGCAAGGAAGCGCTCGACGATATTCGCGACGGATGCAACGCGTGGATCCAGAAGTATTTCGTGGAGACGCTCGCCGCCAAGATCCAATTCGAGGAATTTCCCGGTCAGCCAGTCGAGGAGATGACTGCTGATCGCATGGTGGCACGCGGCGGTTCCATCGTCGGCACGCCCGACGACGCCGTCGCCTATCTCAAGAATGTCTGGGAGTTATCAGGCGGCGGATTCGGCGGCGTACTCTTCCTGGCGCATGAATGGGCAACGCGGGAAAAGGTGCAGCATTCATTCGAGTTGATGGCGCGTTACGTGATCCCGCAATTCCAGGATAGCGCCGTACCCATCGAGTATTCGCAGAAATGGACCTCCAAGCGGAGCGAAGCGCTGTTCGGATCGTCGGTGGTGGCCATAATGAAGGCGATTCAGGATTACAAGCAGCACGCCGAGGAACACGGGCGCAAACCGTCTGATATCGTTGATCAACCGATCACACGCGTGCGGCCATAGCAGTAGCCGATGCGGCTAGCCGCCACTCGCCTGTTCAGGCGAGTGGCCGCACTCAGCGCCTCCCTCGCCGGCTGGCCGTCGGCATTGGCAAAGCCAACGCATTCACCGCCACCGGGCCGCAAGATCGCAGTACCCGTCTGCTGCGTGCTCTCCGGCAAACTACCAGGACCGCCGGTGCATATCACAAGCGCGCACGATGCCGATTCTGGTTTAACTGCAATTTGTAGATGCCGCCGACTCCAATCTAGCGGGCTGCGGAAAAAGGCCTTCCGCACCCTGCTTTCCCTCACTGTAATCTCCCCCAAAGGGAGAGAACTAAACACTAGCGGAGCCGAAAGGCGGAGCGAGCTAACGAGTCCGCGAGGTGCGAATCTAAAAGGAAGGAAGCCAGTTTTATCGCAGGGTGCGGAGAGATCTATTATAAAGAAATTGGTTTTCCCCACCGTGCTAGTCAACGGATTTACGACTCACGCCATTAGCTTACCGTCCAGCCGCCGTCGATTATGAATGGGGCGCCGGTCGCAAACGACGAATCGTCGCTGGCCAGGAATAGTGCGACCTTGGCGATCTCTTCCGGCTCGGCCATCCGTCCGAGTACCGAAATCCGCTGGATAGCTTTGGGATTTGGCGGCTGGCCTTTGCGAATCCGCTGCGCCATCGGCGTTTCGATAGCGCCAGGGCAGATCGCGTTGACGCGGATGTTGTAACGGCCGTATTCCAGCGCCGCCACCCGGGTGAGGGCGATCACGCCGGCCTTTGAGGCGCAGTAGCCGGCGCCACCGCGCGCGGCAACCAAGCCGGCGATCGAGGCCTGATTGATAATGGAGCCGCCGCCCGCCTTGATCAGGTGCGGCAGCGCGTACTTCATACCCAGAAAAACACCGCGCAGATTGATCGCGATCACCCGGTCGAACTGCTCCTCGGTCATGTTGGAGAGGAAATTCGACTCGCCCTCGATTCCGGCGTTGTTGTAAACGATATTGAGAGCGCCGAAATGGGCGACGGTCTCCTCGACCATTTTTTGCACGTCCTCGGACTTCGACACGTCGGCGCGGAGTGAGAGCGCCTGCCCGCCGGCACTTATGATTTCGGACGCAGTCTGCTGCACCTGCTGCGCATCAATATCAACTGCGGCGACCTTGGCCCCTTCTTTGGCGAAAATTAGTGCAGCGGATTTTCCCATTCCTGATGCGGCGCCGGTAATTAGCGCGACTTTGTTGGCGAGTTTCATTCTTTTCACCGACCTAGCATGCGCCGCCGCTCCGTTGTCGCGGCTCTACCTGGCCTGACCGCGCGGGATTGCCATGCGTGCAACGGACAGCTCGGCGGAAGATATATTAGGCACCTTTCGTGCTTCGATTGATCCTCGCTACTCAATAGCATTGGCTATAGGTATATGGAAACTGGAAAGAGCCGGCGGGCGCACGTATTGGTGCTGATGGCGGCGCTTATCATGCTGCCGGCGGCAGGCGCCGCCGCCCAGCAATTCGAGTTGCCGCAGCAATCTTCGCAGGACCAGCCTCCTGATTATAACCGTCTGAACCCGGCGCCCACCCCGATTCCGCGTCTGCCGTCCGGGGCGGACGTACGTACCCTGCCGCAGCTTTCGCCCCAACTTCCGCCATCTCAACCATCATCAGCGTACCAGCCTCCGATTTACCAGCAGCCGAGTTCACCGCCGCCACCGCCCGTTCATCAAAACCAGAATCAGCCGATATTGCCGGCGGTTTTCCGCGGCTGCTGGCAGGGAAGAGTGGATTATATCGATGCGCTCGAACGGCTGCCCGGCGCAGTCAAGCCAGGCTTCTGGACCCCCAAGACTTACCGCTTATGCTATCGGCGGCTCGGCAACGGCCCTTTCGTGCTGACTTTCACCGAAGCTGGAATCGAACAAAACGATAGAATCACCAATGCCGAGGGCCGAATGACGTTGTTGTCCACTGACGGCCGCAGCTACGCCTCGATGCGCTCGGATCTGGATTTCGACGAGTACCGCACTCACGCCAGCTATTTCGGGAGCAGCACCTTCGCGGTTCACGAAGTTGCAGACCTGAATTGCAGAGTCGAGCCGGACGGCATGCACGTGAGCGGGGTCGTGACCGGATGGCGCAACCAAGCGCCATGGTTTCGCGCGCGATGGCACACGGTCTTCGTCCATATCGGTGAGCCACCCCAACAACTCGCCGCCCCGTCAGGCGGCATCCCGGAGTAATAGCTGACCCTACAAGAATAAGCACTCTCCAGCGGCTCTAGCAGGCTTAGCTGCTCCATATATCTCACGGCCGTTGGGCGCTCTACGCATTCGCCTCGGTTGCGCCATATCGCGCACGTCTACGCTCCAGTTCTTGAAGAGAGCCATGTTGTGGCAGCCGCGAGAACCTCTGCTCAAATACTCACTTCGCGGTTACGATGCTATGCTACAACCGTGTCCGGGGTGCAGTTGCGCATATTGCGACATGAGTATAGGTCCGGGAGCATCATGGCGTTCCATGCCTCCACCCGCTCTCGATGGCGACAAAACGCCCATCCGCGCAAGCTTCGCGCGTGCTTCATCTGGTGAAAACCGTTTTACCATGCGTTTCGCCTTCCCACATCGCTCGGAAGGCCGCCTTGGCGCGCTCCATGGGAAGGACCTGACCAATCTCGGGCTTGATGCCCGCACCGACGATGAAGCTGATCATATTCTTCATGTCCCGAAGCGTCCCCATGATCGATCCGCACACCGTGATCTGATCGCTGAGCATCGGCAAGAGCGACAACGTAACCTCGAGGCCGGTCGTTCCGCCCGTGATCACGATCGTCCCGCCACGGGCGACCGATGCCATCGAGTGCTGCCAGGACGCAGGCCCTATATTGTCGATCACCGCTGCGACCTTGCGCGGTAGCTTCTCGTTCGAATCGAAGGTGCGGCGCGCTCCGAGCTTTCGGCGAGTTCGCGGCCTCTCACATTACGGCTGGTAGCCCATACCTCGAAGCCTGCGGCGCGGCCGAGCTGGATCACCGCAGTAGACATGCCGCCCGAGGCGCCCTGGACAAGCAGCGTCTCTCCCGGGTTCAAGTTCGATTTCGTGAACAGCGCCCGGTATGCGGTCAGCCACGCAGTTCCGAGTACCGAAGCATCGAGCGCGGAAAGGCCATCCGGGAGAGGGATCGCATTGCGCCTCGGCACGGCGATGTAGTCGGCAAAGGTGCCGGGCACTCTCTCGCTGAAGATGTGCCAGTGTGGATCTAGCGTCTCGTCGTCACGCCAGTCGTCGCTGCCCATCACCGGATAAATGACCACAGGAGTGCCGTCATCCAGCGTGCCTGCGCCGTCATTGCCCAGGATCATTGGAAAAGGGATAGGGTCCTCTTGGGCGGTGATCCCGCGCAGGGTAAACAAATCGTGGCGGTTGAGGCTCGCCTGCGAGATCTTCACCCGTATCCAACCGTCGGGCATTTGTGGTTCGGGGCGTTCGCCCACCACGAGCGATGCAAGCGGGTCATCGAGGTTAGGTTTGGCGGCATAGACTGCAAACATCGGCTAGCCTCCCATGTATCACGGCAGTTTGGTTACGCGCCACAAACCCGAGACTCTCGACCAATCGTCGCAGCCTTTGCCCCATATCCGGCGGCTCATAAAAGGAGTGCCCTCGATAGATAGGTCTTCGCGCACTGATCGTCGAGCCTCCTGATGGTCTAGTGGCCTGTAACAGTGAAATCGGTATCGCTGGAAATCCCTCCCCCTGACCAGGGGGAGGTTAGGTGGGGGTCGTCCGGCTTCGTTTCGATACGACACGCCACTATCGTTTTCAGTGTTACAAGCCACTAGTAGGCTTTTGTTGTTGACTCCTCTCGCTGACCCTTAATCGGCATCTCGCGTTGACTGCCCGCCACATCGGGCCGCAGCCGTCGCGGTTTGGGTGAGAGGCCTCTGTTCCATTAGACACGCGCCATTGGAGAGTGTGACGGAAGTGCTCACAATAGCCACGCCGCCCTTGACGTGGTGGCTTCCAGGAGCTACCTTCCAGCCCGTGAGAGCGGTTGGACTTAAAGTCCTCAAGAACAAGCTAAGCGAATACGTCCGTCTCGCCGCGGGTGGTGAGACGGTGTTGATTACCGATCGCGATCGCGTGGTCGCCGAGCTGATACCCCCCACGCAAGGGCGCAGCCAGGCCGTCGATGACGCGGTGCTCGCGGAGTTAGTGCGCGGTGGGTGGTTGACGCCGCCGCTGATCGGTCCCGGAGGTAAGGTACCCCGACATCCGGTGGCCCGGCTCGCAACCATCCTCGAAGAGCTCGATCGCGACCGGGCCGATCGATGATCTACGTCGAAACCTCCGTCGCGCTGGCGCAACTGTTGGCTGAAGATCGATGTCCGCCCGAAAGTCTGTGGGACGCTCAACTCGTTTCGAGCCGATTGACCGAATACGAGGTATGGACCCGGCTTCATGCGCGACGCCTCGGCAGTTCGCATGGGGAAGCCGTTCGCCTCCTTCTGGGGCGATTGAGTTGGCTGGAGCTCACACCCACAGTCCTGGCGCGAGCCCTGGAGCCCTGGCCGGCGCCGCTCCGAACGCTCGACGCGTTGCACCTGGCGTCAATCGAGTTTCTGCGGTCCCGAGGGCAAAGGGTGACTCTGGCGAGCTATGACGATCGAATAGTCGCCGCCGCTGACCGTCTTAAAATTCCCTTGTACCAATTGTGATGCAATCGCCTGAGCGATCGCTCTGGCGCCTCATCGGCAATTATTCGCGGACCGGTAGCCGGCGGCTTGCGCGGCTGCGGCGCTGGGGAACTCGACCCGATTGCGTGGTGAGATCTTGTCGTAATAGCGGCAACCGGGCCACTGATAAATCATGCTGCGGCGGTTACCGATCACGGCGCCTGAGGGACCCTCGGCCCCCCACGTGTAGTTAAAGCTGCCGGTCAGCACCGTCTCGCCGTCAATCACCATCACCTTGTCATGCATCAGCCCCGGCACAGTATCCACCAGGACCGGGACTCCGCTTGACGCCAGGCTAGCAACGCGCAATTTATCGCTGTGATCCTCCTTGAGCTGACCGCTGTCCACGATAACGCGCACGTCGACGCCGCGGCGTTTTGCCGTTACCAGCGCGCTTACAATCTCTTGCAGGGTGAGCGAGTATATCTGGATGCGGATTGTCTTGTGCGCTCCGCCAATCGCGTGCAGTACGCTTGACAAAGGATCACAACCGCCCGCCATGGGCGGCGAGAAGCAGGCCTGGATGTCCGCGCCGGGCACTGGCACGGCGGCCATCACCGCGAAGAGTGCGACGGCGCAATACAGCAATGCCCGCAGCAGCCGACCGATTTGGGTCGCATCCATGTTTTGGCAAAAATCCAGTCACTCCATGCGAGTGAGCATCGTGCGGGTCTCGTCGGTATAGACGCTCGATGCCGTGTAAATGAACAGCGGGGCTTCGACGATTGCCTCAACGCCACCGCCTTTGCGCGCTTCCATCAATACCAGCGTTGCGGGTTCGTCTTTCCGTGGATGAACGAAACGAATCCGTTTCGGTTCGAGCGATTGTTGTTTCATCTCGGCGATCAGCTCGGCGGTCCTTGACGCGGTGAATACGAGCGCAGCCCTACCCCCATGGAGCGCATAGCGCGCGGCCCCCGCGATAAAGTCCGCCAGGGTCGCGCCGTCTCCACCACGTGCAACCCGCCGCTCCGCATCGGGGCTCTCGCGTCCGCGCGACGCCGCCCGATATGGCGGATTCGCGACCACGTAGTCAAATGATGCAGCGGTGAGCCCCGGAATATTGCGCTGACGAATATCTGCACAAACCGCTCTCACCGCGGCGGTCCCGTTCAGAGCGGCGTTCTGCGTGATCATCGCAGCTAGCGGAGGCTGAAGCTCTACCGCTACGACCTTATTGAGATGATGGAGCGCGGCGAGCATCACCGACACCACACCACATCCGGCACCAAGCTCCAGAACTCGCGCGCGAGGGCGCGGACGGGCAAAGCGCGCAAGCAGGATCGAATCGATTGCGAACCGGTAGCCGCCGGACGGCTGGACGATACTAAGTGCTCCGCTTAGGATGGTGTCGACGGTTTGCGCCGGATTGATTACCATGGAAGCCGCTGAAAAAGGAGCCCGCTACGCTCGCGTCTTTCGCAAGGCCGGTGTACTGCTCGGCAAGGGCAGAATAGCGCGAGCGATTGAGGTGCTGAAAGAGGGCAAGTCGCTGGCGGAGAAATGGGGCGATGCGGGGATGGCGCGCCGATTCTCCGCCGAAATTGCCCGCGCAAGCGCCCCTCCTGAACCGTCAGAATAGGGTCAACTCTGGACTATCGTTGTCCGCCTGAGTGCGCCGGCCGGGGTTCGTCACAGTGCCTTGTCTTCTCCCTTTTCCAGTGTCCCGCACAGTACACACTTCGTGCATAACCTGACGACCGCGCTAATGAATTTCTCTGGATGACCCTTACCGCCGCGCGTAAAAATGTGCGGCCGCCCTCTGCCGTTCCGGGAGAGGCCTGCAGGCCCTTGACGATAGGCAATTCGTACTTAACTTCATCTCAGACCATTTGACAGCACAGCGAATAACGAAACGCCAGGCAGTCAAAAGAGAATTACACCGGGACAGCCGGTTAGGAGGCATTTAGTAAATGGAAATCAGGTACGAAAGCTCGTTTCCGAACAACGGGTGGTTGTTCGATCGGATGAACGGATTGTTTAAGGAATTGCAGCCGCCGGTGCGGCGCCCCGGCGTGCGTCCGCCGGTTGATGTGGTCGAGGATAAGGACAGTTATCACTTCTACTTCGACATGCCGGGACTCAAGAATGATTCGGTCGATCTCCGGGTTGACGATGGCACCCTCACCATCTCTGCGGAGCGCAAACAGCCCGAATGGCCGAAGGACGCAGCGGTTCACTTTTCCGAGCGTCGTTACGGCACGTTTCATCGGAGTTTCGAGCTGCCCAAGGATGCGAGCCACGACCGGATTCAGGCCAGCTACAAGGACGGCGTGCTCGAAGTAACGGTCGAGAAGCGTCCCGAAGCCAAGCCAGTGAAAATCCAGATCAACTGACGCAAATCGGCGGGGATATAGACCCGCCGAGTTCGTGGGGACGGCTCTAACAGGGTGCGGACTTCTTTATGAAATCTTTCCGCACCCTGCGATAAAGCTGGCTTCCTTCCTTTTTGATTCGCACCTCGCGGACTCGTTAGCTCGCTCCGCCTTGCGGCTCCGTTAGTGTTTAGTTCTCCCCCTCTGGGGGAGATTACAGAGAGGGAAAGCAGGCTGCGGAAGGCCTTTTTCCGCAGCGTGCCAGTGGCCGTCCCATAGTTTGGGTTAATCAGTCGGCTCTCCGCAAGTTAATTCCAACCCGTTATTCCAACCCGATATCGACCACGCGCGGCGGTCCCTACGATAAAGTTCAGTGGGCGTAGCAGGCTGTAAAAGAAATTCTTCACAGCCGGCTCCCCCTCTGTAATCTCCTCCGCAAGCGGGAGAGAAGTGAAGGAGGGAAGCCGGCTTTCAAGCAGGGCGTTGAGGCCGTACTTTCCAGCGAGTGCTATTGGTAACCCTTTTCTCAACACACCTGCTAGTGTGGGGTCCCGCAAATAACTTCACAAAAGGCCAAGACGTCATTCTGAGCCGAAGGCGAAGAATCTCGCGGCCGCCATCTTTGCGGCCGTGATGGTTCTTTCCTCGCGCAGCCTGGGAATCACGCGGCAAAACAGTGCCGCGCGAGATCCTTCGACGCGGTCGCCGGCTCAGGATGACAGACCACCTTCGTCGAACTTATTAATAGGACACAACACTAGACTGGTTATATACAAGGATCACAAAGCCTTGTTATAATTGAATTATGCCGTTTTCTGATCCTCGGGATGACAAGCAAAGGATTGACAGAGGTATTCGAAATAAATGGGCTCCTGGATAATAATCGGAATCATCGTAGCCGCCGCACTTTATCTGATCTTTGCGTACAACTCGCTAGTCAGAATGCGCAACTCGGTGGAGAATGCCTGGCGTCAGATCGACGTACAGCTCAAACGCCGCCATGACCTGATTCCCAACCTGGTCGAGGCGGTCAAGGGCTACATGCAGTTCGAGCGCGACACTCTTACGCAAGTGGTTGAAGCACGTAATCGCGCCGTTGCGGCCCCCAGCCAGGAAGCGCGGCTCCAGGCCGAAAACCAGCTTACTGCCGGTCTTGGGCGATTGTTCGCGTTGATGGAGAATTATCCGCAGTTAAAGTCTGACCAGAACGTGCTGCAACTTCAGGAGCAGCTCACTACCACCGAGAATCAAATAGCCTTCGCGCGTCAGGCCTATAACGATGCGGTGTTGGAACTGAACAATCGCATCGAGACTTTCCCGAGCAATATCATCGCCGGTCAATTCGGCTTCCATCCGGCAGACTATTTCAAAGCGCCCGCCGAAGACCAGGCGCTACCCAAAGTCGACTTGTCGCTGGGAACACCGCGCGCCTCATAAGACAGCCAATCGACTTTTGATCCGATGACGCAGAGGCACGCCGATTTTCGGGAGTTGGAGCGCCGGAATCGAAACCAGACCGTCGCGCTGGTTATCGTATTTCTGGTGCTCTTCTGCGCGCTCGGCCTGGGCCTCGATTTTGTGATCGGCGCGGTGCGGCTCCGCAGCGGCCACCTGGTAGGCTTTCCGATTCTCACAATCATTGCCCTGATCGTCGGTTCTGCGCAGTCGCTAATCTCGTATTACGGCGGTGCGGCGTTAGTACTGGCATCGGCGCATGCACGTCAGCTCGCCCCGGATTCGCCGAAGCATCAGATGGTGCTCGATGTCGTGCAGGAGATGGCGCTGGCATCGCGGCTGCCGGCGCCGCGTGCCTACATCATCGACGATCCGGCGCCCAATGCGTTTGCTACCGGCCGCGACCCGCAGCATTCCGTGATCTGCGTCACGCAGGGACTGGTCGATGAAATGGACCGCGAGGAGTTGCAGGGTGTGCTCGGCCACGAAATGGCGCACGTCCGCGACTACGACATTCGAACCATGACGATGATTGCGGTGCTGGTGGGTGGGGTCGCGATGTTGGCGGACTTCTTTATGCGGTGGTCTTTTTTTGGCGGCTTCGGCAGCCGCGACGACCGCGACCGCGACGACCGCGGCGGGGCCGGTGTGATCATCGTGATTGTGGTGTTCGTGCTGGCTATCCTGGCGCCGCTGTTTTCACAGCTAATCGCGATGGCGGTGTCGCGCCAGCGGGAATATCTGGCCGACGCGTCGTCGGTCGAGTTCACGCGTAATCCGCGTGCGCTGCTGCGGGCGCTCGAACACATTGCGCGCACCGAATCGCCACTGGCCAACGCGTCACGTGGCACCGCCCATCTTTTCATTGTGAATCCGCTGGAAGGCGCCGACACTACGGGCGAAGGGTTTTTTGATAATCTGCTCTCGACTCATCCGCCGCTTTCGCAGCGAATTCAGCGCCTGCGTGAATTGCTGGGCGAACCCGGCAACAGCGCGGTGTCAGGCCAGCGGACTGAACGAGCATAATCATCCGACGAATTGCATGGTAGAAAGCCGCCGCGAAATATTGCGGAATTCTACTCTGCCAGCAGGAGACTGCTCATTCCCCAACGCCATCCCGCTAACCATTCAGCGTCATCAGCGGTCCGCCGATTATCATAAACACCTGGAGGAGAAAGGGCAGCCAGTCCTCGTCGGGCGAATAATGCTCCATCCGTAGCGTTATGCCGCATGCCGCGATCGTCATTGGGACCACCCAAGCGCTTAGTTCGCCTGTCAGTATCGCGGCCACAAACAGCCATTTTTCGCCCCATTACTATCGTTGTCATGACCGCGACCACGAGAGTGACAGCGATTGAGCCCAAGGCGGTCGCCGGCTATTGGCCGGGCGGAGGCCATACACTACGCTTCCGATAGAGGCCGCGCCGAACTGCAGGGCTGAGGCGACGATGAGGATTAATAGCCAGCCGACGCCGATTGCGAGCAGCCGGCGGCGTCGCAGAACTAACCCGGCAATCAGCGTTGCCGCGTCCGCGAGAAGGGCGATTGCAGACGAAAGCGCATACTGATGAGAACGCCGAACGAAGTAGGGAGCGCCGACCTTGCTCAGGATATCGTGCGAAGCTTCAAGTGCCAGCGCTGGTTCGAAATGATCGGTGGCGTGCAGAATGTCATTCAAAGGGGAAAGTTACATGATGGCTGTGAGAATAGCAGTGCTCTTGCTTACAACTGGCGCCCTAATGCCCTGGACGGCTCTTGCCCAAGGAACGTGCGCCGGGATGACCGCCGGCCAGTTGACCAGCCTGAACGGGTTCGTGCCTTTTCAAGGGACCGGCAGCCTGTGGAATACGGACATCTCCAGTGCGCCAGTTGATCCAAACTCAGGGAACATTATCAACTTTATTGGTTCGACCGTTACGCTCCATCCGGACTTCGGCTCGGGCACCTATAACGGACAAACCATCGGGATTCCTTACCAGGTAGTCTTGGGTAGTCAAAGCAAAGTTACAATTATCTTTGGCCTCTACCCAGCCGAAAGCGATCCGGGGCCTATGCCGATTCCGCGCAACGCGCTGATCGAGGGTTATCCACAGCCCGATAACGGAGATCGTCACGTGCTCGTGCTCGATAAGGGCGGCTGCTGGCTTTACGAACTGTACAACGCTCACTTGCGGAAGGATGGAAGCTGGAAAGCTGACTCAACCTCGGTCTGGGATATGACGCTCGATGAACAGCGTCCTTACACCTGGACCTCGGCTGATGCCGCCGGTCTGCCGGTCTTCGCAGGCCTGGTGCGATACGACGAAGTATCAAATGGCGCGATCAACCACGCATTGAGGTTTACCGTACCTGCTACGCAGATGGCCTTTGTTGCGCCCGCCACTCACTGGGCCTCGAGCAATACCAGCTCCAGCGCTCCGCCGATGGGCACGCGGCTGCGGCTCAAGGCAAGTTTCGATATCTCCGGTTTTTCAGCACAGAATCAGGTGATTCTCACTGCGCTCAAGAACTATGGGATGATCCTGGCCGACAATGGCAGCGCGATCTTTATCAGTGGAGCACCGGATAGCCGCTGGAATAACTCCGATCTGAGTAATCTGAGAAAGATTACCGCGGCCGATTTTCAAGTTGTGGAGACAGGCACCGTTTTCACTCCCTCCAATGTGCCGGCCGGACCCGTGCCAGTCGTTACTAGCTTCACTGCCTACCCTACTGCGGTGTCGAAAGGCCATCCCGTGACCCTGAGCTGGAATGTGAGTGATTCCGAATACAACATAATCTCGCCAACATTTGGCGCGGTGCGCGGCACGAGTATCGGATTCGTTCCATCCCAGACGACCACCTACAAACTATATTCAACTAACGCTTATGGCCGCGTAACTAAAACGTTAACCGTAACCGTGCAATGATTTTCTGCCTAAGACTGCCAGGCTGCGGAGATATTCCCGCAGCCCGGCGGCAGTTGCCCTTTAGCGGATCGCAGAAGATCAACGTGGATGCCGGTCTTCGGTCAGGCGCTTGACAATTTGTTCGATCACCGCGTCGGCCTTGGCAAACGTCTCCTCCTGGGTCAGCGGAAAGATTGGATGCGGGATGAAAACGATATCGTACGAAGGATAACCGAGGTTAGTGTACTGAATACGGCCCGCCTCGCGAAACTCGGTAGTGGCCACATTGGCGGTCGGAACTCCCTGCTCCTCAAAATATGCGGTGTCGTGCGAACTGCACGACATACACGACCCTCAACTGCTGGTCCCTTCCACAATTGCGTCGCAGCCCTCGAGCAACTCCTTTCGCACTTCGTCGTCGGCGGTACGGGCCGGACTCGGCTTGGCGCGCCGAACGAAATCGACCACACCGTACCGGTCTTTGAGCACCTTTTCGACCCGATCCAAAAACACGTTGCCGTTGGGGAATCCGATGTCCAGAATGCCGACGGTTTTGCCGCTAAGCGTTTCGAGCCGTTTGGCCATCGGCTTGGGCGGCACCTCACTTTCGAAGCCAACCGGATCCAGAATGTCATCTGCCATTATGCTCCTCCTTTTAAATACGCTTCGGGTGGCACAGGCTTTAGCCTGTGTTCTGCCCTCCGCTCAAGATACACCGGCTGAAGCCGGTGCCACTTGGGAAAGGCCTTCATCACGTACTGATTTTCGCACCAGTTTACTTCGAATCTTTTCTGTCATCCCGAGCAGAGGCTGCCGGAGCCGAGGGATCAACGCGAAGCGATTAGTGCAACGCAGCATGCTCGCGCGACTACCTAAGGAGCTTCGCACTCTAGGTTACTCCAGGCGAATCAGTTTGCTGACCGGGGCGCTACCGGCCAGCTCCTCCGACACCCAACCGGGAATGATTGCTGAAAGGCGTCCGGCAGTTCCCCCGGCCACCACCACGATGATCGTGTCCGGCGAGCGAAACTTGCGCATGGAGCCGTCCGCCGTGGTCCACTTGGCCGCGCGTCCACGCGGAGCGGGCAGAATGCCCGGCCCGGCCTGCTGCCGCACAACGGTCTCATAGAGGTAATTGCGAACGTCGCGCTTGGACCATCCGTCTCGCGCTATCGTATGAGCATGCTCCGGGCTCAGCACCAGCACGGTGTCGGACATCAGCGGGTACTCCCGGTAATTATTGATGCCGCCGCCCATCGTACCGCCGATGGTTGATACCAGCCGCTCAGCCGTGTTGCTGGCGAAATCAGCCACCTGAAAGAAACCAGTACCGCCGAACAGCGTGATAACCGAATCCTCTTTTTTAAAGCCGCGCTCGAGGTGCAGCGGTTCCCATGGCGAAACTTCCTCATTCTCGGCCACCAGGAAACTGTATTGGCCGGGATGTCCCAGCGTCGCCTTGGTAACTCCATGAGGCCGCGCACCGCCGATGTTCATCGTGACCAGGCGCAGCGCCCGCCCGATGGTAGCGTTAGCGCGGAAGCCATGTCCCAGCGCGTTGTGGCCGCAGTTGAGCCCGATTGCGTCGCGGACCGGACCATTGATAATCGCCAGGGGCGCTCCCGACATCAGGGTAATACTGAGCCCATGGGCACAGAAGGCGGCGTCGCACAGGCCCTCGACTCCGGCCAGGACGACGGGAAAATACTCGGGCTTGCAACCGGCCATCACGGCGTTGACGGCGACCTTCTCGGCCGTCGCCCGTCCCATCTGCGGCCCGAGCACACCGATCAAGTCGTCGCGCCGGCGCCAGGGCACACGTGCCAGCATGCGCTCGACGCGCTCGCGGGTGGGCGGAACCACGGGCAATCCGTCGGTGACGCCGCGCTCATAGAGCATCTCAATCGGGTCGTCCGGAGCGATGTCCGTGGTCCCCATCGCCAAGCCTCCTGTCTTCACCCGCGTGTCATGCCACAGTCGTTGAGTCTGCAGTGGTGAAGGTTGTCGCGGTTCTGTTTTGCATGACCGAGAGGAATGTCTCCATCCGATCGCTCCGCATAGTCTTCAACGCGTGACGCAGCGCGATTATGATTCGAAAGCGAGCCGCCGTTACGGCATCGTCACCTCAGTCATGACATAGACCTTCACCTATCGTGCAGTCAATTCGCGCCGGCCAGCCCCTCGCCCGCCGTTTTTTGGGAAGTTTCATTTTCTCGCGGTACTGCGACCAGCCCACGCACGCGCGTAAATGTTAATCCCGCCCCCTGCCTAAAGTGAGCGTTATGGAGTTGGCAACCGGTTCTGTCATCCCGACCGAAGCGGAGGGATCGCGCGCCGTCTGCGGCGCGCAGACGCAAGCCTCTCGCATGGCCCGGAAGCTTCGTTTGTGCACAGCTCCCAGCATGCGCCCCGAGGAAGGGGCGCGATCCCTCGACTACCCCTTCGGCTTCGCTCAGGGCTTCGGCTCACCGGGATGACGGACGTGGCTTGTGTTACACTTTCGTGTAACGTGGCGGGTCCAACGGACCCGTGAATATCTGACCAGGGGGAGGTTAGGAGGGGCTAGCCTGATTTGCATCGGGCATTTCAAAGCGGAGTTAAGCCAGGGATACTGCGGTGGCTCCTTGTGAGAGCAACTACAGGTCTGGCACAATCTTGACCCACAAAGGTTAGAGCTGACCTGCCGATGAAGTGCCGAGGTGGCGAAACGGCAGACGCAGTGGACTCAAAATCCACCGTGGGCAACCACATGCGGGTTCAAGTCCCGCCCTCGGCACCACGTGCTCCGCGCCTCACCTGCGGGGATTTTTGTGTTCTCGTCGGAGCGATGGGTACTATCCTAAGTTCTCGCCCACAGTGTCCTATCTAATTTCTCCAGCAGGATCTGCGAAAGTGATAGGGCTGATCTCCTGGTCCGATCGAAACTGCGCAAAGAACCGGGGCTGACTGTTGTATAACGCGGAGCCTGAATCGGAATTCAAAAATGGAAATCCTGATTCAGCCCGACGGGCGGGCCTACGCGCAGGAACCTACGGATGAACTCTAACCGTGGCGCGGGGGTGGACTAATGTTCGTGACCGCAAAGGATCATTTTTCAAAATCGCTGGTGCCCGATATGAGCGTGCGAGGTTCGGAAGTGAATCATGGGCAGCCACGACAAAGAGAGGCGCACCGGAGTAAACGTTCCGGGTGGCTGCGCGCTGCGGTGCTTGGTTCAGACGATGCGATTGTATCGACCGTGAGCCTCATGATTGGCGTAGCAGCCGCCTCGGCGTCGAAGCAGGCCATCTTGATCGCCGGCGTTGCAGGGCTCGTGGCCGGTTCGATGTCGATGGCCGTCGGCGAGTACGTCTCGGTTAGCGGGCAGCGAGACTCGGAGCAGGCAGACATCGAGCTCGAACAGCGAGAGCTCGCCGGCGAGCTCCGGGCTGAGCTGAACGAGCTCGCGATGATCTACGTGAAGCGAGGACTTGAAAAAGATCTTGCGATGAAGGTCGCTCAGCAGCTGAGCGCTCAGGACCGGCTGGGCTCACACATGCGGGGACGAGCTAGGGCTCAAAATGGGGTCCCCTAGCAGGGTGCGGAAAAACCTATCTCTTCATGAAGAATCTTTCCGCACCCTGCGATAAAGCTGGCTTCTTTCCTTTAGTTCTCCCCCTCTGGGGGAGATTACAGAGAGGGAAAGCCGGGTGCGGAAGGCCTTTTCCGCAGCCTGCTTGTGCGTCCGCTGCAAGCGGCATGGATTTCAGCCACAATCTTCGCATCTCTCGCGGCGATCCCTATAGCAGCTCTCCTCATCGCGCCTCCATCTCAGGGCATCCCGGCGATCTCATGGGAACCGCGCTCAGCGGTCTGCCCCCGAGTAGAATCTCCACGCGGATCCACCAAGATGAGACTCGCAGCCGCCAAACGGCCTGAGAAAGCGCGTGAACATGATCATCCATCACGACATAGGAGGCCAGTTGATAGCGCTGACCGTCGAAGCTCGTCACCGCCACCACCAGCTCGCGCTCGCTGGCGTCAAGCTGCTACCGACCTCGAGCGAGCCGCCAAAATAACAAAATAGGTGACCTGGTCCTGCCTCCAGTGAGGAAGCTTGCTCCGGTAACAAAATTCCATGACTTATT
>WNFD01006784.1_pt1 | contig 19816 bp, 19 predicted proteins | sample 5400491 | NCBI WGS metagenome assembly WNFD01 (sample SAMN13153343, study PRJNA577476) | soil metagenome | isolation source: 120 cm saprolite under Douglas fir tree site 2 hole 2 replicate 2 | place: USA:California | collected 2015-04-18
GAGTGGATCGTCATCGCGGCCGAAGGTCTCGACGCCGAGTTCGACGCCGTTCGCCCGCACGGAGGTCATCGTGCTCATTGTTGTTCCTTCCCATCGGCTCGGCTCCACTACTCCTCCTGACCCCAGATCCACCCGAAACTCATCGGCATCGTCTGCGAGCCGCGTACGCATGCGGATCCCCAACTGAGACGCCCCAGGGTCACCGGGTATCTGCAGACGGCAGCTACGGCCTCACTGCGGACAGTGACCGGTGGTGCATAACCGTCGATCAGCAGCGCGAGCCGCTCGTCGGGGGCGCTGCCGTGCACGGTGGCGATGATCACCGGCGGGTCAGGTCGGTAGTCATCGCGTAGCGGCTGTCGCGAACGCTCCACGCCGACAGCGAATCCGGAGATCTTGAGCAATTCCGGTTGCAGGGTCCCGCTATAGATCTCGCCCTTCACGGCAGTGACCTGGCGCCCGGCACCGCCGGCATCGCCGCACTCAACGGTGCCGTGGAGGCCCTCATCAAGCCGCTGGCTGCGGAACTCGCCCCGATCCGGGTCAACGGCATCTCACCCGGCTTCGTGGATACCCCCCTGGTGGGGCGGCCTGCCCGAGGACGCCCGGCACGCCTACTTCACCCAGGCCGCTCAGCAACTGCCGGCCAGGCGCATCGCCACCGCGGACGACGTCGCAGACGCTGTCGTCCTCGCCGCAACCAACCCCAACATCACAGGCACCATCATCGAGACCGACGGCGGCGCACGCCTGGTCTCCATGAGCTAGCAAGCAATTGAGGTCCCGGGCCGGCCCTGACCCGGGACCCCCGGTGCACATCAGGCCGAAGCAGCGACCGGCACGTGCACTAGCCGGACGCTCGCTCATAGGCAGATCCGCATGCCCGCCGCCGTGCGACCACAGGTGGCAGGCACGCGAACGCGAACGCGTTGCGGGATGTGGGTCAGGCGGGGGCTGTGTCGAGATGCTCGACCGCGCGTTGCGCCTCGTGAAGGAATGCGCCACGGCTGGTGGAGGTCAGCATCCGGTCCTCCTGGAAGACCTCATAGCCGACGCGGCGTTCTATGGCCCTGATCATGCGAGGCCCGCCGGGAAGACCCGCGTGACGACCTGGTCTCGGCCTGGGTACACGGGACAATAGAAGGCCAGGCACTGGACATCCCAGAGATCATCCAGGAGGGCCTGCTCCTGCTCGACGGCGGGGCGGAGACGACCCGGTCGGTCATCGGGCAAGCAGTATGGAATCTTACCCGCTTCCCTGATCAGCGCCAGATCCTGCTGGCGGACCCGTCGCTCCTCGGGACGACAGCTGTGGAGGAGTTCATCCGGCACGCGACGCCCGTCCTTAACATACGCCGGACAGTGACCGTGGACCACGAACTGCATGGCCAGCAACTACGCGAAGGCGACCAGGTACTTCTCATGTACGGGGCCGCCAACACCGACGACCGGGAGTTCGGCGAGCCAGACCGATTCGACGTGACCCGGCGGCACAACAACCACGTCGCGTTCGGTTTCGGCACCCATTTCTGCCTGGGCGCAAACCTGGCCAGACTTGAGCTGCGGGTCATGTTCGAGGAGTTGCTGCGCGTACTGCCTGGCATCCAGCTGGCACCCGGCTGTGAGCCGGAGTTCGCCCCCGGGTACTTCACCCGCACCCTGCGGGAGCTGTGGGTAGAGTTCAGCCCCGCTCGCTGACTTCGCCAGGTCAACCGCCCCAGGCTGTCCCGCGCCAACCGCGCGATCCTTAGCACGCTGGCCCAACTGCTGCCTCGCGGCGCGGCGGGTGCGGCCTGGCCGGTTCCGGCGTTGTGATGGCGGCGTTCGGCTCGCGAGGGGCGGCCAGTGCCTGATTGAACGGTCAGCGGCCGGTGGGTTCGTGCCATGCCAGGTCGGTGCCGAGTGCTCTGGCGAGCCGGGTGATTGTCTCGCGTGTGGTCTGGTCGCTGATGCGATCGGGAAGCCAGGCGCAGGCGATGCAGGCGGCTCTCACGTCGGCGGTGGTGCAGACGGCGGCCAGGCATTCCTCGATCTGGGTGACGGCGGGTCCGGGGCCTGAGGGGAAGCGCAGGCCGGGCAGTTGCGCGCTGTCGATGACATCCACGTCGAGGTGCAGGTAGACCGGCGTGCGGCCGAGCCCGTCGAGGGCGGAGGTGATCGCGGCCGGGTCGGCGGGCACGCGGCGGACCTGGCTGACGGTCAGGGCGTCGCGCTCGGCGGGGTCGAGGTCCCTGGCGTCAGCGAGCACGACGTCGGTGTCGGCCACCGGCCGCAGCCCGAGCGCATCGCAGAAGAGCTCGGGTGCCCGGCCGGTCAGCATCGCCAGCGGCATGCCGCCGAGGTAGCCGCTGATCGTTATGGCCGGGGTGTTGAAGTCGCCGTGCGCATCCAGCCACACCACTGCCAGGTCGCGATAGCAGCGTTGCAGCCCGGCCACCGCTCCCAGAGCAATGGGGCAGTCGCCGGATAGCAGCAGCGGCCTGGCGGCCCGCGCCACCGCACCGGCGACCGCCTGGTACAGCAGCGTCATGCGGCCGGGCGCGGGGCCGGCCGGAAGGGACGGGCAGATCGTCTCGGTCACGCCTACCGGGACCGGGAAGGCCGGGATGTGCTCATCGAGGTGCCAGGGTGTCACGATGAGATCCCAGCCGCCGCCGCCACCGTGGTCAGCCACGAGTTGTCCCTCTTTCTTTCCGATGGGCGAGTTCTTTCCGATGAGCGAGCAGGTCGAGCAGCCGTTGCAGCTCGGCGGCGCCTGCGTCCAGGTGGGCGGTGAGCTGCGCCCGGGCTTGTGCCCGGCTGCCGCGCAGCGCGTCAAGCAGCTGGCGGTGGTCGTCTGCGGTCCGGCCGAGTTCACGGCTGGAGCGCTCGGCCAGCGCCAGGGCGAGGCGCTGCTCTTGCTGGAGCTGTCCATAGAAGCGGCGCAACCGGGGGCTGCCGGTGGCCGCGACCAGGGTGGCGTGGAAGAGCCGGTCACCGTCGAGCGCGGCGGCGACGTCGCCGCGGCCGAAGGCGCGTTCTATCTGCTCAACCAGGTCGGCTAGGTTCCCGTAGACCGCCGGGTCCCGGTGCCCGGTGAGGGCGTCCACTGCGGCCAGCTCCACGGCGGCGCGGGCAGCGTAGATGTCTGCGGCATCCGGCCCGGTGATGTCCGCGACGACGATGCCGCGGTTCATCTGGTAGCGGACCAGGCCCTCGCTGGCGAGGGTCCGCGCGGCCTCGCGGAGGGTACTGCGGGAGACGCCGAGTTCAGCGGCGACGGCGGCTTCGCGCAGCGGCATGCCCGGCAGCAGCCGGCCGGACAAGATGGCCTGCCGGACGGCTTCGGCGGCCTGCTCGGTGGTGCTCCGCCGCTGAATGCTCGCACCCAGGCCGGTGATCGGGCTCGCCACGGTCACCAGTCTCCCAGCGGCACATCCCGGCCGACGCCGTGCTCACCGGCGAGCCGGGCGGCGAGGGCGGCCACCGCCGCGTCCTGAATGCCCAGGCCGGTCAGGTCCGCCACGGTCAGCTCATCGTCGGCGGTACGGCCGGCCAGCCGCCCGGACGCCACGGCAGTCAGCTCGCCATACACCGAGCCCACCTCCAGCAGGCCGGCCTCCAGCGCGTGGTGCAGCTCGCCTGACGCCGCGGCGGCGTCGATGCTGTCCGGCACGTACTTGCCCGCTGCCACCAGGATCCGCGGGTTCAGCTCCTGCTTGTGCGGCATGTCGGAGCCGACCGCGGTCACGTGCGCGCCGCGGGCCAGCCAGCCGGCTTCGATCAGGGGCCCGGTGCTGCTGGTCGCGGTGATGACCACCTCGGCGCCCTGCACCGCCTCGCGGGCGGTCGCGGCGAGGGAAACCGCCACCCCGGCCGCGGCCATGTCGCGCCGGTACTGCTCAGCGGCCTGGCGGCGGCGGCCCCAGACCGTGACCCGCTCGATGGGGCGCACCTCCAGCAGTGCCCGCAGCTGGTAGCGGGCCTGCCCGCCGGTGCCGATCACCGCCGCCGACCGCGCGCCGGGCCGGGCCAGCAGGTCAGCGGCAACCGCCCCAGCTGCGGCGGTCCGCAGCTCGGTGAGCAGCCCGCCATCGGCGATCAGTATCCGGAGCGTGCCCGTCATCGCGTCGTGGACCATGGTCATCCCGCCGCTGACCGGAAGCCCCAGCTCGGCGTTGCGGTAGAACCCGGTCGCGGTCTTGACCGCGAACACCGGCGCGCCGGTCAGGTAAGCACCCTTCACGTGCACCTCGCCGCCGACATCGGGCAGGTACATCCCGAACGGGGCCGGCATCACCGCGCCGCCCCGGTCTGCCGCCGCGAACGCCTCGCGCACCGCTGTGATCGCGTCCGCCATGCTGACCAGGCGCCGGACGTCATCGCAGTCAAGGACCCGGACCACCCAGTCTCATCCCTTGAAGCCTTACCTGCCATGCACTAGATTGCCATATTGTCCGGCAATCTGGCAAGACGACGCAAGATGAAGGAGTGAGGCCATGTCCGTGCCCGGGCTGCGCCGCGAGGACTTCCCCGTCCTGGACCGGCTCACCTACCTCAACACCGCCTCCGCCGGCCTGGTACCAGCCTCGGTCGTGACCCCCGCGCACGGGTTCGAGCTCGAGCTGGCGCAGGCCGGGACCACCGGTATGGACGAGGACACCGAGATCGGCATCCTGGACGACGCCCGCCACGGCGCCGCGGCACTGTTCGGCGCCAGCCCGGACACGATCGCGATCGCCACCAGCTTCACCGAGGCCCTGAACCAGGTGGCCTGGTGGCTGCGGCCCGGCCGCGGCCAGAACATCGTGTCCTCGGAGGTGGACTTCCCCAGCGTCACCTACCCCTGGCACCGCATCGCCGAGGACACCGGCTGCCAGGTCCGGCTGGTCGGCGTGCTGGATGACCCGGACAGCTTCGACGTGAACAAGATCGTCGACAGCGTGGACTCCGCCACCGCGGCCATCTGCATCAGCCATATCCAGTACCTCACCGGCCACCTGCTCGACCTGGGCGAACTCGCGGCGCTGGCGCACGACAACGGAGCGGTCCTGATCGTGGACGCGACCCAGTCCGCCGGGCAGGTGCCGATCGACGTGACCGCCTCCGGCGTGGACGTCCTCATCTCCGGGTCCTACAAGTGGCTGTGCAGCACCTTCGGCGCTGCGGTCTGCTACCTCAGTCCCACCCTGCTCAGCGAATTCCGGCCGCCGCTGGTGGGCTGGCGCAGCACCGAGCACCCCTATTCCCTCGACGCCCGGTGGCTTCCCCTGGCCGCCACCGCACGGCGGATGGAGTACTCCACCATGTCCTACGCCGCAGCGATCGCGCTCGGCCGCGCTATCGGCTACATCTCCGGCCTGTCCCTGGCTGAGGTCGCCGGACACAACCGCGAGCTCGCCAGCCAGCTCGCCGACGGGCTGGCCCAGCGCGGCGCGCGCCTGCTCACCCCCCGCGACCCGGCCCGCCGGGCCGGCACGGTCACCGCCCGCTTCCCCGGCCACGACGGCGAGGCCATCGCCGCCGCGCTCACCGAGCGCGGCGTGATCGTCTCCCCGCGCGTCGGCTCGACCCGCTTCTCCACGCACTTCTACAACAGCAGCGACGACGTCGGCCACGCCCTGGCGACCCTGGACGAGGTGCTGCGATGACCCTCGCCGACCAGCGAGCCTCACGGCGGCCCGCGGCCGTCACCATTGCCCCAGCCACGGAGAGCACCGTCGATCACGCTCGAAAGCATCAATCCAGAGGACTGCTCCTGTGATCGCACGACGTTGGAGAGTATGGACTGCCCAAGAACGGGCCGACGAGCATCAACGCATCTCCTTCCTGTCCGGCGCGTCGGTTTCTTGTCTGCGCGGTGAGACGGCTGCCTGGGCGAAAGCCTTCGGCGGGCGAGTTAGCCGGCGTCCCTGGTGAAGGACCCTCGCCAGGCCTCGAGGGAGCCGTCGCTGAGTGCGGTGGTGTAGTTGATGACTCGGGTGTAGCCGTCGTCGAGGAGCATCGGCAGCACCGGTCCGGCGGGCAGGCCGTTCGCGAAGGTCTTGGTAATCCAGGCTTGGACCCAGGCCGTTTCGTTCGTCCACTCGGTGGTGGTGAAGCCGGCCTGCTCGATCGAGGCGTGTAGTGAGTCGGCGGTGACGACGAAACTGTCGGTGCCGTCGAGTGACCACGGCATCGGCCAGGGCAGGTCGGCCCGACGCGGCTGGCAGACCTCCCAGATGGCCAGGCGTGCGCCGGGGGCGAGGCAACGGGCGATGTGCGCGAACCAGGCGGTCTTGTCCTGGACGTTCATCTGGACATGCATCGTGATCGCGGCCTGGAACAGCGGGTCAGGTTCGAACGTGGCGATGTCGCCCACCCGGAAGTGGACGAGGTCGCGCAATCCGGCCTTGACGCTCAGGTCGCGGGCGGCGTCGACGTAGGCCGGGGTGATGTCGACGCCGATGACGCGGTTGCCGGTGCGGCGGGCGATCTGCCGCGCGGGTCCACCGAATCCCGAGCCGATGTCCAGGACGCGGTCGCCCTCGGCGAGCGCGAGGCCACCGATAAGCAGGTCGACCGCGTCGGCGCCGCCGATGTGGAACTGGTCGAGGTTGTCCAGCGCACCGTCGGCCGAGGCGTCCAGGTCTGGATGTTCGCTCAGGAGCTGGTCGATCGTCTGGCCGACAGTCGTTTCTCCGTAGGTCATCGCACGAGGTCCTTTCCGTCGCTTGTGGTAGGTATCAGTTCGGCTAGGTGGTGTTCAGGTCCGGGCATCTGCGGGGGTTGGGCGGGCAGGAAGGCGCCCGCGAGCAGCGCGCCGGCGACAGCGACGGCTCCGGCGACGACGCACCCGACGCTGAGGCCGTGGTCGAAGGCGCTGGCGGCGGCCTGGTGGACGGCGTCGGCCGCGGCGCCCTGGCCGTGAGCGGCGAGCTGGCCGGAGACACCGAACGCTGCCCCGACCGACTGGTGGACGAGGTTCGTCAGGGTGTGCGGCAACGTCACGGGAAGGGACGTGGAAAGCCGCGAGTCGTACAGCGAGGCGTAGACGCTGCCGATGACGGCCACACCGAGGGTGCCGCCGAGCAGGCGGGTCGAGTCGTTCACGGCGGAGCCGACGCCGGCCTGGTGGGCCGCGACGGCTCCCATGATCGACTCGGTCGAGGGCGCGGAAGTCAGGCCCAGGCCCACGCCGTAGACAACCATCTGGATGGCGATCATCCCGTAGCTGAGTATGGGCGTGATGTCGCTGGCGACCCAGAAGTAGAAGATCGCCTGCAGGGCCAGCCCGGCGGTGACGATGGTCTTGGTGCCGAGACGGACCGCGAGCCGGGTGCCGACGGTCGATCCGGCGGCGACGGAGATCGCGACGGGCACGCCATGAGCAAGGCGACGAGGACGAGCGGTTTCGAAGGTGTGCGAGTCATAGTTGAAAATTACATCTAGATGATAGAGTTTCGCAACTACTAAATCTTAAAACTAAACCGAGAATGAGTTAGGCTTAGCGCATGCGGAACTATGGCCAGTACTGCTCGATCGCCCGGGCCCTCGACGTCGTGGGGGATCGCTGGACGCTGCTGATCGCCCGCGAGCTGCTGCTGCAGGGCCCATGCCGGTTCACCGACCTGAAGAACGGGCTGCCCGGCATCGCGACCAATCTGCTGTCGACCCGCCTGAAGGAGCTCGAGGACGCGGGGCTGATCAGCCGCGAGGACGCGCCGCCGCCCGTCGCCACCGTCCTCTACACCCTGACCGAGAACGGCCTGACGCTGGAACCGGTGCTGAAGGCGCTCGGACTCTGGGGACTGCGATATATGGCCGTCGAACGGCCTGCTGACGCGTTCCAGGCACGCTGGCTCGCCTATGCCCCCGTGTGGTTCACCACTGATGCCGACCCCGACGCCCCGTCGGTGGTCATCCAGCTCGTCGCATCAGACGAGCAAGCCGTCATCGAGGTCGGCGGAGGGCAGGTCCACAGCAGGATCGGCCGCGCCGCCGACCCCGACCTGGTCCTGGACGGCCCACCCCGCGCCATCCTGGGGCTGCTCACCGGCGTGATCGACATCGACCTGGCCACCAAGATCGGGTTGACCGTCCGCGGCCGCCGCGACGTGCTCGCCCGCCTCCGGCCTGTCACTGAGGATCCAGCGCGCGCTGGATCCGGAGCCGAACATTGAGCATCGATGCCGGCCTGTCAGCGATGATCGCGCACGTCGATGTCCAGATCCTCTTCCCCATCGGCACCGTGTGGGATCTGCTCACCGATCTGCCGCGCATGGCGAGCTTGAGCCCCGAGGTCGAATCGGCGCGGTGGCTGACGGACGAGGGCTGCGTCCAAGGAGCGCGCTTCCTCGCCCACAATCGGCGCGGACCCCTCCAGTGGCAGGTGACCGGGGAGGTAACCGTTGTCCGCCCACCCATCCACTTCAGCTGGGTTGTCGGTCATCCGTCACACCCGTCGTCTACCTGGACGTACGAATTGCAGGCAGACCACGGCTCGACCCGGGTATCGCAACGTTTTCAGCACGGACCGGGCATGAGCTGGATACGGCGGATGATCGGCAGCAACCCAGCCGCCGCCACGATCCTGATCGAGCAGCGGCGCCAGATGCTCGAGTCCGACATGCGAGTAACGCTCCAGCGGGCCTCTTCGCTACTCGGCGACGCCGCGTTTCCCATACATCTCGTCGGGCCCATACGTCTCGTCGAGGACGCGGGCCCGGACCCCGATCCGGTCGCTTCGCGGGGCTGCGGGCGAGGAACTTGAGCAAGGCAGGCCGCACAACTGACCAAGTGTCCGGCGCGTTCGGTGCGGAAGGGTGGTCCGGGTGCCGTTGCGCGAATTTCCGCTATCACGGCCAGCCGCGCAATGCCTCTCCTAGCCTAGATGCTCGGTCATCTCCATATCGAGTGCCATCTCTAGGACGTTCTTGGCCGACCCCGCAAGGCACCAGCCGGCCAGATCCACCCCCTCGGCGGGCCTTCTCCGCAAGCTCGCGGGCGCAGCGCGTAACGGACAGTCGGGCTGCCTGTGCGCGGCGCGCCGCCGCCGAGCACCGCACAGGCTCATTCCATCTGCTAAACCGGTGGACGGTAGATATTCGATCGCGCGGTATTCGGCTGTGCTTCGGGTCAGCGAGATTGGACATGTTCGCGGCCGGAAGGCGGGCTGGCTTGTTGTGACCGACGCCAAGAGGGCGAGCACGGCTTTGTGGCGGCATCGGGACTTCCTGCTGCTGTGGGGCGGGCAGACCGTCAGCCAGGCCGGGTCGCAGGTGACGGTCCTGGCGCTGCCGCTGGTCGCCATCGTGATCCTGCATGCCACGACATTTCAGGTGGGGCTGCTGTCGGCGACGGTCACCAGCGCGTACCTGCTTTTCGCGCTGCCCGCGGGGATGCTGGCTGACCGGGTGAGCAAGCGACGGCTGATGCTGTGGTGCGATGCGGCCGGGCTCCTGGTCATCGGTTCGGTGCCGGTCGCTGAAGCCGCCGGGGTGCTGACGCTGGGCCAGCTGTACCTCGTCGCGCTGGCCTCGGGTGTCGTCAGCGTCTTCTTCCTGGTTGCTTACGCCAGTTACCTGCCGGCGCTGATCGACCGGGATCAGCTCGCGGACGGGAACGGGAAGCTGGCCACGACGCAAGCCGCTGCACAGATAGCCGGCCCTGGCCTCGGTGCCGTGCTGGTCGGGCTGTTCGGCGCGGCGCTGGCCATGACGAGCGACGCGCTTTCTTTCGCTGTGTCGGCTGGCTGCCTGCTGGCGATCCGCGGCAGGGAGCCGCGCATCGTCCGGACCGGCGGCGAGCGACAGTCGCGGCTCCGCTCGCAGGTCGGGGAAGGGCTCACGTATATTCTCCGCGAGCCGATCCTGCGCCGGGCCGTGGCCTGGAGCGGCACGGCCAACTTCTTCGTCATCATGGTCGAGACGATCGGGCCGGTCTTCCTCATCCGGGCCATCCACCTGCGCCCCGCCTATGTCGGCGCGCTGCTGGCCCTGGGCGCGACCGGCGGCGTTGCCGCTGGGCTGGCGTCGAGACCGCTGACGCGCCGGATCGGATCGGCTCGGCTGAGCTGGCTGTCGATTTCTGTGTTCACGCTGCCCGGCCTGCTGATCCCGGTGGCCCGGCCCGGCTGGGGGGTCGGGTTGTTCGCCGTGGGCTGCATATCCTGGACGTTCGGCTCGACGCTCTGCGCCATCGCTTTGACCAGCTACCAGCAGGCCACCTGCCCCGCCCGGCTGCGCGGACGGGTCAGCGCCGCCTCACGATGGGTCAACTGGGGCACGCTGCCGCTTGGCGGACTCGCCGGCGGGGCACTCGGCGCCGTGCTCGGCGTCCACACCACGCTCTGGGTCGCCGTCATCGGGGGCTGCTCGTCGGGCCTGTGGCTCTACCTGTCACCCCTGCGCCGCATTCGCGATCTCCCGACCGGCGGCCTGCAGCCGGCTTAACCGTGAATCCGGTGTCTTGGCCCTTCGCGGTGCTCTGGGAGCACGTGTCGAAAAACGAGGCTCCATGTCACGGGCTTTGCGTTCTGGCCGGAGTCTGCCTTGGCGGGGACGTCGCCGGCGGTCAGGGTGAAGTCGTCGGCCAGGCCGGCAGCTGGGCCGCTGGAGCGGGTCAGCCCCAGAGAGCGGATCTCGGTCAGTACCCGTCCGGCGTCCTGCCAGGTCTTGACGCGGCAGTAAGCAGACAGTTGCCCGTCGGCGGACAACGGCGCAACCGCGCCGAACTCATCTGCAGGGAGGCGGGCGGTGCCTGGCGGAAGGGACTCCGGCCAGGCTCAGTCTGCCTGGACGGCTGCTTGGCATTCTGGGCAGAGGAATGGGCGGCGCTGGGCGACGGCCCGCCAGATGGCGTAGACGACGAAGGGGAATCCCATTTCCGGGATTTCACGTGTTGCCTCGACTGTTCCGTGCGTGGAGCATCGTCCGGTTTGGGTCTGGACTTCCTTGGCCATGGTCTTTCCTCCTGTGAGGGTGGGTGCGTGGCTGTCCGGGTTAGCGTCCGAGCGGCAGCCAGCTGAACTTGCGGAGAGCGATGAGAAGGCCCGCGGCTCCCCAGGCCGCCACGATCAGCAGGTCCAGGCCGGCGAACCCTAGCCCCGTGGTGTGCGGGTTGTAGGCGACGAGCAGCGCGTTGGCCAGGTGGCGGACAGGGAAGATCTCTCCCACGTCCGCCAGCCAGTGCGGCAGTACCGTGACGGCGGCGAACACCCCGGAGATGAAGTAGAGCGGCAGCGTGATCGCCGTGGAGGTGGGCAGCGCGGCATCCTCGTTGCGGATGAGCGAGGTGAGCGCGTAACCAAGGCAGCAGAACGAGGCGGCGCCGATCACCACGGTGACCGCGAGGGCCAGGGCGGTGCGGCCGGGGACGTGGGCGCCGTAGGCGGCCCACCCGATGCCGAGCAGCACGGCGGCCATGACCACCGCGATGACGACCGCGGTGAGCACGCGCCACCGCGGTGAGCACGCGCCCGGCGATGACGGCAGCGGCCGGGACGGGGGTTGCGCGCCGGCGCTTCAGCACGCCGCGTTCGCGCTGCGCGGTCACGGAGGCCACCAGGTTGCCGAAGCACGCCGCGATAACCCCGAGTGCGATGATGCCGGGCACGTAGTACACCGACGTGCTGATCCGGCCGCCTGCGACCTGGGTGGTGTGCCCGCTGCCGCCGAACACCGACGCGAAGATCACCAGGAACAGCACCGGCAGGGCCAGGGTGAAGAACTGCGACTGGCGGTTGCGGAGAAAGGCGCGCAGGTCGTAGCCGGACAGGTGCAGGGCCATCCTGATCATCGCTGATCCTTCTTGCTCGTAGAGCCGGTGAGGGACAGGTACACCTCTTCCAGGGTCGGGCGTTGGACGTCGAGATCGGGAAGGTCGAAGCCGCGGCCGAGCGCCCAGTTTCCGAGCATCTGCAGGTGGACGAGCGGGCTCTCGCTGTGCAGGACGGTCGATCCTCCCGGCCCTGGCTCGGTCAGCGGGCTTAGCCCGGGTGGCAGGTCACGCGCTTGCACGTGGTCCGGGAGCGTGAAGCTGATGGCGGTGGTCATGTGGTCGCGCCCGCCCAGCGTCTGCGGCGTGCCCTCAGCCACGATGTGCCCGGCGGAGAGCACCGTGATCCGGTCGGCCAGGTATTCCGCCTCGTCCATGTAATGGGTGGTGAGGAACACGGTCTTGCCGAATTGCCGGAGCCCGGCAACGACCTCCCAGGCGGCGCGGCGGGCGGACGGGTCGAAACCAGTGGTCGGCTCGTCCAGGAAGATGAGCTCTGGGTCGCCGATGAGGGCGAGGGCGAAATCGAGCCGGCGCCGCTGGCCGCCCGACAGCCTGGTGCCGGGCGCGCCCGCCTTCTCGGTGAGACCGACCAGGGCGATGGTCTCGTCGATATCCCGCGGCGCGCGATAGAACCTGGCGTACATGGCCAGGCACTCCCGGACGGACAGGCCAGGCTCGGGCTCCGACTCCTGCAAGACCACGCCCACCCGGTCCCGCCAGGCGCCGCCCGCCGTGGCCGGGTCGTGCCCCAGGACAGAAACCTGTCCCTCTGTGCGCTGCCGGAAGCCTTCGAGGATCTCAACCGTCGTGGTCTTGCCCGCGCCGTTCGGGCCGAGGAAGGCGAAGATCTCTCCCCGTCGCACCTCGAGATCGATGCCCGCGACCGCCTCGTGGCTGCCGTAGCGCTTAACCAGGCCGCGGACGCTGACCACCGGCTCAGACTGGGCCGAGCCGGTGGCTGCCTGATCTACGCCGTACTCCTCGCTGATGCCGTCCATCTCGCTCCTCAAGCCGGCGTGGCGCCGGAAATGAGCGGGCCGGCGGCTGACGGCGCTGGTCGTGGGGCTCTGGCGAGCGTGAACATGGACGTGACGTGCAGGGCGAACAGCAGCGGTACGGTGGCTGTCGGGATCAGCGCGAGCGGGAGTTCAGTGATCGGCGCACTGGAGGGTGTGACCTTGAGCAGCTGGTATGCGGTGAGGGCGCCGAGGGTCAGGGCCACGACCAGATCGGTGAGGCCGAACGCGTTGAACCACAAGGCGGCGCGGCGGCCGGTGCCCTGCGCGAGCCTGCGCGCGACCAGCGGCGCGGCGATACCGGCGGCGATGTCGCCCACGCCGGCGGGCAGGGCGAACAGCGCGGGCAGGTGACCGAGGGCCAGGTAGAACAGGAAGACCACCCCGGCCACGCGGGCGTGTGCGGAAGCTCCAGGCGGTTCACCATGCCCGGCGCCGTCAGAGCGCGTGCCACCACCGGGATCCGGCTGAGCGCCAGCAGCGTGCCCAGGAACCCGGCCACCGCGACCGGAAACCACGGCAGCGTGTGGTACCAGCCGTGATCCGCGATCACCGCGGTGGCGCTGAACCAGCCGCCGAGCAGGACGGCCGCGGCCCCGGCGAGCAGCGCTGCGCGCCTTCGGCCCAGGCCTGCGCGTTCTGCACCGCCGTACAGCACGATGCAGGTCAGAGCCGCGATCGCGGTGGGCCCGGCGATGGTGATCGCCCATACATAGGCAGGCGGGTCGTACATGACATCCTCCACTGGTAGATGGGTAGCCCGGCTCTTCGGGGGAACAATACGAATCCGGGTCGCCGTGGGGCGTCACCCGAAGGTGCCTGCCGGGTGGAGTTTCGCGGCGCGGCGATCCCTCACCCGAAGGTGCTACCGGGCGGGCTGGGGGGCGGGTGTCAGGGGATCAGGCCGAGCTGCCGGGCCCGGGTGGCGGCCTCGGTCCGGTTGGCGGCGCCCGAGCTTGCCCAGGATGTGGGTCACGTGCTTTTTGACCGTGTCGAGCGCCACGACCAGGTCGTGGGCGATGCGCTGGTTTGACCTGCCCGCGGCGAGCAGCCGCAGCACCTCCAGCTCGCGGTCGGTCAGCGGCTCGGCCAGGTCCCAGGCGCGGGTACCGTCGGCGCGCTCGCGGGAGGGCTATGCCCCGGCGCGGGTGCCACCGGACGCGGCGCGGACGGTGGGCTGCCGGCCGCCCGCGCCGCACCCGGATCTTCTCGCGTACCGGCATCTCCTCGCCTGCGGCCAGCCGGCTGAAGATGTTCAGCATGGAAGCCAACGTGGGGTCAGAACCAGCCAGGCCGTCCTCAATGGAGCCCAGGGCCTGCCTCTGTGGTTCGTTGAGGCTCATCATCATCACGTCCGAGGCTGGGGCATGAGCAGTGTCGGCCCTGGGTGCATGTCACTGGTCAAGACCGTGCTTCGTGGCTAGTGCCGGTGGGGGGCCGAGATGGGTCAGCCGCGGGCTTCGGCCAGGCCGATGCGGGTCTGTAGCCGGCGCAGCGGTGCGGGCGCGTACCACGCGGCACGACCGAGTATCCGCTGGCAGGCCGGCACCAGCACGGCGCGCACGAGCGTCGCGTCGATGATCACCGCGAACCCTGCGCCGATGCCGAATAGCTGCAGGAAGCTGACTGCCGCGGTGCCGTTGGCGAAGAAGGTCACCGCGATCAGGGCTGCGGCGGTGGTGACGATGCGTCCGCTGCGGGTCAGCCCGTCGGTGACTGCGGTGCGGTTGTCGCGGCCCTGGTCGTGCAGCTCTTTGATGCGGCTGAGCACGATGACCTCGTAGTCCATGGACAGGCCGAAGGCGATGCAGAACAGCAGCATCAGCATGCTGGTGTCCAGCGGCTGCGCGGCGAAGTGCAGCGGCCCGGACAGGTGCCCCTCCTGGAAGATCCACACCATCAGCCCGGCGGTCGCGGCGAGGGTGACGGCGTTGAGCACGAGCGAGCGGATCGGCTGCACCACGGACCCGGTGAACAGGAACAGCACGATGAACGTGGTGAGCACGATGAGCAGTCCAGCGAGCGGCAGCCGGGTGCCGATTGCGTGCGTGGTGTCGATCAGCTGGGCGGTCTGGCCGCCGACGTAGACGCGGACGCCGTCCGGGTCGGGGAGGTCGCGCACGGTCCGCACCAGGTCCTTCGAGGCACTCGAGCGCGGATCGGCCGCGCTCACGACGGACAGCCGCTGCGCCGTGGGACGCGCGAGGGTCGGGTTGGCGGAGTTCGGGACGGCCTTCCCGTGGACGAACGTAGCGACGCTGGTCTCGACGCGCGCGACACCAGCCAGGTCGGAGAGGCGGGTCGCGTAGGCGGTCAGCGCGGCGCGGTCGAGCGGGCCGTCGGTGACGACGTTCAGCGCGGTGGCGCTGTTGCCGGTGAAGTCCTCGCGCAGCACGTCGCCCGCCGCCCTGCTCTGCGTGGTGGTCGGCAGCACCCGGTCGTCCGGCGTGCCGAGCTGGACGTGCCGCAGCGGCAGCGCGACCAGCATCAGCAGGGCGAGCACCGGGATCGCGATGAGCGCCGGGCGGCGCATGGCCTGCCCGGCGAGCCGCCCCCAGAACGGCGCGGCGGTGGACGGCTCGCGGTTGCGCGCCCACGGCAGCCGGCCGGAGTTCACGCGCCGGCCCAGCACGGCCAGCAGTGCGGGCAGCACCACGACCGCGGCGGTCATCGAGATGAGCACCACGCCGATCCCGGCGTAGGCGAACGAGCGCAGGAAGTACTGCGGGAAGATCAGCAGCACGGCGAGCGCGGCCACGACTGTCGCGCCGCTGAACACGATCGTGCGCCCGGCCGTCTGCACGCTGCGCACGACCGCCCGCGCCGGCTCCTGCCCGCGCCCGAGTTCCTCCCGGAAACGGCTGACCATCAGCAGCGCGTAGTCGATGGCCAGCGCCAGGCCGAGCGCGGTGGTCAGGTTGATCGCGTAGATCGCCACGTTGGTCACCGAGCCGAGCACGTCCAGCTCGGCGAACGTGCCGAGGATCGCGATCACCCCGATCGCCAGGGGCAGCAGCGCGGCCACGACGCTGCCGAACGCGAACATCAGCAGCGCCAGGATGATCGGCACGGCGATCCTCTCCGCGCTGCGCAGGCTCGTGCCGACCTGTTTCGTGATGTCGTTGCCGATCGCCGCGCTGCCGCCGACCGTGACGTCGACCTGCGTGCTGTGCGATCGCAGGCTCGCCAACTCCGAGGCGCTGAGATCGCGGTCGCTCTTGGTGCTGCCCAGGATGAGCGCGTACTTGCCGTTCTTCGACCTCAGGCCGCGATTGCGCGTCTGCCAGTAGGACACCACGTTCGACACGCCCGGCACCGCCGCAAGACGGCTCGCCGCCTCGGCGCCCGCTGCTCGTGCGGGCGCGTCGTCAACCGTCCCGGCCTCGGCGTGGACGAGCAGGACGACACCGTCAGAGCCACCGAAGCGCTGGTCGGTCAGCGTCTGCGCGGTTGTCGACTCGGCGGCCGGGTCCTGGAAGCCGCCGGTTTTCAGCTTGCCGAACGCGCCGAACCCGACCACGCCGAACCCGACCACGGCCAGCATTGCCGCGACCAGCACCAGACGGGCGCGGCGGACTACGAAACTTCCCATCGACCCGGTCATCCTGCGCCCCGGCCCCTTGCCCCGCAGGGCCGGGCCCCGGCTGCTTGCAGTGGTCATGTCATGCTCCCTTGGCTGCTGACCCCCCGGTGGCTGGGGGCCCAGCCCGGCCCTGTTGGCCCGGCTCTTCGGGGAACGGTACGAATCCGGGTCGCCGTGGGGCGTCACCCGAAGGTGCCTGCCGGGTGGAGTTTCGCGGCGCGGCGATCCCTCACCCGAAGGTGCTACCGGGCGGGCTGGGGACGGGTGTCAGGGGATCAGGCCGAGCTGCCGGGCCCGGGCGGCGGCCTCGGTCCGGTTGGCGGCGCCGAGCTTGCCCAGGATGTGGGTCACGTGCTTTTTGACCGTGTCGAGCGCCACGACCAGGTCGTGGGCGATGCGCTGGTTTGACCTGCCCACGGCGAGCAGCCGCAGCACCTCCAGCTCGCGGTCGGTCAGCGGCTCGGCCAGGCCCGGCGGCGCGGCGGCGGCTCGCCCCGGCGGCGGCGTGGCGTCTGCCTGGCCGCAGGCGCGCAAGAGCGCGGCCAGGTAGCCGCGGTCGATGCGGTGAGCCGCGTGCTGCTGGCCCGGCCGGGCAGCGGACAGCTGGGCGAGCAGGGCGTGCATCGGCGCGCCCTCGTCGGCAAGGACCCGGACGTAGCCGTGCCGGCAGGCGGGCGTGAGTGCCTCGGTCAGCGCGCCGATGGCGCTGGCGTGATCGCCGCAGGCGGCCAGCGCCAGCGCCCGCAGCGCCTGGATCTCGATGATGCTGCCGGTCCGGCCCTGGCTGGCCGCGGCGTCGAGCAGCCGCTGCAGCAGCGTGAGCGCCGGGCCGGGGTCGTTTTGGGCGAGCAGCACCCGGGCTAGCACCAGGTATGCCGGCTCCTGCGGGTAATCTGGCTCGTCGTCTGGGCTGAGACCAGCAGCCGTTGTCCACTGGGCGGCCGCGTGGACGTCGCCCTGGGCCAGCAGCAGCCGCGCCCGCTGCGATGGCACCGGGTTGAGCAGGGTGATCACCTGCGGGCTCAGCCCGGCCTGCCCGGCCTCGCCGATCGCCTCCAGGGCCCCGGCCGCGTCACCATGCGCGTGCCGGATCCGGGCCACGACAGCCAGGCCGGTGGCCAGCGGCGGGGTGAAGGCAAGCTGCCGGCACAGTGTGACCCCCCGAGTGGCGTGGTCAAGGGCGGCGGTCAGCTCGTTCCGCTCGTACAAGACCTGGGCCAGGCCTACGTGCGCCAGGCCGGTGTGGGCTGGCTGGCTGCTCTCGCCGGCCGTGTCCAGCGCTTGCCGGTAGGTCGCCAGTGCCGCATCCAAGTTGCCCTGGGCGTGCTGCACCTCGCCCAGGTCGTAGCAGACGCGCATGGCGAGAAAGCCAGCGAAGAACTCGGCGCCGCCTTCTACAGCGCGGAGAACCTCTGTGGGCTCGCCGCCTACGCGGCGGACCGCTTCGTCGGCCGCCCGCCGCTCGGCGAGCACCTCTGCCAGGCCGCGCTCGGCTGGCCCGAGCCGGCCGCCCAGCCAGTCCGCCACCGCCCGGTTCCAGCGCACGAAGGAGCGCATCAACCAGTCGTCCTCGCCCAGTTGGGCCAGGGCCTGCCGGTTGTAGCCGGCCGCAAGGGCGGCATCACCGCGAAGCCGCGCGAGCGAGGCGCGCAGGAACGCGATCCCCGCGGGGACATTGGCCAGCACACTCGCCGGCCGCCCGGCGGGGTCCTCATACGGTTCGTCGCCGCTGACCGCAAAGGCGCGCTCGGCGTCATCGAGCAGGGCCTCGAGTGCTTCCAATTGGAAGCCCATGGCGGCGCCGTACGCCTGGGCCAGGCACAGGCGCGGACGGTCGCGTACCGACTCCGCCGGCAACGCCGAAAGCCAGCGGCGCAGGGTCGCGCCCTCGCTGCGGCCGAGCAGCGTCTCGACGTGCCGCTCCACCAGCCGCGCCGCCCAGGCGGCGTCCCCGGCCGCCAGCGCGTGCCGCACCGCGTCATCGGCCAGGTCATGCTCGTCGCACCAGGCGGCCGCGGCCCGGTGCAGCGCCTGCACCCGGCCGGGCTGCTCAGCCTGCAGCCGGGCGCGCAGCAGATCGGCGAACAGGTGGTGGTTGCGCCACCAGCCACGCACCTCATCCAGCGGCACCAAGAACAGGCCCGCCCGCTCGATGTCCTGCAGCATCGCCTGGCTGCCGGCCCGGCCGGTGACCGCGTCACACAGCTCTCCCGACAAACGCTCCAGCACCGAGGTCTCCAGCAGAAACGCGCGCACCTGCCCGGGCTGGCCGTCAAGGACCTCATCAGCCAGGTAGTCCAGCACGAAGCGGTGGCTGCCGCTGAACGCCGCTACGAACCCGGCCGGATCCGCGTGCCCTCGCAGCGACAGTCCGGCCAACTGCAGCCCCGCCGCCCACCCTTCGGTGCGGGCCACCAGCGCCGCCACCGCCGTGCCGGGCAGGCCCGGCCCCGCCGTCTCGCCTAGCAGCGCCGCCGCCTCCTCGGGGGTGAAGCGCAGGTCGGCGGTGCGCAGCTCAGCTAGCTGGCCGCGGGCCCGCAGCCGCGCCAGCGGCAGCGGCGGGTCAGCCCGGCCGGATACCACCACCCGCAGGCCCGGCGGCAGATTCTCCAGCAGGAACGCCACCGACTCGTGCACCGGCCCGGAATCGACCAGGTGATAGTCATCCAGGACCAGCAGCACCTCATCCGGGCGGGGATCGGCGGCCAGCTCATTGATCAGGGCCGTCACCAGCCCCTCAAACGAACGCGGGGGCAGCGGGCCCACCCGCCTGGCCAGCCCTGGCCGGGCCCGGTCCAGCGCGGCCACCGCGTAGCGCCAGAACCGGGCCGGGTCGCTGTCGCCGCCATCCAGGCCCAGCCACGCCACCGGCCGCCCGCTGCGGGCCCAATCGGCCAGCAGTGCCGTTTTGCCGGATCCCGCCGGAGCGCAAATCAGCACCCGGCCCCTGGCCAGCCCCTCGCCCAGCGCCTCCACCAGACGCCGGCGCGGCACAAAACCCGGCTGTGGCCGGGGCACATGCAGCTTGGTGGCCAGCAGGACATCCTGCCCGGACATGGCGACCCCCGCCGGGGCCGCCACAGACGGGTCAGCCATCGGTGACCGACCGCTCAGGCCAACAGGCTTATCGCGCGGAAGCGTGCCGCTGTCCGTCATCTGGAGTCTCCCCGCGGCCCGGCGGCGGCTCAGGGCTGTGAGTCATCGTCAGGCCATCCGGCCACAGTAGATTACCGCTTGTGAGGCTCACGGAGCCGCGCTGCCGCTGCCTTTGCAGCGGGCGCTGATATCGGTGGTGCAGGCGGTACCGCCCCGTGACGCCCCGCCAGCTCGTGCCATTCACCCTGACCGGAAACTGAGCTGTACCCATGAGCAATGCTCAGCCACCCCTGGCGGGAGGCGACCAGGAGCGGTGGGTGAGCTGCGGCAATACCGTAAGTTGCTGGGACACCCCCGGCAGTGACGGGTAGCGGGCCGGATA